>Ga0326597_10006949_pt1 | contig 15436 bp, 16 predicted proteins | sample RVTome_12_FD_203789 | JGI IMG/M metagenome (GOLD analysis project Ga0326597, IMG submission 203789) | Soil microbial communities from uranium-contaminated site in the Upper Colorado River Basin, Wyoming, United States - RVT100D185 | ecosystem: Environmental > Terrestrial > Soil > Contaminated >...
GTGGTGAGATCCACCTGGATGTCCTTAGATCTCGTCCTCGGGGACGGTGAGGAAGTCCTGGCGGAGCACGGCCACATCCGCCATCGTGACCATGCTCTCGGTTCTCTCCCGCCCGCCCCCGACGAAACGGGGACCGCGCGGAGCGCCGGCAAAATACTGCACCGGCCGGGGGAAGTCAATCAAGGCCGCGCCCTGGCCCATGGGAATTTCCCCCTGCCCTCCCTACAGAAACGCCCCGCCGCTGGCTGCAGACTCTCCCGGGGACCCCGTGTTTTTCCGCACGTTGCCCCCTCCGGACCCGGCGGCACACGCCTTGCCATTGCTCCCCCGCTGCGGATCGCGGAGCGCGCCGCCCACGGCGGGCGGAGCACAAGGGAAAGGGTGCACCCATGCGTTCAGACTCCCACCGATCTCTCGGGCGGCTGGTCGGCCAGGGCATCCTCGTCCTGGGTCTCCTGTTCGGCACGGCGCACTTGCTGGCGACTCACTCGTTCGCGCAGGAGGTGCTCACCAACGACTCCGTGACCCTGATGACGTGGTCCCAACTTCCCGAGGCGGTGATCGTCGCGAAGATCTGGAGCACCGAGTCCCGATTCGACCTCCGCGCGGAGGCCCTGATCGCCCTCAAGAAGGCAGGGGTCGCGGACCGCGTCCTGGAGGCCATGATGGGACGGAGCGCGGCGGCGGCGCAGGCGGCACCTCCCCCTTCGGCGCCCGGCTCCACGGTCCCCGGCGCAGCCCAGATTCCGGCGGGCCCGATACCCCCGGGAATGGCGCGGCAGGGCGTGGCGGGCACACTGCCCCCCGCCTCCCCGCCGGCCGACGTCTCCGCAGCGTTCCAGAGCCCGGTGGCGCCGGGCGTCCCGCTCCCCGCCCCGGGCGCGATGCCGGCCCCCATGCTGCCGCCGATGCCGGGCGCCATTCCGGAAGGCGCGGGTCCGGGGGCACCACCGGTCCCCCCCATGGCCCTGCAGGGCATGGGGGCCGCACCGCCGGGCGCCGCGGACGGCCAGGACCATGCCGCCGCACTGGTCGCCGCCGTCAAGGGGATCGCCGAGGTCGTCCGGGACCTCACGGCCAAGGGAAACCAGGGAGCGGCCGCTCCGCCCCCAGCCGAGAACCCCGGCCCGGGGATGGGCGCCCCGCCCGCCGCCTGGGCGCCTCCGGCGGGGACGCCCGACCCCGCCGCGGGCGCCGCCGCGCCGGCGGCGCCGGTGGCCCCGTTGGCCCCCCCACTTCCGGCAATGGCACCCGCGACGCCTGTGGCCGAGCCGGCGCCTCCCGCCGGGGCGGGCGGGCGGGGGGAGCCCGGCGGCCCGGGGGCGGCGCCCCGGCCGACGGGCGCCGACGCGTGGCGCCAGGGCCGCCTGGGCGTCGAGGTCGTCGCCATCACCCCGGAGCTGGCCCGCGAGGTAGGGCGGCCGGACCTCCACGGGTTCTACATCCGGAACGTCCTGGCCGGCGGCCCGGCCGAGGCCGGGGGCCTGCGGGCCGGCGACTTCATCACCCACGTCAACGGCCAGATCATCCGGACCCATGACGAGCTGGATGCGGCACTGCGGCACCGGAGGCAGGGGACGGCGACGCAGCTCGGGGTCGTGCGCGACGGCCGGCGGCTCGCCCCCACGGTGCCGGGATCCCCCGGCACCGGCGCCGGGGTGTCCCCCACCCCCACACCGTCCGCCGCGCCGGCGGGTCCGACGCCTCGGGCCGGCGGTGGGGTGTCCGTGGCCGGCAGGTACCGCTGCTGGAGCCAGAACGTGGGCGGCGCCGGTGGCCGCTGCACGAGTCCCCCCCTCGTCCTCCACCCGGACGGCACCTACCAGATGTCCGGCGAGCGCGGCACCTACGCCGTGCAGGGCGACCGGATCGTCCTCTCCGAGTCCAAGATGCGCGGCCCGGGGACGTTCCAGGACGGCAACCGGATCGTCTTCGAGTACACGTACCGGGGGCAGGCGCACACGGTCACGTACCTGCGCCAGGGAGAGGCCCCGGCCGCCGCGCCAGCGCGCCCCGAACCCCCAACGGCCGCGCCCGCCGCGGTGCCGGTGGAGATCACGCTCCGCTTTGCCCCCAACGACGGGTCCGTGGGCTGGATCAACGCCGCGGCCCTGATCCCCGAGGGCGGCCGCGAGGGGCCCGAGGCGCTGGCGCGGACCGACGGCAAGCAGACGGTCGCCGCTTCCTTCCGCGCCGTCCCCGCCGGCCGGACCTACACCCTCATGATCAGCAGCGGCTTCGAGCGCCGCGCCGTCGGCACCGTGGACCTGCGGGACGCCACGGGGCCGGTGGCCCTCACCGTGAACGTCCCGGCCCCCCCGCAGGATCGCGACCGTCTCTCACGGCCGCAGTCCGACGGCGGATACGCCGCGCCGCGCGCCGGCGGCGGCGATGCGGCGCCCCTCAGGGCGGCTCCGGCCGCCGCGCCGGCGGCGCCGGCACCCAAGGCCGCGCCTGCCCCCGCGGCCGCACCCCCGGCGGCGCCTCCGGGGGACCCCCCGTGCAACCCCAGCATCCCGCGCTACGCGCAGCCCGGCTGCCAGGGCTGAAAAGGAGGAACGTCATGGTAATCCACAGGGTCAGGGTGGCCGGCCGCACCTCGTTCCTGCTGAGCGCGGCGCTGGCCGCATCTCTGGCTTCAGGCATCACCGTGGCCGCCGCCGCGGACCAGTCCTCGTCTCAGGGCCGGGGCGGCGGGGAGCCCGCGCCGGCCACGCTGGCGCGCATCGCGGAACTCCGCCGCCAGGCCGCCTCAAAGCAGGCCGAAGCCGACAGGCTCGGCCGCGCCATCGCGGACCTGGACGCGCAGATCGCTCCCAAGGACTCGGTGGCCGCCGCGAAACGCCGCCAGGCCGCGGAACGGGACGCTGCGGCGGGCCGCATACGGACCGAGGTGGCCGAATACGAGCGGCGGGCCGGCGCCTTCGACCGGGGGCGCGCGCTGGCCGCCCCGCTCCAGACGCTGCGGGGCGCCGCCGCCGGCCTGGACAACTTCCGCAACGGTCTGGGGCAGCACGCCCACCGCTTCGAGGAGATCCTGGGGCCGCAGGTGCGCCCCCTTGCGCTGGCGGGGCAGTTCCGCGGCATGGCGGACCAGCTCGAGCGGGCGGCCTCGCCCATGGACCTGCACCGGATCACGCAGGAGCACAACGCCTCCATCCTCCGCGCGCTCCGCGGCGAGCGGCAGCAGATCGCCGCCGGTCTTCCCCCCTTCCATGCACAGGTGAAGGCGTGGCAGGACAAGATCGACCGGAAGCAGGGCGAGGTCCGGTACTGGGAGACCCAGAAGCGGGACCACGCGGCGAAGCGGGACGACGCCGTCCGCCGCTACAATGCCTCCTGCCATGACGTCCTCGGGAAGAAGCTCTGCGCGGACGCCGTGGCCTGGGGCCAGTACACCTACGAGGGGGCGGCCGTGGCCCAGGCCGACGCCGCCATCGGCCTGGCCAACGGCGAGATCGCCCTCTACGGGACCAGCCAACTGGTCCCCCGGCTGAACGTGGTCTTCCGCGAGCACGTCATCCGCCTCTACGACAACGCCGTGGCGCAGGCGGAACGGCAGGGGCAGGAGCTGCTCCAGGCGGCGGCAAACTGGCAGGACGCCGAGAACGCGCGGTGGTCGGGGAACAACGCCCGTTGGTACCTCCGGCAGGCCGAGCAGGAGGCGGCCGCCGCCCGCCAGGAGGCCGACCGGCTGGACCGCGAGGCGGCGCCGCTGAAGGCCCGCCGCGCCGACCTGGCGGCCCAGCGCCAGCGTCTGGTGGGCGAGGCGCAGCAGCTCGCCGGCGAGGCCGATGGCCTGGCCAACGGCGGCCGGCGGGCACGGGGGCTCCCTCCGGTGGGCGGCTAGCCGGGGCGCGAGAGGGGATCGAGGGCGGGTCAGGTCGCGGCGGCCGGGAGGAGGGCGGCGGCCACGGCGGCGCGGAGGCGCTCCAGGTAGGCCGCCGCGCCGGGGGCGCCCTCGGGCAGGGCCCAGGCGGGATGCTCCTTGGCGCGCGCCGGGTCGTAGGGACCGGGCTTCACCTCGTAGACGACGGTGCCGGGCGCCAGGGCCAGGATGGTGTGCCAGACGGCTGCCGGGATCTCGATGCCGTGGGTGGGGCCGTTAGGCTCCAGGACGAACCCGCGGCGGACCGTCCCCGCGTCCTCGAACTCCAGGACGCCGAGGCGGCCGCGCAGCGCCACGAAGACCTCGACCTTGCCCGGATCGGGGTGGCGGTGGGGCGCGATGTAGCTCTCCGGCTCCAGCGCGTTGAGCATGCGCTGCACCGGCTCGGTGTAGTCTCCGTGGAAATTGTGCATGTGGCGCCGGCGGGCGCTGGCCCGCGCCCGGGCCGTCACTTCATCCAACAAGACATCGGTGATCAGTTGCATGCCATCTCGGGCCGTCAGCCATCAGCCGTCAGTTGTCAGCAGGGGGAACCAGCGACGGGAGCCGACACCAGCGGCGCGGCACGCCAAGCTGACAACTGGAAGCTGATGGCTGACGGCTTACAGGATCTTGGGCTTGAGCTGCTGGAGGCAGGGGACCACGGCCGCACCGATCTCGGTGAGGACCGCCAGGTCCTGCTGGGTGAAGTCGGGCCCTGCGGCCGCGGCGTCCGCCCCCTTTCGGCTCACCTCGATGACCCCCAGGGGAAGCCCCGTGCCCCGCAGGGGGGCCACCAGCATCTTCTGGATCGGGCCGGCCTTCGGGCCCTCCAGCTTCATGCGCTCGTAGAAGCTCAGGTGCTTGGTCTGGGCGAAGACGTTGTCCACCACGCCGCGGCCGGCCTTGGTGACCTCGCCGGCCACGCTGGGGGAGGCGAGCGGGAAGGAGTTGGGGCCCTCGCTCAGCGCCAGCGGGAAGACGAACTTCAGGTGATTCCCGTCGTCCGTGCGCAGGAGGATGGCCACCTCGCGCTCGGTCACCTTGAAGAGCTGGGAGATGTGCGCGGCGATCTTGTTCAGCGCCTCCTTCCAGCGGTCCCCCGGCGCCGCGTCGGACTTCACCTTGGCGAGGATCTCGAGGGTCGCCTGCAGTTCCTTCACAGACATGGGGCCTCCTTGGCCTCAGGCATCCCGGATCGCCCGGGCCTTCCGCAGGATCGCCTCGCACCCCTCCGCGGCGGCCGGCCACCACGCACGCGGGGACCCCGCGCACGATCCCGCGCCTGCCTGCGCGGCCCGGAACCCCTGGAACAGCTCTTCCGCCACGGCGCTCAGGGCCTCCCAGGTGGGCACGTCTATCTGGCGGAAGGCATCCACCAGGTCGTGGCCCAGCCAGTCCGCCAGGCCGCCCACCGCCGCCTCGACGCGCGCCGGATCTCCCGCGCGGGCCGCCGCCAGGAACCGCGCCGTCCAGTCCTCCAGGTCCCGCACGACGGCGGCCACGGCAGAGGCCCGCGTCACGCGGCGCGTCCCGCGGCCATGCGGCCCCGGCGCGGGCGGCCGCCCCGGAAGGACGAGGGCATCAGCGGGGGGAGGGCGGGGCGGGGCGCCCCGCGGCGGGCGGGCCGCCGGCGGGCGGGGCGGCGGAAAGGGGTGGCGCCGGAGGTGGCCCTACAGGCCGGACTCGCTGAAGTTCGTCACGCGCCATGCCCCCTCCACCCGGCCCACCAGGAGGACCGCCCTGCGCGTGAACTCCCCGCCGCCGGTGAGGCGGACGCGCACCTCGTACAGGAAGCTGTGGCGGTCCCCCTCCTGCTGCTGGGTTCGCAGGCTGTAGGCCACGCTGCGCCCCTCCATGGCCACCGCCGTCGACTGCCCGCGGGTGAGGGTGACCTCGTTGTCCAGCTTCTGCGAGGCCAGCCCGCCGGCGACGCGTTTGGCCGCCCCCAGGTCCACCCGGACGTAGTACTCTTCCATGAAGTGCCGGGCGACGCCCTCGGGGCCGTCGGCCCGGCCGCACGCCGGCGCCAGGAGCAGGAGCAGGCCCAAGAGGAGGGCCGGCCGGCGCGCCATCAGCCGCCGAGGGCCTGGCGGTCCACCACCACCTTGGCCTCCCGCCGCGCCTCCCGCACCCACTCCTGGAAGACCATCTCCCGCTTGCGGCCCAGGGCCAGGCGGCGGAAGGCCGGCTTGTCCTTCTCGAACTCGGCGTCGGCGGGCAGCTTCCGGTCCACCACGCGCAGCAGGTAGGCGGCGGCGGCGCCCTGCACCAGGGAGCTGACCTGGCCCACCTTCAGGGCCGCGGCGGCCTGCTGCAGCGCCGCCGGCTCCTTCACGCCCTCCAGCTTGGCATCGCGGCCCACGGTGACCACCTTCACGGCCAGGCCGGCGGCCTGGGCCGCCGCCTTGAACTCCTTCCCCTCGCTGGTGGCCACCGCCAGCTTGTCCGCGGTCTCCTTGGCCTTGGCCAGGTCCGTCAGCTCCACGTATTCCACCGCGAGCTGCTGGCGCTCCCGGTCGTAGATCTCGCGCACCTCGGCGTCGGCCACCTTCACCCCGGCCTTGATGAGGTCCTCCATCTTCTGGACCACCAGGTCGCGCTGGAAGCCGTCCTCGAACATCTCGGGCGTCATCCCGTTCTGGCGGAGGAAGTAGACGTAGTCCTGCTTGGAGAAGCCCCGCTGGGCGAACACCGGGAGGGCCTTGATCTCGGCCGCCAGTTCCTGGGGCGTGACCGTGATGCCCAGGGCCCTGGCCCGCTGCAGGAGCACCCGCTGCGTGACCAGGGACTCCAGGACCTGGGTCTTCAGGTTCAGGGCCTCCAGCAGCTTCTCGTCGAACTTCTCGCCCAGCATGCGCCGGTACTGGCCCATGACCCGGGTGTACTGCTGGCTGAATTCGTCGTACAGGATCTTGTCGGGCCCGACGGTGGCGATGACGAAGCCGCCGCCGATCCGGCCGGACCCGCCGGCGCCCGTGCCGCCGTACCCGGGCAGGAGGTAGACCAGCAGGCCCACCGACACCACCGCGATGATGCCCCCCAGGATCCACGTGCCCAGCTTCCTGCGAAACGCACTGATCATCCGCTGTCCCCTGAGGTCAAGCGCCTTCCCCTCCGGCCTTCGCCGCAGCCGCCGTAGAGCGGACGGCGAGGGACGAAAGGCGAGCTGCGGAGCCGTTGAGAATACCGGTCAGGATACCCCACTGCGCTCGGCCGGCGCAAGCCCTTTTCGGGGGCCCTGGGGGGCGAAAACCCCCAAAAAACCGCTTGTTTTCGTGGAGGGGGTATGTTATCCCAACGCTATTATTCGGTGGCCCGCGCATGGGCCCGGGGACGGAGGGAAGACCGGCCGCAAGGCTGAAAGGAGTTCCCCGTATGCTGGGCTGGATCTCCGGCATGTTCTCCAATGATCTCGCCATCGACCTGGGCACGGCCAACACGCTGATCTACGTGAAGGGCAAGGGGATCGTCCTCAGCGAGCCGTCGGTGGTGGCCATCAAGAAGGGCACCAACACGGTGCTGAAGGTGGGCAAAGAGGCCAAGGAGATGCTGGGCCGCACGCCCGGCAGCATCGTGGCCATCCGTCCCATGAAGGACGGGGTCATCGCCGATTTCGACGTGACCGAGCAGATGATCCGCCAGTTCATCCTCAAGATCCACAACCGCAAGACGCTGGTGCACCCGCGGATCATCATGTGCGTGCCCTCGGGCATCACCCAGGTGGAGAAGCGGGCCATCCGCGACTCGGCCGAGCAGGCCGGCGCCCGCGAGGTGCACCTCATCGAGGAGCCCATGGCGGCGGCCATCGGCGCCGGGCTGGCGGTGCAGGAGCCTGTCGGCAACATGATCGTGGACATCGGCGGCGGCACCACCGAGGTGGCCGTGATCTCCCTGGGCGGGATCGTCTACAGCCAGTCGGTGCGCATTGCGGGCGACGAGATGGACGAGGCCGTCATCCAGTACCTGAAGCGCAAGTACAACCTGCTGGTGGGCGAGCGCACCGCCGAGAACATCAAGATCCACATCGGCTCTGCCTACCCCTTCGACGAGCCCCGCAAGCTGGAGATCAAGGGGCGCGACCTGGTGGACGGCATCCCCAAGGCCCTCACCATCAACGACAGCGACATCCGCGAGGCCCTGCACGACCCCATCTACGCCATCGTGGACGCCGTGAAGACGGCCCTGGAGCGCACCCCGCCCGAGCTGGCGTCGGACCTGGCCGAGAAGGGTATTATCATGGCCGGCGGGGCTTCCCTCCTGCACGGGCTGGACACGCTCATCTCCCTGGAGACGCACCTGCGGGTCCGCGTGGCGGACGATCCGCTGTCCTGCGTGGTGCTGGGCACCGGCAAGGTCCTGGACGAACTGAACCTCCTCAAGACCGTCTGCCTGGATTCGTGACGGTCGCCCCGCCGCCGCTGTGACCGCAGCGCTCCTCCGCCTCATCGCCCGCCACCGCCGCGGCGCGGTGCTGGCCTCTGCCCTTCTGGCGGCCTTCCTGGGGCTCACCCTACAGGCGCGGCAGGACGTGGCGGCCGTGACCTTCGCCAAGCGCGCCCTCCTCATGACGGTGGCCCCCTTCATCAAGGCCACGGCCTGGGTGGGCGGTGGCGCCCGCGCCGTGTGGCGCGGCTATGTGGACCTGCGGGGCGTCCAGGCCGACAACCGGCGGCTGCGCGCCGCGCTGCACGAGATGCGGCAGCGGCTGGAGGGCCTGCACGAGATGGCCCAGGAGAACCGCCGCCTGCACGCCCTGCTGGAGCTGCCGGACGTGGACGGCGGCCGGCCCGTGGCGGCCCGCGTCATCGGCAAGGACGCCACCAACTGGTTCCGCACCCTGCTCATCGACCGCGGCGGCGGGGCCGGGATCGAGCGCAACGCCCCGGTCCTGGCCCCGCAGGGCGTGGTGGGCCGCGTGGTGGAGGTGGTGCCCATCGCCGCCCGCGTCCAGTTGGTGACGGACCCCGTGAGCTCGGTGAGCGGCCTGCTCCAGCGCACGCGGGTCACGGGCATCGTCACGGGGGACCGGGGGCCCACCCTCCGCCTGCGTTATCTCCCCCTCATGGCCGACGTGGCCGTGGGGGACCGGGTGGTCACGTCGGGCATGGGCGGCGTCTTCCCCAAGGGGGTCCCCCTGGGCACCGTGACAGGCGTGGAGCGGAAGAGCGGGGCGCTGTTCCAGGAGGCGGTCCTGGAGCCGGCGGTGGACCTCTCCAAGCTGGAGGAGGTCCTCGTTCTGGCCGGCCCGCCGGCCCGATGAACGCCGCCACCTTCCTGCTGGCGCTGCTGGGCGTGTGCGTGCTCCAGGGGGCGGCGGGGGAGCGGCTGAGCGTGGCCGGCATCCAGCCGGACCTGTTCCTGATCCTGGCCGTGGGGGCGGGGCTGGGGGCCGCGCCCGAGGCGGCCGCCGTGATGGGCTTCCTGGCCGGCTGCTACCAGGACACTCTCTCGGGCGGGCCGCTGGGCCTGCGCGCCTTCACCCTCACCCTCATGGCCTTCGCCGCGGCCCGCCTGGGCCGCGAGATGGAGGCCAGCCGTCCCGCGGCGCAGTTCGCCGTGCTGCTGGGGGGCGCCGCCCTGGCCGGCGCCATCACCCTGTTGACCCTCAGCTTCTTCTTCGGCCCGCCCCCCCTGCTCCACACCCTGGTGCGGGTCCTGCTCCCCGAGACGCTCCTCACCGCCGCCCTGGGCACGGCCCTCATGGCCGCCGCCCGCGCCTGGCGGATCGCCCGCCGGGTGGCGCCGTGAGGCGGCGCTTCGCGGTTCCGCTGCCGCAGGCCGTGGGCCTGCGGCTCACCCGCGCGGCCCTGGTGGTGGGGGTCGTCTTCCTGGTCCTCCTGCTGCGCCTCTGGCACCTGCAGGTCCTGGAGGGCAAGCGGTTCTTCGCCCTCTCCACCAGCAACCGCATCCGCGTCCGCCCCGTGGAGGCCCCCCGCGGCTTCATCCTGGACCGCCACCGCGAGATCCTGGTGGAGAACCGCGCCTCCTTCGACGTGTTCATCACCCCCGAGGACGTGGGGCGGGGCGGCGACGCCGTGCGCGCCATCGCCGAGGTGCTGGGGATGGCGCCCGAGGCGATGGCCGCCCGCCTGGCGGAGGGCCGGGAGCGGCCCTACCAGCCCCTGCTGCTCCGCAAGAGCATCGACGAGCGCACCCTGGCCGCCGTGGAGGAGCGCAAGCTGGACCTGCCGGGGCTGACGCTCCAGATCCGCCCCGTGCGCGCCTACCCCGCCGAGGGGATGGCGGCCAGCCTGCTGGGCTACGTGAGCGAGGTGAGCCAGGCCCAGCTCACCCGCGACGAGTTCCAGGACTTCCGGCCCGGGGAGCACCTGGGCCAGGCCGGCGTGGAGAAGCGGTTCGACGCCTTCCTACGCGGCATGGACGGGGGCGAGCAACTCGAGGTGGACGCCCGCGGCCGGGCCCTGCGCCAGCTCAACCGGCTGGACCCGCGGTCGGGCATGAACCTGGTCCTCACGCTGGACCGGCGGCTGCAGCGGGCGGCCGAGGAGGCCATGCGGGACAAGGACGGGGCGGTGGTGGCGCTCAACCCGTCCACGGGCGAGGTCCTTGCCCTGGTGTCTAAGCCCACGTTCGATCCGAACCTCTTCGCCCAGCGCCTCACCGCCGAGGACTGGCGGCGCCTCATCCACGATCCGAAACACCCGCTGCAGCACCGCGCCCTGCAGGCACAGTATCCGCCGGGCTCCGTGTTCAAGCTCATCACGGCCATGGCGGCCCTGGAACGTGGCGCCATCACGCCCGAGACCCGCATGTTCTGCGGGGGGCAGTTCACTCTGGGCCGGTTCACCTTCCAGGACTGGAAGAAGGGGGGGCACGGCTGGCTGGACCTGCGCGGGGCCATCGCCAACTCGTGCAACGTCTACTTCTATCAGGCGGCGCTGAAGGCGGGGATCGATGAGATGGCGCGGGTCTCCCGCGAGTTCGGCCTGGGCGACGCGCCGGGTCTAGGGCTGGGCGACGAGGCCAAGGGCATCGTGCCCACGCCGGCCTGGAAACGGCAGCACCAGGGGGACGCCTGGTACCCGGGCAATACGGTGATCACCGGCATCGGCCAGGGCATGGTGATCGCCAGCCCCATGCAGATCGCCGTCATGGTCTCGGCCATCGCCAACGGCGGGATCATTCACCGGCCCTGGGTGCTCAAGCGCGTGGAGTCGCTGCGGGGAGAGGTCATCGAGGAGTACGAGCCGGAGATCGTGCGCCGCGTGAACATCCGCCCCGAGACGCTGGAGGTGGTGCGGCAGGGGATGCTGGCGGTGGTGAACGAGGGCACCGGCGGGCGGGCCCGCATCCCGGGCATCGCCATCGCGGGGAAGACCGGCACCGCGCAGGTGGTGCGGAAGGGCGAGGGCAAGGGCCGAAAGGACCTGAAGGACCACGGCTGGTTCGCCGCCTTCGCCCCCTTCGAGAACCCGCAAGTGGCCGTGGTGGTGCTGGCCGAGAACGCCGGCTTCGGCGGGCAGGTGGCCGCCCCGGTGGCCAAGGCCATCTTCGAGGCGGCCTTCCGGGGACCACGCGCCGCGACGTTGGCGCCCGCCGCGCCGCCCGGGCCGCGGGCGGCGGCGGCGCCCTCACGGCCGGGGACGGCCGCGGGAACCAACGCCGACGACGAGGAAGGCGACTGACGTGCGCCCGCGCCCGCACGCCCACACGCCTCCGCGGTCCGGGGTCGCCCCGCCGCCCAATCCGCGACGGGACATTCCGCCTTCCGCCTTCCGCCTTCCGGCTTCGGAGGCGCCGTGCTGATCGACCGGCGCCTGGCGGCCAACTTCGACTGGCGCCTGGCGGCCCTCGTCCTGGGCCTCGCCGGCTTCGGCATCCTCACCATCTACAGCGGCAACGTGCTCTCTGCGTCGGCCTTCCGCCGCGGGCTCTACACCCGGCAACTGGGGTGGCTCGCCCTGGGCCTGGGGGCCCTGGGCGCCGCCTGCCTCGTGCACTACCGCACCATCTACCGGTTCGCCTACCCGTTCTTCGGCCTCTGCCTGCTGGGGCTGGTGGCGGTGCTGATCGCGGGGAAGACCGGCCTGGGGGCCCAGCGCTGGATCCGGCTGGGCCCCTTCTCGGTGCAGCCCTCGGAGTTCGTGAAGCTGGGGCTCATCCTCTGCCTGGCGCGGTACTTCGACGACCGGCGCGAGACCGTGGCGCAGCCCCGCGTCTTCCTGGCACCGGCACTTCTCACGCTGGCCACGGCGGCCCTGGTGCTCAAGCAGCCCGACCTGGGCACGGCCATCCTGGTGGTCCTGATCGCGCTGTTCCTGATGCTGATGATGGGGCTGCCGCTGCGCATCCTGGCGCCGGTCACGGCGGCGGGCCTGGCCGCGGCCCCCCTCCTCTGGCTGTTTCTGAAGGACTACCAGAGGCGGCGGATCTTCACCTTCCTGAACCCCGATCTGGATCCCCTGGGCGCGGGGTACCACGTGGCCCAGTCCAAGATCGCGGTGGGGTCCGGCGGCCTGTTGGGCAAAGGGTTCCTGGGGGCCAGCCAGAGCCAGCTCAATTTCCTGCCGCTGAACCACACCGACTTCATCTTCGCCGTCCAGGCCGAGCAGTGGGGCTTCCTGGGGTCGCTGCTGCTGCTGGGGGCGTACACCGTAATCATCGTGAAGGCCCTGAGCATCGCCCGGGACGCCAAGGACCTCTTCGCCACCCTGGTGGCCGCCGGCGTGGGCGGGATGCTGCTGCTCCAGGTGACCATCAACGTGGGGATGGTCACGGCCCTCCTCCCCGTGGTGGGCGTCCCGCTCCCCCTCATGAGCTACGGCGGCTCGTCGCTGGTCACCACCCTCCTGGCGCTCGGACTCGTCCTCAACATTCATATGCGCCGCTTCGTCTACTGACGACGCGCCGTGGCATATGCGGCGCGGCCCCCCTCGGTTTGTCCGGCCCCCCACGCGCCCCCGCCCCGCGCGTGACCCCGCCGTCGGCCCGGCGGGATCTTGCCCGCGATCGCGCCCTCCCCGTGCCTGCCGCCCACCCCGAACCGCCTTGGCAGCGATCATGACCGCCCGCCGTCCCCACAACGGATGAAAACAGGCGCCGGGCGCCCTTGACGACCCTCGGCGTACGCCCGAACTTTCGAACGTTCGAACTGTCGAACGATCTCTTCTGGGCAGCGCCACAACCTCCGGGGCCCCAACGCCCGTTCCGACAACTGCGCTCCATGCGAGGTGCCCGAGAACGGCAGGCGAGTGTCGCGATACGTCACTCTGCGAGGGGGAAACCCGAGGGGCCTGGACTGAAACCCCCGTCTTTTCTGGCCTTGCCGCCTGGTCCCGGCGTTGGTCCTGCGCTTGCGAGCATTGACAAGTAGTCCTTCCGTCCCCTCAAAAAGGGAGTGTCACGCCCATGCTGCCAGACAGGATGTGCCCGCACTGCTTGCATCGGGGGAATCTGTCGGGAGACCGCTGCCCGGTGTGTGGGTATCCGGTGGCGCAGCCGCAGCGCCCGCGAGTTTCCGACAGTCTGCTCCTGGCCTCGACGCCGCCCGGGGGCCTGCAGGCCTCGCCTCTGGACCCAGCGGAGACGCCCTCCGCCGAGTAGGCCCGGTCCTCTCGGTGCGCTGCGCAACATCGGGAAGCGGCGGTTCGTGTAGTGAACGAGCCGCCGCGGCATATGCGCCGCGCGGTGTTCTGGCCTTGCCCTCCTGAATCCGACCCGGTCGCTTCTTTCCCCTCTCGGCTTTTGCTTTCTTGCCCCGCCCTCTGATAGGCTCCGACGCATCATTATTTGGGAGACGCATCGCGCCATGCCACATTCCGGTGCTCCGCTGCTGCTGGACTTCGACCACACGCTGTTCGATACGGACCGGTTCTTCTGGGTGGACGTGCGGGCCGCGGTGGCGCGGCTGGGGGTGGACACCCGCCTCTGGGAGGAGACCTACGAGGCCGTGTGGCCCGGGGGGTACTCCATCGAGCGCCACACGGAGGCGCTGGCCGCGCGGGCGTCGTGGCCGAACCCGCACCACATCCTCGAGACCTTCGACGAGGCGTTCGCCGACCTGCGCGGCTATCTCTTCCCGGACGTCCCGCCGTTCCTGCGGGCGGCGCGGGCGCGGGGCCGGCGGGTGGTCCTCCTCTCCTTCGGCGACGCCGGCTGGCAGGGATTCAAGGTGCGGGCAGCGGGGCTGGAGGATCTGGTGGACGAGGTGCGCGTGACGGCCGCCGAGGGGGATAAGGCCGAAGTGGCGGCGGCACTGGCGGGGGCGGCCCGCGGCGGCGCGGAGCCCCTCGCCGTGGACAACAATCCGCGCGAGCTGGACCGCATGCGCGACCGCCGCCCCGACCTGCTCACGTATCGGATGGACCGGCTACCGCCGGAGGGCGTGCCGGCGGACGGCGAGGCCGCCTACCGCTTCCGCGAGGCACGCAGATACGTGGGCCTGCCGGCGCGCCACGATCACCGGCCCTGCCGCAGCCTGGCGGAGATCGCCCTGTGAGCCGCACGGTCATCGCCTCCGCCCCGACCCGCATTGACTTCGCCGGCGGCACCCTGGACATCCCGCCCCTCTACCTGTTTCACCAGCCGGCGTGTACCGTGAACGTGGCCATCGATTTGTGCGCCTGCGCCACGCTGCGCGTGCGGCGGGACGCCGCCGTGGCCCTGCGCTCGCTGGACCAGCGCCGGGCCGCCCGCTGGCCCGACAGCGAGGCCATCGAGTGGCGCCGCCGGCCCTTCCTGGAACTGGCGGCCCGCCTGCTTCTCTCCTTCGCCCCCACGCCCGGCCTCGACGTGACCACCGAATGCCAGGCGCCGGCCGGCGCCGGCACGGGCGGCTCGTCCGCCCTGGCCCTCGCCCTCACCGCCGCCCTGGCCCGCCTGCTGGGCCGCTCCTTGGGGCGCGCCGCGCTCATCGAGTACGCCAAGGCCGTGGAGACGCAGGCCATCAAGGTGCCCACCGGATACCAGGACTACGTGGCCGCCGCCTACGGCGGGGCCAGCGAGATCCGGTATGGCCTCGGCGGGATGGAGCGGCGGCCCCTGGGCGCGGCCGGCTTCCTGGCCGAGCTGGAGCGGCATCTGATGCTCCTTTACACCGGCCGGCCCCGCTTCTCTGGCGCCAACAACTGGGAGCTGTTCCGGCAGCACATGGAGGGCGACCGGCGAACGTGGGAGTTCTTCGATGCCCTGCGGGGGCACGCGGCTGCCATGGCCGGCGCCTTCCGGTCCGAGGACATGCGCGAGGTGGCCGCCGTGATGACCCGGGACTGGGAGACGCGGCGCCGCATGCTACCCGCCATGAGCACCCCGGCCATCGACGGCCTGATCCGCCAGTGCCGGCGCCGGGGGGCCTGGGCGGCCCGCCTCTGCGGGGCCGGCGGCGGGGGGTGCTTGGCGCTGATCATCGATCCAGAGGCCCGCCCCCGCCTGCAGGCCGTGGCCGCGCGGCACGGGGCGCGCGTGCTGCCCTGCCAGGTGCATCGCCGCGGGCTTACCCTCCGCGTAGTCGGCCGCTGAAGCCATCAGCCATCAGCCGTCAGTTGTCAGCCGTGGGTGTGCGGGATCCGGGGACTCCAGTGGTACCGGGAGGCGGGAGGCCCGAGC
>Ga0326597_10006950_pt1 | contig 15434 bp, 12 predicted proteins | sample RVTome_12_FD_203789 | JGI IMG/M metagenome (GOLD analysis project Ga0326597, IMG submission 203789) | Soil microbial communities from uranium-contaminated site in the Upper Colorado River Basin, Wyoming, United States - RVT100D185 | ecosystem: Environmental > Terrestrial > Soil > Contaminated >...
CAATGCTAAATTAGATTTAGTCAATGCCAAAAATGCGGTGGAAATTGCCCGGGCAACCTTAAATACAGTCCTGGGAATCAGCGTCAACAGTCCCACCACCATCGATGCTAAATTGGAATACCAGAAATATGAGGTAAATTTTGACAACTCACTTAAAACTGCTCTGTCAACTCATCCTCTGGTAGAGAAATCCAAAGCCGATTTGGATGCGGCCGAAGCCCAGCTTATGTCGGCCTGGAGTCAGCATTTACCCGCTCTCACAGCCAGTTTTGATTACGGCTGGTATGACGCCCGTTTTCCGGATAATAGGAGGGATTGGGGACGGATAGACAGCTGGTCTGTAAACTTTAGAGTCTCTATGAATATTTTTTCCGGCTTTCAGATTCAATCTGACATCAACTCCGCCAAACACGGCAAAAGGGCGGCCGACGAAAGATTGGCACAGCAGAAAAAAGACTTGGAGCTTGAGATACGGACCGCCTATTTGAACGTCCAATCGGCCGAAGAAAAAATTACGGTCACCCAGGAAGCCGCCAAATCGGCGGAAGAAGATTTGAACCTAACGCAGGAAAAATACAATCTGGGAGCGGCTTCCACTCTGGAACTTCTGGATGCCCAGGTCAGCTACAGAACCGCCAAGACCAATGAAGTCAATGCTCTTTTTGATTATACCGTGGCAGTCTCGGAGCTGGAAAAAGCACTGGGGAAATATGCCAATTAACAGCCACAGGATTTATGAATGGAGGTTGAACTAAAATGAAGAAAAGAACCAAATGGATATTAATTTCTGTTGGTGCTTTTTTAGTAACTTTGATGGTACTAAAAATTCTGTTGAGCAGCGGTGAAAAAGCCACCAAGGTCCAGACCGACAAAGTCAAAAAATCGGATTTGACCGCCTTTGTGACTGCCAATGGAAAGATTGAGCCGAAGACTAAGGTGAAAATTTCGGCCTATGTGCCGGCTAAAATAGTCCGATTGCCGGTCAAAGAAGGGGATAAAGTTCGCACAGGACAGCTTTTGGTGCAGTTGGACCCTTTGAACTATCAAGCTTCTATGGACCAAGTCCAGGCCAGCTTACAGAGTAGTCAGGCCCGCTTGAACTTGGCTAAAGCCAATCTGGAGCAATCCGAATTGGTTTTCAAAAGACAAAAACAGCTTTTTGAGAAGAATCTGACTTCCCAGGAGCAGTTTGATGCGGCCCGGACTCAATACAATGTGAATCTGGCGGAATATGACGCCGCTTTACATCTGGTGGCACAAAATAAGGCGGCTCTGGACCAGGCCAAAGATAATCTGGATAAAACCACCATAACCACTCCTATCAAGGGAGTGGTGACCGACTTGAACGCCGAAGTGGGAGAAATTGTCATGGTGGGAACTATGAACAATCCCGGGACTGTGATTATGACGGTTTCAGATTTATCCGAAATCGAAGCTGAAATAGAGGTGGATGAGACTGATATCGCCAATGTGAAAATCGGCCAGGAAGCTAAATTCAGAATCGATGCTTTTCCGGATACCACCTTCAAAGGCAAAGTGACTGAAATCGGGAATACCGGCAAAGTAGAAGGGCTGGGAACTCAAAATCAGGTTACAAGTTTCAAAGTCAAAGTTCAGCTGGTTGATAATGTTCCCACTGTCAGACCCGGGATGTCCTGCTCGGTGGATATTATTACCAACACTCGTTCCGGCGTTTTGAATCTTCCTATTCAGGCGGTAGTCTTGAGAGAGCCCAAGAAAGAAAAAATTGATAAAAAAGATCCCAAGGATAAATCCGGGGCGATTGCCTCCACCACCAATGTTTCCTCGGGATCCGCTGACAAGGATAAAAAGAAGGAAATAGAAGGAGTCTTTGTGGTGAAGGCTGGCCGGGCTGTTTTTTTGCCGGTGCAAACCGGAATAGCTGACCAGCAGAATATAGAGATAATCTCCGGTATTCAGGATAAAGACGAAGTAATCACCGGAAGTTATAGAATCTTGCGAACTTTAAAGGATGGAGAGAAAATCAAGATCGATAATTCCTCCAAATTGAAAACCGAAAAAGAGAAATCATAGATTTTATGCTGATAAAAACCGAAGATTTGTGGAAAGTATATGAACTGGGAGCGGAAAAAATCCCGGCCGTCCAGTCCGTAAATTTAGAGGTTCAAAAAGGGGAATATCTTGCCATTATGGGTCCGTCCGGGTCCGGCAAATCTACTCTGATGAATTTGATTGGCTGTCTGGACACACCCACCAGAGGCAAGTATTTTCTCAATGGAAATTTAGTCAGCGAAATGAACGACGACCAGCTGGCTTATATCAGAAACAAAGAGATCGGGTTTGTGTTTCAGACCTTCAATCTTTTGCCCCGGGCTACGGCTCTGCATAATGTGGAGCTGCCTTTAATTTACAACGGCACCGATGCCACAGCCAGAATCCAGAAAGCCAAGGATGCCTTGAAGTTGGTGGATCTGGCAGACCGCATGTATCACAAACCCAACGAACTTTCCGGGGGGCAAAGACAAAGGGTAGCCGTTGCCAGGGCGCTGGTGAATAATCCTTCTATAATTTTGGCAGATGAGCCAACCGGAAATCTGGATACCGCTACCGGTATCGATATTATGAATTTATTTGACAGATTGCATAAACAGGGAAACACTGTTATTCTGATTACCCACGAGCACGATGTAGCCAGCTATGCAGACCGGATAATCCATATCCGGGACGGTAAAATAGAAAAAGAAGAGAAAGTTCACAAATAAAGTGGCACCCTCTGAAAGAACTCAACGTTTTTTAGCATTTTTAAGAAATCTTAACGAATCTATCAGACAGGCCTTATCCTCTTTGAGAGCCAACAAGCTCCGGGCTCTTTTGACCCTGGTGGGAGTGATTATCGGAGTGATGACCATTATCGCAGTGGTTTCCATTATCACGGGGATGAATAAATATGTGGCCGGGCAACTGGCCAGCTTGGGTCCCACCACTTTTTTCATTGATAAATGGGGACTGGTGATGTCGGAGGACGAATGGTGGAAAGCCATGAAAAGAAAAGAGCTAAATTTGGATGATATGAGAGCGGTTGCCTCCGGGTGTCCCTCCTGCGAGGAAGTGGGGGCTCTGGCCCAGACCGGTCAAAAAGTGAAGTACCGCAATCAACATTTGAATGACGTGGAAGTCAAAGGGATAACCGCCAACATGGAAAAAATCACCGATATCGTCACCGAATCCGGATACTCTCCGACTGAATTCGATGTGGACCACCGCCGGCAGGTGGCTTTGATTGGCTGGGAGATTAAAGATAAATTGTTCGGAGCCATTGACCCCCTGGGAAAGGAAATCAAGATTGGAAATCACTATTTTACGGTAATCGGAATTGCCAAAAAAAGAGGTTCTTTCCTTGGCGAAAACCAGGATAACTTTGTCCGCATTCCTATCACCACCTTTCATAAGCTCTTTTTCGAAAAGAGAACCCGCTGGAACTACTGGTTCGCCATCTTTATCAAGGCCGCAGATTATAAATCTGTGGAGAATGCCCAGGACGAAGCCCGCTTGATATTGAGAGCCAGGAGGCATCTTAAATACCATGACGCCGATGATTTCGGCATCAAGTCTTCGGAAACATTTCTCGAGCTCTGGAAAAGTTTCACCTTTGCGGCTTTTTTTGTCATGATTATCATTTCTTCCATTGCTCTGGTGGTGGGTGGAATCGGGATTATGAATATCATGCTGGTTTCGGTCCGGGAGAGAACCAAAGAGATTGGGATACGCAAAGCAGTAGGTGCCAAAAGAAAGAATATTCTGTGGCAGTTTTTGGCCGAATCGGCTACAATTTGTATAATAGGAGGAATTTTTGGAATACTTTTAGGTTTTTTAATCGGAAAGGTTTTGGCATGGAGAATTCATCTCCCGGTCTCTGTTGAACCTTGGTCTATAATAGCGGGAATTCTCATGTCCCTATTCGTGGGCCTCTTTTTTGGCATCTACCCGGCCATGAAGGCAGCTAAAATGGACCCCATTGAGGCTCTGCGTTATGAATAATTTTTCGGTTAAAAATCTGCTTAACTTCTCATAAAATATGACCACTTCTGAAATCAAAGATGGAATTACCATGGCTTTTCAGGCCCTGGTGGCCAATAAGCTGAGGGCTTTTCTGACCATTTTGGGGGTTTTAATTGGAGTGGCTTCGGTCATGGGAATGGTTTCCGTCATTCAGGGTCTAAACGATTCTATGTCCGGCCAGATACAGTCTCTTGGTTCCAATATCATCTATGTTTCTAAAAATGAACTGGTCAGTTTTGGAAATCGGACCGATGAACAAAGAAACCGTCCCGGGATTACTTTGGAAGATGCTATTGCCATCAAGGAGCTGTGCCCAAATGTGGGAGCGGTCTCCCCTGAAAATCATTATTGGAGTCCGGGAGGAAACCAGGTTAAGTACCGTAATAATGAAGCCCGCCGGCCGTCTTTTGTGGGAGTGATGCCGGATTACGAAATAGTCAATAACTCCTTTGTAACCGAGGGAAGATTTTTTACCGAATCGGATGTCCATTTTAAGGCTTATGTATGTGTGATTGGGTATGATGTGAGAGAAGCTTTATTCTCGGAATCCGAGGATCCTATCGGCAAAGAAGTAACCGCCAACGGTGATAAATTTACGGTCGTAGGGGTGATGGAAAAGAAGAGAGCTTTTTTAGGAGAATCGCAGAACAACTTTGTGGTAATTCCTTACGGCACTTTTAAAAAATTACACCCGGAAGAAATCGAATTATCTTTAGCGGTTCGTCCCAGAACCCCGGAGTTAATCGATAAAGCCATAGACGAAATCGAAGACGTTATGCGCCGGCGTAGAGGTGTGCCGGCTGACAAACCCAACAATTTTGCGGTTTCCACCCAGGAAGATTTAATGTCGATTTATAAACAAATAACCGGAGCGATCTTCATGGTGATGATTTTGATTTCCTCCATCGGACTCTTTGTTGGAGGTGTGGGGGTGATGAATATAATGCTGGTGACTGTAACGGAAAGAACCAGAGAAATAGGCATCCGCAAGGCAATTGGCGCAAAAAGGAGAAACATTCTCTGGCAGTTTTTGATTGAAGCCATGACCTTGACCGGAATAGGAGGGATTTTGGGGATAATTTTAGGCATCTTGATTGGTTTGTTTGTAAAAGCAATCACGAAGGGGGCATTACCAACCACTATCTCTCCAGAGTGGATTGTCATAAGCTTCAGCTTCGCCGTAGGAGTGGGCTTAATATTCGGAATATATCCGGCTTACCGGGCCGCCAAGCTTGACCCGATTGTGGCTTTGAGATATGAGTGAGTTACTGAACAGTTTCTGTTTGAATTTTTTTTAATTTTCCCTTCTTTTTCCCCCGTAATATATATGGAGATTATTTAAACTATTGCTCAAAACACAAATTTTTAATATATATATGCAGAGGTGAAATTGCTAAAGTCAGCCAAAGCAAGTCTGGTTTTGCTGTTGTTAATTTTTAGTATTGAGCCCAAACTCAATTTGGGCCAGGTAGAGATGGATTTTAGCACCGTTGCCACTCAATCTCCTTTTTTGGTAGATTTTGTCGCTTTCGGGCAGGAAAATTCAGACCAGGCTCGGCTGGAGGTTTACTACAAAATTTTTAACGCCCATCTATCATTCGTAAAAAAAGATGATGCTTATGTGGCTGAATACGAAATTCAGGTCAAAGTCCTGGGGAAAAACAAAAGGCAGGTCAGCGGCAACAGCCTCAGCGAAAAATTTACCGTCCCCTTCTACAAAGAGACCCTCTCCCCGGTCAATTTCATCATCAACCAGCTGGATTTACAGACCCCCAGCGGGCAGTATAAATTAGAGGTGACTTTGCTTGACAAAAATTCCCGCCAGACCAGTACCCTGAATTTCTCCCTGAAAATTCCGGATTACCGGGAAAAAAACTTGACCCTTTCCGGGGTGGAATTTGCCCAGGAAATTTCGGATTCTACCTCGGGCACCAAATTCGACAAGCAGGGTAAAAAAATCATCCCCAAGGTGGAGCGGATTTTCGCCGGTGAAGACCAGAAGCTTTGGTTTTATTATGAAATTTACAAAAATAAGCCCCAGCCGGCCAATTTGGAAATTACCTACGAGCTTATAGATTACTTGCAACGCCACATTCATCAGGAAACTGAAAAATTTAGGCTGGAGCAATCTTCCCTGGGCATTCTCAAGTCTTTAAATCTGGAAAACCTATCTCCTAACTCTTATACTTTGTCGATTCGTATAAAGGAAAAAAGCGGCTCTAATGCTTCCCTCACGGAGGATTTTCAAGTCGAGTGGTCGCCGGTTTTCTATGTCAAATCCGATTTCAAAAGGGCCGTGGAGCATTTGAGGTATATTGCCAACGACGAGGAGACCAAACGCCTGAAAAAAGCCCCCAAAGAGGAACAGCTCCAAAAATGGGAGGAATTCTGGAAATCCAAAGACCCGGTGCCGGCCACTCCTTTAAATGAACTGAAGGAGCAGTACTATCAGAGAATGAAATATGCCAATTTGCGCTTTAAGACCTACAGCAAAGAGGGCTGGAAAACCGATATGGGGATGGTGTATATCAAATACGGCCAGCCGGATGAAGTGGACCGGCATCCTTTCGACCGGGAAGAGAAAGGGTTTCAGATCTGGTATTATTATGACTTGAGAAGGGTTTTCACCTTCGTGGACAGCTTCGGAAACGGTGAATACGAACTGCAGTATCCCTACGACGGCGATGTCCGGAAAATACCCCAGGGCCGGGATTAACTCTATTTGTTTCCGATTGGAATGAAAGCTTTGACAGTTTGAATGAATGAATCAGCATGAAAAGAAATAGTCTTTTTAAATTCTGTTTAGCCCTCGCAATTATTTTTCTCTTGCAATCTCAAACAGGATTAGCTCAAGCGTCTCCCTCGGACTCTCTGACCGTCTGGCTGGATTATGCCTGTTTCAAATTTAATCCCCAAGTGGACACCTCGGCCGAGGCCGGAGGAAAGCTGGCTTATGTTGAAATTTATTATGCTCTGGACCGCTCCCAGCTGGCTGTATCGACTTCAGATACGGATAAGATTGCCATCTTGGATTTATCTATGAAAATAGAAGATTTAAACCAAAAAGAGGTTGCCTTTCAAAGCTGGAAGGTCGGCTGCCGGATTGTACCGGATCACAGTGGTCAGACCAGTTTCATATTTTATGACCTGCAGGCTCTGCAGCTTTTACCCGGCCGATACAACTTAGATTTTTCGGTGACCCAGCCCAATTCCAGCAAATCCGGAAGAAAAAAGATTGCTCTGGTGGTCCCGGATTTCTCGGAAATGGAGCTCAAACTGTCGGATATAGAGTTGGCCTTGGAAGCTGACCCCGATACTTCCCAGAGCAAATTTGTCAAGGGAGGGAGGTTAATTTTGCCCAATCCCACCCAGATTTACGGAGCCACTTCCCCCCTGCTTTATTTTTATGCCGAGGTATATAATCTGAAGTCGGATGCGGCTGAAAATAGTTACAATGTGAGTTATACCATCCTGGACTCAACTGGACATATCCAGAAGGAATATCCTGCCAGCAAAAACAAGAAACCCGGCTCTTCCACGGTTATCTTAAGCGGATTGAATATCACTACTCTGCCGGCGGGAAAATATCAGCTCCGGATAAATCTGGAAGACCCAGCCACCCGTACCCAAGTTACAGCCGAAAAGGATTTTTGGGTCAGGGATAAGACTCCCCTTAGCCGGTTTTCTGCAGAATCAGGCCCCATACCTCGCAATGAACAGGATGCCCAGCTGGTCCGGGCCGAGCTGGCTTATATCGCCACCCAGGACGAACTGAGAATGTACGACCAGTTGAATCTGACCGGCAAGCAGGGCTTCTTGAAGGAGTTCTGGCGCAAGAAGGACCCGGACCCCCAAACCCCGGCAAATGAGTTCAAACTTCAGTTTTATCAAAGGATATCCGAAGCCAATCAGATGTTTTCCTCTCAGTCCGATGACCGCCAGACCGGCTGGAGGACCGAACAGGGAAAAATCTACGTAGTCTACGGCCGGCCGGATTTTATCGAAAGACATCATTATGCTCGTGAAATCAAACCCTGGGAGAAATGGATTTACAATAATTTGCAGGGGGGAACCTACTTTATCTTTTCGGATGAAGAGGGATACGGAGTTTTTCGTTTGGTGCATTCCACGGTCCGGGGAGAAAAAAATGACCCCAATTGGGAAAAAATCCTGCAGGAAATTTCCGAAGAATAAACGTTGAGAATTTATCCAGAAATAGTTGCTTGAAGAGATTCTACCTCCTCACAACAGCAGCAATTTCTACTTACAGCACTCTCTGGATTTCAAAGGAGCTGATCCTCCTTTGAAAAGATAATTGACTTCGTAAACTATATCAAATATGTTGACCTTAGTATCGCCATTGTCATCTCCACGACAGGAGGGATTGGGTTTTGGTCCACCCTCAAAAACATAATTGACTTTAAAGATTATGTCTGGCACATTATGACTACCGTCACCGTTTGCATCCCCTGCAGTATCAACACAAGTAAACTGAACGTACTTGATGGTGGCATAATCATAATATGTTCCGCTCCCCACGCTCTGACCGGTCACGTAAACATTGGCGTCTGAATCCAGCGCCAAAGCATTTGCTCTATCATCAGACTTCCCTGGTCCGTTGTACCGCCTTACCCACAGAGTATCTCCTGTGGGTGAATACTTGACGGTGGCATAATCATAATCAGTTCCATTCCCCTCGCTCAGACCGGTCACGTAAACATTACCAGCTGAATCCAGCGCCAAAGCATATGCTCTATCATCGTAATTCCCTGGTCCATCGTAGCGTCTGACCCACAGAGTATCTCCGTTAGGAGCATACTTAATGGTGGTATAATCATAATAAGTTCCGCTCCCCTGACTCTGACCGGTCACGTAAACATTGCCGACTGAATCCAGCTCCAAAGCAAATGCTCTATCATCGTAATTCCCTGATCCGTTGTAGCGTCTGACCCACAGAGCGTTTCCGTTGGGAGCATACTTTATAGTGGCATAATCATAAGAAGTTCCACTCCCCTGGCTCTGACCAGTCACATACACATTCCCACTATAATCCACGGCCAACGCATTAGCTCTATCTTTACTATAGAACCCTGTTCCATCGTAGTGATTGCTCCATAAGGTTTCTCCATTGGGGGAATACTTAATCGTGACATAATCTTCAATATACGACCGAGGGGAGACCCAGCCTGTCACATGCACATTCCCCACCTCATCCACGGCCAAATCATTAGCGCCACCACCACCACCAGTAAATCCTGTTTCGAGTCTTACCCATAGAGTATCACCATTCGGGGCGTACTTAATAGTAGCAAAATAACCATTAGCAGCACCGGTCACATAAACATTGCCACTCTTGTCCACAGCAATAGCTCTTGCTTCATCCCGGTTATCTCCAGGCGCATTATAGCGTCTTACCCATAAGGTATCCCCATTAGGAGCATGCTTGATGGTGGCATAATCATAATAAGTTCCGCTCCCTTCGCTCCGACCGGTCACGTAAACATTGCCTGCCGAATCCAGTGTCAAAGCATTCGCATAGTCATGGTCATTCCTTGGTCCGTTGTAGAGTCTGACCCACAGGGTATCTCCGTTGGGGGCATACTTGATGGTGGCATAATCGTATGCAGTTCCGCTCCCCCAGCTATAACCGGTCACGTAAACATTGCCCAAAGGATCCACCGCCACAGCAGATGCGTAATCATAGTCATTCCACGGTCCGTTGTACCTTCTGATCCAAGCCGTATCCACCTGAGCCAAAACCGGTAAAACTGAAAAGAATATAAACTGCAGGAGTAAAAATAATTTCAATTTCGACATATAGCCCCATTCAAGATTTAATTGCACACTTAAGTCTGGCGAGCGAACACCAACTACTTCAAAAGTATACTATAAATATGCATAATTGTCAAGATCCCTTTTTAGAGAACCGCCCACTTTCTCTGCAAATTTATGTATGAACAATCAGAGAGTGCCAGGAAATTTACTCGACAGTCTAAGTCTCTGCATTTGACCATTAATGATCGTCCAAAAATCAAAGTTCTAAGGTTATCAGCGCTTTATACCTACAGAAGGTTTCGCACTCCGCCTGCTTGAACTTCTATTTTAAGACTAACTATCTGTACTTAGACCCGGACAATAAACGGTCTAAAGTTGCCGTCACCAGGAGTGTCAAAACTGAAGAACCTATTAGAAGCACTCCTCCATTCAATGTGGAGATGCTGTTGTGAAACCAGTTTTGCACATCTTCTTTTACAGCAGGGAAAGAAAACTTTCCCAGTGCCTCTGCTAAGGCGCTGAAATCTATGAAAAATATCATGGCTCCCAGCAAAGCCGCAATTCCTATGCTTCCGATGAAAATATCCGAGAATTTAAATCTGGCAGTGCCTTGTGCAAATTGTGGAATTCGGGAGATTAGGTTTCGGGTGAAGTCAGTTGAAAGTTTAAATCCGGGGTCTCGTATTAACTCCGAATATAAGTTTTGGTAATACCGAAATGATTTGGTGCAGGCTTCACAGGATTTCAGGTGTTCTTCCAATGAATTCTTGGAGATAGAAGATTTTCCGTCCAGAAATTCCTGGATTTGTTCTTCGGTCCAATGGTTTACTGCCATATATCCTCCACCTGGTATTTCGACAGGAGTCTGTCTTTCAGAAGTTTTCTGGCCCGGAAAAGATAGCTTTTGACGGTCCCTTCCGGCAAATTTAATATTTTTCCGATTTCATTATAACTCATCTGGTCTAAATGGAACAGGGTTACGATTACCCTGAACTGCACCGGCAGATTATCGATCTCGGTTTTTAACCTCTGGGAAATGTCCTTCTCTTCTGCGGTTTTGTCCGGTTGAATGTTTCCCGCTACCAGATGTCCCTGGCTGTCATCTTGAAGCTCCAAATCATCTAAGGATACCATTTTCTTCTGCCTTAAGTAATTGATGGCCAAGTTATAAGCAATCTGGGCTATCCAGGTGGAGAGTTTGGCTTCGAATCTGAAATCGGACAAATTCTGAAACACTTTTATGAAAACCTCCTGGGAGATATCCTCTCTATCTTGAGGGTTTGGTATCATTCTGAACACCACGTGACTGACCAAAGCTTTGTGCTCCTCGATTAAGGTTTCAAAGGCCTGGGCATCTCCGGACAAAATCAGCTTAACCAGTTTGCCAGTTTCAGTCATTTTTTTGTCCTGTCAATTAGACCAGTTTGAACCTTTAAAAGTTGCAGGTTGAAAGCCAATAAGATAAATTAAAGATGTGTCTGGTTGGTGAAAAATCTAAACAATTTACAGCGATTGTGCAACCTTTTTTGAGTTGGCTTGTCTTTTCTAATAAAGACAGGAGGAAAAAGCGATGTTTGCCCTAATCCAATCGGTGCTTGAAATTCTGGTTCCCCTGGCCTGTTTTGCCGGCTTGGTTTATGTCATCAAGATTATTTCGGACAACCGGGTCAGAAGAAAGCTGATTGAAAAAGGGGTCAGCGCCAGCGAGCTGAACTTTCTTTGGGCTAAAAGACCGGTAAGAGAATCAAATTCAGATACAAAATATAACCGTTCCAGAATATTTCTGGGAAGTTAGATGAATACCACCGTCATATATATCAAGGCAGTGACCAACCTTAAAAAGAAAGGAGCCCCAAAATGGCACATCTGGTAGAAATCATAGTTCCGATAGCATCTTTCATGTTTATCTTCTTGGTGGTAAAAGCTTTGTTGGATTACAGGACCAGACAGAAGCTGATTGAAAAGGGTCTCGTGGATGAGAAAGTCAAGTATCTGTTTGCGGAACAGCAGGCTGATTTTAAGTTTTTGAATTCTCTGAAATGGGGAATGGTTCTGATAGGTCTGGGATTGGCGGTTCTTTTGGGGGAGATGGTGCCTGACGAGAGAGCCGAGGAGATGACCATCGGAGCTATGTTTGTCTTTGCCGGTCTGGCTATGTTGATTCACTATGGGGTTGCCAACCGCTTGAGCAAAAAATCAAAAGCCAACGGCTCCGGACCAGCCGGTTAGTCTTGGGATAACTGATTAAAGTTTTGCAAGTTAGCAGTTCCTCTCCTAAACAAAGCCGATGGGTGTGATGAACACTCATCGGTTTTTTCATTTACTACAAATGTGTTGACGGTTTCCAGTTGGCAGAATCAATATTGGCTTCTAATATTTAGGCCTGCGTTTGCAGAAAAAAAGGATAAAGGTAGGATATTTTAAAATCTAAATGAGACAAATTTCCAATCTCACCAAAATTTTTGAAGATAAATTCGAATTAGAAAATTTCAGCTTGCTGCCGGAGAGACAGAATCCGGCTCTTGTGTCTGGCTTTCCGGTTGCATACCGACCTGCGGCTTATTATCCTGATACCTTTCGTAAACAGCAGATAGAAAATCCCATAAGCCCTGGCTAAGCTCCGCCACCGCTTTCTGGACTTTTTCTTCCTGGGGTTTTTTGGTGACGGTCCGGTCCAGAATCTGACGGGAGCTGCGGGCGTGTAAAATGTCCCCCTCCTGGTGAACCGTGAAGAATTCTAAACAGCTCGGATATTTGACTCCGTAAAATTGCTTCAATCCCCTGATTTTCGATTCGGCGATTTCCGGCACCTGGGATTCGTAAGCGTACAAAGCGGCGGTTCCTTCCTGAAAGCTCTTGTTCTGGGTAAGCCGACTGAAGGTTTTAATCAATTTTTTGGTTTCCGGAAGAGCTTTTTCATCCAAGACCTCTTCCCTTCTCATCCCCAGGCCGTCGCAAAATCTTAGCCACAATTCCGGGTGATTTTTTTCTCCCAATTCCTCATCCATCAGATTGGACAAAAGCTGCTGCCGGGATTTTAAATCCGGACAGTTGCAATGCACTCCGCTGATGAAGGTGGGAAAAACATTTACTATGTGATAATATTGTTTGGCGTAATTTCGCAGGGCTTCCAGAGTGAGTTTTCCCTGCGACCACATTTGATAAAAAGGGTGTTTGAGCAGGTTTTTTTCGGCGATAATCCGGTCCAATTTCTTAATTAATTCCGAGTAACTGTTGTTACTTTTATGATTCATTAGCTCCTCCTTAAGATTTGGAATTGCTATATATACGCAATACAGCTTTTAAACGCAAGTTAAATCTGCAAAAAATCAACCTCATCCTCAATCGCTGAAATTTAGGCTTGACATTCCTCTATTTATGCTTAAATTATAGCGAGCTTGAGGATTGTTGCTTACACATGCGACCGCACACACCAACATTTTTTTCGAACAGATTCAGCTTCATTATATTCAGCCAATTTTTGGCAGTCTTATTTTTTTCTAACTTAGTTTCAGCCCAAACCGTTCTTTTCAATGTCAAAATAAATTCAGACGGTGTCGACACCCTCCACAATGAGGAGCAGGTAGCCATCAATCCTACTGACCCGGATAATATAGTAGCTGTCTGGAGAGATTTCCGGCTTAAATACAGACAGGTGGGTATAGGATATTCGACTGATGGAGGAAGCAGCTGGACCGATTATTTGATAGGTATTGATGTAGCTCCCTATCCCTGGGAATCCGACCCTGGCATAACTGTGGACCGATTCGGAAATTTCTACACTGTGACTTTATGTTATGACCCCACAGCCACTTCTGCTTTTTGTGTGTATAAATCGACTAATGGAGGAATAAGTTGGTCTGACCCATCTATAGTGGTAGCTAGCGACTTTGATTTTGAAGACAAAGAGCTTATGACCTGTGACCAGACCGGCGGGACTTATGACGGCAATCTCTATATCGCCTGGACCCGCTTTCCTTTTTCCGGCAACTCCAGAATTCATTTTTCCCGCTCCACCGATGGCGGGGTAAACTGGTCCGGAGCCCTTCCCATAAGTAATGCCGTAAATAATACTCAATGGCCAGTTCCGGTTGTGGGAGCCAACGGGGAAATCTATGTTGCCTGGGGTCAATTTGCCGGCAACGGCCAGATTCTAATGAGCAAATCCACCAACGGGGGAGTCAGTTTTGGGACCCCTGATACTATATACATTCCTATCAGCCCGGTATCCCTAAATCTCAACGGGCTCATTTTAGTTTTCGCTTATCCGGCGCTGGCTACCGACATTTCTAATTCACCCTATAGTGGGAACTTATATATGGCTATAATGGACAAGTCTGTCTCTTCCGGCGACCAGGATATTTTCTTTTTGACCTCCACTGACCAGGGTAACACCTGGAGCACTCGCAAAAGGATTAACGACGACCCCTTGGGAAACGGAGCTGACCAGTTTCATCCCTGGACAGTTGTGAATCAGGATGGGGTTATTTCGGTGGTATTTTATGACCGAAGAAACGACCCTTCCAATCTTATGTTCGATGCCTACCTGACTCAATCCTACGATGGCGGACTGACCTTTACCCCGAATAAGAGAATCAGCACGGTTTCATCGTATCCTACTCCTTTTTTGAGTTCTGGGATGACCAAGACTCCTTTGGACCCTGTGACTGCCTATTATGGCGGTAGACCCTTGGAGGCCTCTCCTTTGGCCGGGTTGATTGGAGAGTATATCGGGCTGGCTTCATTCGGCAAACAGAACAATATCGTCTGGACCGATACCCGGGAAGGTTATCAGGCAGTTTATTCCGCCCGGGTAATAACCGGTCTTTTAATTCCCAAACTGCTTTCACCGGTTTATTCAGCTTATTTGACAGACACCACTCCCAATTTCACCTGGCAGGAATTCTCATATTATGATACCGCCAGCTTTTACAAATTGCAGTATTCGGCCGACAGCAATTTCTTTACTGGAGTTCAGACCATTGATAGTTTAGCTGACACGACCTTTACTCTGCCGGACACTCTGGCTTTGGCGGATGCAAATTACTATTGGAGAGTGCAAAGTTTCAACAGTTCCGGTGATTCCTCCGGCTATCAGGACCAACCTTTTGTATTCACCCTGGATACCCAGGCCCCGGCTATCCCCGGTTTAATCTCCCCGGCCGACACCACCAATGACAGCACTCCTCTTTTCAGCTGGAACTCCGTCACCGCTTACCAAAAAGTGAAAAACTATAAGCCCCAGCTTGCTTCAGCGCCGGTGAGATACACCTGGCAGTTAGCCAATGATTCTGATTTTACTTCGAACCTGTTAGAGGTTTCTGATTTGGCAACCAACAGCTACCAGCTGCCCAATAATCAGGCCCTAGACCACAGCATCATCTACTTCTGGAGAGCAAAAGCTTTTGATTTAGCCGGTAATCAGAGCAACTTCTCTTCACCCCTGGAATTCAAATACCTGGCTTATTTAAGAGGGGATGTCAACAACGACAAAGCCCGCAATTTGAGTGACATTGTCTATTTGGTGAACTATGTCTTCAAAAGCGGACCTCCACCCATGCTCAGTTTATTCGCCGGCGATGTCAATTGTAACGGCAGCGTCAACCTGGCCGATGTGG
>Ga0326597_10006951_pt1 | contig 15433 bp, 10 predicted proteins | sample RVTome_12_FD_203789 | JGI IMG/M metagenome (GOLD analysis project Ga0326597, IMG submission 203789) | Soil microbial communities from uranium-contaminated site in the Upper Colorado River Basin, Wyoming, United States - RVT100D185 | ecosystem: Environmental > Terrestrial > Soil > Contaminated >...
CATCCTATATCGGCCTCGCGACGAATTTCAGAATCGGAAGGACACTAGCAACTCTAAGATTCTAGTGTGGTTTTGGTTCAGAAGTTCGCCACCGAGACCGATATCGACAATGAAGCGAACTTCTGAACCACCACACTAGGGAAAGCGCGGCATGGCTCATCTCGAGAACGCCGGATCGCCGCGTCAGCCCTTCTTTCTGGCGCCCGCGCCCGTCGTTTGGCTGATTGCGGCGCTGGTGATCGCGCACGGCCTGCGCATGCTGGCGCCGGGTGCTCTCTCCGATCAGATCCTCGTCAACTATGCCTTCGTGCCCGTGCGCTATGCCGCCGACGTGCTGGCCGCGCGCGGGATCGGCGCGGGCAGCCTGTTCGAGCAGGCGGTGCCGTTCGTCAGCTACATCTTTCTCCATGCCGATCTGACGCATCTCGCGGTCAATAGCCTCTGGCTGCTCGCCTTCGGCCCGCCCGTGGCGAGGCGGCTCGGAACGCCGGCGTTTCTCGCCTTCTTCTTTCTCTGCGGCATCGTGGCGATCGCGACCCATCTCTTCGCCAATTGGGGCTCGCTCATTCCCGTGGTCGGCGCGTCGGGCGCGGTCGCGGGCCTGATGGGGGCCGGCATCCGCGTCCTCTACCGGAACCGCCGGCTGGTCTTCGGCGAACGCCCGGCGCTCGCCTCCGCGCTCGCGCCGCGCGTAATGCTGTTCTCCGGGATATGGATCGTCGTGAACGTCGCCGCGGGTCTGACCGGGCTCGGCACGACCTCGGACATGGCGCTGATCGCCTGGGAGGCCCATCTCGGGGGTTATTTCGCCGGTCTTTTGCTGATCGGGCCGTTCGATGCCCTGTTTCCACGCCGAAATGCGCATCTTGGCGCTTGAACCCGCTCTTAAGCCGTCCCAGATATAGTGGACTTCCCGATCGACGAGGCTGGAGGCTTTCCCATGACGCATGATCAAACCACCAGCGGCCACGGCTATGCTGGCGGCACGCGCGCGGCATTCCCCTGGGCGCGGCTCTTCTATGCCGTGGGCTACGGCATTATCGCTTGGTTCGTCTTCTGGTTCGTCGTCCTGCTCGCCGTGCTGCAATTCGTGGTGACGGCGGTCACCGGACGCGTGAACGACGAGCTCAAAGGCTTCGCGCTCAATCTGGTGCAATATCTCTGGGAGCTGCTTGCCTTCGTCGCCTTCATCCGCGACGACAAGCCGTTTCCCTTCGGGCCTTTCCCCAAAGCCTGAACGTGGTGCGCGACCGGTGTCGCGGCATTTTCATTTCGGGGTATAGGCCCTAACCTTGCTCCGGCACCGCCCGGAGGCGCGACGATGCGCGCATTTCCTGATCATCCCGTTCTCAAAGGAAATTTCGCGCCGCTCGGATTCGAGGCCGACGCGCACGATCTCGTCGTGGAGGGCGAGATCCCGCGCGATCTTCGCGGCACGCTCTATCGCAACGGCCCCAATCCGCAATACCCGCCGCTGGCCGACAAGCATCACTGGTTCCTGGGTGATGGGATGGTGCATGCGTTCACCATCGAGGACGGCTGCGTCTCGTGGCGCAATCGCTGGGTGCGGACGGAACAGTTCGAGCGCGAGCGCGCGGCCGGACGCAGACTGTATAGTTCCAGCTTCGACGGCGCGGCGGGCGATCCCAGCGTCGCGGGAAGCCCGCGCAATGTCGCCAACACCAATGTGCTGATGCATGGCGGCAGGCTGTTTGCGCTCGACGAGGGCAATCCGCCCGTTGCCTTGGATGCCGATACGCTCGCCACGCGAGGCCGCTGGACCTTCGGCGGCCGCTATGCCGGCCCCGTCACCGCGCATCCCAAAATCGACCCGAAGACGGGCGAGATGCTGTTCTTCGGCTATATGGCCGCGGGGCCGGGAAGCGCGGACATCGCCTTCGGCGTGGTGAATGCCGACGGCACGCTCGTGCGCGCCGAGACCTTCAAGGCGCCCTTCGCGGCCATGGTGCACGACTTCGCCGTGACGCAAAGGCACGTCGTTCTTCCGATATGGCCGGCCACGATCGACGTCGCGCGCATCATGAAGGGCGGACCCGTCATCGCCTGGGACCCGGCGGCCGGTTCGCATATCGGCATCATGCCGCGCGACGGCACGGTGGCCGACATGCGCTGGTTCGAGGGCAATTCCTGCTACGCCTATCACTATGCCAATGCCTATGACGACGGCGACCGCCTGATGCTCGATGCCGTTCGCTATCCGCGCGTGCCGCTGTTTCCCGACGCGAAGGGGAGGTCTGCGCCCGAGGAACCGCGTTCGGCCGTCGTGCGCTTCACCTTCGATCTCGCCGGCAATTCGAATGGCTGGCGCGAGGAAACGCTTGACGATGCGGCGGCCGAATTCCCGCGTATCGACGATCGTTTCGCAGGCTCGAAGAACCGCTACGCCTATTTCGCCGAGACGGAAGGAAAGTATGACGGGTTCGGCTTTTTCGACGCGCTGCTTTCCGCCGATCTCGCGACGGGCACACGCATGCGCTATCGCCCCGGCAGGGGCGGATTGTTGATGGAGCCCGTCTTCGCGCCCGCGCGCGACGATGCGCCCGAAGGCGAGGGCTATATCCTGACTCTGATCTATCGCCCCGACACCAACACGAGCGATCTGTTGATCCTCGACGCCATGGATATTTCGCGCGGTCCCCTGGCCACGGTGAAATTGCCGACCCGTATCCCGTTCGGGTTCCATGGCAATTGGCATACGGCGCGAACGTGAGCGTGCTGCCCGTGGAAGGCCGTGCCGCGCTGGATGCGTTCGCGCTCGATCCTGCGACCCTTCATCTCAACCACGGATCCTACGGTGCCTGCCCCAACAGCGTGCTGGCCGAACAAGCCCGCCTGCGCGCGCGGATGGAGGCCAATCCGAACCGTTTCTTCTTCGAGGACTATCCGCCGGCCGTGCGCGCCGCCGCCGTCATTGCGGCGGATCGTTTCGGGGGCGCAGCCGGGGAATGGGTTTTCGTCGAGAACGCGACGTCGGCCGTGAACGGCGTGCTGGATTCCCTGGTTCTCGAGGCCGGCGACGTCCTGGTGACCACGTCGCATGCCTATGGCGCCGTCACCAAGGCGATGCGCCGGCGCGCGGGCCAAAGCGGGGCCGAGATGCGCGTGGCGGAGCTTCCCGCGCCGATCGATAGCGAGGATCAGATCGTCGCCCTCGTCGAGAAAGCGCTTTGCCCGCGCACCAAGCTGCTCGTCGTCGATCACGTGTCCTCGCCGACGGCGACGATCTTTCCGGCGGCAAGGATCGCAGCCCTTGCGCGCGCGGCCGGCGTGCCCGTCTTCATAGACGGTGCGCATGCGCCGGGCCAACTGACGCTCGACGTGCCAGGCCTGGAGGCGGATTGGTATACGGCCAACGCGCACAAATGGCTCTTCGCGCCCAGGGGCTGCGGGCTTCTGTGGACCGCGCCCGCACGCCTCGGCGCGACGCACCCAAGCGTCACGTCCCATGGCTGGGGCGGCGGCTATACGGTCGAGTTCGATTGGATCGGCACGCGCGACGTGACGGCATGGCTCGCGCTGGGAGCGGCCTGCGACGCCCATGACCGCTTCGGCGGCCCGCGGCTGATGACGCGCAACCGCGCGCTCGCCGCCGACGCAGGCGAGATTCTCGCGAAGCGATTGCGCGCCGTGCCTTCCGCGCCCGCCGCCATGCGCGGCGCGATGACGGCGTTGCGATTGCCCGCGAAAGCGCACGCGGATGCCGCGCTTTCGCTCCGCCGCCGGCTCAGCGCCGAGCACGGCATCGAAGTGCCCGTCTTTGTTTTCCAGGATGCGCTGTGGGTTCGCGTCTCCGCGCAGATCTACAACGAGATCGTGGACTATGAGCGCCTCAGCGATGTTCTCGTGGACGTCTTGAGCGTGGGCTGACGGCCCTTCGTTCAGACGACTTCCAACCAATGCATGCTGAAGAGGCGCTCGGGATCGCTCCACACGGTGCGCGGGCGGAAGCCGGCCTTCGCGGCGAGGCTGCGGAACCGGTCGAGCGTATATTTCTGCGAATCTTCCGTATGGACGGCTTCGCCTTCGGCGAACACGATCTGGCGGCCCGCGACGCGCACGGTTTGGCGCGCCTGGCTTATGAGATACATCTCGATGCGCTGGGCGATCGGATTGTAGCAGGCGTAATGCGCGAACCGGTCGAGGGCGAACCCGGCGCCGAGTTCGCGATTGGCGCGCGCCAGCAGGTTCTTGTTGAACGCCGCCGTGACACCCGCGGCATCGTTGTACGCGGCATGCAGGATGCGCGGGTCCTTGACGAGATCGACCCCGATCAAGAGCCCGCCGCCCTTCAGCAGGCGCGCGGCATTCTCGAGGAAGCGCGTAGCCTCCTCGGGCGGGAAATTGCCGATCGTGGAGCCGGGGAAGAATCCGACGCGCCGTGCCGCTCCCGGCTGCAGGGCGCCCAGCTCGAGCGGTCCGGTGAAATCCGCGGTGACGGGATCGACCAGGAGAGCGGGATAGTCCGCGTCGAGCTTGGCGGCCACACCGCGCAGATAGTCGCCCGAGATATCGATCGGCACATAGGCGCGAGGGTTTTCGAGCGCGTCGAGCAGAATTCGCACTTTCGTGAGCGAGCCCGCGCCGAATTCCACGACCTCGGCGTCGGGACCGATGAGTCGCGACAATTCCCGGGCGTGGGTTTCGAGGAGCGCGAGCTCGGTGCGCGTCTGGTAATACTCGGGGAGCTCGCAAATCCGGTCGAACAACTCCGATCCCGCCTCGTCGTAGAAATATTTGCAAGGAATGCGCTTGGGCGCGCGCATGAGGCCCGCGAGCACCGCGCTCGCGAAATCTCCGCTCGGCGCTTCTTCGATGCGGGGAACAGCCGCGGTGTTGGTCTGGCTGTCGGTCATGCGTCCTCGGCAAGGCGGAAGCCGCTGAACTGCCAGCGGGCGGCGGGCGGAAAGAAATTGCGGTAGGTGGCGCGCACATGTCCGGGCGGCGTGGCGCAGGAACCGCCGCGCAACACGATCTGACCGACCATGAATTTGCCGTTGTATTCGGCCGCAGCGCCGGCAAGCGGACGGAAACCCGGATAGGGATCGTAGGACGATCGCGTCCATTCCCACACGTCGCCGAACATCTGCGCGAGACCGGGCGCGTTCTCCGCGGGCCGGGGATGCGCGAAAGCCGGGTCGAGAAAATGCCCGACGACCGGCAATGGCGCGGCGGCCGCTTCCCATTCGAATTCGGTCGGCAACCTCTTGCCGGCCCATTCGGCGTAGGCGGCTGCCTCATACAGGCTGACATGGGCGACGGGTTCGCCAGGAGAGAGCGCTTTCGGACCGTTGAGCGTGAAAACGCGCCACACGCCATCGTCTTCCATCCAATAGAGCGGCGCCTTCCAGTCCTGCGCCCGGACCATGGCCCAGCCGTCGGACAGCCAATGCTCGGGCCGCTCATATCCGCCATCCTCGATGAAGGCGCGGTATTCGCCGCACGTCACAGGGCGCGATGCCAGACGGAAGGGGCGGAGCAGAACCTCGTGGCGGGGCCTTTCATTGTCGAAGGCAAAATCCGTGCCCTCGTCGCCGATCCACGTCCTGCCGCCTTCATGGGCGATCCAGTCGAGCGCGGGCGCGGATCGCACGGCATCGGGCAGTGCGGGCGCGTAGGCCGGCAGAAGCGGATTGCAGGAGAGCGCGTGCTTGATGTCGGTCAGGATCAGTTCCTGGTGCTGCTGCTCGTGATGGAGCCCGAGCGCGATCGAGGCCGCCGCGCGAAGGCGCCGCTCGTCGTCCGCCTTGTCCGCGAAGCGCTGGACGGCATCGTCGACATGGGCTCGATAAGCGAGCACCTCGTCGACGGTGGGACGCGTGAGAAGCCCGCGCTCGGGCCGCGGGTGACGCGGACCCAGTGCTTCGTAATAGGAGTTGAAAAGATAGAAATAGCGCTCGTCGAAAGGCCTGTATCCGGCGAAGAACGGCACAAGCACCACGGTTTCGAAGAACCAGCTCGTATGGGCGAGGTGCCATTTGGTCGGGCTCGCGTCCGCCATGGATTGGACGCATTGGTCCTCGGGGCCGAGCGGCGCGGCCAGCCGCAGGCTCATCGCGCGCACCGCGCGATAGCGCATCAGCAGCGCGTCCCAGCTATCGGGCCGCGGGCGCGTGGCGCCGTCCCTCATTCGGACACTTCGGCGACGGTGTTTCGCAACCGTTTGACTCCGAGCCTATCGGTTCGTTTCGGGGGACCTGGAATGATCGGCGCGTTCGACGGCCGGTCGTCCCGATATGGCGCGATCCTCTCTGGATGGCGTCGCGCGCAATGCGCTACGCCGACGAGTCTACACGATGAAAAGGGTTGCACGTCAACCGCCAATGCGCCGTGACGGCGTTGTGATGCGATCTTTGCGTCGTTCGCGCGTTACCGCGTCCGATACCCGTGAATCTCTACGAAATGCGATGTAAAATATACCTGCATGATGCAATGCGGCCCGGCGGTCCTTTTCATGGATCGCCGGGCCGTTTTGCATTCGGACGTTACTGCTGCTGCGCCGAACCGCCGGCGCCACCCGATGCACCTTCGGTCGGGAAACCGCGCACCTCGAGAAGCGCGTTCACGTCGGGATCGCGCCCGCGGAATTGGCGGAAGGCCTCGGCCTGATCGATGGAATCGCCCGTCGCGAGGATCCATTTCTGGAATCGTTCCGCGGTCGGCTTGTCATAGGCGCTGCCCGCCTCCTCGAAGGCCTTCCACGTATCGGCGTCCATAACCTCCGACCACAGATAGCTGTAATAGCCGGCGGAATAGGCGTCGCTCGAGAAGAGATGCAGGAATTGCGGCAAGCGGTGCCGCAGCACGATCTCCTTGGGCATATCGAGCCGCTCGAGGTCCTCGCGCTCATAGGCGTCGGGATCGACCGTGCCATCGGGCATCGTGTGCAGGTTCATGTCGACGATGGCGGCGGCGAGATATTCGACGGTCGCGAAGCCCTGATTGAACTTCTCCGAAGCCTTGATCTTGTCGACCAGCGCCTGCGGCATTGCCTCGCCCGTCTTGTAGTGGCGCGCGAACTTGTCGAGCACCTCGCGGGTGAGCACCCAATGCTCGTTCACCTGCGAGGGATACTCGACGAAGTCGCGCGGCACGAAGTTCTGGGTCGGATAGGCCACGTGCACGGAGAGATAATGCAGCGCGTGGCCAAATTCGTGGAATAGGGTTTCCGCGTCGTCGAGCGAGATAAGAACCGGCTCGCCCGGCGCGCCCTTGACGAAGTTGTTGTTGTTGGAGACGAGCGGCGTCTTGTTGCCGTCGAAGGTCTCGTAAATGCGGTAGCTCGTCATCCAGGCGCCCGAGCGCTTGCCGGCGCGGGCGAAATAGTCGCCGTAGAACACGCCGATGTGGTTCCCGGTCGCCTTGTTCTTCACTTCCCAGACGCGCACGCCCGGTTCCCAGACGGGGACCGTGCCCGTGATCTCGACGAACGTCATGCCGTAAAGCTGCTCGGCGGCCCAGAATGCGGCGTTGATCATGTTGTTGAGTTCGAAATAGGGTTTGATCTCCGCCTCATCGAGATCGTATTTCGCCTTACGCACCTTCTCCGCGTAATAGCGATAATCCCACGGCTCGATCGTGATGCCGGCTCCTTCCTTGCCGGCGATCGTCTGCATGTCGGCGACCTCCTCGTGCACGCGCGCGACCGCGGGCTTCCACACGCGCATCATCAAATCCATCGCCTTGGCGGGCGACTTGGCCATGGTGTCGGACATGCGCCAGTCGGCATGCGTCGGATAGCCCAGCAGCTTCGCGCGCTCGGCACGCAGCTTCACGATCCGCGTGATCGCCGCATTGGTATCGTTCGCGTCGCCATTGTCGCCGCGATTGACGAAGGCGCGCCACACCTTCTCGCGCAGGTCGCGCCTGTCGGAGAAGGCGAGGAAGGGGGCCACGCTCGAACGCGTGTTCACGATCGCCCATTTGCCCTTCAATCCCCGCTGGTCGGCGGCGGCCTTGGCCGACGCGATCACGGAATCGGGAAGGCCCGCGAGGTCCTTCTTGCTCGCGAGCACGGTCCAAGTGTTCTCGTCGGCGAGGACCTTGTTGCCGAACTCGGTGAAGAGACTGGCCAGCTCCTGATTGATGGCGGCCATCTTCTCCTTGTTCTCGGCCGACAGCTTGGCGCCACGGCGCACGAAGCCGTCATAGTAGCGCTTGACCAGGCGCTGCCTGTCGGGCGCGAGCTTGGAACGCTTGCCGTAGACGGCTTCGACGCGCTTGAAGAGCGCTTCGTTGAAATTGATCTTGTCGGCCGCGGCGGCCAGCTTGGGCGACCATTCCGCGTCGAGCGCCTGATAGGCGTCGCTGTTCATGTTCGACGTCATGACGCCGAAGACGTTCTCGACTCGGTCGAGCGTGCGCCCGGCGCGTTCCATCGCCGCGATCGTGTTCTCGAAATTGGCCGCGGCCTTGTTGGCGGCGATGGCGTCCACTTCGGCCTGACGCTCGGCGATTCCCTTTTCGAACGCCGGCCCGAACAGTTCGGGGGTGACCTTGTCGAACGCCGGCACGCCGTCGAACGGGCCCTCCCAATTCGCGAGCAGCGGATTCCCGCTCTGCATGGTTGCTTCCTGTGACGTGTTGTCTGGTGCTTGCGCGACCGTGATAGCCGTCGCGGCGACGAAAGCCGACGCGGTCACGCCGGCGAGCAATATCTTCCTCAGCATGTGTCTTCCCTTTCCGGAACCCAGTCTCGAAGCTTGGGGCGCGGCGCGGTCGCGCCAGCCTTTGGCCTTCCCTTAGCCCCTTTTAGCCCATCCGAGGCCTGACGTGTGCGTGAGGCCCCACGCCAGCCGGTCTACTGGACCGGAAGTTTTTGCATAACTCCCTGTTCGACCGAGGAAAATGCCGGATACGGCGGCTAGTGTCCCGATTCTGAAATTCGTACCATCCTATATCGGTCTCGCGACGAATTTCAGAATCGGAAGGACACTAGCAACTCTAAGATTCTAGTGTGGTTTTGGTTCAGAAGTTCGCCACCGAGACCGATATCGACAATGAAGCGAACTTCTGAACCACCACACTAAGGCAACGGACATTCCATCGAAAGTAAGCGCTCGGTTTTGCCTCCCCCTATGTGGGAAAGCCGATCCGGCGCAGCGGAGCGAAGTCGGATCGGGTGGGGGGCATTTCGGCAATTCCGACCGCCCCACCAAGGGGAGGTGAAAACGAAACGTTCGATTCCGTTTGAACACCGGATGATTTAGCGCAGTCGTTCCAGCACGCGGGGAAGCGCGCTTTCGTTCAGCGGCGCCATGACGTGCGCGCCGGACACGCCGGGGATTTCCCTCAATTCCTTCACAAGATCGACACAGATCGCCTCACCCTCAGCCTTGGGATCGGCGGCGTTCTCCATCCGCTCGACGATCCAATCGGAGATGATCGAGCCCGGCAGGTTGCCCACGATCCAGCGCGCCGATTTGGCGGACGCCAGCGGCGCCACGCCCACCAGGATGTGAAAGCGCTCGAGGATGCCGTGCTCGGAGAGGCGGGCCAGATAGCGCTTGAGGACGCCGGTATCCATGCAGAATTGCGTCTGCGCGAATTGCGCGCCGGCGGCGATCTTCTTCATCAGGCTCTTGGGCGTCCAGCCCTCCGGCGGATCGAGCGGCGCGTCGGCGACGCCGATGAAGAAATCCGCATGGCCCGCGACCGCGCGGCCATAGGGAAGTTGATGGGCATCGCGGATGGACGCGGCCGTCGCGACGAGCGCCGTGGAATCGAGGTCGAAGACCGGCTTCGCGTCCGGCTGGTCACCTTGTTTGGGGTCGTCGCCGGTGAGCGCGAGCACGTTCGTAAGGCCGAGCGCCGCCGCGCCCACGAGCTGGCTCTGCAGCGCGATGCGGTTGCGGTCGCGGCAGGTGATCTGCAGGATCGGCTCGATGGCATTGTCCAGAAGAATGCGCGCGGCAACGGTGGATTCGAGCGCGGCGCGCGCGCCCGCGCCGTCCGTGACGTTGACCGCGTCGGCGAGGCCCTTGAGCGGTGCCGCGCGCTCCAACAAATCCTTGGGATCGGACGACAGCGGCGGCGTGACTTCGGCGGTGAGCACGAACTCTTTGGCTTCGAGCCGGGCGCGGAGGGAAGAACTCGGCAAGGATCACGCTCCTTCCGCGCGATTGATCGACAAACGTTCCGTTTCGGCGATTCGAGCGTTGTTTTAGCCTTCGCAAAAACCCTTACCATCCCTCGCTTTTCGAGCGCAAGCGCCAGAGGACCAACGCGCCAGGACCGGCTTCGCGCTCCGCGTGTCCGGCCGGGAGAGTCCATTTCGCTTGATCGGCCGATGATCGACGAACGCTCACGAGCTTGGCGACGTTGGCGTCCCGTTCAGACGAACACTATGAACGAGCGCAAATAGGGCCGGAATCACGACCAGCGTCAGCACCGTCGAGGACACCATGCCCCCGATCATCGGCACGGCGATGCGCTGCATGACCTCCGAGCCGACGCCGGTATTCCACAGGATGGGCAGAAGCCCCGCCATGATGGCCGCGACCGTCATCATCTTGGGGCGCACGCGATCGACCGCGCCCACCATGATCGCGTCGTGAAGGTCGGCATGCGATAGCGGGCGTCCTTCCTGGGCGCGGCGGTCGCCCATCTCCTTCCAGGCCTGGTTCAGATAGATCAGCATCACGACGCCGGTTTCGGCCGCGACGCCCGCGAGCGCGATGAAGCCCACTGCCGCCGCGACGCTCATGTTGAAACCCATGATATCCATCAGCCAGAGCCCGCCGATGAGCGAGAACGGCAGCGACAGCATGACGATGAGCGTATCGGAGAGGCGCCGGAAATTGAGATAGAGCAACAGGAAGATCATGGCGAGCGTCGCGGGCACGACGATCAGGAGCCGCCGCTGCGCGCGCTCCAGATATTCGAACTGGCCGCTCCAGAGCGCGTAATAGCCGGGCGGCAAGGCGACTTTCTCGGCCACGATACGCCGGGCCTCGTTCACATAGCCGCCGAGGTCGCGGTCGCGGATATCGACGAAGACGTAAACGACGAGCTGGCCGTCCTCGGTACGGATCGAGGTCGGCCCCTGCGTGCGCCGGATAGTCGCGACCTCGCCCAAGGGGATGGCGGCGCCATTGGCAAGCGAGACCATAACCTCGGAGGCGATGGCGTCGGGATCGCTGCGCACATCGCGCGGGTAGCGCAGCACGACGGTATAGCGCTCGCGGCCCTCGACCGTCGTCGTGATCGGTTCGGCGCCGAGCGCCATGGCGATCGTTTCCTGCACGGTAGCCATGCTGAGGCCGTAGCGCGCAATTTGCCGGCGGTCGGGCACGATCTCCAGGAAGTATCCGCTGTTGACGCGTTCGGCATAGGCGCTTGCCGTTCCGGGGACGGTGCGCAGCACCTGCTCGATTTCCTTGGCCAAGCGTTCGAGCTCGGCCAAATCGCGCCCGAACAGCTTCACGCCGACGGGTGTGCGGATTCCGGTCGAGAGCATGTCGATGCGCGCCTTGATGGGCATCGTCCAGGCATTGCTGACTCCGGGAAACTGAAGGGCGGCGTCCATCTCGGCGATCAGCGCATCGAGCGTCATGCCGTCGCGCCATTCATCCTCGGGCTTCAGATTGACGACGGTCTCGAACATCTCGATGGGCGCGGGGTCCGTCGCCGTCTGCGCGCGGCCGGCCTTGCCCCAGACCGAGGCCACCTCGGGAAAGTTCTTGATGATCTTGTCCTGCGTCTGGAGCAGTTCCGCGGCCTTGGTCACCGAAAGGCCCGGCAAGGTCGTCGGCATGTAGAGCAGCGTGCCCTCGTTGAGGTTGGGCATAAACTCCGACCCGATGCGGCTTGCCGGAATGACGGCCGCCGCGAGTACCAAGAGCGCGATGGCAAGCGTCGGCAGCTTGGCCTTGAGCACCAAACGTATGACGGGACGGTAGAGCCAGATCAGCGCGCGGTTGATCGGGTTGCGGTTCTCGGGCGCGATATGCCCGCGGATGAGAAGAACCATCAGTGCCGGAATCAGTGTCACGGCCAGCAGAGCCGATGCCGCCATGGCGAAGCTCTTGGTGTAGGCGAGGGGATGGAAAAGTCGGCCTTCCTGGGCTTCGAGCGCGAAGATCGGCAGGAACGAAACCGTGATGACGAGCAGGCTGAAGAACAGCGCCGGTCCCACTTCCTGCGCAGCCTGAATCAAGACCTCCTTACGTGCGGCGCCGGGGCTCGCGCGCTCCAGGCGCTTGTGCGCGTTCTCGATCATCACGATGGCGGCATCGACCATGGCGCCGATGGCGATGGCGATCCCGCCCAGGCTCATGATGTTGGAACCGATGCCGAAGGCGTGCATCACCGCGAAGGCGATCAGGATGCCGATGGGAAGGGTGACGATCGCAACCAGCGCGCTGCGCGCATGGAGTAGGAAGATGAAGCAGATCAGCGCGACGACGATACTTTCCTCGGTCAGCGTCTCGACGAGCGTGTCGATCGCGCGATGGATCAGATCGGAGCGGTCGTAAACGGGCACGATCGCGACGCCGTCGGGCAGGCTCGGCGTGATCGCGGCGATGCTTGCCTTCACGGCATCGATCACATCGAGCGCATTGGCGCCGTAGCGCTGCAGGACGATGCCGCTCGCGACCTCGCCTTCGCCGTTCAATTCCGCAATGCCACGCCGTTCATCGGGTACGAGTTCGACGCGCGCGAGGTCGCCGAGCAGAACGGGCGTGCCGCTCTCGGCCTTCAGCACGACCTGTTCGAGATCTTCGATGCCGCGAAGATAACCGCGGCCGCGGATCATGAACTCGGTCTCGGCGAGTTCGATGGTCCGGCCGCCCACATCCATGTTGCTGGCGCGGACCGCGTCACGGATGGCGTCGAGCGTCATGCCATAGGTGCGCATGCGGCCGGGATCGACCACCACCGCGTATTGCTTGACGAAGCCTCCGACGCTTGCGACCTCGGCCACGCCGGGCGTCTTGGCGAGCGCGAAGCGGATGTGCCAGTCCTGGAGCGAGCGCAGCTCGGCCAGGTCGCGCTCCTTCGCCGTCACGGCATATTGATAGACCCAGCCGACGCCGGTCGCATCGGGTCCAAGGCTGGGCGTCACTCCGGCGGGAAGGCGTTGCGATGCCGTGTCGAGATATTCCAGGACGCGGCTACGCGCCCAATAGATGTCGGTGCCGTCCTCGAAGATCACATAGACGAACGATACGCCGAAGAACGAGAAGCCGCGCACCACGCGCGATCGGGGCACGCTCAGCATCGCCGTGGTCAACGGGAACGTCACCTGGTCCTCGACCACTTGCGGCGCCTGGCCGGAATATTCCGTATAGACGATCACCTGCGTATCCGAGAGATCCGGGATCGCGTCGAGCGGCACGCGAAAGATCGCGTAAACGCCGATCAGCGTCGCGACGGCGGCCCCGAACAGCACGAAGCCGATATTGTTCGCCGACCAGCGGATAAGCGAGGCAATCACGGGACGGGCTCCGCCGCGGCGAACGAGGCGAGTGCCGCGCGCAGATTGCTTTCGGCGTCGATCAGGAAGTTCCCGCTGACGACGATGCGCTCGCCCTCGGCGAGGCCGTCGCGGATTTCGACGAAGCCGTTGCCGCGACCCCCGATCGCGAGATCGCGCGGTTCGAACACGCCCTCTCCCTTGTCGACGAAGGCGACGCGCCGCGTGCCGCTGTCGATGATCGCGGATTCGGGAACGGCGACGACCGGTGTTCCGGACAACGCCGCCGCAATCGTCACATCGCCATATTGGCCGAGCTTGAGGCGGCGATCCCCGTTGGGCACCTCGATCCGGACCGTTGCCGTGCGCGCGGCGATGTTGAACTCGGGATAGATGAAGGCGACGCGGCCCTCGAAGGTCTCGCCCGGATAGGCACGAAGCGTTGCCTTTGCAGCCTGACCGATCTTGAGCGCGCCCAGATCGCGCTCGGAAACCTCGGCCATGACCCAGACGGTCGAGAGCTCCGCGATCTTGAACAGCGGATCGCCGGCAGCGAAGCGCATGCCGTTGAGCGCCGGCTTTTCGAGCACCGTGCCGCCGGCCGCGGCCGTAAGCACGATCGAGCGAACCGGTTCGCGCGTCGCGCGCAAGCGCGCAATGACCGGATCGGGAATGCCGAACAAGCGAAGATTGTTCTCGGCATATTTGGAGTCGCGCGACGACGCCGCGCCCGAACCGCGCAGAGCCGCGAGATAATCGGACTGCTTGCGCAAGATTTCGGGGCTTTCGATCCACACGCGCGCGAGCGGATCGCCCGCCTTGACCTCCATGCCGGTGACGGGAACGAAGAGCTCCTCGACGAAGCCGTCGAATTTCACGGCAAGCGCGGCAAGCTTGCTTTCGTCGGCAACGATGGTGCCGACGGCACGAACGCCGCGCGTCAGCGAACGCCGTTCGACGACGGCGGTGCGCACACCCGCGCGCTGGACCTTCTCGGGCGCGATGCGCACCGTGCCTTGCCCGTCGGACACCTCGTCCTCGTAGACCGGGATGTAATCCATCCCCATCGTGTCCTTCTTGGGTACTGGCGAAACGTCCGGGAGGCCCATCGGATTGCGGTAATAGACGATCCGGCGTTCACCGTCCTTGGCTCCCGACGTGGACGCGGCGGGGGTGGCGGCGGAGTGCTTCTCGATGGCCGTGAAGATGACCGTTCCCGATACGGGTTCGGCGAAGCCGTCGACGGTTGCGGTGATGGCGAGTGCCCAGCGGCCGGCCATGACGAGATCGGTGTCGAAGGCCAGGGTCGCGGGCGGCTGACCGGCGACCGGTCTGAGCGGTGCCTCCATCATCGCCATGCCGTCCGGCCCCATGTCGAGGCGCGTGGACGTGACGGCGATCGTGCCGGCGAACGCCGCGCCATCGGTGCCCGCCAGCCGGACGGCGATGCGCACGCCCTTGCCGACGGCTACTTCGGTTTCCACTGCTTCCCATCGCGGCGGCGACTCTTGAGCGTTCGTATTGAGCCCCGTGACGAGCAGAAGCGCGGCAATCACGAGAGCCGCGCCGCCCAATGGGGCGGCAAGCGTAAATCGTTTCATGGCTGTCGATCCTTATTGACGTTTAGGCCCGCGCACGACGGCGCGTCTTTTCGGACGCACAGCCGCGCGCTCGCGCCGGTCCGAACCGGCGCTGCTGTCAGGCGAGGATCGAAAGGATGGGCGGTCGGTAGGGGGGATGGGCGCTTGCCGTAAGACGGACACCGTTGTCGAAAACCGTTCGCGGCTTCGCGATCATTGCGCGCTCGACGTGAAGGCCCGTGCCAAGCACGGCCGTGGACGACATGGCGCAGGCCGACGCGCAGGCCGGGTCGGCCATGCAGGGCGATTGGCCGGTCGCGCCGCCGTCATGTCCGCCGGAATGATCGGCCAAATGGTCCGGCGGGCAGGCGCAATCGGAACGCACGGCCATCGTCATGGAATTGTCGGCCGATGCCAT
>Ga0326597_10006952_pt1 | contig 15433 bp, 11 predicted proteins | sample RVTome_12_FD_203789 | JGI IMG/M metagenome (GOLD analysis project Ga0326597, IMG submission 203789) | Soil microbial communities from uranium-contaminated site in the Upper Colorado River Basin, Wyoming, United States - RVT100D185 | ecosystem: Environmental > Terrestrial > Soil > Contaminated >...
AGGTCCGGCCCATGATCCCCGGCGAGGACGTCTGCCAGGAGCTCTTCGGTCTCGTCGACTGACGGCCCCGTCCGTTTGACCAGCGGGGGGCCGGCCCGTAGGCTCCGCGCGTGGACGACGTCTCGCCCGGACCGCGCTCCATCGTCGAGCTGATCCAGACCGGCACAGTCGACGCGGAGCTGGCCGCGCAACTCTGGCTGCTCGTCGAGGCGCGGGTCCCGTTCGTCGTCGCCGCCGGAGCGCACGGCACAGGCAAGTCCGCGATCCTCGGCGCCCTCCTCGACTTCCTGCCGCCTGCCGTCCGCGTCGTGGAGCTGGCCGGTGAAGGCGAGACCTTCGCGTGGCTCCCGCAGGCCTCGGATCTCGGTTGGCCCGGCATCGCCCGCCCGGTGCCCGGCGCCGAACCCGTCCGCTCGGGGACGACAGTGCTGCTCGCGAGCGAGCTCTCCGATCGGCTGCCGGCCTGCACGTGGGGGGCGGCCGCGCGGATCGCCGTCCGGGCAGCGTCGATCGGTTACGGGCTCGCGGCGACGATCCAAGCCGATTCCCTCGACGAGGTGTTCCACGCCCTTCGCCAGTCGCCCGTCCGACTCACCGACGACGAGCTCTCGCACCTCGGGGTCGTCCTTGTCGTCCGGCGCGTTGAGGGAGGCCGCCGGCGGGTCGCCGCCGCCCACTACGTCCGCCCCGTGGCGCGCGACCAGCACGGCCATCTGCAGCGGCTCGGACCCGCGGTGCTGGCGACCTGGGACCCCGCGGTCGACGCCTTCGAGCACTTCGGCTGGGGCGTGACGCCGGAGCTCGCGGTGCGTATCGGGCGCCGGGCGGGCGACTTCGAGATCGAGGTCGATCGCCGGCGTGGCTACCTCGCCGACCTCGCGGCGGCCGGCGTGACGATGCCGGAGGCGACGCGTGCAGCCATCCGTGACTATCGCCCGGCGCCGGTGTTTGACGCCCTGAAGAGCGGCGCTTAGGCTCGCGCTCCGAGCCCGGCCCACCAAGCGGGAGCACACCGTGGACCACGACGCCCAAGTCAGGCCACAGCCACACACGCTGGCCGAGCTCCGTGCCTCCGGTTGGCGGCCGCGGACCGTCAAGGAGGAACTGCGGGCTAATCTGCTCGCTCGTCTCGGAGCGGGGGCGCAGGCATTCCCGGGCATCGTCGGCTACGAGGATTCGGTCGTCCCGTCGATCGAGAACGCGATCCTTGCCGGCCACGACCTCGTCTTCCTCGGTGAGCGTGGGCAGGCCAAGACGCGGATGGCGCGGCTGCTGGTCGACCTGCTCGACCCGTGGCTGCCGGTCGTCCACGGTGGCGAGCTCAACGACGACCCATTCGCGCCCGTGAGCCCGGCCGCCCGCACGATCGTGGAGCGCGACGGCGAGGCGACGCCCATCGGCTGGCTCCCGCGCGACCGCCGCTACGCCGAGAAGCTCGCGACCCCCGACATCACGATCGCCGACCTGATCGGCGAGGTCGACCCGATCAAGGTCGCCGAGGGCCGCTACCTGTCCGACGAACTGACGCTCCACTACGGGCTCATCCCGCGCGCCAATCGCGGCATCGTCGCGATCAACGAGCTGCCCGATCTCGCCGAGCGGATCCAGGTCGGCCTGCTCAACATCCTCGAGGAGCGCGACGTGCAGATCCGTGGTTTCGTCGTCCGCCTGCCGCTCGACCTGTACATGGTCGCGTCGGCGAACCCGGAGGACTACACGTCGCGCGGCCGGATCATCACGCCCCTCAAGGACCGCCTGGGATCGCAGGTCCGAACGCACTACCCGCGCACGCTCGACCACGAGATGGCCATCGTCCGCCAGGAGAAGCATCGCTTCGGCGTCGAGGACGGCGCTCCCGCGATCGTCATGCCCGCGTTCATGGAGGAGCTCATCGCCGAGCTGACCCACCTTGCGCGCCGCTCCCCGGAGATCAGCCAGCGCTCCGGGGTGAGCGTGCGCGTGTCGGTGGCGAACACGGAGGTGCTCGAGGCGGCGGCTCTCAAGCGCGCCGTTCGTCTGGGTGAGCCGGTCGCCGCGCCGCGCGTGTCGGACCTCGGGGCGATGATCGCCTCGACCGTCGGCAAGGTCGAGCTTGAATCGGTCGGTGACGACGCGCCCGAGGAGCGCATCGTGGAGCGACTCATCACGAAGGCCCTCCACACGACGTTCAGCCGGCACGTGTCGGTCGACGACCTCGACGGTGTGGTCGAGGCGTTCGAGGACGGGTTCACCGTCGAGACCGGTGACCGGACCCCATCCCGCGAGTACGTCACGTGGATGCGCGAGGTGCCGGGGCTGGAGGCCTCGGCCCGCCGGCTCGGAGCGTTCGACGTGACGGATGGCGCCGAGGAGCCGGCGGTGGTGGCCTCCGCGGTCGAATTCCTCCTCGAGGGGTTGCACCTGGCGCGGCGCCTGAACAAGGACCGCGTGCCGGGCGGGACGGTCTACCACCGGTGACCGGACAGGAGGGCGGGGCGTGAACGCCGGGCGGGGTGTTGACCCCCGGGCAACGAATCCGTCGCGAACGGGTCGCGGTGGCGCACGGGTGGGCGGATCCGGACGCCCAGCAGTCGAATCGGTGACCGCGGGTCAACACTTGGGCGTGAATCGACCCCCAGGGACGGCCCGACGCCGACTTCTGGCCACAATCGTTGACCGCGGGTCAACGCCGCGCCGCGTGCGGGCTGGCAAGAAGGCCGCCAGTCGACTTCCGGCCACAATCGTTGACCGCGGGTCAACACCTCTCCGCTGGCGCACGGGCACGGGTGCTCAGAGCCGGCCCGCGAGCGACCGATGACCGCGTACTCGCCCGATCCGCGCGATCTCGGGCAAGAGGCCATGCGGGCGGGTCCGCCCCGACGCCGCGGTGAGTCGGTGGCCGACGCGCTCGCCCGTGCCGCGCGGTACTCCGCCTGGGATGGTACCCAGCACATCGCCGACCTCGATGCCGACGAGATCCTCGATGCGCTCGCCGATGACGTCATGGCCGAGGGCGACCTGGCGGAGGCGCTCCGGCGGCTCATGGAGCGGGGCTGGCGGACCGTAGACCCGACCCGCGGCGACATGGCCGGTCTGCGCGACCTCATGGAGCGGCTCGAGCGGCAGCGCGAGGCGATGCTCGAGCGGTACCAGCTCAGCGACGTCCTGGGCGACATCCGGCGCGAGCTGGACGAGATCGTCGGCGAGGAGCGTGCCGGGGTGGAGCGCCGTCTCGACGAGGCCTCGAAGACGGACGGAGCAGGCGATGACGCCCTGCGCTCGATGCTCCGCGATGTCGCAGCGAAGCGGCTCGACCAGCTCGACGCGCTGCCGCCGGACATCGGCGAGCGGATCCGCGGGCTGCAGGAGTACGACTTCCTCGAGCCCAACGCTCGCGAGAAGTTCGACGAGCTCGTCAAGCGCCTCCAGGGTCGGGTCCTCGACCAGTTCGTGTCCGGGATGTCCGAGGCGATCCGGTCGATGACGCCCGAGGACCTCGCCGCCAACCGCGAGATGGTCCGCGACCTCAACGAGCTCATCCGCCAGCGGATCGGCGGCGGCGACCCGGATGCCTCGGAGTTCCTCGCGAAGCACGGCCGGTCCTTTCCGGGCGCCCGGACCTTCGACGACATCATCGACCAGCTCGCCGATCGGATGGCCGCGATGCAGTCGCTCATGCGCTCGATGAGCCCGGCGCAGCGCGCAGAGCTCCAGTCGATGATGGAGGCGCTCCTGCGCGACGACCGGCTGCTCGTCGACCTCGCCCAGCTCGCCTCGAACCTGGACCTGCTGCTACCGGGTGGGCTCGGCGATCGAGTCCCGTTCGGTGGCGACGAGCCGCTTGGCCTCGAGGGCGCGCTCGCCCAGATCGCCCGTCTCCAGGCGATGGATCGGCTGGAGGACGCGCTCTCGGACGTCGAGTCGGCGGCCGACCTCGCCGCCATCGACCGCGGGGAGGTCCGCGACCTCCTCGGCGAGGACGCGGCGCGTGAGCTCGAGGCGCTCGACGACCTGGCCCACCGACTGGAGGAGGCGGGTTACCTCACGCTCGACGGCGATCGGATGGAGCTCACGCCGCGCGGCAGCAGGCGGATCGGGCAGAAGGTGCTCGACGACCTCTTCGCCCGGCTCCAGCGCGACGCGTTCGGCGGGCACCGGATCGACCGCGCCGGGCGGGGCGGGGAGCGCGAGGAGGCGACCAAGCCGTACGAGTTCGGCGACCCGTTCCACCTCGACCTTCGCGGGACGCTGTTCAATGCGCTCGGGCGGGACGAGAACGCGCCGGCGGCAAGGGCGGCGACGGGTGACCGCCGCGTCCGCCTCGCCCCGACGGACTTCCAGGTCCACCGGACCGAGCAGATGACCCAGACCTCCACGGTGCTCCTGGTCGACATGAGCCGCTCGATGTTGTTGCGTGGCTGCTTCCTGGCGGCCAAGAAGGTCGCGGTCGCGCTCGACACGCTCATCCGGACGCAGTTCCCGCGCGACCACCTGTCGGTCATCGGGTTCGCGTACTACGCGCGCGAGATCCGTCCCGGCGCGCTCGCCGAGCTGACTTGGCACGGCTACGAGTACGGCACGAACCTCCAGCACGGTCTGCAGTTGGCGCGGCGGATCCTGGAACGCAATCCGGCGGTCAACAAGGAGATCGTCGTCATCACCGACGGCGAGCCGACCGCCCACTTCGAGGACGGCCAGGTCGAGTTCAACTACCCACCGACGCGCCGGACGATCCAGGAGACCCTCCGCGAGGTGCAGCGCTGCACGAAGGAGGGCATCACGATCAACACGTTCATGCTCGAGCGGTCGCGCGCGCTGGCCGAGTTCGTCGCACTCATGACCCGGATGAACCGCGGCCGGGCGTTCTACGCGACGCCGGAGCGTCTCGGCGAGTACGTCCTGGTGGACTTCGTCAGCCGGCGAACCAAGCGGGTGTCGTAGGGCCCTATCCTCGCTCGTTCGCCCGCTGGCGCCCTCGCATGCTCTCCACATGTTCATTCGCCCACCAGGCGGTGGCCGAGCATCTGGCCGATCGGCCAGCCGGGCACCTGGGAGGGTCGTACAGGGGTGACATGAAGATGGGCCGAGCAGCCCGGTCGACAACGGCCCCGTCCTGCAAGCACGTGCGGGCCTTCAGCCCCCGATAGCTCCCGAATGAACATGTGGCGTGCATCGGGACGGGCAGCGTGTGGGAGGGCTCCACGTCCCGGCGCACGTCCCGGCGCTCGCCCCGCGCTCTGGCCACCCCGCGCTCGGCAAGTCCCCGCTGCCGCACGAGGCGGGTGTCACAGGGCCTATCCTCCGCGAGTGTCGGCGCCGAGTCCACCGGCCAGAGGAGGTATGCGATGGCGTCATGGATCCCGTATCTGCTGTTCCTGCACGTGATGGGGGCGATCCTGGCCTTCGGGCCGACCTTCGCGTATTCGATCATGGGGGCGATGGCCGGCCGCGAGCCACAGCACGCCAACTTCAGTGCCCGCCAGACCGAAGCCATCGGCAACAAGCTGGTCTATCCCATGGCGATCTTCCAGGGCATCACCGGGGTCCTGCTCATCCTGGCGACGAGCATCGACCTCCGCGCGGCGACGTGGCTCGGCATCGGTATCGTCCTGTACGCCGTCGCCCTCACCTACGGGCTGACCGTCCAGCGCAACGCCCTGCTCCATCTCATCGAACTGTCGTCGACGCCGCCCGCGCCGGGTACTGCGCCGTCACCCGAGATCCCGGCCACGGTCAAGAAGGTCCAGCGCGGCGGGATGCTCCTCGGCGTGCTGATCGTCGTCATCGTCTTCCTGATGGTCGTCAAGCCCACGTTCTGACTCGAATGGTTGCGCACCGCCGACTCGCAGGCCTCCTGCCGATCGCCCTTGCGGCGGCGGTCGTCGCCTGCTCGGGTCCGCCCCCGGCGGGCTACGAGTTCCCGCGCCACCGCGGGTTCGGAGCCGGCAGTCCGGCGGCCCTGCTCGAAGGCACGCTCGAGGTCCGCGATGGGTGCCTGTACGTCCGCCACGAGGACGGGCATCTCAGCTACGTCGTCTGGCCACCCGGCTACTCGCTGCGCCAGGATGGCGATTCGGTCGCCGTCTACGACGGTTGGACTCGCCGCTATGTCCCCGGCGGCCAGGTCCGCGAGGGTGCCGGCTGGTATGACCCGAAGGGGGCCCAGGAGTTCCTGGTCGCGGGCACTACCCTGCCGCCGAACTGTCCGACCGACGAGTACGCGCTCGCGACAGGGCACGCGGATCCGCCCTGACCGGTCGCAGTGGGTACCATGAACGGGAATACCGTCAGGAGACCCATCCCCGATGCCCACCGTCGCGACCTCTCCGACCGACCTCCTCGCCACCATCGCGGGCAGCGCCCACCTCGACGGCGACCGCCTCGTCATCGACGACGAGGCGGGTTTCCGCGGGACGGCCATCCGCGACCTCGCCTGGACCGCCGCGTTCAGCGACGACGAGGCGACGACGGCGACGGCCCAGTGGCTCATCTGGGAGGCGAGCCAGGAGCTGGGCGCTCGGTCGGCCAGCATCCAGGCGTTGTACGAGGCCCGGGCCCGCGGCGAGGTGTCCGGGTTCACCGTCCCGGCGATCAACCTGCGCGCGCAGACGTTCGACATGGCCCGGACGGTCTACGAGGCCGCCACGGCCGCCGATGTCGGCGCGGTCATCCTCGAGCTGGCACGCAGCGAGCAGACGTACACGTTCCAGCGCCCGATCGACTACGCCACCTCCGTCCTGGCCGGCGCGATCGCGGCCGGCTGGCGGGGCCCCGTCTTCATCCAGGGCGACCACTACCAGTTCAACGCCAAGAAGTACGCCGCAGACCCGGAGGCCATGACCGAGGAGATCCGGCGCGCCTGCCGGCTTGCGGTCGATGCCGGCTATCGCAACATCGACATCGACTCCTCCACGCTGGTCGATCTGTCGAAATCGAACGTCGACGAGGAGCAGCGCGAGAACTACCGCCGCGCGGCCGAGCTGACCGCGCTCATCCGGACGCTCGAGACCGATGGCGTGACGGTCAGCGTCGGCGGCGAGATCGGCGAGGTCGGGACGCAGAATTCGACGGTCCCGGAGCTGCGGGCGTACCTCGACGGGTATCGCCGTGAGCTCGACGCCCGCGCGCCCGGAGCGACGGGGATCTCCAAGGTGAGCGTCCAGACCGGGACCTCGCATGGCGGCGTGCCACTCCCGGACGGCGGCGTCGCCGAGGTCAAGCTCGACTTCGAGGTCCTCCGCGAGCTCGGCGTCGTCGCCCGCGAGTACGGACTGGCCGGTGCGGTCCAGCACGGCGCCTCGACGCTCCCAGACGGGCTGTTCCACCGCTTCCCGGCGGTCGAGACGGCCGAGATCCACCTCGCGACGGGCTTCCAGAACGCCCTCTACGAGCACCCCGCCTTCCCGGACGAGCTCCACCGCGAGATCGAGGGCTGGTGCTTCGGCAACGCCGCAGACGAGCGGAAGGCGGGCCAGACCGACCAGCAGTTCGTGTACACGACCCGCAAGAAGGCGATCGGGCCGTTCAAGCGACGACTCTGGGATCTCGAGACGAAGGACGACATCCTCGCCGCGCAGCGACGCAAGATCGCGTACCTCTTCACGGAACTGCGTGTCGATGACTCGCGTGCGATGGTCGATCGGTACATCGAGCCGACTGAGGTCCACAAGCCCGTCCCCGAGGCCCTTCGCGCGGCGGTCGCCACCCGCTGAAACAGCCGCTGACCGTCCCTGGACGGTGCTATCCTCCCGCGCAGGTCGAGCGACGGTTCGAGGGACCCGGCGCCGATCGTTCCCAGCGTTCCCCGTGTGTCAACTCCAGAGGACAGCTCGCGCCTGGTGGCGCGGTGGGAGGAGGAGATCTCGTGGCGGGACAATGGTGAAGGTCCCCGTCGACACGCTGATGTAGCTGAACGCCACGGCGAAGACCGACAGGAACCCGAGGGTCCGTCTCAGCTCCGGTTTGATCCCCAGTGGCGACCGGCGAGGCCCTGATCGGCTGACCGAGCAGCGAGCCATGCGACGGCTGCGGCGCGGCGAGCCATCGCCGCGCCGCCCCACGTCCGGAGGCGCAGACTGTCTGAGGAGGGCCAGCGCTTGACCGACGAACAGATCCTCCGCGGCGAGCTGCACGACGACCTGGTTCGCGCCATGCAGAAGGTGCCGGACCTCGCCGGGCGCGACCTCACCCTGACCGCGTTGTCCGGCGGCATCACGAACCGGAACTTCCGGGTCGACGCTGCAGGCACCACCGAACGTTGGGTCATCCGGCTCGCCGGCAACGACACCCACCTGCTCGGCATCAGTCGCGAGGTGGAGCACGCGGCGACGGTCGCAGCCGCCGGCGTCGGGGTCGGGCCGGAGGTCACCGCCTTCATCCGGCCGGAGGGTTACCTGGTCACCCGGTTCATCGTCGGTTCACCCGTGACGGACGCGGCCGTCCATCAGCCCGAGACCCTCCGGCGGGTGGCCGATTCGTTGCGCCGCATCCACGATGGCCCGGCGATCCCGGGGCTGTTCGTGCCGCTCCGGATCGTGGAGGCGTACCGGGCGCTCGCCCAGGCGCGCGGCGTCGGGATCCCGCCGGAGTACGGGGTGGCCGCCGCCACCGGACGGCGGATCGAGCTGGCACTCCTGTCCAACCCGATCGAGCTTCGGCCCTGTCACAACGACCTGCTGAACGCCAACTTCATCGACGACGGGACGCGGATCCGGATCATCGACTGGGAGTACGCCGGGATGGGCGACCCGTTCTTCGACCTCGGCAACTTCAGCATCAACCACGTGTTGTCGGCGGAGGAGGACGAGCTGCTGCTGGCCGCCTACGACGGCGAGGTCCGGCGTGACCGACTGGCGCGCCTGACCCTGATGCGGATCGTGTCGGATTTCCGCGAGGCGATGTGGGGCGTCCTCCAGCAGGGGATCAGCACGCTCGACATCGACTTCGTGGAGTACGCCGCATCGAGGTTCGACCGGCTTCTGGCCAACGCCGCCACGCCGCGCTTCGAGCGCTCGCTTCGCGAGGCCGCGGGCGACTGACTCCGTTTGATCGACGGCGTCGGGCCGACCGACGGAGGTCCGATACCCTTGTCCGCGATGGACGACGAACCCGGCGCGACGCCTCCTCCGGACCCGGCACCCGAGGGCGAGGCGCCGCCGCAGCAACCCGCGGCCGATCGGCGCACGTCTGCGGGATCGATCGTCCGCGGGGTGGTCCTCGGCGTGATCGCCTTCGTGGCCACCCTGGTGCTCGTGTTCGGTCTCGGCTCGTTCGTGGTGTCGAGCCCGGTCGGCTCGAGCGCGCCGTCATCGGTCATCGGCCCGGGTGCGCCGTCATCGGTCATCGGTTCGCTGCCGGCCGCGTCGCCGGGCCCGACCCCGTCCGCCACTCCCGCACCGAGCGACGCCGGCTTTTCGGCGGGTTCGGACCCCGTCCTGGTGGGCGCGGGCGATATCGCCGATTGCGACCTCCCGGCAGATGGCGCGACCGCCGACCTCGTGGCGAGGATCGCCGGCACGGTCTTCACGGCCGGCGACAACGTCTACCCGAGCGGCTCGGCCGGGGAGTTCCGCGATTGCTACGGTCCGACGTGGGGCCGGTTCCTGGACCGGACGAATCCGGCCCCGGGCAACCACGACCACAACACCGGGGAGCTCGCCGGCTACCACGCCTATTTCGGGTGGGCGGCGGCCCCCAACGGGACGAGCTGGTATTCGTACGACCTGGGGGCGTGGCATGTGATCGTCCTCGACTCGAGCTGCGACGCCGTCGGCGGTTGCCGTGCGGATTCCGACCAGGGCCGCTGGCTGGCCGCCGACCTGGCGGCGTCCACGGCGCGGTGTACCCTCGCGATCTGGCACCACCCGCGCTGGAGTTCCGGTGAGCACGGGAACGATGCGGCGGTCGTGCCGTTCTGGCGGGCGCTGTACGACGCGGGAGCGGATGTCGTCGTCAACGGCCACGACCACGACTACGAACGCTTCGCGCCGCAGGATCCGAACGGCCGCGAGGACCAAGCGCGCGGCCTGCGAGAGTTCGTCGTCGGAACGGGCGGGGCCGCGCTTCGAGGCTTTCCGTCGACCGCCGCGAACAGCATCGTGCGCTCGTCGCTCGCGCACGGGATCATCCGCTTCGACCTCCACGCGGCTGGCTACGAGTGGAGGTTCATCTCGACGACCGGCGAGTCCAGCGATGCGGGCAGCGGGTCGTGCCACTGATCGACAGTTCGCCTGAGGCGCCAACCCGCCGGCCCGACCAGCCGCTACGCTGTGCGTCGTCGGTCGCAGGGAAGGGGAGCGTCGAGGGACCATGGCGGGACAGGCCCGGGCGGTCATCATCGGCGGCGGCGTCGGCGGGACGTCGATCGCGTACCACCTCACCGAGCTCGGCTGGCGCGACGTGATCCTCGTCGACCGGGCTGAGCTGACGTCCGGCTCGACATTCCACTCGGCGGGGCTCGTCGGGCAGCTGCGCAGCTCCGTGACGCTGACGAAGATGATGATGCATGGCTCCGATCTCTACCGGCGCCTGGCCGCCGAGACCGGGACGGATCCCTCATGGCACGAGGTCGGCTCGCTCCGGCTCGCGTCGAGTCCCGAACGCTTCGAGGAACTCCGCCGCCAGGCCGGCTGGGCGAAGACGTTCGGCCTCCCGCTGGAGCTCATCAGCGCCACCGAGGCGCAGGCTCTCTTCCCGCTCATGTCGACCGACGGGGTGCTCGGCGCGGTCTACTTGCCGACCGACGGTTGGCTCGACCCGTCCGGTCTCGCTCTCGCGCTGGCGGCCGGGGCGCGTTCCCGTGGCGCACGGATCCGGACCCAGACGCGGGTCGTCGCGATCGGCACGGACCGCGGCCGCGTGACCGGCGTCACCGTGGAGCACGGGGGCGAGCGCGAGGAGATCCAAGCCGACGTGGTCGTCAACGCCGGCGGCATGTTCGCACCGGAGATCGGGCGGATGGTCGGCGTCGATGTCCCGATCATCCCGATGGCCCACGAATACCTGTTCACCGAGCCGATCGACGGCGTCGACGCGGGACTCCCCCAGCTCCGTGACCCCGACAACCTCGTCTACTTCCGCGAGGAGGTCGGCGGTCTGTGCATGGGCGGCTACGAGCGCCATCCCGCACCGTGGGCGCTCGACGGCATCCCGGCCGACTTCAACGGCAAGCTCCTGGCGCCCGACTGGCCGCGCTTCGAGGAGATCATGGCGGGCGCGGTCCGGCGCGTCCCGGTCATCGCCGACGCGGGCATCAACCGGATGATCAACGGGCCCGAGGCGTTCACCCCCGACAACGAGTTCATCCTCGGCGAGAGCGAGGTCCGTGGGTTCTTCGTGGCCGCCGGCTTCTGCGCTCACGGTATCGCGGGGGCCGGCGGGATCGGGCGGCAGATGGCGACGTGGATCGTCGAAGGCGAGCCGGAACTCGATCTCTGGAAGATGGACATCCGCCGGTTCGGGCCGGCGTACCGAAGCCAGGCATACACGCTCGCCCGCACGACCGAGGTCTACGCCACGTACTACGACATCCACTACCCAAACGAGGAGCGCGAGGCCGGGCGTCCGCTGCGCACCTCGCCGACATACGAGCTCTTGCGCGACCTCGGTGCGGACTTCGGTGAGAAATCCGGCTGGGAGCGCCCGAACTGGTTCGAGTCGAACGCCCCCGATGGCGACGAGTCGCTCCGGCCACGTGGCTGGGCGGGGATGCACTGGTCGCCGGCCATCGGGGCCGAGGCGCTGGCGACGCGGCGAGCGGCCGGGTTGTTCGACGAGACGTCGTTCGCGAAGCTGGAGGTCGTCGGGCCGGGGGCGACCGCGTTCCTCGGCCGGATGTGCGCCAACGACATCGACCGGGCGGTGGGATCGATCGTCTACACGCAGCTGCTCGACCGGCGGGGCGGGATCCAGGCGGACCTGACGGTGACGCGCGTCGCGCCCGAGACCTACCTCCTCGTGACGGGCACCGCGGTCGGGAACCACGATGCGGCGTGGTTGCGCCGGCACCTGCCGGACGACGGATCTGTGGCGTTGCGCGACGTCACGGCCGGGCGGGTCTGCTTCGGACTGTGGGGCCCGCGCGCTCGCGACATCCTCGCCGCCGTCACGCGCGACGACGTGTCGAACGCCGGTTTCCCGTACCTCACCGCGCGCGAGATCACCATCGGGTCCGTCCCGGTCCTTGCCCTCCGTGTCACGTACGTCGGTGAGCTCGGCTGGGAGCTGTACGCCCCGACCGAGTATGGCCGGGCGCTCTGGACGACCCTCTGGGATGCCGGCCGACCGCACGGGATGGTCGCCGGCGGGTACCGGGCGATCGACGCGCTCCGGCTCGAGAAGGGCTACCGCGTCTGGTCGAGCGACATCACGCCCGACGAGACGCCGTTCGAGGCGGGGCTCGGTTTCGCTGTCGCGCTCGACAAGGAACCCGATTTCCTGGGGCGTGACGCACTCATGGCGGCGAAGACCGCGGGACCGCGCAAGCGCCTGCGCTGTCTCGTCCTCGACGACCCCCGCTCGGTCTGCCTCGGCAACGAGCCGGTCCGGGTCGGCGGCAAGGTCGTCGGCCGGGTGACCTCGGGCGGCTATGGCTTCGCGGTCGAGCGCTCGATCGCCTATGCGTACCTGCCGCCCGATCGGTCTTCGATCGGGACCCGCGGTGAGGTCGAGGTGTTCGGCGAGTGGATCGGCTTCGAGGTCGCCCGCGAGCCGCTGTACGACCCCGAAGGCGCGAGGATCCGGGCGTGAGCGCCGCCCGTGTGCCGGGCTTCGGGGCCGACTGGTCCGCCTCGTTCCGGCGCGGGACCGACGCCGAGCTGCGCGGCTGGCTCGACGTCGCGCTGGCCGCCTGCGACGCGGCGGACGTCGTCGCCCGGCAGCACTTCCGGCGCGACCTCCAGATCGAGACGAAGCCCGACCGCTCGTTCGTGACCCAGGCCGACACCGCCATCGAGCGGCTCATCCGCGCCCGTCTGGCCGACGCATTCCCCGACCACGGCCTCATCGGCGAGGAGTACGGCACCGAGGCCGGCGATGCGTCAGTCCGCTGGTACATCGACCCCATCGACGGCACCCACAACTTCATCCGTGGCGTGCCGCTGTTCGGGACGCTCCTGGCCGTCGAGCGGGACGGCGAGCTCCAGGCGGCGGTCTTGTCCGCCCCTGCGCTCGACGAGCGCTGGTGGGCGTGGCGGGCGGGCGGAGCGTGGGCGAGGAACCGTGGTGAGACCCCACGGCGGGTGCACGCGTCGGGCGTGTCGAGCCTCGACGACGCCCAGGTGCTGTACGGCTCGCGCCGCGACATCGCGGGGTCGGGCAGCGCACCTGGCTTCGACCGGCTCCTGGACGACGTCTGGCGAGAGCGGGGCTTCGGCGACTTCTGGGGCTATGCACTCGTCGCGGAAGGGGCGGCCGAGGCGATGATCGAAGTCGATCTGTCTGCCTGGGACGTCGCCGCACCCTTCCTGCTCGTCGAGGAGGCCGGCGGTCGGGCGACGGACTTCGAGGGCCGGCGTGCCCTGGACAGCGGGACGTTCCTCGCCTCGAACGGGATCCTGCACGAGACCATCCGGCGTCGACTGCTCGAGGCCTAGCCCGAGCCGCTCAGGGTTGGCGTGATGTGCGACGGCCGAACAGCCACGCCCCGGCGGCGACCACGCCCCCGACGGCGATGGCACCCGATATGGAGCCGAAGGCGAGCGCGCCGACGACACAGGCGACGCCCACCGCCACGACGATGACGCTCTGGAACGGGCCCCGCGCGGCGCCGGCCAGCGGGCTGGCCAGCGAGCTCAGCGAGCCGGGCGTCGGAAGCGAACCCGAGCGCGTGAGCTCATCGGTCGTCGCGCATAGGGTGTCAAGCGTCTCGTCGTCGACGAGGTCCTCGACCACGGCCGCCGTGGCCGCCTCCTCGAACGCCGCGGCCGCCGCGACGCGATCGGCGGCCGACGCGACCGAGGCGGACATCTCGGTCGCCGCCCAGGTCCCGCTGAACGCCGCGCGCGAGAAGATCCGCATCGCCGTCGCCCGGGCCGCGTCCGTGGCCTCGTCGAGCAGGGCGCCCCGCTCCGCGGCGGTCGCCGCTGCGCGGGCGCTCTCACGCGCCGCGAGGCGGATCGCGTCGGGCGCGATGACGACGACCACGCCGAGCTCGACGTGGGTGAGTCGATCGAGGAGGGCGGCCACGCGCTCGCGGGCGGCGACAGCGCCCGCGTCGCCGGTCACACGCCGGCCGCCGTCAGGCTCTCGTCGAGGATGGACAGGGCGAGATCGACCTCCGCGGCCGTCGTGACGAGCGGCGGGATGATGCGGATGACGTTCACGTACGTGCCGGCCGTCAGGACGATGAGGTTGCGCGCCAGCGCCTCGGCCTGGATCCGTTTCGCCAGCTCGGGGTCGGGTGTCCGCCCGTCGCCGATGCCCGGCCTGACCAGTTCGATGGCGACCATCAGCCCGAGCCCGCGCGCGTCGCCGATCGAGCGATACCGGCCGGCCAGGGCTCGCAGGCCTGCCAGGAACTGCGCCCCGCGCTCCCGGGCGTTGGCCACCAGACCTTCGTCCTCGATGACGTCGAGCGTGGCGTTGGCCGCGGCGCACGAGACGACATTGCCGCCGTAGGTCCCGCCGTGGCTGCCGGGCTTCCAGGCGGTCATCAGGTCGGCCCGTGCCAGGATCCCGGAGAGTGGCAGCCCCGAGGCGATGCCCTTGGCCATGACCAGGATGTCGGGTTCCACGTCCCAGTGACGGACGGCGAACATCTCGCCGGTCCGACCGAACCCGGTCTGGACCTCGTCGGCGATGAGCAGGATGCCGTGCTCGCGGGTGATCTGGCGCAGGCGAGGCAGGAAGCCGGGTGGCGGCACGATGTAGCCGCCCTCGCCGAGGACCGGCTCGATGATGACCGCGGCGACGCGGTCCGGGTAGATGAACTGGTGGAACGTGAGGTCCAGCTGGGCCTCCCAGTCGCAGGTGCAGGCGTCGGGCGAGTGCGCCCCGCCGGCTGCCCGGTAGCAGTACGGGTACGGCGTATGGTAGACGGACCCCGGCAGCGGCTCGAACGCGGCGCGGTAGACGTCCTTGGCCGTGGTCAGTGCCATCGTCTGGGCGGTCCGGCCGTGGTAGCCATATCGGAACGCCATGATCGCGGGCCGTCCCGTGGCCACGCGGGCCAGCTTGACCGAGGCCTCCACCGCCTCCGCACCCGAGTTGGACAGGAACGCCTGCCACGGACCACCCGGCAGGATGTGCCGCAGGCGCTCGTACAGCCGCAGTCCGGGCTCGTGGTACATGATGTTCTGCTGGCCGTGAAGGAGCTTGGCGGCCTGCGCCGCGACCGCCGCCGCCACCCGCGGATGGGCGTGACCCGTGTTCGTGACACCGATCCCGGACGAGTAGTCGAGGTAGCGGGTGCCGTCGCGGGTGATCAGCCACGACCCCTCGCCGCGGTCGACGTCGA
>Ga0326597_10006953_pt1 | contig 15432 bp, 8 predicted proteins | sample RVTome_12_FD_203789 | JGI IMG/M metagenome (GOLD analysis project Ga0326597, IMG submission 203789) | Soil microbial communities from uranium-contaminated site in the Upper Colorado River Basin, Wyoming, United States - RVT100D185 | ecosystem: Environmental > Terrestrial > Soil > Contaminated >...
TGAATATCCACCGGAGTTGGTCTACGCCGAGGCCGCGGTAGGCGTCGTTCTCGACGAGAATGTAGTTGTCGTCCCAATCCACCAAATCGTTGGAAAGAACCGGGGCGAACGCGAAGGTCGTTACAAGCGCAATCAGCAGCAGCGCGACTTTGTTGCCAAGCACGCGTCGAGAAGCGGTCGAAAGCACGACTTCGTCTTGAGCAGCCTTGCCCCGGCACGGTTCAGGTTTGTGTGTCATATTCGCTGCGCCATTGTGGGCAAACGAAGCGTAAACCTATAGTTTCATGGTATGCGGGAAGTTGGACAACGGCACGCCGCGCAAGCCGCGGAACGCATCGGCGAGGCAGATTCGCTGGCGTCCAGGAAACGCATCGCCGCGTTCGTCGTGATTCTCCTGATTGCGGCATGTGTGCGCGTCGCCATGCTGGTCGACTTTGTGCAATCCAACCCGATTGCGCAAGCTCCGGGCGGTGACGCCGCGGTCTACTGGGACATGGCGGCGCGGATCGCGAGCGGGCGATTCGTCGACGACGATCCTTTTCTCAGCGTTCCGCTGTACCCGTATCTGCTTGCCGGGGTTCGCGCCATCGGCGGAGGATTGACCGCGGTGTACGTCTTGCAACTGGCGGTCCACCTTATAACGGGAGCGCTCTTGGGATACGCGGCGACGCTGAAATTCGACGGGGCCGCGGGCCTTGTGGCCATGGCGCTGTTCTTTTCACTTGAGGATCCGGCGTTCTTCTCCACGCGGCTGCTGCCGAGCAATGTACAGTTGCCGCTCTTTGCCATCGCGGTGTGGGCGGGCCACCGATTTTGTGAGGGCGGCCGCACGGGTCGCGCGGTTCTCCTTGGCGGCGTCATCGGGCTCCTGGCGCTGGCCTATCCGCCGGCGCTTGTCTTAATCCCATTCCTGTTCATTTGGATTTTGATTCGGGTGCGCCCCGCGGCTCACGAGCGCGGCCCACGCCGCGCCGCTTCGGGGACGAGCGTATTTTCCGCGACCGAAACGGTAAGTCGAACCGCAAATAGGTTCGCGCGTGGGCTGGCGGCGTCGGCGGCCGCATGCCTTGTGATCGCGCCGGCCACCCTGCACAACTGGCTGGCGTGTGGGGAGTTCGTTCCTCTCAGCGCGCACGCCGGAATCACGTTCAGGCAGGGCAACGCGCCGGGAAGCGACGGGACGTACACGCGAATTGAGGGAATAAGCTCGTTTCGGCGTATCATGCACCGTGACGCGGCCCGCGTCTATCGGCTAACGACCGGGAAGGAAGGGTCGTTTAACGAGGTCGACGGCTTCTTCCTCAGCCAAGGATTCGACCATCTTACGTCTGACGTGGGACGTGCGGCCGCACTCGTTGGCCGCAAGATGTACTGGTTCCTTACGGGCCGACACTATGGAGACATCTACCACCCCACGCTCGAGCAGACGGACGGATGGTTACACCGTCTTTGGCTTGCTCCCGTGCCGACTGCCTGGATCATAGGGCCTACTCTCGCGGGCATTTTTTTGTTGCGTGTGCGGCGGCGCCTTAACGGTCTCGACAGCGCGTTGCTATTGCTTCCGTTGTTTGTAGTCGCTGCGTTTTTGTACAACCCGCGATATCGCGTACCCATTCTACCTATCGCGTGTATGGTCTCCGCGGCTGCTGGTATCGAGGCGGCGCGGCGCGTGCGTGAACGCTCGTTTGGACCGGCCGCGTTCGTCGCGCTTTTCACAGCGGCATCGCTTGCAACGGGCCCCCTGAACGTCGCGATGGGCGTAGACCGCCCGGAGAAGTATCGCGATCAGTTCGAACTCAATAAGGGTCAGGTTTACGCCCGACTCGGGCAGTACGAGGCGGCCGTAGTGAGTCTGGCCGTTGCGGACCGGTTGGAGCGCGGCCGGCCCGAGGTCCTGGCCGCTCAGGCGGGCGTATATCTCCAGCTCAATCGCCTCGACGAGGCCGAGCGTCTTTCGTTGTTGCTGCAGGAAGCGGAGCCACATTCCCCGTTGCCTTATGTTGTCCGAGGGTGGATACGCGTCCGCCGGGCGGAGTGGCCCGAGGCCCAGGCGGCATTTGCCGCGGGGCTGGACCTCGACGCGAGCGAGCCTGAGTTGAATCTTGGAATGTGGATGGTGTTTTCGAGTACCGGCAGGGCGGCGCAGGGAGTCGAGTATCTCGAGACGGCCGTGCGCAACGATCCCGCCAACGCGCTGTCGGCCAGCGAGTACGGGGTTTGGCTCGCGAAGAAGGGCGATCTCGGGACAGCGGAGCACTACTTGCAGCTAGCGCACATGTCTGCGCCGCAACAGCCGGAAATCCTGTTCAATCTTGCGAAAGTTGTTGGCGAAGCCGGCCGGGAACGGCACGCGATTCAGTTGCTCGAGCGCGCCCTTCAAGTCGATCCTTCGTACGAAAGGGCTAGAATTCAGCTTGAGCGACTGACCAAGAAGACACCGGCCGGAGAAGTGACGGCGGAAGACCTGCAACGTGCCATCGAACGCGACCCACGCGACGCTGGCTTGTACAGCACACTCGCAGGTGTGTTGTACGGAAAGGGAGACACCGCGGGGGCGGTGCGCGTGTTGCGTAACGCATTGGCTCGCGCAGATTGCGATGCCACCACGTCGATGGAGTTGGCCTGGCTGTTGGCCACGACGGGCGACAATAAAGTCCGTGACGGCGCAGAGGCTCTCGGCCTTGTCGAAAAAGTGCTTGGCCGCGGATTCGAGCCAACCGCGCAGCTCCTGGACGTATACGCGGCCGCCCTGGCTGAAATGGGCCAGTTCGACCGCGCCCTGCGGGAGGCCGAGCGGGCCCAGGAATTAGCCACGAAATCGGGGAACGCGGCGCTTGCGCAGATTATCACGCGGCGCGCCGATCTGTATAAATCGCGAAGGCCATACCGCCAGCCATAGTACATAGACACTTGAATTACTAACACTTAACGTGCGCCTGCACGATCTTCGGGCGCCGCACCCGAAAAACGACATAACTCTTTGTATGATATATAGTTATCAATAATTGTATGAATGTGAATCTTTCGTAATCTCACGTTGACCGGGGAGTACATATGGAGTACAAACCGATCGAGTGTTGGGAAAGAAAATTGTCTGGACGCGCTTTCATTTGTTTGCGCCTCGGACAATCTGGCTATGCGGCTTCTTTAGCCGTGGCGGACTTCCGGGATCGGCCTTAGGGCTTCGATCCCGGAAGTTTTTTTAGGCGCGTGAAATCTCCGCCGCACCGTATTACGCTGCGCGGGTTGAGCGCGCTAAACAGGATAACGATTCAGACCGCAACGGTCACGGCGAACGTCCAGCTTTGCAGGGAACACTATCGCCTTACGTTGCGCGTGCCCGCGATGCCCTCCGCGCGTCCGGGGCAGTTCCTTCACATCGCGCCCGACAAGCGCGGTGTGCCGGCCTATGTGGAGCTTGCGTCGAACGAAGACAGGCCGCGCGAAAAATGGACTAAAGACTTCGCGTCGCCTTTCTTGCGCCGGGCGTTCAGCATCGCCGGGCTTCGCCGCAACGGCGATTACGCAGAAGCTGACCTGATTTATCGCGTTGTGGGGGCGGGCACGCGATGGATGTATTCCCTCAAACCGAGTGAATTCGTGGACGCGCTGGGGCCGCTCGGAAACGTGTTTCCAATCAGCGAGACCAAGCCGATCGCATGGCTGGTGGCGGGCGGCGTGGGCCTGCCGCCGATGCTGTGGCTTGCCGAGGCACTGACCGCTGCGGGGAAACGGAGCGTCGCGTTCTGCGGCTCGCAAACGGCTGATCTCTTGGCCCTCACGCTTGATGACAAGAAGCCTCCGGGTTGCGACGCACGCACCGCGACGCATAGCGCAAAGGAATTTACAAGTGCCGGTGTGCCCGTCGTCATAAGCACGGACGACGGCTCGCTGGCGTTTCGCGGTCATATCGGGGCCGCTATGGCCGCCTACCACCAGGCCGCCGCTACCGCCGTGCAGGATATCGTCGTGTACACGTGCGGGCCGGAGCGCATGATGGAGTTCGTGGCTGCGTATTGCATGGAACGCAGCATCGAATGCTACGCCTGCATGGAGCGCTCGATGGCTTGTGGAATCGGAACGTGCCAGTCATGCGTGGTGCCGGTGCACGACGCAGCAGACCCCGAGGGCTGGACGTATCGTCTCTGCTGCACGCAAGGGCCCGTGTTTGACGCAAAGGAGATCATCTGGGGGCGTGATCCATGAGAAAAACCAAGTTAGGCGTGCCATCAGCGTTTGTTATTCAACGAAGCGATTGGAACGGAGCACAATCATGTTCGGGAAAATGAAAGAAGACCTTCAGCGCGAGTTGGCCTCGATCCGTGAGGCGGGGCTTTTCAAGGAAGAGCGCGAGATCGTCTCACCCCAGGCGGCGGACATCCGCGTGGTCTACCCGGCCGGCAGCCGCCCGCGCGAGGTCATCAACTTCTGCGCAAACAACTACCTGGGCCTCTCCTCGCATCCCAAGGTCCTGGCGGCCGCCCGCGACGCGCTCGAGAGCCACGGATACGGAATGAGCAGCGTGCGCTTCATCTGTGGCACGCAGGACATCCACAAGCGGCTCGAACGGCGCATCAGCGAGTTTCTCGGGACCGACGACACGATCCTCTACGCCGCGTGCTTCGACGCGAACGGGGGGCTGTTCGAGCCGTTGCTCGGCAAGGACGACGCGATCATCACCGCGTCTCTCAACCACGCCTCGATCATCGACGGCATTCGGCTCTGCAAGGCCCAGCGCTTCATCTACGCCCACAACGACGTGGCCGACCTCGAAGCCAAGCTGAAAGAGGCGAGCTCCGCCCGCTACCGGATCGTCTGCACCGACGGGGCCTTCAGCATGGACGGCGACGTCGCCCGGCTCGACAGGATTTGTGACCTGGCCGAGAAATATGACGCGCTGGTAATGGTGGACGACTGCCACTGCACCGGGTTCATGGGGAAGACCGGCCGGGGATCGGCGGAATACTGCGGCGTGACGGGGCGCGTCGACATAATCACGTCCACGCTGGGCAAGGCGCTGGGCGGGGCGTCCGGCGGGTTCACCTCCGGGAGGGGGGAGATCATCGCGCTTCTGCGGCAGCGGTCCCGGCCGTATCTGTTCAGCAACACTGTATCGCCGGTGGTAATCAAGGCGTCGCTGGCGATCCTTGATCTGCTCAGCAAGACGACCGAACTGCGCGACAAGCTCGAATCCAACACGAAGCGGTTCCGCAACGGCATGACCGACGCGGGCTTCGCCATCAAGCCCGGCGCGCATCCCATCGTGCCCATCATGCTCTACAACGCGAAGCTGTCGCAAACAGTAGCCCGCGACCTCTACGACGAGGGCATTTACGTGATCGGGTTCTATTACCCGGTGGTGCCCAAGGGCCTCGCGCGCATCCGCGTGCAGCTCTCCGCGGGGCACGAGTTTTCACACATCGACCGGGCGATCGAGGCGTTCACCAAAGTCGGCCGGAAGTACGACGTCCTCGGCAAGACGAAAGAGGAGATTGTCGGAAAGTATGGGGAATAGTGGCGTCAGTCACTGTGCTTGCGCCGCCACTGCCATCTGCGAGCCTGCCCAACCATAAACCACGTAGGGTGCGCCGGGCCACAAGCACAACGTCTACGCGGATGTCGTTTTCCCAGACTCTAACGACGCGCCGGCCAAGGTCGCGTAGCTTTCGGCTATGGCGCCCATCGCGGAGCCTATTGCTTTCGATCGTTGCAATCCAGAAACTCGGATTCGCACCGCGTTGAAGGCGCTTGCGCCGCGTCATCCGAGGTCGTCCACGCCCAAAGTCATCATCGCAAAAGACAACCACACGATGTGCAGCGAAAACTACGTCACGTTTCCCAGGCGGCTCAGAGACATTGCCGCGGAAGCGCAACGGCACGAAATCGAGTTGTGAGTTCAGAGACGCTAGCGTAGTTTCTCACGCTGTTGGCATCTTATCCGAGCCGCGACCGCCTGCCCTTTACGTCGTCCTGCCCTTGACGTTGCCCTGCCCTTGACGTTGCGCAGCAATGTCAAGGGGCAGCAACGTCAAGGGGCAGCAATGTCAAGGGGCAGCGATGTCAAGGGTGAGGGAACGGGCTTGGCTCGGTCGCCCGGTGCCGCTTCCTGACCCTTGACGCTGCGCGTAAAGGGCGGCTCAGTTTTGAGAAGATGCGTTATTCATAACGGACTACACTAGCGCGCGTCGGTCTGAGATGGAAGGACGAAGCTGAGATGGTGGGCGCAGTGGACGCAATGGACCCGGTCCCACACCTCGCGGGGCATCCGGCCGAAAAGGGGATGGGCCGCAAGCCGGCCGGCGTAGGTTCGGTAGCGCTCGACCGCCCGCCGCAGTTCCTCGATCGCCTCCTCCAATGCCACGTCCGGCGGCGGAGTGAGATTCGGATCGACTGTGTAGTTGCGCGGAATGCCCTTTGTCAGCGCAACTTTGAGCATCTGCCGCCGCAGGAAGAAACGCTTGAACCGGTGGTTGCGCAGGTCGAACCCGTCGATCGAGCCGTTGATCGAATCGGCCAGGTGCTTGCAGACCTGGGCCAGCGTCCAGTCCCCGACGGTATGATTACCGCGCGATAAACGCCCGACCTCCGGCATGAGCTGTGAAAGATCTTCCAGCACCACGGCGCGGCGCGAAACGGGTGCTTGTGAGTAGCCGTGCGGCTGCGTACCATTCTGAACGGCGTTGCCCGCGTCGGTTTCCAAGTCAATCGTCCCGCGCACTGGTCTTGCCTCACGGTCGCCGTGAGCCCGGCGGGGCGCTAACCTATCCAGCGCTCTATCCGGTCGAGGCCCGCGTCGATCTGCTCTATGCTCGTCGCGAAGGAAAAGCGGGTGTGCGCGTCCATACCGAATGCCACCCCGGGCACGACCGCCACGTGGACTTCCTCGAGCATGCGCCGGGCGAACTCGACCGAGCCGCCAACGCCGAGCCTCGTATATAGTCTCGACATGTTCGGGAAGCAAAAGAACGCCCCCGTCGGCTTCGGGCAGGTCACGCCGGAAATCGCGGAAAGACGCTCCCACATGTGCTTCCCGCGCCGCGCAAACTCAATGCGCATCTCCGCGACGCAGGCCTGCGATGCGGAAAGTGCCTCGGCCAGTGCCGGCTGGTTGAACGTCACCGCCCCGCTGGTCGATTGGGATTGCAGCTTGCACATCGCGGCAATCAAATCGCGCGGTCCGGCCGCATAGCCCAGCCGCCAGCCCGTCATGGCGTATGTCTTGGAAGCGCTGTTTATCGTCACGGTCTTGGCATACACCTCGTCGCTCACCGCGGCGAAGCTCATGGCGGTCTGACCGTCGTAGACCAGTTGATCGTATATCTCATCCGAAACGGCCACGAGGTCGCGCCCGCGAAGGGCGTCGCCCAGTGCCTTTAGCTCGTCCGGCGAATAAGTGACGCCGCTGGGATTGGAAGGCGAGTTGATTATGAACATCCGCGTACGCGCGGTCAGCGCGGACGAAAGGACGTCCGGCGTAAGTCGAAAGTCATTCGCTGCGCTGCCCGTTACGAACACCGGCACCCCGCCGGCGAGCTTGACGATTTCCGGATAGCTCACCCAATATGGCACCGGTATTATGACCTCGTCGCCGGGATCAAGGAGGGCGTGGGCCGCCAGGTAAAACGCCATCTTGCCGCCCGAGGTCACCACTACCTGTTCGGGGCCATATTCGAGTCCGTTTTCGCGAGCCAGCTTGGCGCATACGGCGCGCTTGGATTCCGCACTGCCCGATGCGGGTTTGGAGTATTTGGTCTGCCCGCCCTCGATGGCCGCGATACACGCCCGCTTGATGTGCGCCGGCGTGTCGAAGTCCGGCTCGCCGGCGCCGAAACTGATTACGTCCACACCGTCGGCCTTTAGGCGCGCCGCCTGTGCCGTTACCTCCAACGTAGCCGACGGCGCCAGTTCCGTAACGCGCTGCGCAAGCCTCATTGAGCTCTCCTTGGCATGAATCGGACCCGATATCCGCGCCGACCACCAGTCGGCCGCCTACCCTGATGTTCGCCGACGGGTGCTTACGATGCAAGGGGGGCAGGCGCGCGGTGCATCGCTAAGTGCGCGGAACTTACGGACGCAATTGCAGGAACGGTGGTGGGGACCGCGCAGGGATTAGTAGCAGCCCGTTGCAGAAGCCTGCGGAACGGATTTCCTGCCTGCCGGCAGGCAGGAAGTCGGTCCCACGTGACGAGGGAGTATTTCAACGGGCTGGTCGGCTAGCCGGCCGGCTCGGCCGCGCCGGCCGCTACTTGCGCGGAATCCCGGCACGTAGCGCAGACTCCATCGACGCCATCGCAAAGTCCGTAGCCGCACGCGCGGCAGTACGTAGACCTTGTTCTGCGCCCGTCCAGCACGCGATCCAGACAGAACCTCCGCGACCGCGACAACATCAGCAGAATCGCCGCCAACAGAAGCAGCGCGTTTTCCAGGAGCTTCTTCCAGATTATCACGACGCCGCTGCCGCACCCGCAGTCGAATGCGATATCGAAAAAGCCGGTGCCTTCCGAGGCGCGGATAGCCAGCGCCCGGAGAAATATCGCGGGAGTGAAGACCGTGAGCATGGTAGCGATAGTGGCCGCGGCGCCGCCGGCGAACAGGCCCAGAACCAAGGCGCTTCCGGCGATAATCTCCAGCCACGGAACGACAATGGCGCTCGCGTTCATGAAGACCGCCGGTGACTCCGGCATCATCTCGTACAGGCGGATGAGCTTGAGAAACTCCACCGGGTCGCGGACCTTGCTGACGCCCATGTAAACGAAGTACCCCCCGAGCAGGACCCTCACCACCAGGAGCGCCAGACCGTTCTGATCCAGTTTTCTAATGACGGACCTTTCTTCAGCCAATCTCACTCTCCGCTGATTACTTCGACCGGGTTGCCCGCGCGCGTCCACTCGCTCCAGCCGCCTGTGTAGAGATAGAGTGCACCGTAGTCCACGCCGGCCGCGTTGAGCTCGCGGCACATGAATATGCTGTCTTCGCATTCGCCCCCGCCGCAATACACGACGACTTTGTCCGCCGCGAGCGCAGAGTTGAGCACGTCGTCAATGCAAGCGTCCGTGTCGTAAGGGTCGCACCTGACGGCGCCCGGAATGTGGCCCTCGTCGTAGAGATCCTGCTTGCGCGCGTCGACGAAAACATTGAGGCCGGCCCGCGTGGACGGATCGTTGAGCAATTCGGCGAGATCGGCCAACTTGATCTCCCCGAATCCGTGCTGGCGGTGCTCCGACGCCTCCGCAGTGACGCTATCGGCCGTCGGCGGTTGAATGGCTTCGCGTGCGGTTCCCATCGAGGCACCGCTTTCGCTCCGCGGCGCAGGCGGAGGGCTGATCGGCCCTTTATCGAAGTAGTTCTTGAACGGTTTGATGGTCCCGCTGCCGCGCAGCTCGTTAAAGCTGAAGCCGAGGACGAGCCCGGCCACCCCGAGAATCGCGACTTCCGAAACCGTTCGTTTCCAAGCCGGCATGTGTTCTCATCCCTAAGGAATCTACTCATCACGCCAGGGGGCGTTCCCCTCGAGGCACCAACAGTCGCCGCAATCATAATTGCAACTCGCAAACCGCAGGTCAACGCTCCGGCGCCCGTCGTTGCGCGGCAGTGACAGTGGAATGGCGGGTCGGACGCACGCTCGGCCACGTCCGATACGGTTTACCGCGTAAACTGCGTGTTCCCGCTCGTAGGGCCTGCCCGCAGGGGAGGTCGCTGGGCGGGTTGATCGATACCCGCGTGTGTGATAATATTCGCGGACCGCGCGTGGCTGCTTCGGCCGCGGCGCGCACCCTGCTTGATCAGTCGGTTTGCCGGAGGGATTCCGCGAAAATTCGCCTGGATGCGCAAGCGGCCCGGAGTGCTTGTTGTGCTTGCGGCGCAGGCGAATTCGACTAGCCCGTGCCGAAAGCGCACGGCCGCCCTGCGGTGACGCCGCCCAGCCGAGGATTATCGCCCCACCTCGGAAAGGTTGAACGGTTTTCAAATGAAAAAATCAAGTGGTTCAATGACTCTTGCGGTGCCGGCCCTTTTGTGCGCGGCGGCGGGTGCCTTTGCGGGCCTACCTTCCGATCAAAACGCGCAGATAGCCTCGGTCGCCCACCGGGCCGAGTCCGGCACGCTGTATTTCACGTTCGATCCTGCTGCACTCGAAGCCCTGGGCTGGCGTTTCGTCGCCAAAGGAGGGGCGGAAAGGCAAACGCCGCAGGGGCCCATCGAGTTTCCCGTATCACGCTCCTCAGCCTTGTTGCTCGAGACGGCCGGCGGACGGTTTCACGACGTCTCCAGCGCGGCCCTCAACACGACCGGCGCCCTTCTCATCGACAACGACGGTACGCGCCTGCCTCTGGGAAACCTCGCCGTACTAAGGGACCCTGACGGCAGGTGGGCTGTGACCGACGGGCTCGAAGTCGACAATCCGCGCAAGGTGTTCGATTTGACCTCCGTCCTGATTGATGTCGGCACGCGCACCGGCCGGCTCAACCTCGCGGCCGAAGTAGCGATGTCCGAAGAGTGGGCCGAGGCGCTCGATATTCCCGCGGCCGGCGGCATGGTGTTGGGCTCGCTTCGTATTGACGCCCGGTTGCGCCGCGATGACTTCGAAACGGAGGACGACGAGGCAGCAGCGGGCGATGGCGAGTCCGCAAACGCCGGGCGCGGCGACATCGGGCCCGACATTATCGTCGGGGACATTTACGAAGTCGGCAACAATCATGGCTCCGTTGGAGGCATAACCGCATTCTCCCTGGGCACGACTTCCTGCAACGTCGGAGACGAGCCCGCGGACTGGTTCGCAACCACCAACCGGCACCCGGTCATCGCTCAGAACATGTACCGCCTCAAGGACGGCCGCCTCGAGCAGATCGGACAAAGCTGGGTCAAGCACGGGTTCTTCGCGGTCTCCGGCACGCTTTGCAGCGGACCGGGCGGATGCCAGGGCGATCCGAGCGGCAACCATTTGGGTGTCGGTTGTTCGGATCCTTATTCCGCGAGCCTCAACGGCCAGCAGTCCAACCTGGGGCCGCGCTCTCAGATCAATCCCTACACGGGATTCTTCCCATATCCCTGGTCGGCGCCCGCGGCTCCCGCGGTCATCGGGCGGCGCCTTCAAGTTCACAACACCGACTTGGCTCCCGCCATGAATCCCGACGCCCTTTACTTTCTCGAAGCTCAATACGTTTCCCCGGACGACGCGGAAGCCGGCAACCACGACAACAACGCCTCCTATCGCCGCGCGCTTGTTTTCAGCGGCACCGCCTTCACCGTCGTTCCTACCGACTCCACGCAACGTGAAAAGCCCGCAATACTCGCGTGGGGCGACTTCGAGCCGGGGGTCCAAACCGCGACGGTCAGCGCTAACGCCGACGGTTTGTTCGGGGTGGCCGTCAAGACGACGGACCTTAACGACGGCTTCTGGCGATATGACTATGCCGTTCAGAACCTCACGTCCGACCGCGCCGCGCATTCGTTCAGTGTGCCCATACCCGCGGGCGTGCTCATCCAGAACGTCGGGTTTCACGACGTTGATTCGCACAGCGGCGAGCCGTTCGAACTGACCGACTGGCCCGCAGTGGTCGACGGCGCTTCAATAACCTGGTCCACGGACGACGCTTCCACCAACCCCAACGCGAACGCCTTGCGCTGGGGAACGATGTATAACTTCTGGTTTGAGTGCGCGTCGCCTCCCGAGGCCGCCGCGGTTACGCTGGGACTCTTCAGGCCGGGCCTCGTCGACACCCTTGAAGCGGCTTTGACCGGCCCGTCGCTCACTCCTCCCGACTGCAACGACAACGGAATCAACGACCCGTGCGACGTCAACTGCGACGCGCTGGGCGGTGCGTGCAACGTGGAAGGTTGCGGCGGCAGCGACGATTGCAGCGGAAATCTCATACCCGACGAGTGCGAAGACGACAGCGACGGCGACAACGTGCCCGACGTGTGCGACGTTTGTGACGGCTTTGACGATGCGCTCGATGCCGACGGCGACACCGTCCCCGACGGCTGCGACGTCTGCCCCGGATTTGACGATCTGGTCGATCCCGACGCCGACGGCGTGCCTAACGGATGTGACAACTGCCCGGACACGCCCAACCCCTCTCAGAATGACGAGGACGGCGACGGCATCGGAAACGCCTGCGATCCAGACTATTGTGATCCCAATCCCGAGAACGAGCACTTCGCGGCCGACCCGGGATGGACCGTCGAAAACGCCGGAGCGATCGATGGCGATTGGGAATGGGGCGTGCCGATCGGCGGCGGTGACCGTTGGGACCCGCCCGACGACTTCGACGGCGGCGGGGCCTGCTACCTTACCGCGAACGTCGACGGCAACTCCGACGTTGACGCGGGCCCGACGCGCCTCTTGAGCCCGGTCTATAATCTCTCCGGCGGCGACGCAGTCCTTTCATACGCATACTGGATCGGCACGAGCGACTCCGCCGGCGGAGATACCCTCACCGTCGAGGCTTCTCACAACGGCGGCGTGGACTGGACCACGCTGGCAGTGTATTCCGAGAACCGGCAGGCCTGGCTCACCGAAACGATCGATCTCACCCCTCTCCTTCCTTCTCTGTTGCAGGTGCAGTTGCGGTTCTCGGCAACCGATGAGGGTGATTCGACGATCCTCGAGGCGGCAATCGATGCCGTGGAGATCACCGTCGCCTGCCCGATCCCATGTGCGGACGATACGGACTGCGCGGACAACAACGCCTGCACCGACGACACCTGCGATCTCGACTTCTGCGTTTTCACTCCCATCGCCGGCCCGTGTGACGACGGCGATGACTGCACGACGGGTGACACTTGCTCCGGCGGCGCGTGCGTCGGCGGCCCCGCCCCACCGTGCACCGGCATCGACTGCACCGACTGCAACCAGAACGGGGAGCGCGACGACTGCGAGGGCCTGCCCGACTGTGACGGAAACGGCATCCCCGATGAGTGCGAGTTTGCCGACTGCAACGGCAATTCGATCGCGGACGTGTGCGACGTCGCCGTGGGCACCAGCCTGGACTGCGATGGCGGCCCGCTGGGCGATATGGGCGCGGGCAGCATGATCTTCGGGATGTCTTGCGGCGTCTGCCACGGTCCCGACGGCGGCGGCGCGTTCGGGCCGGACATCCGCGATCGCAGCCGAGTTGACCTGTGGAACCAGCTCCTTCCCCCGACGACCCACACCGGTGGAGTATTCACGAGCTTAACCGATCAGGACTTCGCGGACTTGGAGGCGTTCCTGGCAACCGCGGGAAGCCGAGGCCGGCCGGACCGCGTGCCCGACGAGTGCCAACTCCTTCAGGATTGCGACCACGACGGGCCCACCGACGGGTGCGAGCTTGAAGCCGGAACGCAGATCGACGCCGACTATGACGGCCGGCCCGACGACTGCATCCCCGGTCCGCCGGGCCCCGCCGCGGGCGACCACGCCTTCCTCAAGAACCGCTACATCACCATCGATCCCAGCACCAACGAGCCCGATCCGGTCGCGTTGCGCGTCGAACTCGTCGAGCTCAAGCGCTGTGCCGGAGACCGCGCACGCTCCTGTACGGAAGATGGCGACTGCGGCGCCGGCGGCGCGGACGGTCCGTGTGACAACGCGCACCCCGCCGTCGGATCGGTCTGGTGGGTGCAGGCCCCGCAGGAATACACGCTCGGGTGCAGGCAACGCTGCGACACCTTCGATGGCGACTACTGCAACGCCGACTCCGACTGCCCCGGCCTTAGTTGCGAGCGGCGCTGCGGGCCCGCGGATCAGTTCGCACGCTTGGAGCCCGGACCGCCGCAGCCCGCAGATTTCCGCAGCTGGTCCGACCCCCGTTTCCCCTTGACGGTCCTGCACGTCGGCGATTGCGAAATCATTCCGGCCGCCACCTACGAAGTGCGCGGCTGCTTGCCCCCCGACGCCGCCATTTGCGGAGACCCGCTGGTCGTCCCGACGGTACGTCAGGCCTGGCTCTCCCCGGACACGCGCGCCAACTTCGGAGACCTGCCCCGCGTGCCCGAAAGCCCCGGAGGGCCTTACGGCGACCCCGACGGTCAAATCAACGTGAGCGACGTGCAGACGCTTCAATTGACGGGCATGAACTTCCCGGGTGCCAACGAGCCCCAACTCCACGTCACCTGGGCGGATCTGCACGGCAACGGTACGGGCGCGCCGCCCCAGTTTTACGTCAACGCGACCGACCTCCTCATACTCCTGAAGTCTCTTGTCCTCAACGCCACATGGACGGACGCCAGCACGCTCAATCGCGAGCCGGACGAATGCCCCTACTGCGGCGACGGAATCTGCGATTTCTCAATCGACGAAGACGCCGCCACCTGCCCGGCCGACTGCCCGTAACCTCGTTGGCCCGCCGGGCTTCGGCCGCGCGACGGGTTACGGACCGCTTTGATTCAACGCAAAGTCCGGCCGGCGTTATTGCTCCGAGCAATAGCATTGGCACGTGTCGCAAATACACAGCGCTTGGCACTCACAGCACTGCGGATAGTGCATCCCACATGGCGTGCCACTTCCCACGCACGTCCCGTTACCGTCGCACGTATCTGTCGCCGTACAAAATTGACCGTCGTCGCACGCCGTGCCTTGCCCGAGATTCGTGTAGATACACGCGTAGTCCGTACACGTCACGCTCTGGCACGCAACCTGGGCACAGTCGGCATCGTCTATGCAATCGATCCCGACTCCTACGACCTGGGTACTGTCGGTCTCCGAGGCCAAGCGCACGCCAACGCCGTCGTTAAGGAACGAGTCCTCACCGCCCTTGACGGAAATCGTGAACACGCCATTCGCGCCGCTGGATGGCTGGTAGGTATAAGTGGCCAAATACGCCGATCCCTGGACCTCGACGCTTCCGCTTTCAAGGCAGTTCGAGACGCTTCCCTTAATCAGGTTTACGGCTTCGTATGTGGTTTCGGATGCAAAAACGTAATCCTGGCGCTGCGAGTCCACGGTAATCCCAACGAGCTTGAGCTCTCCGCTGGTTCCGCCGGTTACCTCCAGGGCGAGCTCGAACGCTCCGAGATCCTCGATGGAGTCGACGTAAACGTCCACGTCCACCTGCTCGCCGGGATCGATGAAATCGCTGCTCGGATCGAGGCTGAACGTAACAGGCGACCCGCTTCCAATGACCGAACAGTCCGGGTCATCGGGGCAGTCTCCGGGGTTCAATAGAAGCGGATTCGCCGTGTAGGTGGAGTCCTTAAGCGCTAACAGAATCTGCTGAGTATCGGAGACGTTGATTATATAGTTGGGAACCCCACCTTCGCAAAGGCCGATCAAGTCTACCCACGTGGAATGTGGCGAACGCCCCTCGTAAGCGTAGCCACTGATTCTGTTAAGGCACGCACTGACGTCTACGATATTTACAATTCCATCCGGGGGTGAATAGGTAGTGCCATTGACCGGGACCGGCCCGGCCACGTCGCCGAAGTGACCGTAGTAGCCAGGCGATATCTGAG
>Ga0326597_10006954_pt1 | contig 15431 bp, 18 predicted proteins | sample RVTome_12_FD_203789 | JGI IMG/M metagenome (GOLD analysis project Ga0326597, IMG submission 203789) | Soil microbial communities from uranium-contaminated site in the Upper Colorado River Basin, Wyoming, United States - RVT100D185 | ecosystem: Environmental > Terrestrial > Soil > Contaminated >...
GGTCGAGTCGGTGCTGCCGGCCGAACCGTCTCATATGTGTCTCTTTCTTCTGGCCCACGCGTGGCACCTTGGACTTGGGGTAACCCTAAGCTGGAGCATTTGGAGCGTAGGCAACTTTGGGCACCTCCGGCGACGGGCGCCTCGTCCGTGGGCCCCAGCCCCATGACATAATCTCCCAGACTCGGACGCTGGCCGCCCCAGGAGCCCAGGAGCCCGATGGCACGGAGCCCAGGAGCCCGATGGCACGGAAAAGGCTCTGCTCTCCGGCAACGAAGCCCATACCGATGACCTCGCTGCTTGATCGGTTTCGTGCGATGAACGTCGAAATGTTTCCTGGAACGCCTAGCGGGTCAGAAACGGTTGCCTGAAGTGAGATCCTGAATCCGGGAAGCCCAAACGGATCGTCGGCGGGCCGGTTATCCGTGAAGAGGGAAGAGCTCGTGATGATTAGTGCCGATGCGCTCGACGAGGGAAGGGCACACAACACGACACCCAGCATGGCCGACGCTAGGCGGGCGGACACCCTCATTGGGGAAACCTCCTGAATCTTCTCGGAGCTCGTTCAATTCTGCGTCGTGTCAAGGACTGGCCGTCGTCAGTCGGATGCCCGTGAGCCTGAGCAACACAAAAGCCCTTTTCGCTCCTCGCTCTCGGGTCCAATGAGACTCGGCCCGCCGCTGGCACGGACCCCCCGCCTCTCTCGCGAGTCAGCACGGCCGGGAGAACTCTCCCCGGTGGCTCGCCCGCCCCACGTGCGGGCATGTCGAACCTTCCCGGGAACGTCGCATACGCCGTGGAGACCCGCCTTCTACACCACTTCCCGCCGTGGCTTAGCGGCTTCGCAAGCACCGTGCCGGTGCGGCAAATTCAACCATTTAGCGGGTAGCATCGCCCGACCGAGCATCCGCGATGACAACCTATTGTGGTTTGTGTAAGGCTACGCATGCTGATGGGGTCAGGATCCGGAAGGCAGCGGGCCCGTGAGCCCACTTGAGTAGTGAGTGGGGCCTATAAACGTAACGCGGAACACCCAGCCGTTGGGCGGGCTGACGTTCATCACGCACCTTGGGTGGCAGAGATCTGTAAGAAATCTCGACAGGAGCGTCCACACAGAATGGACGCTCGCGGTGGTACGATTGGCCCGGTCATGCTGGCCGTGGACGCCCGGGACCTCACCAAGACCTTCCGCGCCGGGTGGCTTCACCGCCGGCGCACCGAGGCGCTCCGGGGCGTGAGCCTGCAGGTTCCGCGCGGGGAGCGTAGCCAACTTTAGCCCCCTCCGGCGGCGGTCGCCCCGTCCATGGCCCCCGTCACCGTGACGTCACCTGCCCGACTCGGACGCCGTCCGCCCCAGGAGCCGATGCCACAGCTCGCCGCGGCCAAGCGCAATAGGGCATGCCCTGCGTCAGCCGCCTTCTGCCCTATCCGCGCGCCGATGCGCTCGAACACGTATGCCAGGTACCCAGGGGAGGAAAGGTTCTTCATCCACCCCCGTGCCCGCACCGCCAGGAGCGTAGGCAACTTTAGGCACCTCCGGCGACGGGCACCTCGTCCGTGGGCCCCAGCCCCATGACATGACCGCCCATTGTCAGTCCTAGCGCGCCGCGCCCACCGGCGAGATCCTTCACGCGCTGCACCCGGGCGTCGGGAGTCTTCCACTCGTTCACGTCGATGAGGTCGGTGGCGCCGCACCGCTTGCTCAGCCGCGGCGCGATCATGGCTTCCTCCCCTTGATGAGATTGATGATCGACTCCATGGTCCGTTTGTCATCGTCGAAGCCGCCGTGGGTGGTGCTGGCCGTGGCGGGGCCGGGGGCGACCCAGGTCTTGACGTTGGGCAGCTTCAGCGGCGCGACGTCCGCGTCGAAGTACTTCTCCATCCCCAGGAGGGGGGTGCGCACGCCCCCCTCGAAGGACTCCGACACCAGGTAGAGGAGCGAGCGGCCGTAGCCGAGGACCGGCTTGCAGGTCGGGTCCTGCTGCTCGGCCGCGTCGTTGAGGTGGAAGGAGCGGAACTGCTTCACGGTCTTGTCCTTGATCCGCGGCAGCAGCGTCTCCTTGAAGAGGTCGACGGTCGCCGCCGGCGCCATGAAATTGACGCTCTCGAACTTCCAGTTGAGCTCGGCTAGGCGGGCGACCACGTGGCAGTGGAGGATCGCGCCCGCCGAGTGGCCGATCAGGTGCAGGCGGTACGGCGTCTCCGTGAACCACGGCGACTTCATGCCGCTCTCGTAGAGTACGAGGGCGCCACTGTCCTTAAACTTCGAGATGCCGTCGGCGTTCTGCTTCATCTCGCCCCAGATCGCGGTCCCCGGTGGCGCCAGCAGGCGCTCCAGACGCTGGTTCCAGAAGCGCTTGAGCTGGTCGATCATGCCGCCCGTGGGCTTGGGCAGGCCGGTGACGAGGTCCTCCAGCCGGTTCTTCAGGGTGGACCAGAGGTCCGTCTCCCACATAAGGAAGATCGGGAAGATCTGCTGCTCGTACAGGGCCGGGATCCAGCGCGCGGCCGTGTCGGCGGCGGTCTCCTCGCCGGTGAGTCCCCCGTGGGCATAAATGGCCACGTCGGTCGGGTCGGTGGCCTTGAGGCGCCACTTTTTGCGGGCCTCGCCGATGTGGAAGTTCACCAGGGCCTCGACATCCTCCTTCTGTGTGCGGAACGTGCCGCTGGTCGACAGCCGCCCGTTGTTCTCCATGTCGATGAGGAAGGGGGAGATCTCGCGGTCGCGGAGGTTGCCATCCGATGCGAGCTGGACGCGGCCCCGCTCCATGCGCAGCGACGGGGACTTCGCGATCTCAAGATGCTGGTCGGTGGCGACGCCGAGCTGCGCGACCCAGCAGTCCATGGCGTTCTCCGTCCAGTCCTCGTAGGTGAGGACCGCGAGCCCGCCGGTCCCCCACCCGGGGCCCCACGAGTTCTGGATGATGAAGCCCTCCGCCGTGTAGCCGACAATGGCAAAGGCGTGCCCCCCGTCGTCGGGCGCGACCTTCTCTGGGGGGATCGTCCAGTACCCCCTGCCCTTCCGGGCGCCGTCTCGCCTGAGCCACCCGGCATGGCAGACGACGCTCGCGTAGAGGATGCCGACGTCGTGCAGGGCCACGTGCATGTCGGTCACCGAGCGGCTGTCCACCCGGTAGTAGGCGCCGAGGGGCCGCCGGGCGGCGTCGAGCCACCAGTCCTGGGCGGGCGTGGCGGCCGCCTGCGGCATGCTCGGCTTCGGCCACAGATCGGACCGGCAGACGCCGTGCTTGTACCAGCCCTTCATGGCGCCCCGCAGGCTCGAGCCCGAATCATCGTCCGACGAGCCGGGGAACTCGTCGTAGCGCCGGGCCATCGAGTAGAGCATGAACGGCGACATCGGCGGCGACTGCGGATCGCGGTGCTTCAGCAGCAGAAAGTTCACCACGCTCGCCAGCGCGAAGCCGGTACACGCGTTCGTGGTCCCCTGCTGGAGGACGGGGAGCTTGAGATGGGGTGCCATCTCGACGTCGGGGGGCGTGGCGACGGCCGGCATGTACGGCCGGTCGCGCAGGTCCAGCCGATCGGGGACGATATTGCGGGTGGGGTTGAGCTTCGCGGCCCGCGCTGCTGGCTTTGCCATGAGGCCTCCTAGGTCGCTCTACGAGAGCTTCGCCACTTCGAAGTGCATGCCGTCACTGCGCGAGAAATGCCCGCCCCAGTAGAAGCCGTGGTCGTGGGCGATCGGCACCAGTTCGCGCGTTCCGCAGGCTCGCCCCCGTTGACTGGCCACCTCAGAGACACGCCCGCCCGGGCCGCCTGGCTTCTCCCTCCAGGCGCCGACCTCTCGATCAGGTCCGGTGACACGCCAGCCCCTCGATGCGCACCACGATCTGCCTGAACAAAATCTCTGTCAAGGGGCTCTCGGCGAACTGCAGGATGAAGTACCGGGCATGCCGGATCAGGCGCCCGCCGGTCTTGACGACCCGCTGTTGGAGGCTCGTCAGCGACCAACCCTGAATCGTAAGGGGGAGAGCGAGCCGACGCAGGAGATGGATGAGCTACTGGACGCCACGGACCCACTTGGAGAGAATAGCGACGGGCTACGACATTGATGACGAGCTTGACGCGAACCTCTGCACGGGCCGGAGCGTGACCAACTCCTTTCTCCTGAAAGGGCCACAAACATGAAACGAGTGACGATATCGCCTGGGCGACGACGTCGGAGTCGGATCGGACGACCGCCAAAGCCACCGCAGCGGCTCCCACGGGTCAGGCGGCAGAACCTGCCGGTCGTAAAGCTCCCGGGGCAGAGCCGCAGAGGCGGTGGGAAGACCCGTCTCACGAATCATCGGGCCGCCGTCGTCCTCCACGCCATTGGCTGCGGCTGCTATCGCGAGACGGCCGCGCAGTTGGCCGGGGTGACACCGGAAACCCTCACCCACTGGATGAAGTGGGACGGCGAACCCTACGCCACGTTCCAGCGGCTCGTGCGGAAGGCCGAAGCGGATCTCGAAGCCCGGATGGTGACAGCCCTCACCAGTCAAGCGGATGTCAGACCGGAGCTGGCCCTGGCGATCCTGGAGCGGAAATTCCCGCAGCGCTGGGCCAAGGTGACCGTGGTCGCAATGCCGCCCCCCGCAGGCATGAATGATCTTGGCGCGATGCTCGCGCACATCAGCGCACGGCAGGACGCGGACCGAAACGCGCGCGGCCAGTTGCCGCCGGCCTCAACAGTCATCGACGCGATGGCCATCCCGAGTGGCCGGCTGCAGGACCCGCGGGGCCCGAGGCCAGCCCGACCGCCCGACGATGCAGCGGCACCACCTTTAGGTTCGGCCGAGCCGACGGCGCGGACTGCCGAATCGGTCACGCTTGTGGAAGGCCGAACCGTGGTGCCGGCAACTGTCACCCGGCTGGGCCGAGCCCGGCCCCCAGCCTAGGCAGAAGAGGTAGGCTCCCGGCCTGACCCCCACGGCCTGCCAGGCCCTGGCAGTGCCTGCTGGCTGAAGTTTTCTTACCCAAGGGGGAAAAGAGACCCCCTACTCGATCGCGACCTCCGCGCAGGCTCCTGGGCACAGATTCTGTGAATATGTGTCGCGGAACATATTCCGGGTTATGTGCCCTCCACGGTTATGTGGCCGTCCGCCCGCAACCACGCAGCGGACTGAGCCGGCTGCGTGATTGCGGCCACATAATCGTCAGAGCGAATTCAGCCACGCGAGCAAGGATTCATCGGTGCGCCAGACGGGCTTTGTGGGGAGTGCCGCCGAAACGCCGGTGGGTGGTTCGCAGGCGCGGAGGGCTGCCTCCTTTGCGCGGATGTTGATCTCGGCGTAGCGATTCGTCGTGTCGAGGCTGACGTGGCCCAGCCAGCCCCGGATGACGTTGGGCTCGGCGCCAGCCTCCAAGAGATGGACGGCGACCGTGTGGCGAAACACGTGGGGACTGATGCCTCGGCGTTGGGTGGTCGCTCGTTCAAGCTGGCGGGTATGGCGGCGGACAAGCTTATAGATGCCGAAGCGCGTCAACGGGCGCCCTGGGTGTGAGGCGAACACCGGGGCATCCGGGGCGCGAGTCGCGCGCTGATCGAGGAGACGGCGGAGGTGCTGCGCGGTGTCCGCCACAGCGGGCACATGCGCCACTTATCGCCTTTGCCGTGTAACCGCACACGGAGCGGTGGCGTGAGGTCGAGATCACCAACGCGCAGATCGGCCACCTCCTGCACCCGGGCGCCGGTGTTGTAGAGGAACAGCAGCAGCGCGCGATCGCGGAGCGCATGGGCTCCGTGGGCCGGCAGGGAGACAAAGAGGGCGTCGATCTCGTCGCGCTCGAGGAACCGAGTTTCTGGGGGCGCCACGCGTTTCATCGGGATGGCGGCCACGCGCTGGGCGACCTCCAGCACCTCTGGGGCGCGCCCGGCGAGGTAGTCGAACAAGGCGTGGAGGCAGGCAAGGCGCTGATTTCGCGTCCGGATGTGATTGTGGCGTTCTTCTTCCATGTAGCGGACGAACCGGAGCACGCGCGCGAAGCTGAGGTCGGCCAGCGTGAGTCGCGTGATCGTGCGGCCGGTGTCCTGCGCGATAAAGCGGAGGAAGAGCCGGAGCACATCACGATAGCTGCGCACCGAGGCCGGGCGCAGGCCTTTCATCGTAAGGAGCCCATCGATCACGAAGGAGTGGACGAGGGCCCCCAGGGTCGGCGGGGTCATGACGACACCTCCGCCTCGCGCGCCGGCGCGGCGAGGTGCTCGAAGCGGCGACTGGCCTCCTGCAGCAGCTCCGGCGTGATCGTCAGATAGACCGCCGTCGAGCTGGGATTGACGTGCCCGAGGAAGGTCGCCAGGTGGAACAGGCGACGCGCGGGATCAACGTCGGCGCGGTACCAGCGAAGCAGCGTTCCGACGGCAAAGGCGTGCCGGAGGCCATGTGCGCGCGGCGGTGCGACCCCGGCGGGCACAACGAGCCCGAGCGCCGGCACCAGCTTGTGAAAGGTCTGGCTGATTGTCCCGGGGTGGACGGCGCCGCGCCGCGTGAACGAGAACAGCGGCGTCTCTGGCGCGCTGATTGCGCGGCCTCGGAGTTCAAGGTACTGGCGCACCAACGCCCCCATCCGGGGGCCGAAGGGGACCAGGCGGCTCTTGCCGAACTTGGTGTTACGGATCACGAGCACATTGCGCTCGAGGTCGACATCGCCGCGTTGGAGGCGCGAGACCTCACCGACCCTCAGTCCCAGGCCATACAGCAACGCGAAGATCGTCCGGTAGGTCGGCCCTCGCAACGGGGCCTTGGGGCGGTCCGGCAAACTGCCCGCGAGCTCGAGCAGGCGTCGCGCCTGGCTGGCATCGAACAGGTAGGGGATCTGCTGGCTGGTCGCGCGGCGCGGTCGGGCCGCGAGCAGGGACTGCAGGAGCATCTCCTGGCTGACGAGCCAATCGAAGAGCCGCCGCAGCACACCGGGTAGCTGGTTATAGCTGCGAGGGCGCTGCCGTGGCCGGCCGGCCAGAAAGAGATCGAGCAGCTCGGGGGTGAGCTCCCCCAGCTGCGTGAGCCGGTGCTCGACGAGGAAGCGATCGACGAGCCGAAGCTGCTTTTCTTCGACGTCGTAGCGGCGCCCGAGGGCGCGCTTGTGAGCAAGGAAGCGGGTGATGCTTTCGGCAAGCGGACTCTGAAAGCCGGCCCACCGCGACCTCATAGGATCGCCTCCCCATCCCCCAACGCGACTTCCCGGAGCGCTTCGGTCGCGACCTTGGTGTAGATCTCGGTGGAAGCGGGGGTCCGATGTCCGACGTAGTCGCCGATGAGCTTGAACGAGAGCTCAGCATCGACGAGCCGCTGAACACAGGTGTGGCGCAGCGTGTGGGAGCCGGGGCGTGGGACGTCGATCCCCGCTCGGTGCAGGTAGTACGACGCTCGCCCCGATAGGCCGTCGGTGGTCAGGGGGATCGGCGGTACGCAGCCGCGGAGGAACACGTGTCGATCTCTCGTGGTCGGCCGTCCATGCTGCAGGTAGTCGAGGACGGCGGTCCCGACGAAGCCGGTCCCGCTTCCAGTCGATGTCATCGAGCATGAGGGCGGCGACCTCCCGTGCCCGCAAACCATACGTCACGAGCAAGAGCAGAATGGCGTAGTCGCGCTTGCCGACCGCCGTGCGCCGATCCACCGCCTCGAGCATCCGGCGTACGTCGTCCCAAGCGATCGACCGAGGGATCGTCGACAAGCGGTAGGCACGAGGAAACTCGACGCTGGCGCTGAGATCCGTAGGGATCAGGCGTTCACGGGCGAGGTAACGGAGAAAGACGCGCAATACCCCGCAGCGATTGCGCAGTCCGGCCCACCGCAGAGAGCGGCTGCTATCGGCGATGAAGGCGCTGAGCACCATTGGTGATAACGCGCGCAGATCGTGGAGATCAATTCGACGGAGGTAGCCTTCGAAGGCCGTGAGGTCCCCGTGGTAGTGAACGATCGTCGCCTCGCGGAGCCCGCGCTCTTCCCGCAGATGCCGAAAGAATGCGCCGGCGCGCCCGCAGAACGGCTCCGGGGGGCCGCCGGCGCCGGTGACCCACGAACCCCGGAACCACCAAGCAGAGCATCTGTTCGATGGGATTGCGCACTTCGTTAGCACACGTCGCGCGCGCGCGATCCGTCTTACGCCCTTGCCCGCGCTACCGGACCCATCGGTCGACAAAGGCCCCGACATGGCCTGGGAGTTGGTCCCACGCGGTCGCCCCACGGGCGCGCGCGAACTCCCCGAAATGCCGCAGGATCGGGACGCGGTGGAAGATGTTGCGGCAGGCGTAGCCGCGGCCGGTCAGCCATTCGACGTACCGTTCGATGGGCTCGGCGATCCATGACGCGTGAATCCGGTCGATGGTGTCGGGACGGATGAAGTAACGTTCCAGCATAGACAACCTCCATTTCTGCGCAGTGCGCAGGGAGATCATCTCCCGCTGGCGCCCCGATTATGTGGCCGTCGTCAACGGCAACTCCTTGCTCTTACTGCCCTCCGTGAACCGACGGCCACATAACCGTGGAGGGCACATAACTGTGAATATGTGTCGCGGAACATATTCATAGACGACGGCCGCCGGGACCCCGCCAAAGAACTGGAAGGCGCGCTGATGGCTCGCGAGCCAGTCGGGAACCTGCTGGGTGCGGGTCGCTTCGGCGTAGGTGTAGTTCGAGGCGCCGAGGACGGCGACGAACAGCTCGACCTCGATCAGCTCGCCGGTGGCGGGCTCGATGAGCCGGGGCTTCTGGCCGGCGTAGTCGACAAAGCACTTGTCGCCGGCGTGGTGGACCTGGCGCATCGACAGGCCCCGGCGATGCAGCCAGCGCCGGTAGAGTTCGCAGAACTGTGTGTAGCGGTAGCCGTCCGGGTGCTGCTCGAGGTACTCCAGGTGCAACAGTTCGAGGGTGACCCCGGGCTTCCGCCGCTCGGCGTGCAGGTAGGCGCAGTCCGGGACGGCGCGATGGTGGGTGGGCGGCGTCGGGGGCCCGTACACGCGGGCCTCCAGCCCCTCGTCGGTCAGGGTCTCGACCTGGCCCCAGTCGAGGTCGGCCGCCCGGGCCCGGCGTTCGACGGTCGACACGGTGCCCAGGCCGACCCGCAGCCCCTCCGCCACCTGACGGTGGGTCCGACCCAGGGTCCACTTCTGTCGCAGGATCTCGCGAATCTGCCGCATGGATAGTCGCTCGGTCGCCATCGCGCCCCTTTCGGTCTCGGAGCGGACGGCGCGCTGGACCATCCAGCGTCGCTGCCGACGGGCGGCCGCCCCCTGGGGGGCAGGGTCGCCTGTTCACGATCACCGATCTACGTGTTCACCATGCCGATCGTGGTGTTCACGATGGACCGATCCCGATGTTCACGTTGCACCGATCCGGCTGTTCACGTTGGACCGATCTGGGCGTTCAGCATGGACCGAAACCCGCATTCAGAGCGCCGAGGATTTAGTTTCCCGGGCCCGTCGGGAGCCGCGAGGACCATAAATCCCGCACTCATCAGGGGCGGCGCGGTAACCCGAAGGCGATTTGTAAGCTTGAGGGACTTCTCCTGACCTTCGAGGTCCGGGTTATCGCCCTCGGCCGTTAGGTTCGGTCCCCTGATCGCTGGTTTGTTGCGGGGGCCCGCAATCACCGAAATCGAACAACCTGACCTTCGGGGTTGACCTCGTCCGACAGGTCGTGTGCTCGCGAGTTCGGTCCACCCACGCGCCGACGCTCTCTCGTAGGGGTCGGCTTTGGGGAATTCGCGAGGACTGGATGTGGGAATGATCCGGGAACATGGGAATCGGACTGGATTTCTCGGCGATCTCGAGGAGCCAAGCGGCGAGGTTGCAGTGTCCCGCCTGTCTCGGGCAGAAACCGACCCTAGGCGACGAAGGGAGGGATCGGCGGGATGTCCACCTGCTGGGTCTTGACGTCGCCCACGCCGACGACCCCGCGCGCCAGTTCCACCGCCTCGTCCATGCCGGTCGTCCCCTCGAGCGTCACGACTCCGGTCTTGGCTTCCACGGTGATCCGGTACCTGCGGGTCTCGGGATGAGTCGCCAGGGCCACTTGGACGCGGGAGGCAAGCGCCCAGTCCGCAACGATTTGCTGGCTCGCCGGCGTGGTGGCCATGTCGGGGCGCTCGAGCACGCCAGCGATGAGCTCTACGGCGGCGTCGATCGAAAGCTTCTCTGTGTTGAGCACGAGATCGTAGAGGGCGGGGTCCCGCACGTCCACCTCGTGGAGGTAGCGCATGCGCCCGGCTTTCTCCGTGTCGTCCCGCCGGGCCATGTCGTGCACCATCCGCGGGTTCGTGTGCTCGCCCATCTGGACCGAGAGTCTCTTGCCAAGGTGCTTGACCCTGAGGTCGAAAGGCGCCATCACCCGCACCCGGAACACGTGCGGGATACCCCGCAGGAGCCACTGGCCCGCCCGGCCCATCAGCACCACCCGGTCCTGCTCGGCGAACTCGTACAGCACCGTCTGCAGCACCGTGAGGTAGCGCCGGGTCTCGGTGTCGAAGCGCTCGAAGAGCGAGGGCTTGGACTCGTCCAGGCTCGAGAGCTTCTCCTCGCGCAGGCCGTAGCGCAGCGCCGCCTGGGAGATGAGCTCTTGGTCGACATAGTGGAGGCTCAGGCGCTCGGCCAGCTTCTGGCCGATCTCCGGGCCGCCCGCGCCGATTTCGTGGGAGAGGGTCACGATAGGCATGGCCGTCACTCCTTCCGGTATTTCGCCCGGAGCGCGTCGGGCGCGATGGCGATGCACTTGCCGCTCACATCGTCGAGGACATAGACCTCGTCGACCAGGGTGCCGCGGGCGAAGACCTCGAACGCCTCCTCCGGGGTGGTCCGCGGCCTCCTTGTCCGCCTCAGACCCTCGACGGCTTCGCGCCAGAGTCGCACGGGGTTTGTCTTGGAGGTTCTATGGGTGCGACCTGCGTACCAGCATACTCGAGCGGGCACAAGGGGCACCGTGATCCACTGGAATTGAGCTAGGCTTCATAATCCGAGGTCTACTCAGCCGGGATTTGCGATGTGAACCATTCTTCCCTGCCTCCTCTGCTGTTCAGCGAGCCGCGCGCGTCAATCAGGACTTGCGTGACGTCTGAGAAAAGAACGTGCTCACCAACGGGCGAAGCACCTTATTGCCGCACCGGGGGCATGCGACCTTCGCCTTGTCGTGCTTGCTGATCGAGAGGGTGACTCGTACGTCACGCTTGCACTTGTCACAGTGGTACTCGTAGACAGGCATGGCTGGCCCTCCCATGGCTCCGAACGCGATCGATAGTCCGACGACCTGTTCTGGACTGGCAACAGTACAGCACCGTGCATGCCACACCGCTAGCCGCACTGCGCTATCGGAACGCTGGCGGCCCATTCCTCGCCCTCCCCGTCGCTGCTGCGCAGCGGATGCGGTGATTGAGTGATAGGCTGCAAGGCACTCAGGGGCGGGTGTGCCTGGGTGGTCCAGCGCAGGAAGCATGCGCGAATCGGACAGGAGGATCCCCGTGGAACTCGTCAGCCGGATGATGGACGGATCGATCTCCTACGATCCCCAGGCTCGACTGGAACCCGTCTTGTCCGGGGCCACCGTCAAGCAGGGGGACAAGATCGAGCGGCTCAAGGAAGTCCGGATTTTTGAGGAATGCAGCCAGCGGCAACTACGGAGCATCGCCAGGATCGCACGGGTCTTTGACGCCCCGGCCGGCACCATGCTTACCCGTGCTGACGAGCCCGGTGACGAGTTCTTCCTCATCCTCGACGGAACCGCGAGCGTCGACGTGGCCGCGGAGACGCGCCTCCCTCTGCGGCCCGGAGCGTTCTTCGGCGAGATGAGCCTGCTGGATGGAGGCCCTCGCTCGGCCACAATCGTCGCGGAAACACCGGTCCGCCTCCTCGTGATCAGCCGCCGAAACTTCTCTGTGCTTCTCAAGGAGGTGCCCGGACTCACCCACTCCCTCTTGGTGACGCTCTCACGGCGCGTCCGGCAGGCCGAAGCGCGTGCGGAACGTATGGGGGGCGCGGCGGCTGGGTTATGAGGCGAGGGCGGCACCCCACGTACGCATCAGGGGCAACAAGAGCCGTTGACGTTGGACCTGGCACGTGAAGAAGATCAGTGGCAGACATCGCAAGGCCCTGTCTCTCTATCGCCTCGCCTTTGAGGACGCTGTGTCCGGTCTCCTCTCGGCGAAGCCAGCGGATCTCTCTGAGAAAGCCGCCCAGAAAGTCGGAGCACGGCCCAAGAAAGCCAAGACAGGGTCAAGGCGGAAGGTGTAGCCAAGGCCGCTTATGGCTCTTATCACGATCTCTGGATAGGCACCTTCTGCCTATCGGGTTGACTCCGAAGCACACAACTGGTTGTAGGCGGGGGGCCCGTGCCGTGCCGCCGAGTCTACCCATGGGTTCGTTCGGAGTCAACCCGATAGGCACAAGGCACCTTATCGTACCAGGAAGGCTTTCCCACCGGCGCGTCCCCCACTCAAGACCCAGACCCGGAGGTGGCCCTCCTACGCTAATGAGTCTCGAGGACCCGCTGTCTGCTCAGAAAATCCCCCGTACGTCGCAGGCTCGCGCTTAGGCAGCCGGTTCGAGAACCACGCGATATCCCTGACGTTCGAGCAATTGAATCGCGCGGCGGGTGATCCGGTGAGTGTGACGGCGGTCGTAGTAATCGGCTCCCGGTTCGCGGTAGGTCGTGCCCTCGGCGAGGAGATGATAGGCCGCCCGAAGCATCGCGTGCGCCACAGCCACGATGGCTTTCTTGTGCCCGCGATGCCGCATCACACGTCGGTACCGCGCCCCCAGCGCACTGTCCTTGGTGCGGATCGCCGCCCCGGCGGCCTCGATGAGGGCCATCCGCAACCACCGGTTGCCTTTCCGGATCTTCCCGGATTTGTGTTTCCCCGCGCTCTCGTTGTTGCCCGGACAGATCCCCGCCCAACTGGCCAGATGCCGGTCGCTCGGGAAGCAGCCCATATCCACCCCGAGCTCGGCGATGATCACCTCGGCCGTGCGCCTATTGATTCCGGGGATCGTGTCCAACTGCGTCAGCTGCGCCACGAAAGGGGCGAGCCGCCCCTCGACTTCCTCGCTCACCGTGGCAATCGCCTCGTCCAGGTAATCCAGGTGTGCCAGCAGCTGGCTGACCAGAAACGCGTGATGCGGTCGAAAGCGTCCCGCCAGCGCCTCGCGCAAGGCCGGCAGCTTCTTGCGCAGCTTGCCCCGCGCCAAGTCGGCCAGCACCTCGGCGTCCGTCGTGCCGTGGACGAGCGCCTCCAGCATCGCGCGGCCCGACACCCCAAGGATGTTGGTAGCGACCGACGCCAGCTTGATCCCGGCATCTTCCAGCAGCTTGTGCACGCGGTTGGCGGCCCGGGTTCGCTCCTGGATCAGCACCTTGCGATGCCGCGTCAGGTCACGGAGCTCGCGAATCGGCGCCGGTGGCACGAAGCTGCCCCGCAGCAGTCCGTGCTCGAGGCATTGCGCGATCCACATGCAGTCCTTGACGTCGGTCTTCCGACCCGGGACCTGTTTGATATGGGCGGCGTTGACGAGCACACACGTGAACGCCTCCTCCAACACGTAGAACACGGGCTTCCAATACACGCCCGTGCTCTCCATCGCTACGTGCGTGACCGCGTGCGCCTCCAGCCAGTCGCGCAGGGCCAACAGCTCGAGCACGGTCGTCCCGAACGTCCGGACCTCGTGCTGCCGTTTCCCGTTCGGTCCCGGCACGCGCACACATACCGCGATGGTGTCTCGATGCACATCCAGCCCGCAGCATCGCTCGATCAGCTGGTCCATCATGCCACCTCCTGGGGGAGTCTGACCGCGGCCCGGAGGAGCCTCCCTCGTACACGACTCTGCTCGGCGTGCTCGAATGCGACAATGCGGGGTGCCGAAAGCTCCCACGTCAGACTCATTACGGACTCGCGCGTACCAAGACAGCGCGACGTTGCCCGAGCCGCGGCCCGCGTATGGTAGCCCATTTTCATGTTGCGCGGGTGGGCCAAGGCCCATGATGACTCATTCCAGTTGACAGGTTCCGCACGACGAAACTGGTGGCGCCGCCCTGGGGAGCCGAACGGATGCTCGGCACCAACCCCATTGCCATTGCCTTTCCAGGAACGGACGAACCGCCCGTCGTGATCGACCTGCCCACCAGCGGAGCCGCCTACGGCAAGATCGAGATCGCGAGCTGCGAGCGCCGATCCATCCCGGCCGGCCGGGCCATTGACCGGCAAGGACGCGCGACCACAAACCCAGACGCCATGATCAAAAGGAGGCGCGCTGCAGCCACTTGACTCGGATCGAGAGCGCGGGGGGCACAAAGGCTATGCCCTGGCCGCGATGGTCGATATGCCCTGCGGCGTTCTCAGCGGCGCCAACTGGGGTCCCTTTGCCCCGCCCTTCGCCTTGCGCCAAGGAGTCCCTGCGCGCAGCGTTGGCAAAGGCATCGGGCATTTCTTCGGCGCCCTGCGGATCGCCGGGTTCACTGACCCGAACGAATTCATGCGGCAGGGGGATGACTGGATTCGCACGTGTCGCGCCACCAAGCCCACCCCGGGCACGCCCGGCGTGCTCATCCCCGGCGATCCGGAACGGGAAGCAGAAATCATCCGCCGCACCGAGGGCATTCCGCTGTCACGGCCTGTCACCGAAAATCTGCGCGTGATCTCCCGGTCCACGGGTATCCCGCTCGGCTGAGCCGCGCATTCGACCTCGAGCGCCGGCGCTCGGGACGGGAGCAAAACGTCCTTCGAGCGGACGATGCGCCCACTGTTCCCTCCTCTTTTCGCCAGTCGGCCGTGCGGGCTGCAGCGTCTCCTGCCTGCAGTCTATGGCTTGTTTCGTCATACGTTACGCTGCGGGCCCGTCGTTCGGTCTGAGTGTGGCATCTTTGTTGCTGTAGCAAAGCGGTGCGGGCCCGGGGCCCGTCACTGGCGGTGTGTCCCGGGAGCTTCCCCGACGGCGGCTGCCAGCACCCAAGGGAGCGGAGCGCCATTGCCGTCTCGAAGCGGGGAGAGAGATGACCGAAGCTATCATGAAGATAGGGGTGATCAAGAAACTGCGGGGAAAAGCGACCCGAGTAGCGGCGAGCGTGTCTGGCGAAGGCGTGTGACGGAGGAGGGCGTTGGCGGTGAGAGAGTTGGCTCAATGGAAGAGGGAGCGGGCCCTTGAGGCCGAGAGCGGACCGCTGGAGGGCACGGGCCTAACCGAGGAGGAAATGAAGGCGCTCTTCGGCCAGATGCTCCTCGTCCGGCGTTTCGAGGAAGAAGTGGAGCAGGCCTACCGCCGGGGCCAGATCGGCGGCTATGCGCACGTCTACATCGGACAGGAGGCGGTGGCTACCGGCTTCCTGGCGAACCGGCGCCCAGGCGACCTCGTGTTTACCGGCTACCGCGACCACGCCCACGCCCTCCTCCTCGGGACCGACCCGGGCGCCGTCATGGCCGAGCTCTTCGGGAAGGTCACTGGCGTGTCCAAG
>Ga0326597_10006955_pt1 | contig 15427 bp, 14 predicted proteins | sample RVTome_12_FD_203789 | JGI IMG/M metagenome (GOLD analysis project Ga0326597, IMG submission 203789) | Soil microbial communities from uranium-contaminated site in the Upper Colorado River Basin, Wyoming, United States - RVT100D185 | ecosystem: Environmental > Terrestrial > Soil > Contaminated >...
CGACGTCGACGCGCTCCGCGGGAAGGACCGGCGCTTGCTCGAGGTGACGCATGGCACGGCTCGTCTCCCGCTCGTGCGCACCTACGCCGACGTCGCGACGGGAGAGCTGTGCGCCCTCGTGGGGTCGAGCAGCCGACTCGAGATCGCCGCCAATTCCCGTCGCGCCGCGGACCTGCTCGAGGCGGTTGTGGGGACCGCGGTGCGGCTCGGCCCGCGGGCCTGACCAGGGGCTCCGCACCGGCCCGCACAGGGGACTTGTGCTACACTCCTCGTGCGTTAAACCCCGGTGAAAGCGGGGTTTGTCGCCGGCCGCGGGGAAAGGGTCGCGGCGAGAAAGGGGCGGTCACACTCATGGGAGACGAGCTGAGCGGTCGCCAGGACCTCGACGACTTCGCGCCCACCGAGACCCGGACCGTCCGCTACGTCCAGGAGGACGAGTCGCAGCCGGGGATCGTCCAGCTCACGCTGAACCGCCCCCCCGCCAACGTGCTCTCGGTCGACATGCTGCAGGAGCTCGCCGCCGCCCTCGATCCCCTCGAGTACCGGCACGAGGTGAAGCTCGTCGTCCTGCGGGGTGCGGGAAAGTACTTCTCGGCCGGGTTCGAGCTCAACGAGCATCTCGGCGACCGCGCGTACATGATGCTGGAGGGATTCCGGCGGGTCTTCGAAGCGTTGCTCAAGATCGACAAGCCGACCCTGGCCGTCGTGGCGGGTCCCGCGTTCGGGGCCGGCTGCCTCCTCGCCGCCGGCTGCGACATCGCTCTGGCCGCCCAGAGCGCCAAGCTCGCGCATCCCGAGATCCGGGGCGGGGTCTTCAACACGCTCGCGGCCGCGCTCCTGCCCCGGCTGATCGGGAGAAAGCGCGCCTTCGAGATGTTGCTGCTCGGCGGCAGCCTCAGCGCGGCCGAGGCCGAGCGGATCGGGCTCATCACGCGGGCGGTCCCGGACGAGCAGCTCGAGGCCGAGGTTGCCGGGGTGGTGCAGCGGTTCCAGGAGTCGAGCGCGCCCGTCGTCCAGCTCGCTCGGCGGGCGATCGCCGGGGGTCTCGATCTGCCTTTCGAGGATGCCGTGCGCCACTCCGAGGACGTGTACCTGAACCAGCTCGCGGCCACCGAGGACCTCGAGGAGGGCCTCAAGGCCGTCGCCGAGAAGCGCAAGCCCTCCTGGAAGGATCGTTGAGCGAGCCCGAGGAGCGTCCCGACCCGGGAGCGTGGGAGTCGGTCTCCGAGGTCCAGGACATCTACGAAGCCGAGCTCGTCGCGTTGCACCTCCGCGCTGCGGGCCTCGAGGCGCGGGTGGTCGACCAGAGCTTCCGCCAGGAGCCGATCCCGAGCGTGCGTGCCTTCGCCGTGGTGCGGGTCTTCGTGCCCGCGGACCGGGCGGCCGAAGCTCGGCAGATCCTCTCCGAGCTCAGGGCACCGCTCGGGGACGTCGAAAGCGAGGAGTCATGATCGAGCTGGAGCTCAGCGAAGAGCACCGCGCCCTCGTCGACACCGTGCGCGAGTGGGGGGCGAAGGAGGTCGCGCCAAAGATCCACGATCTCGATCGCGAGCACCGATTCGAGCGCGACTTCCTGCGCCAGATGGCCGAGCTCCAGCTGCTCGGGATCTGCCTGCCCGAGGATCTAGGGGGGGCGGGCATGGACTACGTCAGCCTCGGCCTCGCCTGCGAGGAGCTCGAGTACGTCGACACCCACCTCCGCGTCATCATGTCCGTGCACGTCGGCCTCAACTCGATGACCCTGTGGTGCTGGGGGTCGGAGGACCAGAAGAAGCGATACCTCGTCCCCCAGGCCCGGGGCGAGAAGATCGCGACCTACGGGCTCACCGAGCCCAACGCCGGTTCCGACGCGGTGGGGATCCAGACGACGGCGGTGCGCAAGGGCGACCGCTACGTGCTGAGCGGCGAGAAGATCTGGATCAGCCTCGCCGACGTCGCCGACCATTTTCTGGTGATCGCATGGACGGACCAGCAGAAGAAGAAGAAGCGCGACCACTCGGGGATGTCCGCGTTCATCGTCGAACGTGCCTTCAAGGGGTTCAGCTCCTACTCGCTCAAGGAGAAGTGGGGCATCCTCGCCGGCAACACCGGCGGGTTCTCGATGCAGGACGTCGAGGTTCCGGCGGAGAACCGGGTCGGCGAGGAGGGGGAGGGCTTCAAGGTGGCCATGTTCGCCCTGGAGAACGGCCGCTACACCGTGGCCGCGGGCGCGACCGGTCTGATCCGGGCCTGCCTCGACGCGTCCGTCGCGTACTCCCGGAGCCGCAAGACTTTCGGGGTGCCGATCGGAGAGCACCAGCTGGTCAAGGAGATGATCGCCCAGATGGTCTCCGACTACGAGGCGTCGCGCCTCCTGTGGCTGCGCGCGGGCTGGATGAAGAACATCGGGCGGCGCAACACCAGGGAGACCTCGCTCGCCAAGTGGTTCGCCACCGTGGCCAGCGAGCGTGCGGCCGCCGACGCCGTCCAGATCCACGGCGCCAATGGATACTCCGACGAGTACCCGGTTGGCCGCTTCTACCGCAATTGCAAGGCCGCGGTGATCTACGAGGGAAGCCGCGAGGTCCACAAGGTCATGCAGGCCGACTACGCCCTGGGCTACCGGCAGGACAAGCCGCGGCGGGTCGAGCTGCCGCCTTGCCAGAAGGGCTGAGGAGACCGGGGCTCTTTCGTGCCCCGGCGTCCCGTTTTGTGACTCCGGACACTGCGCTCCCGCGCTCTGGGCCCCTAAATGACATTCCCCGTGCCGAGTCGGGCGCATGTTGGAGCCTGTCCGGACAGGGGGCACCCTGAGGAGCTAGGGTTGCCGGGGGTTTACGGGCCTGCGCCTCACTTTGCGCTTGACATGGTTAGGGGCCGATGGTAGCTTCACTCGGTACTTTAACTATCTTTGATAAGTGTGGATTGAAATTGAGTTCCAAAAGCGGGAGAGACAAGACGGTGAGAGGCCGGCAGTTGTCAGGTGGCATCGGCTGCAGGGTCGTTCAGTAGAGGAGAGGCGCCCGTGGGTCTGTTCGGAAAGAAGAAGGGACTGGTCGGTGTCGACATCGGCTCGTCCTCCGTCAAGGCGGTGGAGCTCAAGGTCACCGGCAAGGGCGGCGAGGAATTCCAGCTCGTCAACATCGGTCTCGAGCCCCTGCCCACCGAGGCCATCGTGGACGGAGCGATCATGGACTCCGGCGCGGTGATCGACGCGCTGACGAACCTCTTCCAGGACAGCCGCATCAAGACGCAGGACGTCGCCTGCGGCGTCTCGGGAAATGCGGTCATCGTCAAGAAGATCAGCCTTCCCCAGATGAGCGACGAGGAGCTCGCCGAGTCGATCCACTGGGAGGCGGAGCAGTACATCCCCTTCGACATCCAGGACGTGGCGCTGGACTACGAGGTGGTCGAGGGGGGCGGCACCGGTGGCAACATGGACGTGCTGCTCGTCGCGGTCAAGAAGGACAAGATCAGCGAGTACCAGTCCGCGATCACCCAGGCCGGGAAGAACCCCCTGCTCGTGGACGTCGACGTCTTCGCTCTCCAGAACTGCTACGAGATCAACTACGTGCCCGACCCGGGGCGGGTGGTGGCGCTGCTCAACATCGGCGCTTCGATCATGAACGTCAACGTGGTCCGCAGCGGCAGCTCGGTGTTCAACCGCGACATCGCCGTCGGCGGGAACCAGTACACCGACGCCATCCAGAAGGACCTCAACCTCTCGTTCGAGCAGGCCGAGGCCCTCAAGCGCGGGGAGAGCGTGGAGGGGGCCTCGCCCGACAGCCTCCACTCGATTCTGCAGGCGGTCTCCGAGAACATCGCCACGGAGATCCAACGCACCTTCGACTTCTTCCGGGCGACGAGCCAGGAAGACCGCGTCGACCAGATCTTCCTCTCGGGGGGGACGGCCAAGGTGCACGGCCTGAGAGACCTGCTCGCCGACCGCCTCGACGCGCCGGTGGAGCTCCTGAATCCCTTCCTCAACGTGCGCTACAGCGAGAAGGAGTTCGATCCTGCCTTCCTCGATGACATCGCGCCCTCGGCGGCCATCGCCGTGGGTCTCGCCTCGCGCAGGATGGGTGACCGATGATCCGCATCAACCTCGCCGCACCCGAGCGGGCGGCCAAGAAGAAGTCGGCGGGGCCGTCCGGAGGCGGGCCGAGCCTGCCCTCGGCGGGCACGCTCCAGAGCTACCTGCTGCTGGCGTTGTTCGCGGGGGGCGCGGCCGTCCTCTGCGCCGGGGCGTGGTGGCTCCAGAGCAACAAGCTCAAGGACCTCGACACGCGCATCGCGGCGGACCAGAAGCGGCAGAGGGACCTCGAGGTCATCAAGCAGCAGGTCGACGAGTTCCAGCGGAAGAAGGCCACTCTCGAGAACAAGGTGGCGGTGATCGAGATGCTGCGCGCGGCCCAGAAGAGCCCGGTGCACATGCTCGATGAGGTCTCCAAGTCGCTGCCGGACTACGTCTGGCTCTCGGGGCTCGACGAGAACCGGGGCAGCGTCCGCTTCCAGGGCGAGAGCAACAGCCTCGCCGCCGTGGCCGACTTCATCAGCGCGATGCAGCGCAGCGGCTGGTTCCCCTCGGTGGAGCTGGTGTCCAGCCAGGAGCAGAAAGCGCTCGTGAGCTTCACGTTGCAGGGAAACTTCACCGATCCCGAGGTCGCGGCGAAGAAGAAGGCCGCCGAGGAAGCGGCCGCCGCCGCTGCCCCACCCCCGCCGCCCCCGGGCGCGCGGCGGCGGCGGTAGTAGGAGAACGAGATGGCTGACAACGCCCTCACGAGACTCCCCCTGGCCGGCCAGCTGGGCGTCTCGGTTCTTCTGGCCGCGATCATCTGCGGCGGTTTCTATTTCTTCTACTACTCCGACGCCCTGGAGCAGCAGAAGAAGAAAGAAGCCCAGCTCGCCGAGCTGCAGAAGCAGATCCGGGCCCTCGAAGCGACCGCGAACCGCCTGCCCGAGTTCCAGCGGGAGGTTCAGGCGCTCGAGGCGCGCCTGGAGACCCTGAAGCGGATCCTGCCTCCGGAGAAGGAGATGCCCGACCTGATGCGACGGGTGCAGTACCTCGCGGCCCAGTCGAGCCTCGCCATTCGGAAGTTCACTCCCACGCAGACCGCGCAAAAAGAGTTCTACCTCGAGGTTCCCATCACCCTCGACGTCGTGGGCACTTACCACAACCTGGGTGCCTTCTTCGACCGCATCAGCCGGATGTCCCGACTCGTCAACATGGGGGGCATCAAGATCAAGTCCCAGACCAAGCCCACCATCAACAACACGATCGCGGTCTCGGCCACGGCCACGACCTATGTCTACCAGGAGCCCCCGCCGGCTCCGCCGCAGGCAGGGCCTCGGGGGCGGCGATGAGACGCCTCGATCTGACGCCGATCGTCGGTGTCGCGCTGCTGGCCCTGGTGTGCGCGAGCGGTCCCGCCCGGGGGCAGACGCCTCCGCCGGCCGCCCCTCCCGCCGCCGCCCCCCCCGGCCCCGACGAGGGCCAGGGCGACGCGGTCATTCCCGCGCCGCCCGAGGCGCGGCCGCCCCTCGATGTCGAGATGGAAGTGGGCGGCTACAGCTACAACTCGCAGGGACGCCGGGACCCGTTCGTGAGCCTGCAGCGTCCGGTCACGGCGGACCGGGGTCCCAAGACGCGCAAGCCGGGAATGGAAGGCTTCTTGATCCAGGAAGTGGCGCTCAAGGGCATCGTGAGAACCAGCGGGGGCGGCACCGGAGTGGCCGCCCAGCCCGGGTTCATCGCGATCTTCGTGGGAGCCGATGGGAAGTCGTACTTCGTGACCACGGGCCAGCGACTCTATGACGGAGCGATCACGGCCGTGGACGCCGCCTCGGTGACGTTTCGGCAAGACGTGACCGATCCGCTGTCGCCGGTGAAGTCGCGCGAGGTGCGCAAGAGTCTCTACGCGTCGGAGGAGGCGAGGTAATGAGAGCGAAGCTCGCTGGGGTCTGCCTGTTTGCGGCCGCCCTCGCGCTGACCACGGCGGTGTCGGCCCAAGAGGGCGCCCCGACGATCACCGACATCCGCCAGGAGAGCGACGAGCGGTCGACACGGCTCGTGGTGCAGTGCACCGGACCGCTCGCCTACACCTACTACAGCCCGGACCCATTGACTCTCGTGGTGGACATCCCCGAGGTCGACGCCTCCCAGGTCCCGGCCCGCGTGCAGGTGGGGACCCGCGAAGTGGAGTCCCTGCGGATCACGAGCCTGGCGCGCGCGGATGGGCGGAGCCTTGCCCGTCTGGAGATTCGCCTCGCGAGCCTCGTTCCCTACCAGATCTTCTCGAGGGACCGCGACCTGAACCTCGTGTTCGAGAGGCCGGCGGGCGCCGCCACCGTTCCCGCCGCGACGGGCGCGGCGCCACCCCCCGCCGCCCTGCCGGCGCCAACGGCCACGACCCCCGTGGTCGCGGACGCGATCCCCGCTCCGGCGCCGATGCCCAAGCCGGCCGCGCCCAAGGCCAGGCCCATCCCCGCCGCGCCGGTCGCTCCGACGGGGCCTCGGGCGACGCGGATCCTCGGCGTCACCCAGCAGGACGTGGGCGGGCAGGTGGCCCTGGTGGTGCGGGCGGACGGTCGGCTGAAGTACCAGGACTTCACCCTCCCGAATCCCGACCGTGTCGTCGTCGACTTCGCCGACGTGTCCGCGAACGCCGACTTCCGCTCGATGCAGGTCGACACGGACCCGGTGGCGCGAGTTCGGCTCGCCCAGTTCAGCACCGCGTCGCCGAAGGTGGCGCGACTGGTGCTCGACCTCTCCTCGCCCTCCGACTACCGCATCGTGGAGGGTCAAGACGAGGTCCGGATCGTGATGGGACAGCTCGGTGTGACCGAGCCCCCCGCGCAGCCGCCCCTGGCGGCGATGCGGGCTCCCGAGCCCGTGGCGCCGCTTGCGGCGTCGGCGATGCCGGCGACGCCGGTCGCGCGCCCGGTGGCGCTCGAGCCCCTTTCCCTGCCGCCTCTGCCCGAGCCGCAGATGCCCGACACCGGCGCCGAGCTCCCCGAGGAGCCCGCCGACTCGGCGATCGGCAGCGCCTGCGGCCAGACGGGATACCTGGGGACGCCGATCAGCCTGGACTTCAAGGACGGCGACTTGCAGGACATCTTCCGGCTCTTCGCCGACATCTCGGGGCTGAACGTGGTCGTGAACCCCGGCGTGAGCGGCAAGGTCACCCTCAAGCTCAACGAGGTGCCCTGGGGTCGGGCCCTGGAGCTGATCCTGAAGACCAACTCGCTCGGCTGCGTTCTCGAGGGCAACGTCATTCGGATCGCCCGCCTCCAGGATCTCGAGCGCGAGGAGGAAGACCGCCGCAAGCTCGCCGAGGCGCAGGCCCTGGCCGGGGACCTCGAGGACTTCACGAAACGGATCTCCTACGCCAAGGCGGACACGCTCTCCGCCGTGCTCAAGAGCGCGGGTGCCCTCTCCGCCCGGGGTCAGATCCACGTCGACCCGCGGACGAACACGATGATCATCCGCGACCTGCCCGACTTCATCGACAAGGCGAAGGGCCTGATCGCGGAGCTCGACACCGCCACACCGCAGGTCGAGATCGAGGCCCGCATCGTCGTCACGACGCGCGACTTCGTGCGCGACATCGGCATCCAGTGGGGGTTCAGCGGCGAGAACAGCAACCGGTACGGGAACACCACCAACCAAACCTTCCCGAACCAGCTCGTCCTCAACGGGAACGGAGTGCCGAGCACGCTGGGTCTGCCCGCCGACAACCTGGGACCGGGTGGCCAGGCTTCGGGCGCGGGGATTGGAGCCCCCGGCCGCGGGTACGCCGTCAACCTTCCCGCAACGGGCTTCAACTCGGGAATCGGGATCTCGACCGGCAACATCCTGGGGAGCTTCAACCTCGACCTGGCCCTCACCGCCCTCGAGCGGCAGGGCCGCGGCCGCCTGCTGTCGACGCCGAAGGTCACCACGCAGAACAACCAGGCGGCCGAGATCAAGCAGGGCGTGCAGATCCCCATCCAGACCGTTGCCAACAACACGGTCACCGTCCAGTTCAAGGACGCGGTTCTGACGCTGAAGGTCACCCCCCAGATCACCGACGCGGGGACGGTCATCCTCAACGTGGAGGTCGAGAACAGCAGCCCGAACTTCGACCGGACCGTCAACGGCATCCCGCCGATCAACACGCAGGCGGCCAAGACGATCGTGCAGGTGTCGGACGGGCAGACCACCGTCATCGGCGGCATCTATCAGAGCCGGGAGTCGCAGGTGCAGAACTCGACGCCGTTCCTCAGCAAGATCCCGATTCTTGGCTTCCTGTTCAAGCAGCGGTCGATGAGCACGGAGAACAACGAGCTCCTGCTGTTCATCACGCCGCGCATCGTCAAATCGTAGAGGGGTGAGAGGAGCTATGGATTCCTCAAGGCTCGGTAGGGCAGTGGAGCGCCGGATGAGCGTCGGCAAGCCGATGGCCGTGGCGCTCATGGTTGCCATGGCTGGCTGCTCGGCAGACTACGTCGAGGACGGCCAGGCGTCGGTCCTCCTGATCGTGGCCGACGTGAACGGTGGAGCGGTCCTGGACTCCGACGTCAGGCTGGGGGCGGACAGCACCTTGATCTGCCCCGACAATGTCGAAGTGGCGGTGGCAGTCCGGCACAAGAACCCGAACGCGACGGCGCCAAGCGTACCGAATGCAGTCGTCATCGAGCGCTACGACGTGCGCTACTTCCGGTCAGACACGGCGGGAGTCGAGGGCATCGACGTGCCCTACCGGGTGAGTGGGCTGATCACCACCGCAGTCGACGTGGCCAATTCCGGCACGGTAGGATTCCCGATCGAGGTCGTGCGTCGCCAGGCGAAGCTGGAGCCTCCCTTGAGCGGGATCGCGGGCTTCGACATCGTGACCGTGATCGCGGAGATCACAATCTTCGGTCGAACAGTGTCCGGCGACACCGTGGCCGGGACCGGGCGGCTGCAAATCGACTTCGCCGACTTCGGCGATACAGAAGACAGCTGCCCAACCAATTAGGAGACTTGGCCATGCGCATTGCGAGTTCAGGTCGGAGGCGGCCGGGTCCCGTGCCGATCCTGGTGGCCGCCGGGCTCCTTGCGGGGCTCGGTGGCTGCGAGCTCAACAAGCCGGACGCGGGTCCGCTGATCGGCCCCAGCTCGACCGTGCTGCAAGTGAGCCTGGTCGCCCTTCCCGACACGGTAAACGCCGACGGGGTGAGCGAGTCGATCGTCAGGCTCGAATTGCGCGACCAGAACGGAGACCCGGCCGGCGGCCGAGCGATTCTCTTCCAGCTGATCAGGGGCGACGGGTTCCTGACGCCCTCGGCCGCCTCGACCTACGTGGGACCGGTTCAGACCGGCATCGTGATGGCGACGGCCGCGGACGGAACGGCGGTGGTCGTGTACGTCGCGGGGACCCGGTTCACGACGGTCGCCATCGGCGTGCGGCCCTACGGCTTCGACACGACGAACACGACGGACTTCCTCCGGACGGTCGAGATCATCCAGCGGTGAGCCGCTGAGGGGCGAACGGGGTCGCGGTGGCTGAGAGCCGCATCGACGAGCTTCGCCGGCGGCTCGAGCGTGATCCCGGCTCGCGGCTGTTCGCCCAGCTCGCCGAGGAGCTGCGCAAGGCCGGTGAATTCGAAGAAGCCATCGGCGTCGCGCGCGCGGGCCTCGCCCAGCATCCGACCTACCCGTCGGCTCGCCTGACCCTGGGGCGCGCCCTCCTGGATTCGGGCGACCCTCGGGCGGCCCGAGTCGAGCTCGATGCGGCGGTGAAGGGCGCACCCGACAACATTCTCGCGAACCGGATGCTCGGAGAGGCCCTGGAGAGCCTGGGGGATCTCCGCTCTGCCCTGGCCCAGTACCGGGCGACCCTGGGGGTCGCCCCTGGCGACCAGAACCTCGAAGCGAAGGTCGTGGCGATCGAGGCCCAGCTGAAGACGGGGGCAGCGGACTCGGGGGCGGGTGCCGGGGGCGGCGCGGCAGCCTCCGGGGCCACGGCCCCGGTGGCGGGGGTGCCCCCGCTTCCGCCCTCGGCTCGGCGGCCGGCGGCCGCCGCGGAGCCCGCCGGAGCGGAGGGAGGCGACGAGGGAAGCGAGGTCGCGCCGACCATTCGCATTCGCGCGAGGGGAGAGCCTCCCCTGCCTCCCGCGACGCCGGGGCCGGGGGCGGCACCCGGACGCGAGGCGACGGCCCCAATCGACCGCGCGGTGGCCGGGCCGAGGGACCCGGGAGGCAGGGTGTCGTCCCCGGTCGAGGCTCCCGCGGCGCCGGCCGCCGCCGCCGAAGGAACCGAGCCGACAGCCCGGGAAGAGCCGCCGCGATCGAGAGAAAGCGGCGGCGTCCGTGTGGGAGGGCCGGTCGCCGATGCCGAGGGAGCTGGAGGCCCCGGGAAGCTCCCCGGGGCCGGGAGCAGAGGTGCGGGCCCCGATTGGCCGGCGGAGACGACGCTGCCCCCTGGTGCGCGGCCGGGCGAGAAGCGAGGCGAAGCCGGCCCGGGACCCACGGCCGAAGCGGGTGCAGGCGCGGTCGGAGAAGAGGCGCGTCCCGGCGGGGACCGCCCGCCGGACGTGGGCGCAACGGAAGACGCGACGGAGGCGGCGCCGACATTGCCACCGAGCGAGCATCGGTTCGACGAGCCCGAAGAGGTGCTTGCTCCGACCCTGCCACCCCGAAGCGGCGGTGATGTCCCAGGTGGGGCCTCCGAAGAGGGGGACCGCACCTCGCTCTTCCGGTCCGAGCCCTGGACGTCGGGAGCCGTCGAAGCAGGGGGAATCTCTCCGGAGCCGATGGAGGCCGAGCCGCTGCAGGCCGAACCGAGGCGCGAACCCCGGCAAGACGAACCCCGCGTCGAGCCTGTGCCGGCCGAAGAAGCCGGGCCCGGTCCGGAGGGGCGGCTGCCCCACGAGGAGCCGGCGCCGACGGTGTCGGCAAGAGAAGAGACGCGGTCCGAGGCGGTCGAGTCCGGGCCACCGGCGAGTCCGCTCTCGTCGGTCACCCTCGCAGAGCTCTACTTCCAGCAGGGCCTCCTCGAGCGGGCGGCGGAAGTCTATCGGCAGGTGCTCGACGAAGAGCCCGGCAACGCCCGGGCCCGGCTTCGCCTGGACGAAGTGGAGGCCCTCGTCTCTGCCGGAGCGTCAGAGCTCTCGGTGCCGGCCCCGAGCGCGGACGTGGGTCGGGAGGCTCGTCGGCGGGCGCTGGAGCGCACGATCGAGCGGCTCGAGGGGCTGCTCGCGGTCGTGCGGAGGCGCTAGGTGGTTGCCGGGTTTGCCGCCGCTCTGAAGGAGATCGCCGCCCGGGTCCCGGAGGCCGAGCTCCTGATGGTGATCGGGATCGACGGCATTCCGATCGACAAGTTCCAGCCGAGGCCCAACCCCGGCTTCGAGGCCATGGCGGCCGAGCAGACCACCTTGCTACGAGCCAGCCTCTCGGCCGCGGCAGAGACGGGCCTGGGACGGCTGAACGAGCTGACGCTCCTCACGGAGCGGATGACGACGCTCCTCGTCGCCATCACCTCGGAGTACTTCCTCTTCGCCGGGCTCAAGCCGGGGGCCATCCTGGGGCGCGCCCGCTTTGCCCTGCGGCTGGCGTCTCACGCGCTGCGCCAGGAGTTCGAGTAGCCCCGCACCGTTCCTTGACAAGACCGGAGGCGGCGCAAATAATACGGGCTCTTGAACATACGGCCGTTCACGGCCTGGAGACCGCGTGGACCTTTCCGACCTGAAGGACATCCTCCGCACCCTGGAAGAGCAGGACATCACCGAGTTCGAGCTCGAGCAGGACGGGGTGAAGCTGCGGGTCTGCCGCACGTCGCGAAAGAATCCAGCCCCGGCGACTTCTTCCGGGCCGGGCGGCGAGGCGGTGGCCCCTCCCGGCGCCTCGGAGCCTTCGGCGGCCGTCGCCGGCTCGTCGGGCGCGGCGACAGCCGCCGGGGCGGTGGCGGCCCGAGCGTCCGCGGAGAGCGGCCACACGGACGTGAAGAGCCCCATCGTGGGAACCTTCTACCGCGCCCCGGACCCGAACTCGCCGCCGTTCGTGAACGTCGGGGACCGCGTGCGGGTGGGACAGGTCCTGTGCATCATCGAGGCGATGAAGCTCATGAACGAAATCGAGGCCGAGATCGCGGGCGAGGTGCTCACCATCCACCCCGAGAGCGGGCAGCCCGTCCAGTACGGGGACGCGCTCTTCACCATCCGACCGTCCTGACGGACTCGCGGCGGAGCGGCCGGGATAGATGTTCAAGAAGGTCCTGATCGCGAACCGGGGCGAGATCGCCCTGCGGGTGTTGTGGGCGTGCCGCGAGCTCGGGCTGCGCACGGTGGCCGTTTACTCCGAGGCCGACGCCAACAGCCTTCACGTCCGCTTCGCCGACGAGGCGGTGTGCATCGGCCCCCCCCGCAGCATCGAGTCGTACCTGAACATCCCCGCCATCATCAGCGCCGCCGAGATCACCGGCGCCGACGCCCTGCATCCCGGCTATGGCTTCCTCTCCGAGTCCGCATATCTCGCGGAGATCTGTGAGGCCTGCAGCATCAAGTTCATCGGCCCCGGACCCCAGGCCATCCGGCTCATGGGGGACAAGAGCCGGGCGAAGCGCGCGATGATCAAAGCTGGCGTCCCCGTGGTCCCCGGCTCGAACGGCGTGGTCGAGGACGAGGAGCGAGCGGTTCGGGCCGCCCGCGAGATCGGCTTTCCGGTGATCCTGAAGGCGTCGGCCGGCGGCGGGGGCCGCGGGATGCGGGTCGTGAGCAGCCCCGGGGACGTGGCCCAGGCCTACCGGGCGGCCCAGGCCGAGGCCCAGGCGGCCTTCGGCGTGCCCGACGTGTACCTCGAGAAGTACGTGGCGAGGCCGCGGCACATCGAGATCCAGGTGATGGCCGACACCAAGGGAAACGTCGTGCACCTGGGGGAGCGCGAGTGCTCCATCCAGCGCCGGCACCAGAAGCTGGTGGAGGAAGCCCCCTCGACGGCAGTCAGCGAGAAGGTGCGCAAGAAGATGGGCCGCACCGCGGTGGAGGCCGCCTCCGCCGTGCAGTACGTGAACGCCGGGACCATCGAATTTCTCCTCGACGCCGACGGAAACTTCTACTTCATGGAGATGAACACCCGCATCCAGGTCGAGCACGGTGTGACGGAGCTCGTCACGGGGCGGGACCTCGTGAAGGAGCAGATCCACGTCGCCGCCGGCGAGCCCCTCTCCTTCTCGCAGAAGGACGTGCGGATCGAGGGCCATGCCCTCGAGTGCCGCGTGAACGCCGAGGATCCCGTGACGTTCGTGCCGTCTCCAGGGACGCTCCGCGCGTTTCATCAGCCGGGGGGGCCGGGGGTCCGGATCGACACCTTCGCCCACGAGAACTGCGTGATCTCGCCGTACTACGACAGCATGATCGCCAAGGTGATGACTCACGGTCGCGACCGGGCGGAGGCGGTCGCGCGGATGAAGCGCAGCCTCGGCATGATGGTGGTCGAGGGGATCAAGACGAACATCCCCATGCACCTGCGCATCCTGGACGACCCCGACTTCCGGGCCGGCCGGCTCGACACGGGATTCATGGAGCGCTTCGTGGTCCCGAAGAAGACGGCCGCGGCTTCGTGAGCGAGGGGTCCTCCCGCCCTTCGCCTCGCCGCGACGTCGAGGGGCGATGGCGAGGGTGGCTTCCCCTCCTGCTCCTCCCTCTCGCGCTTCTCCCCGACCTCGGGGCCGGGCTTCCGCTGCGGAGCTACTTCTTCCGGGACTTCACCGCGACGTTCTACCCCCTTCGCCTGTTCGCGGCGCGGGAGATCCGGGACGGGCGCTTCCCGTCGTGGAACCCGTTCATCTTCGAGGGCTCGTTCCAGCTCCCCACCCTGTACCCCCCGGACCTGCTGCACACGCTGTGGCCCGGCCCCGTCTTCGTGTCCTGGCTCCTGACCCTGCACCTGCCCCTGGCCGCCCTCGCCGCGTGGTGGCTGGCCCGGGAGCTCGGCGCGTCGCGGGAAGGGGCCATCGCGAGCGGGGCCCTGTTCTCCCTCGGCGGCCTGGCCCTCTCCTCGTTGAACCTCTACGTGTTCCTCCAGGCCCTGGCCCTCGCCCCCCTCGTGGCGGGCACGCTGCGACGCGCGGCGCTTCGGGGCGGTCGCGCGGTGGTCCTCGCCGGGCTGACCCTTGCCCTGGCGCTCTCCACCCTCGCCGTCGAGTTCGTCGGCCAGGCGATCCTGCTGGGCGCGGCGCTCGGGTTGGTCGCCCGGCCCTCGTGGCGAGCGGGGGGCCGTGTCGTGCTCGCGGCGCTGCTCGGCGCCGGGCTGGCCGGGCTGCCCCTGGCCCTCATGCTGGGGCTGCTGCCGGAGACACCGCGCGGAGCCGGGTTCGAGGCCGCCGTCCGTCTCGGCAATGCCGTGCATCCCGCGGTGCTTCTCCAGGCCGTGCTGCCGAACCTGTTCGGCGTGCCGCAGGCGCCCGCCGAAGCCTGGTGGGGCGGACGCTTCTTCAGCAAGGGCCTGCCGTACTTTCTGTCTTTGTACATCGGTCCGGTCTTCCTGGGGCTCGGCGCGCTCGGGCTTGGGGCCGTGCGGCGGGGCGAGCGAGTCGTCTTGCTGGTCCTCGGCGGCCTCGGGCTGTGGTACGCGCTGGGGGAGTGGGGAGGCCTGGCTCCGCTCGTCTCGGACCTTCCCCTCGCCCGCTCCTTCCGCTTCCCGAGCAAGGCTCTTCTGCTCCCGTACCTTGGGCTCTCGATCGCCGCCGCGTTCGGAGTTGACCGACTGCGGTGGTCGCCCCGCACGTGGCCGCGGCTGACGGTGGCGCTCGCCGCGCCCGTGGCGGCCGCGCTGGCCGTCGCCGGCTTCCTGGCCGTAGCCCCCTCCGCGACGATCGCCTGGACCGGGGTTCGGCCCGAGTTCTGGCCGCAGCTCGCGGGTGTCGTCGGGCGGGACGCGGCGCTCGTGGCCGTGCTGTTCCTGGCCGTTGCCGCCACCGCGGTGTCTGCTTCCCGCGGGTGGATCGGAACCTCGCTCGCCTCGGTTCTGGTGGTGGCGCTCGGCGTGGGCGATCTCGCCCACGCGGGGGCGGGCATCAACGCGCAGGTCTCGCCGGCCTTCTTCGAGCAGGTTCCGGAGCTGCGGGCGCAGGAGCTCGACTCCCTCGGCGGGGGGCGGGTGTTCTCCTACGGGCTCGACCACAGCCCGGCGTTCCGCGACTTCCTCGGCCGGGGAGGGCCCCGGATGACGTTCGCCGGCACCTGGGTCAGCCGGCAGATGCTCTCGCCCTACAGCAACGTCGTGGACCGCGTCGCGGTGCCGGAAGCGACCGACCTGACGTCGTTCGTGCCCCGGCCGCGGGAGCTTTTGCCCGAGGACTGCGAGCCGGCCGCGGCGTCCCGGATCGTCCCGTGGATGCGCAACGCCGCGGTGGCGCGAGTGCTGAGCCTCGATCCGCTCGAGAGCCCGGACCTCGAGCTCCTCGACACGATCGACCTCGGCCCTCCC
>Ga0326597_10006956_pt1 | contig 15426 bp, 10 predicted proteins | sample RVTome_12_FD_203789 | JGI IMG/M metagenome (GOLD analysis project Ga0326597, IMG submission 203789) | Soil microbial communities from uranium-contaminated site in the Upper Colorado River Basin, Wyoming, United States - RVT100D185 | ecosystem: Environmental > Terrestrial > Soil > Contaminated >...
CCGCCGATCCCGAGAAGCGAGCCGAATGGTGGCCCCGGATCGTCAAGGCCTACGACGGCTACCGGGAGTATCAGACCCGAACCGAGCGGGAGATCCCGGTGGTGCTGTTGGAGGGGGTGTAGATCGGTCGGCGCGTGGCGACGGTCAGGGTGAACTGGTGGGTCTGCCAACACTGCTCGAAGCGTGCCCACGGGGGACGAAGGCAAGGCACGGGTCCGACAGATCTTGGCGAGCCTCATCCCCGGCTCTCGGCCACGGCAACCACCCGGCGGGCCATACGGCCGAAGATAAGGCGGTGGAACGGAAACATGGCATACCAGTAGAGACGACCGGCCAGGCCTCTCGGTCGGAACCGTGCGGTCTGGTCGAGGTAACGCAGGCCGTCCTCCTCCCGGATCCGCCACTCCAGCCAGGCCTCTCCGGGCAGACGCATCTCGGCGAAGAGTTGCAGATGTTCGTTCGGGGTCACCGAGGCCACCCTCCAGAAGTCGACGGTGTCGCCCACCCGGACCGTCTCCGGGTGGCGGCGGCCCCGCCGCAGCCCCACCCCACCCACCAGGGTGTCGATGAGGCCCCGTATTCGCCATGCCCAGTTGAAGGTGTAGTAGCCGACCTTGCCTCCGATGCGGCTGAACGCCCAGAACAGGTCTACGGGTTCGGCGGTGGTCGGCACCGTCTGTCGGTCTTCGAGGAGGCTTCCACCCGCCCACTCAGGGTCGGTGGGGAAGGGTCGTGCCGGGCCGGCGGTGGCGTCGGACCAACGGCTGGGAACGTCGGATCTCTGGTCGTGTTCCAGGGCCTTGGCGATCGCCTCCTCCAAACCCAGCGGGTCTATGCCGAAACGCTCCGCCGAAGTGTCACGAACCACCACCTCATTGCGCAGGGAGTCGACCAACGGTCTGGCAACCCCCGAGGGCAGCGGTGTGACCAGCCCGATCCACAGAGACGACAGCCGGGGTGTCAGCACCGGAACCGGGAAGATCAGGCGTCGCCGCAGACCGGCCACACGGGCGTAGGTGTGCATCATCTCCCGGTAGGTGAGGACATCGGGCCCACCCACCTCGTAGACGTGACTCCCCTCCTCGTCGTCGAGGACGGCGACCATGTAAGAAAGGACGTCGCGGATGGCGATCGGCTGGGTGAGGGTGTCGACCCAGCGGGGGGTGACCATCACCGGGAGGACCTCGGTGAGGTAGCGGAGCATCTCGAAGGAGACCGATCCCGACCCGATGACCACACTCGCCCGCAGCTCGGTGACCGGGGTCGACCCTCCGGCGAGAACCTTTCCGACCTCCTGACGGCTCGCCAGGTGCTTCGACAGGTCCGCACCGTGACCCAGCCCGCCCAGGTACACGATGCGGGAGAGGTGGTTGGCGGCGGCACCGGCGGCAAAGCTCTCGGCTGCCGTCCGGTCGGCGTCGGCGAAGTCGGTCTGCTCCCCCATCGAGTGGATCAGGTAGTAGGCGGCGTCGCAGCCCGAGAGTGCGGCGGTCACGTCGTCACGGGAGAGGACGTCGGCCCGACGGACCTCGACCTGGCCCCGCCAGGGACGGTCGTCGAGCTTGCCCGGGGTGCGGGCCAGACACACCACCTGGTGTCCCCGGTCGAGGAGCAGCGGGACGAGACGGCTCCCTATGTATCCGGTGGCCCCGGCGACGGCGATCTTCACCACGTCCAGGCTATCGGTTGACGTGGGTCACTTCCCCGGGTCTTCCTCGTAGAAGCGGTCGGCGTCTTGCCTGCGGACCGCCGCCGGCTTGGCACGGTGGAGGTTCGTCTGGCGGCTGAGCTTGTCGTACATCGCGCCACCCCGGCCTTGGACTTCTGCCAGGGGGCGGCGTTAGCGCCGGCGACGCCGACCCGGCTGCCCGACCCAGCGAAGTGGTGTCAGCCCAGCTCGATCGTCATCTGTGTCGGCGCTGGCCGCGTCTCTTCCCCGAGCACCTCCCACAGCTGTTCGACCGACTCGATGGGGCGTGCCCCCGCCTCGACCAACAGCTCGTTCGCTGGTCCCTGGCCGCGGCCCCGCCACACGGCAACCCGGCCGATCCCGTGGGTCAGGGCCTCGGTGGCACCCTCCCAGGTTCCTCCCGTGGCCTCGGAGGCGACCACGACGGTGATGTCGGCGAGGGAGTACACCAGCTTGTTGCGCGCCATCGCCGCCGCCGGAGAGAAACCCGTGTTGGGGTGCTGGGCGGTGATCAGGCAGGTGACGCCGCTGTCGAGAGAGGCGCGCACATCGGCGCTCCTGATCCTCTGCAGCAGGCTGTCGGCCAGGACGCCGACGACCGACCCCCCGGCTTCGTAGGCGGCGGCCATCGATTGCTGATCCACTCCCCGGGCTCCGCCTGACACCACAGGCAGTCCCCGATCGGCGGCAGCGGCCGCGATCTCCCGGGCGACCGCCACCCCCTCCTCGGACACGTCACGGGAGCCGACCACACCCACCCCGCCGGCGTCGAGCAGGGACCGCTCCCCCACCCCGAACAACACCGGCGGTGCCCGATGCTCGAGTCGCCTGAGTGCCGACGGGTACTCGTCGTCGACGATCGTCACCATCCAGAGTCCCCTGGAGGTCAGTGACTCCAGCTCGACGACGACGCCGGCGGCGTCGCCGACCAGGGCGTCGATCCGTTCCCGCTTCTCCGGGTCGAGGCCGGCGCGCCCCAGGGCCTCGGGGTCGAACACGTTGCCGGGCGTCAGCCCGGCGTCGCCCAGGGCTCGCGAGAACGAATGCCATTGGCCGGGGGCGAGGGATGGTCGCCGAGAGTCACCCAGCCGGGTGGTGAGGACGAGCACCGCCTTGGCGTCGTTCGACAGCTTCACTCGTCACCTCGGGATGTGTCCGCGAGGGCTGGATGCGGAGAACGTAGCGAGGACCATGCTCAGGCCGTTGCCGTTCTGACGCGTGCGAGAAACCGCGACCACACGGCCAGGAAGCTATCAAGAGCCGACCCGATGTCAGACACACTGATTCGCGGGTACCCGTTCGCCCGATCGATCACGTCGCCAATTGCCCCATTGAGTTCGGTCCTCAGCAACTCCCGCGACTCCTCATTGTCGTGTGGAGCTTTCATAGCCCCGAATGGGATCTCGACCGTCCCGTCTCCGAAGATCGTGAACATGTGGTGGACGGCACTCGCGGCGTCGAGTTTCGGCGAGAGCGACCCCGTCTGACCCTTGCCCCACTGCACCCGGAGCTGCTCTTCCTCTGACCAGGCAAGCACACGCTGGGCAACCACCGCAGCTCCGCCACCCACGTTCGCGGTGATCGATTCGAGAAACGAGTCGGCGTCCCAGACGCGGCTCGGCCGGTGTGCGGCCTTCCGCTGCTGCGCCTCGGCCGTGTAGCCCACCAGTCGAGGCACCAACGCCTGCAGGCCGCTGCCCGCGAATTGACGAACCTCGACGCCGAAAACCTCGGCCGGGTCCAACTGGCCGTTCAGGAACTCGATGATGCGCTGCAATTCCGACGGGATCTCGTCGGCGACGAACACCATTCGGATCCGCCCTGCCTGCAGATTTGTCTTCACCCGGGCCCAGAACTCGTCCGTTGACACCTCGCCGCCGGTCAGCCGTTCGATGACCTGCTCGGGGTCCAGGTCCGATGACGAACAAGTGGCTTCGAAGTCCGAGATCAGCTGTTCGATCGGCCAGTAGACGACACCGTTGGCGGCGTAATCGAGCATCTGGCCCACGACCTCCCGCCGAATCCGTGTGTCGGTTGATCGCTTCACCTCGACGAGGGTCGGAACTGCGTCCTGGTCGAGGAACAGGTGATCGAGTGCCCAGCGACCCGACCCGGCTTCGCGATCGGGTACGCCGGCCTCCCTCCGCACCAGAACCCAGCGTCGAGCCTCATCCGGGCGCATCTGCTCACCGGCCAGGAGCTTCGGATACTCAGCGAGCAGAGATTGGAGCAGGTCCTCGGACTCGTAGGCCTGCTCGGACAACTCGACGAGCCCATCGCCGCCGATCAGGAAGATTCCGCCGGTCATCTCGTGAGGCTACAGCCAGCCAGAGCCGTTCGTGGAGGGCCACAGGCACGCCCCTGGAGGACCCCGCCAGGAGATGGCGCGGCTGAAACGAGGGGCTGTCCGAGTCGGACCGGGAGGTGCTGTTTGGCACCCGTGTGACGATTGCCGGAAGGAGGGCCGCCCTAGGAGTCCGACCCCTCGACACCTTCAGGGATGAACACGAGCTTCAGAGGGATGACCGCCTTGTACTTCGAGTCCAGCTGCTCGTAGTGAGCCAGGACCAAGTCGACGAGTTCAAAGCCATCCACGAGTCTCAGATGAGCCTTACCGGCAGCGATGCTCTTCGCCTGGCCCGAGAACTCGGCGAGGGTCACGAAGAGGCCGAACTCGCCGGGTGCGAGCGCTCCGAGAAGCTGTGAGACCTCCGGGCCGCCGACACTCCCGGTCCCACTCTTGACCTGCACCTTGATGATGGGTGGCTCGAGCCCGAGTTCGTCCCTGCTCACAACGATGTCGACCCCGCGGTCGGGGCCGGGCGGCGAAACACGCGTCTGGTAGCCCATTGCCTCCAGGACATCTGCCACGAACGCGGCGAACGGGTGACCCTTAAGGTCTCTGGCCAGTCGCTTCAAAATGAAGTCGCGGGTGATGTTCTCGATCTCCTCAGCAACGAGGGACGCTGTCGCTTGTTCCTCCTCAGGTGTCTCGGCAACGGGTTCATGGCCCAGCGCAGCGGCGATGAACTCGTCGGCGTAATTCTTTATCTGGAAGAAGCTCATCGCGGAGCCCGACTCCTGGAGAGCACCCTGGGAGAAACGGGTCCGCGGGAAGTCGCCGATCCATGCAACCTCCCGCCGATGGGGATAAGAGGGCTCATCTGATCCGTCATGCTTGTACGGGCCAATCACGCGCCCTATGAAGATTCGGCGCGTCGCCTTTGAGGGATAGACGACCAGGTCGCCCTGTTCCATCTCGTGGACGAAGCGATAGAGCTGACCGGCGTTGTTGGCGACCTGCATCGCCGTCTTGGCGGGGAAGGTTGCGGCAAGGGCGCCCTTGAAGGCCTCGCGGTCAGCCTCGAGAGTGGCAAGATCGGGCATCTCGTCCCATCCGAGCGCCACGACGTTGCGCGTGCGGAACAGCGAGTCGGCGTCACCCGTTGCGCCCCCGTGGATTCCCCACATCGTGTCGACCATCTTGGTCGGAGGCTACTGCACATCCCCAACCGGCCAGGCGGCACGCATCGGCCGTCTTGAGATCCAGGTCCTGACACGCGCTCCAATAGGGGGCCGAGGCTGGGGGACTGCCCGACGCCACTCTGGAGTGTGCCACGGGCACACCATCAAGGTGGCCCGCACCGACCTGGGGATCGAGCGGGCCGAGCTGGCCGAACGGGCCGGGATCTCCTACTCGTACCTGGCGGCGATCGAAAACGGCCAGAAGCAGCCCTCCTCCCATGTGCTCCTGGCACTCGCCGAGGCGCTCGGCCTGCGCAGCCACGAACTGCTCGAGTCCGCCGAGAACCGCCGCGACCGCAACCTCTCCGCCAGCGAGGCATACCCGACGTGGCTGGCGGGGAAGCCTATGGCGGCTCCTGCGAGGATGCGAGCGCGGGCGGCGATGGTCGAGCGGCCCTCTCCCCCATCCGGGGACTTCGTCAAGGAGAGGGCGCGATTGGCGCGCGACCTGTCCGAGGAAGATCGAGCATTGCTGTTGGCGCTGGCGCGGCGGTTGGGGGCACGTGACCGCGGGCGAAGAATACGGGCCGGCGGGCTTGCGTCGCCTTCCCTTATGATCTCTGTGGCAGACGATCGCGGCCGAAAGGATTAGACGATGGGGCGCGCGGAGCGCTCGAGGGCGTACCGGCATCCCGACAGTCGACAACAGTGAATCAGCAAGCCGAGGCTGATCTCCGCCAGCGGGTCCTGAACGAACTTGAAGCCGGTGGATTCGTGTCGAACGGAAACGGCCTCGTAACACCTCCAGCAGGCGACCCGAAAGAGGTCGCTCGAGCGCTTCATGCGGGTCAGCGCGCCGCAGTCCTCCGGAAGAATTCCAAGTTCATTCGCCAGTGGGAAGACGACCTAATCGCCGAGTTCGCAGATGGCCGCGAAATCGATCCGACTCGAATCGATCCGAACGTGACAGCCGTCACCGAGAACCGCGACGCTGCGTTGTTCAGGTTCGCCAGCCTCCACTGGAGTGTCCCCGTCTCGCACGGGTTTGGGCGTCGCACAAGGTTCCTTGTCCGGGATCGATTCAACGGAAAGCTGATTGGGATCTTCGCCCTGGGCGATCCAGTGTTCAACCTCAGCGCACGCGACTCGGTCATCGGCTGGGACTCGAACCAACGGAAGCGGCGCCTCTATAACGTTCTAGACGCCTTCGTGATGGGGGCAGTCGGCGCCTACCGCCAATTACTGGGCGGGAAGCTGGTGGCGATGTGCGCGCTCGCCAACCCAGTGTCCGATCAGATCGTAAAGAAGTACCGAAACCGCGTGACCGAGATCACGCAGAGCGTGAAGAACCCCCGCCCGGTACTAATCACGACCACCTCGGCACTCGGAAGGTCCAGTATCTACAACCGATTGAGGTTCAACGGAACCGTACTGTACCGGCCTGTCGGGTATACGCAGGGCTTTGGGCACTTCCAATTCTCCGACACACTGTTCGACGACCTGCTCGAACACCTAGCTAGACGGACCGAGGTACGCGGCAATCGGTTCGGCGACGGGCCCAATTGGCGACTACGAACTCTCCGAGCGGCACTCGAGTCCGTAGGGCTTCCCGGTGACCTTCTTCGACACGGGATCCGTCGGGAGGTATTCCTTGCTCCGCTTGTTGACGGCTGGGAGTCCTTCCTGCGGGGCGAAACCGATCAGTACCGCCGACTCGACTACGCGTTGCCGGATCTTGCTTCATTCTTTCGCGAGCGATGGGCAATCCCACGCGCGAACCGGCGTCCAGGTTTCGTGGCCTTCAGGACGGAGCAGATGCGGTTGACGCCACTCGTCGCAAGCGCCAATCGAGACCCGCAGCTACCTCTCTACGACGACTGAGTTGTCGAACCGCTCGCCGCTGCCCTCACGAGATCAAGACGCCAGCGGGCGATTCCTCTCGACCCTAGGAGGGTAGGATGTCTGTATGGGCGGTGATCGTCGCCTGCCCGTCCTCGGCGACGAACATACCTGCCACCCGGATGCTCTTGCCGACGTGGAGTGCCGCAACGGTTGTGGTTGCACCGTAGATCCCAATCGGCCTGGCTACCTGCGACAGCCGAATCCACCCGCGAACCTGGTGCTCGCCAACAGGCGATACCTCAGCTTCGAGGACTTCGCCGCCAGCAGCATGACCGCAGTCAGTCTCGTCTTGAGCCCAGTACGGGTCACACCAGATCAAGTAGGGACATCGACAGCAGTAGTCGCCCACATCCGCTAGGTCGCCTACGTCGCCGGTGTATCGGTAGCGCTCGAGAAGGGAGCCAGCTTCCTGCGCCAGTGATTCGGCCGCGATCGCCGAAATCTCAATCTCGCGCGATTCTCCGGTAACCGGGTTCCTAAGCATCCCTCGCAGGGGCCACTCGCCGGTCTTGTCGTGCCAAAGGAACGCGTAGAAGTGAATCTGCCGGGCGTATCGATCGTCGGCCTGGTCGTCGGGAATCTGGCCCGTCTTGAAGTCGATGATTGTCACACCGTGGTCTTCGCCGGTGACAAGGTCGGGTGTGCCGGCCATCGATCCGTCTGCTGAGACAATTGTCTGCTCGGCGACACCGATACCGCCCGGAATAGTGGGATCCCGCACGCGAAACGCGTGGAACATCGCATCGGCGGCCTCAATGACACCGAGTCGCGCATCATGGACCCGGCGTTCGTCCCATCGAATGGGGCGAGGTCGCGGGTAGCCCTTGATGGCAGACTTGGCAGATACGAGATCAGCGTCAAACAACTCGACGGCTCGTCGCCGGACCGCGGCCGGCTCGGTGTCTTTGGGTAGGCCCGCGATTTCGTTTCGTAGCTCTTCAAGGACGTGGTGAACGATCTTCCCTACCTCGAGATAGATGGTGGGAGGCACCGGGTACCCGGAAGCACGGAAACAGGCCTGGAGCGCGCAGTCCCTGGCAGTCTCGAGCATCGTGGGACTGATGGGGGCTGACGGTCTATTCCCCGGCGGCCACTGCCAGTCGCCGACGGTCATCGCGGATGCATCAGATTGCGCCACGCCCGCATAGGGCGATGCAGCAGTTCGAATTCAAGGAGCGCATTGGCTCGCTGTCCGGTGGCAACTTGGAAGTCGACCTCGATGCGATCGGCCTCCCCGGTCAGCGAGTGCGCCACGAACAGATGCTTCGTGGTTCCGTCCGGAGTCGTAATCCGCGCCGGGACGGTGATGTCCCTGACGCTCACGTCGCGTTCGATACCGAGGTTCGTCGTAGACAACTTGAGGAACGCCTCCAACGCGGCATGACGCCGACCGTCGGTGATGTCGGGTGTCACTCCGGTTAGGGCGTACCGCAGCATGTCGGCCGCCAAGTGTCGATCCAAGTACGCGTGGCTGAGCTGATTTCCGTAGTCGAGGAGACACTCGTAGCACGCGGTTTCGCAGAACCCTGCACACTCCGAGGTGAGCTTGTGGGCGAGCACAAGAATCGACTCGAGGTTCTCGACGGCTTCACGCGCGTATCCGGCCCCGTTAGGAATCGTGTCGTAAAGGAACACTTCGGCGCGGATTAAATCGTCGGCGGTGCGCCAGGGCCTGATGTTGGCGGCGAGTTCTCCAGGATCGATCTGGAGGTGGATGGCTGCGGCTGCGCCGATGGCTTGGGCAACAGATAGCCACGCTGCGCGGCCGGGGCCTTTGTCGTTGATCGAGACGTTCCACTCCGGAGGAACTAGGACGGCAATCGTCGCCACGTCCGACCTGAAGTGGTGGGAGAGGATCGCTCGTTGGAACTTTGCGTCGTCACCGGGACAGGGGTTCCCCGCTAGTGCGGTGCCGGTGTCTGTTGGTCGCTTGTGCGCTTGAGCGCTCTCTTCGACACGACCGCAGACCACGCAAATCAGGAATCCGGGCTGTGGATTGTTGTTGGTGCCTCGGTTGGCGACCTGCAAATCACCGGTGCGAGAGCTCGCGCGCACTCTGCCGTTGAGGAATGCGGCTCCCTCGACTGCAGCATATTGGCCCGGTTCAAGGCTTGCCCGAGAGGAGAATCCAGCACGCTCTCGACCTCCTCCAGTGTATCTCTTCGGGGAAAGGGACCAGTCGGTAGCGAAGCCTGATGGCTCGATCGCTTCACGTGGCCGGTCGAAGTCCCCAAGTGGCACGTGGCATTCAGGACACGTCGTGTACTGCGGTGCCTCTCCATGACCGCCTTCGGTTGCCTGGCACTGGCCACAGCGGAAGAACCAGCGGTCAGGCGCGTAATTGGGGTGCCTCTCGTAGGGCTCATAGAGTGCTGCGGACTTGAACTCCATCTTGTCAACGATGATCGAAGCGCCCGGTGCGAATTCGCTCAATGCGATATCGGTACCTCGCTGGATCTCGTCACCGAAGGTCCCACGTTCTGGACGTCGCACCCAATAGGCAACGAGGTCGATGGGGAAGGCGTATCGGGGTAGGAGTCCATTGGCGATCAGGACTTCAAGAAGACCTGCGCCTGCGTCGGCGTGGTTGAGGGCACCGTCGATAAGTGACGGAAGCTGTTCGATCCACGAGTCGATTTCGTGATGCATCAGCACTGGGAGGATCCTCTCTGCTGCGCTGGTAACCGGCTTGCGGAAATCGGGCTCAAATAGTGTCTCGGCGAGACGCGTTCTGCCGTCGCCTTCGATGAAGTCTCCAACGGACCCGAACGCTTCGAAGAGACCAGGATCTTCGGGTGCGCCGGCGAAGTACGTCTGGAGGATCAGCGCGTTGAGGTGTCGATGTGCGATGACCTGATTGTCGAGGTAGATGCGGGGCAGCCTGACCCTTCCGCTGATCATTTCCTCGGGATGTTGGAAGAAGAATCGGTCATGGCTCCGGTCGCGCGCCTGGGTGTATACGACCGCAACCTGCGACGAGCGACGGCCCGCCCTACCTGCCCGCTGCTGATAGTTGGCAACCGTCGGCGGGACATTCCGCAGTCCTACCGAATTCAGGTCACCGATGTCGATCCCCATCTCCATGGTGGTGGTCACGCTCAGCCCATCAACTCGCAGGTCAAGGGGTGTCTCAGGACTGTCGCCGTACCGAATGAATTGGTCCCGGAAGTACCGTTCACGAAGACTCGCCTTTCGAACGGATATCTGGGCGGTGTGTTCCTCCACCCGAAGGGGGAACGGGTCGGGTAGTTCGCCCCCGACGAAGCCGACGATCCTCCGGTAGTACGAGCCCGCGACAGAACTGCGGGCCTGCTGGAGAGGGACGGGCTGAGCTTCCGCGTGCTCGCAGCGGAGACAGACCCCCGCGACTGTGTGGTTGATGAGGTACCCGCATGTTCCGCAACGCAGCACAGGATCAACCGGTGGCGCCAACCCAAGACGGTCGAGCTTGATGGCAAGACCGTCACCGCGACTGGACGGCTGAAGAATCGCGGCTCCTCCAGGCCCAAGTGCCGCCCAGAGAACGTCAAGAATCGTTGCAAGGTCTAGATCGTCGACGGCGTCGGCGACCCGCTTGAGGTATCTGACGAGACGGTGCGTCCTTTCGGGGGCCCACGAGATGATTGAGTCGCCCTTGCGATCGCGCGACACGGTCGCGTGATCGAAGTGCGAGACGATGCCTAGTGGGAAGTCGCGTTGATCGTTCGAGGGGCCACTCGGGAGAAGGGCCCCCATTTCGCCGAGGATCCGAACCGCTGCGAAAAGCAGGTCGGCCCAGGCTTGGCCAGGGAGACCAGGCGACGAGTCGAGGTGCCCTGCGTAGAAGGCATGCGGGTCCGGTCTCTCCTCCGCGAGGGGAATCCATCGTCCCAGACCCAGTGGCTCCACCGCGATGTCGCGACTACTGATCTCGGTCCGAAGGTACGCGTCGATCTCGTGCGACACGACGTCCTTCGCGTGAGCGGCTCCGTTAGCTGCCCGGTAGCGGAAGAATCCCTCCGTTTGCCCGAAGCTGGGATCGATGCCCCGAAGGACCAACTCATCGTACATGCGGGTCTTCAACTCGGTGAAGGGAACAAGGCCCGCTGCATCGTCGACGATCTTCAGGAGGACCTGTCGCCTGAGATCCCGTGCGTGGTTGATCTCGAGATCCCCGGCGAGAATCGCCGCATCCTGGCGGCTGTCGGAGAACGTGAGGATCTTCCGACCGAGGTTGGGATCGGGGTCCTCCACAGCAGCCGCCTCCACAGGGAACCAGCCTTTCGCAGGGGTGGCCGTGGTCTCGTGGGGTCTTCGTGGGGCCGTCTGCAGACGGAAGGCGTCTTCGGTGACAACGGTGAATGCAGCTTGCCCCGAGGTGCGGAGGTCTTCGACGACCTCGCGGCGTCCACCTCGTCGATGGCAGCGCGGACACGATGTTGGCCGTTGTAGCCGTCGGTCTCTTCCGTTACCCGTCGGCAGTGTGGCCCGCCACACCGGTCGGACCCGGCTGCCTGGGAAGTTTGTGAAGAGGCCCGAGTCGATCTCGAAATAGCCATCGGGCGGATCAGAGTCGTGAGGGGCTTCGGCGGCAAAGATCCCGTATTGGTCGTAGTCCTGGAACCCGCCATCAAGATTCTCGTCATAGGGCCAAAGGCCGTCGCGTCCATCGTTCTCATCGTGCACTCCGCCTAGCCAGAGATGGCCACAAACCCGGCACGAGAGGACCTCGAGCACGCGAGCGCCGCATTCGCACCAAATCCGTGGCGAGGCGTACAGCTTGCCCAGAGGCCGGCTTTGGAGCCGACCGCCACGGAAGCCGGGTTCGACGGCCTGGCATCGTGGGTCTGCGCATGCCCAGAGGCCGGGCAGACCTCGGAACATGAAATGGATTCGACTTGGGAGCAGCGGTGGGGCGTCCTGATCGGCTGAATGTGGCCTCGCGAACGCGCCTGCGCTTAGCGCGCCGGCAACCGCCTCGAACGCCCTGTCTGCTGGTACTCCACCGAACACCTTGCGGGCGACCTCTGCAAGCGGGGTCGCTCTTCCGGCGGTGAGCGAGCGGATGTGGGACAACTGTGGTTGGTGTTTGAGTCCGTCGTAGAGGCGGGTGCTCGGGTCGTCGCCGGTGCCCGACTCGCCAAGGTCCTTCAGGAGGGTCTCCACGGCCTGTTCCGTGACCAGATCAGCGGTCCGATTGAACGCGGCGAATGCTTCGGCGACGCCAGCCGACGGTGGCGTGTCTGGCACGGGATCTGTCTGCCGTTGCGCGGTGATGATTCGAAAAGAGGCACCGGGTTGCCCGAATAGGTCGCCCATCAGCTCGCGGGCTCGGGCGAGTTCGGCAGGGTCGTCACCAAGGGATGCTGACGTTGCGATGCATCGGAGTTGCTGCGGTTTAACGTCGAGTCGCTCTTGAAGGCGTCGCAGCAGGTAGGCCACCTCGGTTCCGCGCGCTCCGCTGTAGGTGTGCGCTTCGTCGACGACGAGAGTGAATCGGTGCGCCGGGTCACGAAGCCACTCCCGGGTCTGCGCGAAAATCGGAGCTTCGATGGGCCGCACCAGCATGTACTCGAGCATGGAGTAGTTGGTGATCAGAATGTCCGGAGGACGGGCCTGCATGTCCCAGCGGTTGAGCATTTCCGAGTTGCTCGGTCGGGGCCATCCGCCCGAGTTGCGCAACTCGTTGTCTTCGGTGATCACCCCCCAGTCAGCGCGGTATGCAGCGTCGGCTTCTTCCCACCGCCTCCGTCGCTTCCGCTCCGAGGGCGAGCCGGCCACGCTGGTATGTGACGTGTATCGACCAAAGAAGAAACGGTTGCGCAGGTCCGTGCCCGCGTAACCCAAGTGCTTCTCTTGCCAGGCAGCGGCATCGCTGCTGTCGAAGAGCATCCTCAGGCGTCGGAGTTGATCGTTGACTAGGGCGTTCGTGGGGTAGAGGATCAACGCGCGAACCGCGGCCGGACGTGTTTCCTCATGGCGAGAACTGACCCACTGATCTCCTTGCCACCTCCCCGGTCCGAGTGGCCCGGTGGGGGCGGTCCAGTTGGCTACCTCGGTCAGCAGATCCGCGAGAACGGGGAGGTAGAAGCACTCCGTCTTTCCTGAGCCGGTTCCGGATGCAACAACGAAGTTCCCGGCATCCCCGTTGTCGTCCCATGCGGCGAGGAGTGCCTCCTGTTGGTGCGCATAGAGGGGATAGCGATCGGTCGTGAGGCCACACGCCGCCAACCCAGCCAGATCATCCGGCAGGAACATGCCGTCTAGGTCGCGGAGGAATTTCCCCTGCACAAACCGAGGTGTCGTTTCAAGGAACGGAACCCGGGTGATGACGCCATCCTGTGAAAGTAGCGCGGCCCGTTCTGCGGCGACCAGCGGATGACCTACCTTGTAGGCCGTCTCTAGATAGCTGGCCAGAGTCTCCTTGAGGTGTTCGTAGTGGGCGAAGGCACCATTGATCACCTACTCACCGTCACTTCCACTCCCAACCGAGATCGTAAGGTCTCAACGACCGTCCCCATGTGAAGCTCGGGAATCAAGTATTCGTGGTACTCCGCGTGTCGGGCAGGGGGCCCCGCGATGACGCCAAGCCAGTGCAAATAGCTAGCCGGGAAACCTAGCGGAATCCGTAATTCCCCGGCGGGCGACATGTGCGTCGAAACCGTGCCCGCCTCGACGCCATGGGACATGCGCCACAGGGCCGCATCGTTCGACGAAAGCTCAACCAACAAGCCGTCTCGCGCGACCACGAACTGGGTTGTCGTCGACCAACCCTCGAACTGCTGTACCCGCCTGAGAACCCATCCCGGTTCGGCAGCCGAAAGCTCGGCCCAGCCAGCGCCATCAAAATGGCGCCAGTCGTCGCCACTGTAGACCGGTGGCGGCGATGAGCCTTGCCGGGGCACCCTGAGGTCGTTCACACCCCGCAGCGCATTACGTATCTGGGGTTCGTGTCGTCGCGCGAATCCTGAGGCAACCAGGGCTGCCCCGAGTTGATCGCCCCGACCGGGTTCCACCGAAACAACACGGTCATAGCCGACAACCCAGCCACTCTGGCGGAACGGCTGAAACACGAGCGCACCCCCAAGGTCGCTGACGTCCTTGCGCACCGTCGGGCTAACCGGTGCTCCGTAAAGGCGCACTTGCCGTGCCTGAGCGTCGAGCGAGACGAAGAAGGGCGGTACCGCGAATACCCGGTCGCGGACCGTGGCGTAGAGGTCTCCGCGAGTCAACATCCAGTCAACCGCGGCCACGGTCAATTGATCAACCTCCATTTGGTCCATTGAACCTGGGGTTGACCGGCTGACCGCGGTGATGAGCGCTCCGCGTTGTCGCCCAGGAGCGGCCAACGCCGTTTCGAGGGCTATGAGCGGAATTCGGTCCCACAGTCCGCCGAGGACCTCCCTGAGACGAGCCTCGATCATGCCGAGCCCACCCCAGGTCTCTCAAGAAGGTTCGCTGTCTCGAGAATCTCTCGGGCGACCGCATGTTCCACTCGGGTCGGCCGCGCCACCATCAGCAGGTAGGGCAGCGCCCGGTCGGACCTCTCCTGGAGTTCGTCGACGAGAGCGATGGCGATGTCGCGGCCCTCAATGAGCGACTGCGGGACTTGGGTTGGGTGAACTCCAAACTGGCTGAAGACCTGCCTGACACGGTCAACGACCGGCCGCAGGTGATATGGCGGCTCCGCGGTCGATGTGGCCCCCTCCACCAGGCCATCGCCGACATAGGTGACGACGTCGAGCGCTGAGTCCCAGTACCGCACCGAGCACTGAAGCCTCATACCCCTTGAAATGCTGAAGACGCTGCCGCATGTCTGCCGCTGCGCATTGCCGCGGTGATTCTCCAAGTCACGCCATTCGCTGAAGACAGCGCCGCATGAGAGGCAGGCCCAAGATGCATCATCGAACGCGGCGACAACACCCTCGGCGCTCTCGGACAGCGTCACCTGACTGCGGCCGCGATCACTCACCACCTCCCAGCCAGTCGGGGTCAGTTCGAGTCGAGGAAGTTGCGACATGCTCCGATGGGGCGTGGACCCCTCCCGCTCATCGACGATAAGTATCATGTCGACCTCCGTTGCGCCGAGCCGCTCGGCCTCGGCAAGGCTATCGGTGGGCCGCAGCACTTCGGAACTGAACAACGCAGGATGCGATGTGAGGTATCTGGCAACGTGCGCGGCGTCCAACATCGCCACCATGCTTCGCGGCACCGACGTCTCCTCGAGGCCCGGAGCTATTTGCTCCCACACCGAGTTGTCCATCGGGTGGAGGTCGCCGAGCCCGTAGTGCCCTGCCCACCTTGCCACTGCCAATTCAGCCAGCAGAATCGGGGGTCCAAGTCCACTCGACGGTCCGGCGGCAATCCAAGCCGGATCCTCAACGGCGTGG
>Ga0326597_10006957_pt1 | contig 15426 bp, 8 predicted proteins | sample RVTome_12_FD_203789 | JGI IMG/M metagenome (GOLD analysis project Ga0326597, IMG submission 203789) | Soil microbial communities from uranium-contaminated site in the Upper Colorado River Basin, Wyoming, United States - RVT100D185 | ecosystem: Environmental > Terrestrial > Soil > Contaminated >...
TGACTGCCTATCTGGCGCTTCGGGCCAAGCGCGGAACCCGTCGATGAACTTCTCGTTCGCCAACGGGATCCTGCTGTGGGGCACGCTGTTGTTCACCGTGCCGCTGATCATCCACCTGCTGAACCGCAGGCGCTACCGGGTGATCCGCTGGGCCGCCCAGGCGTTCCTGTTGCAGGCCTACCAGCGGTCGAGGCGGAGGCTCACGCTCGAGTCGCTCCTGCTGCTGCTGCTGCGCTGCCTGCTGATCATCCTGCTGGCGCTGGCGCTGGCCCGTCCGTTCGTGCCGTCCTCCAGCCTGCTCGCGGTGCTGTCCCCGTCGAAGCGCCACGTCGTGTTGGTGATCGACACCTCCTACTCCATGGGACGAGTGCTGAAGAACGGCGACTCGCTGCTGGAGAAGGCCAAGACCCAGGCCATCCGGGTGCTGGATGGGATTTCGGAGGAGCGCGGCGACGAGGTCACAGTGGTGGCGCTGGCCGACCCGCCCCGGTCGGTGCAGGCGATCACCTCGAGCGTCAGCCAGGCGCGCGACGCCATTTCACGCCTCACGCCCGACTGGAAGGGCGCCGACCTGGTGCGCACGCTCGACTACCTGACCGAGAACGTGTTCGGGACGGGCCACTCCGAGGTGTACCTGTTCAGCGACCTGCAGCGCGAGACGTTCCACCCGGGATGGGGGGGGCGGCAGGCGCTCGAGACCGATGAGCCGCGGGAAGTGGCTGCCACTCCAGCCTCGGCCTGGCGCGTGGCCGCCGAGCATGACGCCAGCTTCCACGTGGTCGACGTGGGCCACACGGCGCCGGCCTTGAACCTGACGGTCGAGGACCTGACGACGCGACCTGAAAACGTGATTTCCGGAGAGGTGGTGACGTTTTCCGCGACCGTCCGCAATCACACCAATCTGGACCTGAAGGGCCTGCACGGCTCGTTCGTGATCGACGGCGATCAGGAGCGCTCCAAACCGGTGACGCTCGCGGTGCCGGCGGGCGGCGTCGCCAGCGTGGAGTTCTCCACCGTCTTCCGGGTCAGCGATTCGGACTGGAAGAACCACACCGTGCAGTTCGAGCTGGATGACGACGAGTTGACGGCGGACAACCGGAGGTGTCTGGCCTTTCCGGTCTACCAGGCGATTCAAGTGCTGCTGGTGGACGGCGATTTCAACCAGCCGGAGGAGCTGCGCGAGACAGCCGTGCTGGCCGACATGCTGAATCCGGGGCTGGATCCGGAAACCGGCGGTTCGATCTATCAGCTTCGGATCATCGACGACCGGCGATTCAATCTGCGCGCGGAGAACCTGACCGATTTCGACCTGATCGTCCTGGCCAACGTGGCCCGCATCGATGCGGAAGTGGCCCGGGATCTCGATGACGCGGTGCGTTCGGGACGCGGCCTGCTGATCTTCCTGGGCGAACTGGTCGATCCGCGCTCCTACAACGAGCGGCTGTACCGGCCAGACGGCCCAGACGGCACGGACGGGGCGGCCGAAAAGGGGTTGCTGCCCGCGCGCCTGCTGGAGATCCGAGGCGATCTCCGGGAGGACAGCGATCTGGCCTTCCACCCGGTGGTCGAGGACTTCTTCCATCCGATGCTGCGCTTGTTCAGCGACCCGCTGCTCTTGCCGAACCTGATCTCGATCCCCGTGCGCCGGTTCTACCGCACCGAGGTTTCCAGGAACGACCGGTCCACGAGCGTGGTCATGCGGCTCGATGACGACCCGGCCGACCCGAGCGCCTTGATTCTCGAAAAACCGGCCGGTCGCGGTCGCGTAGTACTGTTCACCACCACCGCGGACGGCTTCTGGGCCGGCTTTGCCCGGCTTCAGAACGTGATCACCTATCTTCCATTGATGCAGGAGACGGCCAGCTACTTGACCTTGCCCGACCTGTCGCTGTTCGACCTCGAGGTCGGCGAGCAGATCCGGCGCACCACGCGTTCGATTCCGAGCGAGGTGTTCATCACCCGGCCCGACAACGTCCGGGACGAGATCACCGACACGCCCCGGGAGATGGAGTATGGCGAATTCGTGCTGCCGAGCTACGAGCGGACCGCCGAACCGGGGTTGTACGCGCTCGAGCTGGCCTACCCGCTGTCCGGGGCCGGCAACGACGCGGGACGCCGGGAAGTCGAGTTCTTCGCGGTCAACGTGGACGTGTCCGAGAGCGACTTGAGCCGCGTGGAGCCGCTGGCCTTCCGCACGCTCTATCCGGGGCTGTCGCTCGAGTTCCTGACCGAAGTCGACGTCGCGCCGGCGAAGTCGGCGCTGGCCCGCGAAGGCGAACTCTGGCGCGCTTTGCTGTGGGCGTTGATCGGCCTGCTGGCGGCGGAGATGCTCCTGGCCTACTGGTTCGGCCGCCGGTTTCGGGGAGGCGCGGCATGAGGCGCGCGTTGCTGTTCGGGTCGACCCTGCTCTTCTGGCCGGTTGCGGAGGCGCTGGCCCGGCAGGCCGACACCCGCGAGGTGTCCTCGTTCCGATTCATGGATGCTCCGCCGGCCTGGGTCATCGCGCTGGTGATCGTCCCGGCGGTGGCCGTGCTGGTGGCCCTGATCTACCGGCGGGAAGGACGGACGGCGCCGCCTTCGATCCGCGCCGTGTGCGGCGTCCTGCGCGGGCTGGCCTTCCTGATGCTGTTCCTGTTCCTGTTCCGCCCGGTGATCGAGACCTTCGAGGTGGAGATCGAGAAAGCGGTCGTGCCGATCCTGCTGGACGGCTCGTCCTCCATGCAGCGCATCGACGCCTACGCGGACGATGCGGTGGCCGAGCGCCTGTCCCGGCTGGCGGGATTCGCTTCCAACGCGCAGGTGGGCGAGACCACCCGCGACGAGCTGGTGCGAAAGATCCTGGAACGTCCGGACACCAATCCGAGCCGGGTGTTGAGCGAGCGCAACGAAGTCAAGCTGTACTCCTTCGGCGAGGAGCTCCGCTCGCTGGCCGAGGCCGACGACCTCAGGGCCGAGGGGAACTACACCCGGCTGGGCACGGCGATCGCTGAGGTTCTGGCGGAGTTCGGCAGTCGCGGCCGGCGGATCGGCGAGATGATCGTGCTCTCCGACGGCCGCAACAACTCCGGCCTCGATCCCACCGAGGCCGCCGGGCGGGCGGCGCTGGACGGCGTGCGCATCCTGACCGTCGGCGTCGGCGATCCGAACGAGCCCAAGAACGTCGAGATCAAGTCGGTTCGCGCGCCGGACGTGGCGCTGGTCAATGACGACGTGGCGTTCGAGGTGGTGCTCGGTTCCAAGGGGTTCGAGGGCCGGGTCAGCAGCCTGGTGCTGCGCATGCGCGGCTCCCATGAGGTGTTGGCCAGTCACGAGGTGATGCTGCCGCAAGACGGCCGCGACCAGAACGAGGTGCTGTTCTGGCGGCCGGAGCGCGAAGGCGAGTTCGACCTGGAGATCAGCATCGTCGAGCTGCCCGGCGAGCAGTTCCTGGATGACAATCTGCGCGCCCACCACCTGCGGGTCGATCCGGAGGAGATCAAGGTCCTGTACGTGGAGGGGTACCCGCGCTGGGAATACCGTTTCCTGAAGAGCATCCTGCTGCGCAGCAAGAACATGAAGGCCCAGTGCCTGCTGCTGGACGCGGACAAGGACTTCATCCAGGAGTCGAGCGATGGAGTTCCGGCGCTGATTTCGTTCCCGCCCGAGAAGCGCGACCTGTTCGAGTACGACGTGGTCATCCTGGGGGACGTGGATCCCTACCGGATCACCAGCACGCTCGAAGGTTCCGAGCAGGCCCAGCGCCACCTCAAGGAGTTCGTGGAGCTCGGCGGCGGCCTGATCATGATCGCCGGAGTGCTCGATAGCCCCCGGGCCTACGTGGGCACCCCGCTGGAGGACGTGCTGCCGGTCGTGCTGAGCGAGTCGGATGAAGTCCGCCGGATGAGCAGCGAGGATTTCCTGCAGCCCTTCCGCCCAAGGCTCGAGAATCCGCTCGACCCGCATGAAGTGGTGCGGCTCGAAAAGGATCTGAAACGCAACCGCGAACTCTGGGAGGATCCGGAGGTCGGCCTGCCGCCGCAGGAATGGTACTACCCCGTGCGCAAGGCCAAGGGCGGCGCGGAGGTCATGCTGAGCCACCCGGTCAACGGCAATCAGTTCGGCAAGCACGTGCTGCTGGCGTCGACGTTCTATCCCACCGGGCGGACGATGTTCGTCGCCTTCGATTCGACCTGGCTGTGGCGGCGGTTCTACGGCGACCGGTACACCGAGCGGTTCTGGCGATCGGCGATCCGCTACGTGGCGCTCAACAAGCTCCGGCGAACGAACAAGCGCTTCGAGTTGCTGACCGACAAGTCGCTCTACGACATTCACGAGGCGGTGCAGATCAGCGCGCGGGTGCGCGACGTCGATTTCAACCCGCTGGCCAGCGCCACCCTCGAGGTCCAGCTCGCCGACGAGGACGGGCGCGTCACGCCGATCGAACTGGCCAACGTGCACCCGGAGGAAGGGCTGTTCGAGGGCACCATCCGCATGAGCCTGCCGGGCAGCTACCAGGTCTGGCTCGAGGATCCGGCGGGCCGCGAAACCGGACGCCAGTCGCCGAAGTCGTTCCGGGTCCAGGTGCCGCGGCACGAGTGGGAGAATCCGGTGCTGGCCCGCGACACGCTGGAGGCGATCGCCGGAGCCACCAAGGGGAAGTACTTCGGCCTCGACGAACTGGACCAGGCTCTGGATTCCATCGAGGGCGACGTGCGCGAACGACCCAAGGGAGAACCCCATCGGGAAGAACTCTGGTCCTCCTACGCCTCGCTGCTGGCCTTCCTGGCCCTGCTGGCGGCGGAATGGATCCTGCGCAAGAAGTACAACCTGATCTGACCGAAGCCCTGTCAAGCACACTTGACAGAATCAGGCGTCCGGATAACCTGATCAGGTCATGGAAGCGAGCACACTCCGCGCCCTGTTGAGAGCCAGGGGCCTGTCCCAGTCGGAACTGGCCCGGAGGATCGGCGTCAGCCGACAGGCGATCTCGCAGTGGCTTCGGAAGGACGGTCCCGTCAATCTCCAGGGACGCCACCTGGTCCAGGTCAGCCGGGCGCTCGACCTGCCGATCTCCGAACTCATTCGACCCCTGCCCTGCTGCGAGCCGCAGGTCCAGGCCGTTCTCTCCGCCAGCTTGCTCTGGGACCACCTCTATCTGGACCTCGTGGACTTTGCCATCGCCTTGAATCAGGGACATCCCAGGGCGCTGGCTCGACTGGTCGAGGTGTACGGCCTCTACGCTTCTGAGAAGATGCTCGGGACTCACGTCTGGACGGAGTTTCCCCGCTACAAGCGCTACCTTCATCCCGCGCGAAGGCGCCAACTCGAAGCGCTGCACGCATGGCACAGCAACCAGATAGCGGCCTAGCCGGCAGGACCCTCCCTGGTCCGCTCTATCGCGCGGTCACCCATGTCTTCGATCAGCAGCTCACCGGATGCATGCTGGTCGGGGGCACCGCGCTGGCCGGATACTACCTGGGCCACCGGCGATCGGACGACCTGGATCTGTTCGTCCGAGACGCCGATGCCCATCGGGCGACCGTCCTGGCCATCCAGTCGCTCCGGGAGCTCGGCGCCCGGATCGAGACGTCATTCCGCTCCTCGCAGTTTCAGAAGTCGATCTGCGCTCTCGATGGTCATGCCTTCACCGCCGACGTCGTGCTCGATCCCACCGTGCATGCGCTCGGCGACGGCCAGGTGGCCGGCGACGGCGTCCGGGTCGCCGCGCTCGAGACCCTGATGGGGCAGAAAGCGGCCACGTTGGTGAGCAGATGCGCGGAGAAGGACCTCTACGATCTGCTCTGGCTCTTCCGGCTGCATCCGGATCTCGAGCTGGCCTCGCTGCTCGAACTCGGATCGCGGATCGACGGCGGCCTGACGGCCGAGTCGGCGCTGATCAGCCTCGTGGGTACCGAGCTGATGGAATCCGCCTGTGCTTTCTCGATCACTCAGAGCGCGGAGGACGTTTTCCGTGAGATCATGGTGTTGAAGTCGGGCCTCGAGCAGGGGCTGGCGGAGCTGGCCCGGAACCAGCCCGTTCCACCCCTGGGTGAGCTGATCAAGAAGCTCGGGAGGCCACGCACTCCACGGACGGATTCGTGAGGCGCGATTCTTCGGGCCCGCCGGGGCTATCTTGCATGCTCGAGCGCGCGCCGGCCGCAGGGCTCGCCTCGAGCCCGCACTCGCGCTTCAGATGAAAGGGCCGTGAACATGACGCCAAAAGGCAGCCCCCCGTCCAGATTCCGCCGCCTGCTCAGGATCGCCATCGGACTTTGCCTGCTGCTGGTCGTGGTCGTGCTGCTCCTGCCTTTTCTGGCCGGATGGCTGGGGCCCGGGATCATCGAGCGGGTGGCCGGCTCGCGGTTGAACGGCCGGGCGGCGGTGAAACAGCTTTCGGTGTCGTACTCGGGAGACGTGAAACTCCGGGATCTCGAGATCCTGGATGAACAGGACCGTTCGGTGCTCACCGTCCGCCGGGCCGATCTCGACGCGGAGCTCTGGCCGGCGGTGTCGGGCGATTACCGGGCCGTGCTCACGGTCGATGGCTTCGAACTGCATGTGCGTCCGGGGCGCGAGCAAGCGGTCAATCTGATCGAACTGCCGAAGCGGAAGGAGCGCCCGCCCAAGGTCCTGGAGCCGAAGACGCGGACCGAGCTGCCGGCGGTGCGACTCGACGCGGAGTTCAAGAACGGCCTGGTCGTGGTCCATGGCCTCGAGGGCCGAACCGAACTGCGCGAACTGGCCCTGGCCCTCGATCTGGACGGCCTGGATCGGGAGGGCCGGTTCAGCTTCAGCGCGGAACTCCATGGCCCTGCCGGCCCGTCCGGCCGAATGGCCAGCCACGGGACCTTCCTGGCCGTCCCGCCCGATCGATCGCCCGATGGATCGCCCGACCGTTCGCCCGACCGGGTCGACCTGAACCTGGATCTCGAGGGCCTGCTGCTCGAGGCGCTGGCCCCGGCGCTCTCGCTGGTGGCTTCGACCGACGGCCTGTCCGGGCGGCTGGACGCCGATCTCCAGGCGCGGCTGACCGGCCAGAATGCGGTCGTCGGTTCGGGGTCGCTGAACCTGCGCGATCTGCGCGTGCCGGCCACCCGCGAGGGCGCCGCCGATCTGGTCCTGAAGAGCGTGGTACTCGAGGGGCAAGCCGACCTGGACGCGGGCGGACACGGCCGGCAGTCGATCCGGCTGGACGCGGCCGAGCTGCTCGCGCTCCAGTACGACGGCGAGATGCAGCTCGGAGACGACGGCGCGCGTTCGCTCGCTGGCGAGGTCCGGCTGGAAGGCCAGATGGAAGCGATGGCCCGCGCGGCCGAGGCCTTCGTTCCGCTGGAGCCGGGGTTGACCTTCGGCGGGCGGCTGCAGTCCACGGCCCACTTCGATCTGTCGACAAAGAGCGGCGGCGGCCTGCCGCGCGGCCGGCTCCAGGCCTCATTGGAGTTCCCGGAGCTCAGCGCAAAAGATGCCGCCGGCCAGCCGATCGATCTGGGCGAGCTGGCGAGTTCGCGCTTCTCATTCGACTCGGGCATGGATCCAGAAAGCGGCACGCTCACGCTGTCGGAGTTGTCGGCCCACCTCGGGTCCGTGCGGGTCACGGGGCAGGCCTCCCTCAGCGGGTGGACGGCGGAGTTCTCTCCGGAAGCGCTCTTCATCGAGCCGAGCCGCTTCGAGATCGAGGCGGACCTGGACCGCCTGGCGGGCCAGCTCGAAGCCGTGGCCGACCTGGAATCGCTCGATCTGGGCGGCGCACTCAGCCTGCGGATCACCGCGGAACAGGAGCAGGATCGCATCCGCCTGGGGACCACGCTCGAGCCGCGCGCCGTTCGGGCGTTGGGCCTTCTGCTCGAAGGCTCCCCGCTGCAGGGCAACTTCGTGATTTCCAAGGCCCCGGAGCAGCTTTCGATGCAGGGCGGCTTCGAGACCGCCGAGCTGGCCGTCACGCTGAAGGACGGCCGGCTCGTGCGCCAGGCGGACGTGAAGCTCGATCTCGATCTGAGCCGGAGTTCGGCGGGCGAGCTGCGGATCCAATCAGCCCGCTACGCCTCGAGCACCGCCACCGCCGAGTTGACCGGCAGCGCCTCCGCCCTGGGCGACGCACAGGCCCGGCAGGCGGAACTGAATCTGACGTTGCGCGGCCAGATGGCGAACATCCTCTCCGATCTCGGAGCACTGCTGCGAGCCGAGGCCTACCGGGGGCAGGGCGAGCTGACCGCGGGGTACCAGCTGCGGCAGGAGGGACCGCGCGTCACGCTTCTGGGCGAGACCCGCATCGATGGCCTGAACCTCGAGATCCCCGGCCGGAAGGAAGGTTCGGCGCCGATGGTGCTCACGGAACCCAGCGTGCTGGTGAAGCTGGACAGCGCCTTGCTGACAGACGACGGCATCGTCGACCTGAAGACGTTCTCGATCGACTCCAAGACGCTCTGGGGTCAGCTCGACGGACGTCTGCTGGGACTCCTTCCGGGCGCGGACTCGACCGGCGAAATCCTGTTGGAGAACATCCAGGGCACCTTCACCTACATCCCGGATCGCCTCGGCGCCCTGCTGTCGCCGCTGCTAACACCGGCGGAGCTCGCCGGTAGCCAGGAGGAACAGTTGACCCTCGACCTGAGCGGTCGATTCGACGAGTTCGATCCGATGACCCTGCTGGAGTCGTCGCGGGGCGACCTGAAAGTCGGTCTGGGAACCTTCCGTCTGCCGGGAACGGAAACCACCGGAACCCTGGCGCTCGGTCTCGATCAGGGACGCGCCCAGCTCTCAGGCGACCTGGGGGCCAACGGCGGGACTCTCGACCTGACCGGCGATCTGGGCCGGCGCGAGGAGGACGCGAAGGCGTCGCTCTCGCTCGACCTGAAGCAGTTCCAGGTGAACGCCGAGCTGGGCGATCTGCTCTCGATGCTGCACCCTTTATTTGCCACCCTCGGCCAGGGGCAGTCGAATCGGCTGGGCGGCGTGGTCGAATGCAACGTCAAGCTCGACTACGGTCAGCCGCTCTCGCTGCGGGAGCTGGCCGCCAACTGGTCGTCGCTCGATCCCCGGCAGATCCAGGGCGACATCTTCTTCCAGATCGAGCAGGCCGTGCTCGAGGGCTCGCCGCTGTTCGAGACGATGCTGGAACAGTTCGGACTGACGCGCGATCAGGAGCTGGTCGTGTCGCCGATGCGCTTCCACGTGGATGGGGGCCGCGTGAACTACGCCGAACCCTGGAAGTGGAGGCTGGGCGGGGTCAAGACGTCCTTCACCGGTTCGGTCGGCTTCGATCGCACCCTCGACCTGCGCTGGAACGTTCCGATCAACAAGCGGCTGGTGAAGAAGCACGGCTTCCTGGAGATCCTGGAGGGCGAGTCGGTGGAGATTCCATTGACCGGCACGACGGCTGCGCCGAATCTGGAATGGGGCGGCATCTTGCGGCAGCTGGCGCAGAAGGCGGCGAAGAAGAAGCTGGCCGAGGAGACCGGGCTCGGCGATCTGGAGGGCCTGGGCGGCCTGGGCGGACTGGGTGGCCTGCTGGGCGGGAATCGCGAATCGCAGGAGGATTCGAAGCAGCTGCTCGAGCAGGCCGACGCGCTCTGGGACCAGGGCAAGAAGAGGAGGGCCGCGAAGATCTACCGGCGCCTGGAAAAGGAGTTCAAGCTAACCTCGGTCTATCTCCTGAACCGGGATCGGATCGAGGAACGCGCCGATTTCAAACCGGACTGATTCGCCGCCGCCCTGCGATTGCGCCGGAGAGATGCCGGCTCCGGCTGGCATACTGGCGGCATTCCCACTGGCCCCAGGAGCCCCTTGACCGATGCTCGCCGCGACCGTTGCCTCGCTGTTCGTGCTGATCGCCCTGTCCGCATTCTTCTCCGGTTCCGAGACTGCCCTGATCGGCTCGAGCGGCGTGAAGCTGCATCACCTGGCCGTTTCGGGCAACCGCAACGCGGGCCGGGTGTTGCGGATGCTCAAGGAGCCGTCCGAGCTGCTCGGCACGATTCTGATCGGGAACAACCTGGTCAACGTGACGGCCGCGGCGTTGACCACCACCTTGATCGGTCCGGTCTACGCCACCTTGGTGATCACGATCCTGCTGCTGGTCTGCGCCGAGGTGACTCCCAAGACGCTGGCGGCCGCCCGGCCGGAGTACTTCGCGGTGCGCGTCGCGCTGCCGGTCCAGATGCTGACGGCGGTGATGAGGCCGGTCGTCTGGGCCATGACCGCGGTGACGAACCTGATCGTGAACCCGATCCTGAGGCGGTCCAGCGGGCTGGATCAGCGGCTCTCGCGCCAGGAGCTTCTGACCGCGATCAACATGGGCGCCCGTGACGGCGCGCTGGAGCCGTCCGAAACCCGCATGGCCCGGGAGGTGCTCGCGCTCAAGGACAAGCCGGTGAAGCGGCTGATGATCCCGATCGAGGAGGTCGATGCGATTCCGGAGTCGGCCAGCCTGAAGCAGGTGCTGGAGGAGTTCGTGCGCAGCGGCTTCACGCGCTACCCGGTCTATCGCGGCGAGAAGACGGAGCTGGTCGGGATGCTGCTGGTCAAGGACCTGCTGATCAACCGCGAGGAGCTGGAAGAGAACTGGCTGCAGTATGTCCGGCCGATGATCCGCTGCCGCGCGGATCTGGAGGCCGACGAACTGCTGCGAGACATGCAGATCCAGTCTTCGCACATGGCCGGCGTCGAAAACGAGGAGGGCGGGTTCATCGGTCTGGTGACGATGGAGGACGTGCTGGAGGAGATCGTGGGGGAGATCCAGGACGAGCGCGACGATGAACTGGTGCTGGTGCGGGAGTTCAGCGAGGGCCGTTACTCGGTCAGCGGCGAGGCGGAGGTCGACGACCTCTGCAAGGTCATCAACGTGGATCTCGGCGACCGGGACCAGCACATCAAGCTGCGCGAGTGGTTCGCGCGGCGCGTTGCCCCGGGACAGGGCAAGGTCCGCTACGTCAAGTCGAACGACGCCCAGGTGGTGCTGCGCGGCCGCAACCGGTTCGAGATCTGGATCCGCAATCCGCCCAGGCCCGTCGCGGAAAGCCGCTGAAGCGGCTGTGCCGCGGTGAACTGAGTCTGAGGGCTCCGAGGGCTCCGAGGGCTCCGAGAGCTCCGAATGCTTCGAATGCTCCGAATGCTCGGAATGCTTCGAGCGCTCCGAATGAATGGCTGCGCAGTGATCTCGAACCTCTGTATGGTGGCGCACATTCAGTTCAGAACCAGGGAGGTCAGCATGTCGTTCGTCCGTCTGTCACACGTCGTTGCGATCTTGCTCTCGGCCTGGGGCTGTTCGGGGGACAGCGCGGTCTCGGATCAGCCGGACGGTTTCTTCCAGGCCACCTCCAGGACGTTCGCGGAGGGCGAGCCGGAGCACGCCTGGCGGGCCCTGCCTAAGAGCTACCGGAGCGACGTCAGCTCGCTGGTGGCGGAGTTCGCGGGCAGGATGGACGAGGACGTCTGGAACAAGGGCTTCGGACTTGCCCGGAAGTTCACCGAGTTGATCGACAAGCAGCGCGATCTGATCCTGAGCAGCTCGCTCGCGGACGCGATGGCGGTCGAGGCGGAAGAGATCGAGGCGCAGCTGGACGGCGTCATCGATGCGTTGAACGCTCTGCTCGACAGCGAGATCAGTACGCTGGATGGCCTGAAGGATCTCGATCTGGACGAGTTCATGTCCGACACGCTGTCCGAGGTGTTCGCGCCGATCCAGGAGATGGCCAAGACCAGCGGGCAAGATCTGGCCGAGGACTGGATGGAGCGGAAGCTCGAGACTTCGGTCGTCTCCGAGGAAGGCGACGTCGCCACGGTCAGGCTGGAGGTGGAGGGCAAGCCGGCGGAGGTGCAGAGTGTCGTCAAGGTGGATGGAGTCTGGGTGCCGCAGGAGATGGCCGAGGGATGGAGGAGCGGCATCGAGGAGGCGCGCGCGGCGCTGGCGGGGTTCCAGATCGATGCAGCCACCAAGCTGGAGATCATGACGGCTTTCGGCGGTCTGGACGCCATGCTGGATCAACTGCTGGCGGCCAAGACGGCCGAGGAGTTTGGCGAGGCGGTCGCGCAGGCGATGATGATGGCCGCGAGCAAGCTGGGCGGTTGACGAGCCACTCATTATCGGGCGTCTGGGACAGCTCGAACACCGAGGCCATCAACATCCCGTGACAGATCGAACCGGGTTCGAACTGTCAGAAGAGCGGAGGAAATGGTGCGACGGAAAGTGCCGTAGTTGTGGGAGGTCAGTCGGGTTGCTGGTTTGCGATCCTCTGCCTCGCGCCCTATCGCTTCAACCGCCGGACGAACACGTCGTCCAGGCCGTTGGCATCCCGGCGGACGAGGTTGCTGGCGACGCTGTCGAAGGCCGCGATCCTGCCGTTGGCCGACAGCACCGGGTCCCAGATTGTCGCGTTGGCCTGGCCGCCGTTGAAGGAAAGCGAGACGCGCCGGACCTTGCCGTTCCGGCGGTCGAAGAGGAATGCGTCCGAAGTTCCATTCGTGTCGCCCGGCACGAGCTGATCCGAGGAACTGCGGAAGATCGCGTAGCGGCCGTTCTTGCTGATGTTTCCCAGGATGCTGTCCGCGTCGGAAGGCACTCCCTGCGACGAGACCGAGATACGGGTCAAGCCGCCCGTCCGGAGGTCGGAGACGAACACGTCGTTGACGCCGTTCACGTCATTCGCGACCAGGTTGGAGGCCGCCGAGGCGAAGTAGACGAACCGGCCGTCGTCCGAGATGTGGCCCGCGAACGAGGCGGCGTTCCCCTCGACCAGGCCCCCGCCGGCCTCCGAGACCCGGCGGGTCCGCCCCGTGTGGAGGTCATGCAGAAACGTATCGGAAACGCCGTTGGCATCGAACGGATCCAGGTTGGAGGCCTCGGAGACGAAGACCACGTAATGGCCGTCCCAGGAGATGCTCGCGGTGCCGGAATCGCCGTTCCCCTGCGCGCCCGTCGAGCTGACCGATACCCTGCGCGTGACGCCGAAGTTCAGGTGGCGCACGAAGACGTCCTTGCGGGCGTTGGTGTCGCCCGCGACCAGCGTCGAGGCGTTGGACAGGAAGGTGACCTGGCTGCCGTCTCCCGAGATCGCCGGGTACGAGGAGAATGCGTTCGCCTCGCCCCCGGTCGAGCTGACCGAGACACGGAAGGTGAAGTCATGCTTGCGGTCCCGCACGAAGACGTCGGTAGTGAAGTTCAAGTCCCCCAGCACCAGGTTGCTGGCCGCCGACTCGAACGCGACGAACCGACCGTCTCCCGAGATGCTCGCGTTTCCGCTGCCGCCGTTTGCATCGTTCCCGTTTCTATCCACCGAGACCCGCTCGATCGTTCCGCGCTCGCGGTCGCGCACGAAGACGTCGAGCTGGCCGTTCGTGTCGCCCGGGACCAGGTCGCTGGCGCTCGACGCGAAGGCCACGTAGCGCCCGCTCTTCGAGAGCGAAGCGGTGAAGCTCTGGCCGTTCGCGCTGGCGCCGAAGATGCTCTCGGAGACCAGCTCGGTCTTCTGGGCCGCGGTGAGCGGACCGCAGAGCCCCGCGATCGATGCGAACACCAGCCACGCCCGGCCGCGCCCGAGGCCGCGCTTCGCCCTGAATTGATCGAACATGCTGGACTCCTTTGTGACGGCTGCCGGAGGCCCTCCCGATCGGAGTCCTATCGGGCCGGATATCGGTCCGACTTGAGCGCGGCCGACCGCTACAATCGCCCGGATGTTCGCGCTCTCCCATGTACTGGCGGGTGTCCTGGCCCTGGCGCAGGCGGGCGCCGATGGCAAGGCAACGATCGAACCGCGCTGCTATCCGGCCCGCCAGCCGATCACGGTGGATGGGCGCCTGGACGAGTGGGATCTGCGGGGACCGATCCTGATCGGCACGCCGGAACAGCGCAACCTGTTCGAGGGAAACGACATCTCCACCCAGTGGCAGGGGCCCGAGGACGCCTCCGCGGTGATCTATCTGGCCTACGACGAGGCGCAGCTCTACATCGCCGGCGAGGTGAAGGATGACCTGCGCCTGGACAACGATCAGATCTGGTGGAACGGCGACTGTCTGGAGCTGTTCCTGGACGTGGATCGCGACGGCGACCGGGACCTGACCGACTGGAGCGACGACGACTACCAGATCTGCCTGATGCCGTACAACCCGGGCCGTCCCTGGGGTGTTTCGAAACAGGGCCTCTCGTCGATGCGGTCCGACGGCGGTCTCCACGGGCTGGAACTGGCCGGCCGGCCGAAGGAGGGGTTGGGGGAGGCCGGCTACACCTTCGAGCTGAGCCTGCCGCTGGGACAGTTCCCGGGCTTTCGGATCGATCATCCGAGGCTTGGAATCAACCTGGCCGTGCATGATCACGATCGGCTTCCGGACGGCACCCTGCGGCACAGCTACCTGACGATCAACGGCGCCTCGCACAACTACAACGACACTTCGCGGCTGCTCGACCTGACCTTCGTGGGCGAACCGATCCTGAAGAATCCGGTCGAACAGAAGTGGTTAGGGCGGCTCGCGCCCTGGCTGCTGTCGATCCTGATCGCGCTGGTTCTGATCGTGTTCGTGGGCTGGGTCGCCTGGCCCCTGTTCCACTGGGTCGACACGCGCCTGCCGTCCTGGCGGCGGCTCGGCCTGGCGTCGATCCTGTTCCTGCTGTTCGCCGTCTTCGGCGCTCCATTCCTGGTGGCGCGCTTCCTCGAATGGCGGGTTTCGGACGACTTCGAGAACCGCGCGGCGGTGGTCGGCCGGGTGGTCGCCGATCTGGCCGATGAGCTCCAGCTCCACGAGGGCCGGGGCCTGGAGGAGCCCGCGAACCTCCTCACGCTGTTGCGAGGCCGCCCGGTGGAGATGAAGCCGCTCCAGGACTTCACCTGCTTCGAGCTGCGCCCGCCGGAATCCGATCCGAATCTGCGCCTCTCGATGGAAGGCGTGCCGGTGCGCTCCTACGGCTTCGAGGTTCCGGCCGCCAAACAGCTCTCGTTTCCGTTGCCGGAGCCGATGGTCTTGAGCCGCGTGTTCCTGTTCGGTTCCGCGCGCTTCCGCGAGCAGGGCCGGGGACGTCCGGGGGCCCAGGCGATCCGGGAACAGGCAGTGGAGATCGGCCTGCGCCTGATCGATGGCACCGAACGATCCGAGCTGTTCCCGGCCGTCGATCGCAGTCTCTCGAGCGGGTTGGACATTCCGGTCAGCGCGCGCCACAGCCTGGCCTACGAGGACGGGACGCGGCTGGTGGAGCAGTACTTTCTGGGGCCGCCCACGGTGGGCGACACGCTGGTGACCGCGGTGACGCTCAGCGTGCGGGATCCGGATATCGCGCTAGTGCTGGAAGGCGTGACGTACGCCCGCTCGGGCGAAGGAGCTCAACTCGAGCCGCTCAGTCTGGCGAAGAGCTCGCTGGCCGGTCCGCCGGCCGCGCTCTGGAACGGCTTCCCGCGCAATGTGGCGGTCGTGCTGGCCCCCGTAGAGGGCCGGAACCGGATCGTCGTGCCGATCGGAAAGCGG
>Ga0326597_10006959_pt1 | contig 15425 bp, 17 predicted proteins | sample RVTome_12_FD_203789 | JGI IMG/M metagenome (GOLD analysis project Ga0326597, IMG submission 203789) | Soil microbial communities from uranium-contaminated site in the Upper Colorado River Basin, Wyoming, United States - RVT100D185 | ecosystem: Environmental > Terrestrial > Soil > Contaminated >...
GCGGGCGGGCGGGCAAGATCAACATTGCATAGTCGGCGTCTCAACTCCCTCGAAGCAAGTTCCCGCGTGCATTGAGCATGCCCTCGCCCTACTTGTTCTTGAAGTCGGGCTTGCGCTTCTCGAGGAAGGCGCGCGTGCCCTCCTGGGCGTCGTCCATGCTGATGAGGCGGCTCTGGATGTGATTGCCAAAGGCCATCGCCTGCTCGTAGGGCAGGTTGTAGGTGCGGTAGAAGGTCTCGATGTAGGCGCGGACGGCGCCGGGGGCGTTCTCGAGGATGGCGCCGGCGATCTCGAAGGCCTTGTCCATGAGCTGGTCGCGCGGGACGACCCAGTTGACGAAGCCCATCTCGTAGGCGCGCTGGGCGGGGATGCGGCGCGGCACGATCGTGACCTCGATCGCGTGGCGCATGTTGAGGTGGCGGGTGACGTCGGCGGCCCAGCCGCCAGGCAGGTTCCAGCGCGGCTCGGTGATGCCGAACTCGGCTTCTTCGGCGGCGACGCAGAGGTGGCAGTCCATCGCCATCCAGAAGCCGCCGGCGAGCGCGTAGCCGTTGACGGCGGAGATGGTGGGCTTGAAGATGTTGAGCGACCGCGGCGTCACGATGTTCAGCCGTTCCATCGGCGGGCCATCGGAGTCTTCGCCGCGCGCGCGCGCCGACATGCCCGACATCATACTGAGGTCGGCGCCGGCGCAAAAGGCCCGGCCGTTGCCGGTGAGGATGGCGACCCAGGCGTCCTCCTCGTCGCGGAAGCGCGTCCAGGCGTCGGAGAGGCCGCGGAACACGTCGACGTTGAGGGCGTTCATCTTGTCGGGGCGGTTGAGCGTGATCAGCGCGACGCGGCCGCGCCGTTCGTACAACACTTCGTCGGCCATGCTCTCCTCCTACTCGGGCCGGCCGGCCGCCGCGGCTTCGCCCATCGGCAGCCAGTCCTCTGGTTCTTCGATGTGCTTCGCGACGATCGCGAGGCACTCCTCCGCGCTGCCCCAGGCGAGCGCGCGCTCCTTGCCCCGCAGGCTGAAGAAGTAGAGGTCGTACTCTTCGACGATGCCGATGCCGCCGTGGAGCTGGTGGGCCATCGTCGTCACCTCGCTCACCGCGCGCGACGCGCACGCCTTCGCGATCGCGATCTGGCGCTCGGTCGCCGCGCCGCTGTCGATGGCCGCCACCGCCTCGTAGACGAGGAAGCGCGTGGCTTCGACGAGCGTCGCCATGTTGGCGCAGTGGTGCTGGACGGCCTGGAAGGCGCCGATCGGCTGCCCGAACTGGACGCGCTGCGAGACGTACTCGACGGTCATATCAAGCGCCTGCTGCGCGCAGCCGAGGCACTGGACGGCGGCCAGCGCACGTCCGAGCTGCACGAGCGCGCGGTGGCCGTCCGCGCCGCAGACCGGAGTGGCAGCGGCGCCGTCGTACGTCACGCGCGCCGTCGGCGTGCGGCCGATCGAACGCAGCGGCTCGATCGTCACGCCGGGCCCGCTCGCGTCGACGAGGAACAGTTCGATGTCGCCGTCGCGCGTCGCGGCGACGAGGTGGTGCGTGGCCACCTGGCCGTAGTCGACAAAGTACTTCTCGCCGGAGAGCTTGCCGTCGCGGACGGCCGCCTTGATGTCGTCGAAGCGGTCGGACTCCTCGAGCAGCGCCGGCGTGACGATCGCCTTGCCGGCGAGGATAGCGGCGAGGATGTCCTTCGCGCCGGCGGCTCCGTGCTCGATGACGCGGGCTGCCGCCAGCGTCTCCATCACCGGAACGATTACGGCGCGCCGCGACAGCTCCTCGAGCAGGATGGCGAGGTCGGTGCAGGTGCCGCCTCCCCCGCCGGCCTCCTCGGGCAGAGCGAGGCCGAGCCAGCCCTGCTCGTGGAGGGCGGCCCAGAGCTGCTCGTCGTGGCGGCCCGAGCGTTCGACCTCGCGGACGCGGTCGAACGGCACCGCGCGGGCGAGGTAGTCGCGCACGGCGTCGCGGACGAGCTGCTGGGTTTCGGAAAGGGCAAGGTCCATCGTTCGCTCGCTATCTGGGCAGCCCGAGACCGCGGAGGGCGATCAGGGTGCGCTGGACTTCGTTGGTGCCGCCGCCGAAGCGGAGGATGGGCGCCGAGCGGTAGTTCGCCTCCAGGCGGCCGTTGAGGGGCGCGGCATCACCGGAGTCGCGGCTGAGGCCGCCGAAGCGGCCGAGCAGGTCCATCGCCAGGCTGTGCATCCGGTAGCGCAGCTCGCTGCTCCACACCTTCGCCATCGAGGCCTCGCCGGTGGGCGTGCCGCCACTGGCGATGATCCAGCCGTTCTTGGTGGCGAGCGCGCGCTGCATGTGCAGCTCCATCTGCATCTCGGCGAGACGCAGGCGGACGGCGCCGTCCTCGATCTGCGCGGGGCGCTTCTCGCGCAGGTAGGCGATGAGCAGGTCGAAGTTGCGGGCGAGGCCGCCCGTCGGCGCGAGGCCGACGCGCTCGTGATTGAGCGCATGCGTGGTGATGTACCAGCCGCGGTTCTCTTCTCCGACGAGCGCATCCTTGGGGACGCGGACGTTGTCGTAGTAGGTCTGGTTCGTGCGCAGGCCCGACATCGTGTACATCGGCGTGATGGTGACGCCGGGCGCGTCCCGGGGAACGATGAACATCGAGATGCCCTTGTGCTTCGGCGCGTCGGGGTCGGTGCGCGCGGCGAGCCAGATATGCGTGGAGACGTGCGCCTCTGAGGTGAAGATCTTCTGGCCGTTGATCACCCAGTCGTCGCCGTCGCGGACCGCGCGCGTCTGGAGCGACGCAAGGTCGGTGCCGGCGTTGGGCTCGGTGTAGCCGATCGCGAAGCTGACCTCGCCCTTCCAGATGGCAGGCAGGTACTTGGCCTTCTGCTCCTCCGTGCCGAAGGCCATGATCGCGGGCATGACGGAGGTGACGCTGAGCGAGCCGTACGGGAGCCCCCAGTACTCCAGCTCCTCGATGAGAACGAACTGGTACCAGGGCGACTTGCCGTCGCCGCCGTACTCTTTGGGCCAGCACATGCGCAACCAGCCGCGCTGTTCGAGCTCGTCGCGGAAGGCGTCGAGGAGCGGGCCGCGGCGCGTCTCGCCGGCCTGGTCGCGCTCGCGCTGGAGCTCCGGCGTGTGGTGCTTGCGAACGAGCGCGCGCACCTCCTCCCGGAAGTCGCGGTACGTCTGTTCCCAGCCGAAGTCCATCGGGCCTCTCTTTCTATACCTGCGCGGGCGCTTCCTGCGGCACCTCGAGCACGCCGTCCGCAACGAGGCGGTCGATCTCGTCGTTCGTCATGCGCAGCAGCCCGGCGCAGATCTCGCGCGTGTGCTGGCCGAGCGCCGGCGCTGGTGTCACGATCGGCTCCGGCAGCTCGCTGCCGTGGAAGGCGGGGCCTTCGAGGACGAGCTTGCCGAGCCCGGGCTGCTCGACCGGCCGGTGGTAGCCGCGCGCGGCCAGGTGCGGGTCCTCGAGCTGGTGGCGCGGGTGCTGCACCATGCCCGCGGGCACGCCGCGCGCCTGGAGCGTCTCCATCGCCTCGCGCGCGCTGCGCGAGGACGTCCATGCGCTGAGCTGCGCATCGATCTCGGCGCGATGCTGCATGCGGCCGGTGGCGGTAGCGTACTCTGCCTGCTGCGCCCAGCCCGGATCGCCGATCGCGGCACGCAGGCGCTTCCATTCTGCATCGTCGCGGACGTTGATCACGCACCACTCATCGTCGCCGTCGCAGAGGTAGGCGCCCCAGGGCGCGCCGCGCGGGCTGTCGTTGCCCTGCGGCGCGACGGAGCCGGGCTCCATGCTTTCCTGGAGGAAGTAGTCGCCGAGGAGCGCGATAGGCAGCTCGAACTGGGCGACCTCGGCGTGGCAGCCGGCGCCGCTCCGCTCGCGCTCGATCAGGCCGGCGACGGCAAGCATGGCGCCGAGGCGGCCGACCAGATGATCCGGGTAGATGTTCTGCGAGCCGCCGGGCTGGTCGGCCAGGTCGGGGAAGTTCCACAGGTAGTTGAGCCCGCTGATCGGGTGCGTGCTCGGGCCGTAGCCCATCCAGGAGCGCCAGGGCCCGGACGAGCCCATGAGCTGGCTGCTGACCATGACGGCGCGCGGGTTGATCGCGCGGACGGCGTCGTAGCCGAAGCCGAGGCGCTCGAGGACGCCGGGCGCGCTGTTCTCGACGACGACGTCGCAGGTCTCGACAAGGCGGCGCACGATCGCGCGGCCGGCCTCCTGCTTGAGGTTGACGCCAAAGCTGCGCTTGCTCCTGTTCGAGGAGGCGAAGGGCGGGTTCATGCCGCCGGCCTGGATGCCGCGGATGAAGTCGAGGTTGGCGTTGGTCTCCATCTTGATCACATCGGCGCCGTACTCGGCGAAGAGGCGGCCGATCTCCACGCCCACGGCGCCGATGCCGAAGTCGAGCACACGCAGGCCCTCGAACGGATAGGCAGCGGCCATCAGACGGCGCCCTCATCACGGAGCTTCGCGAGTTCGTCCGTCGTGAGGCCGAGCTCGTCAACGTAGACGTCATCGTTGTGTTCGCCCAAGGTAGGCGCGCGCCGCTCGAGGCCGTGGCGCTTGCCGTTGACCTCGAACATGCCGGCGGGAGCAAGGCCCTCGAAGCCGTCGACCGGCATCTGCACGAAGGTGCCCCTGGCGACGGTGTGCTCGTTCGTCATCACCTCGGCTGGCGTGAGGACGGGCGTGACGGCGATGCCGCGGCGCTGCGCCTCGCGCGCGAGGTCCATCTTCTTCTTGTCGCGGAAGTGCTCGATGAACAGCGGATCGAGAACGTCGCGGTTGGCGAGGCGGAACATGAGCTGCTCCCAGACGTCGTCCTTGACGACGTCCGGCTCGCCGAGCCAGGCGCGCATCGCGCGCCACTCGCGCGGGCTGAGGATGACCATGCGGACGTGGCCGTCGGCGCAGGGATAGATGGGGTAGACGATGCCCGATCCGGCGCGGCGCTGGTAGCCGCCGGCCTGGCTGAACGAAGGCAGGCTCCAGTCCGAGAGGTTGGCGACGGACTCCATCACCGAGCAATCGAGGTGCTGGCCGCGCCCGGAGCGGAGCCGCTGGAAGACCGCCATCACGACCGCGAACGCCGCGGTGATCGCCGTCGCGTCGTAGGCGAGGGCGCCGGGCGCGACGATGGGCGGCCGCTCCGCCACGCCGGCGCGGTACATCATGCCGCCCATCGCGAAGCCGACCATGTCGGTGCCGGCGTAGTCGCGGTAGGGGCCGGTCTGACCGAAGTCGGTGATCGATACGACGATCAGGCGCGGATACCGCTCGACGAGCTGCGCCGGATCGAGACCGATCGATGCCAGATAGCCCGGGGCATGCGTCTCGATGAGCACGTCCGCGTTCGCGACGAGGCGGTGCAGCAGGCCGCGGCCGGCGGCCTGTTCGATGTCGAGCGTGACGCCGCGCTTATCGGCGTTGCGGTGGGCGAAATAGAGGCTGGTCTTGCCGTCGGGCGCGAAGGGCGGCAGGCGTCTCGACGCGGCGCCCCCGGGCGGCTCGACGCGGACGACATCGGCGCCGAGGTGCGCGAGCAGGCGGCCGCAGAGCTCGCCCTTCTCGTCGGCCAGGTCGACGGCGCGCGCGCCGGAGAGCGGCGCGAACCGACCGGCGCCGTCGCCGCCCCGCTGCGTCGCGCTAACGGCGCTCATGCTCGCTGCTCGTGCTCACGCCGTCCCCGCCCACAGTGGCGCCGCTCCTTTCGCGGGAGGTGGCCATCGCGCCGGTCCCGCTTGTACTAATGATTGCGAACGGCGGGAGCCACCGTCCCGCCGTGTTGTGCTCCCGTCTCAACCGTGTCTAGCGCTTCACGGCCTCTTCGGCGGCGAGCAGCTCCGAAATGTGGTTGTAGGCCTCGAGCGCTTGCTCGATCATCGAGAAGATGAGGTCGCGGCTCGAGGGGATGCTGTTCATCGCGCCGACGATCTGGCCGACGGGCGTGCCGACCAGGTTCTGGGGGTCGGCGTCCGAGACCTGCGCGTAGCGGCCGATGCGCCGCTGCGCCTCGGCGGTGAGCATGAACTGGAGCGGCATCGGCAGCGCGCCGGGCGAGTCGGGCGCGTCCCAGGCGTCGGTCCAGGCGGTGCGCAACTGGCGCGCCGGCTTGCCGGTGAGCGAGCGCGAGCGCACCGTGTCGCGCGAGGTGGCCTTGAGCAGCTTCTCCATGACGAGCTGGCTGGTATTGCTCTCCTTCACGGTGAGCCAGATCGAGCCGGTCCACACGCCCTGCGCGCCGAGCGCGAGCGCGGCGACCATCTGGCGCCCGCTGCCGATGCCGCCGGCGGCGAGGACGGGCGTCGGGGCGACGGCGTCGACGACCTCGGGCACGAGGATCATCGTGGCGATGTCGCCGGTGTGGCCGCCCGCCTCGTAGCCCTGGGCGATGATGATGTCGGTGCCCGCTTCCTTCTGGCGGACCGCCTGGTCGGTCCTGCCGATGAGGGCAGCGACCTTCACGCCGTGCTCGTGGGCCTTGTCGACGACGTCCTTGGGCGGCGGGCCGAGCGCGCTGGCGAGCAGCGTGATCGGGTGCGCGAGGGCGATGTCGACCTGCGGCCGCGCGCCCTCGTACGTCCAGCCGAGGAGGCCGACGGGCACCTCCGCGCCCTCGGGCAGGGGTGGCAGGTTGAAGCGGTCCATCAGCTCCTGCACGAAGTGCTCGTGCTGCTCCGGGATCATCTTCTGCAGGCCCTCCGGGTCGGCGCCGGAGCCGACGTACGACGCGGGCATGACGACGTCGACGCCGTAGGGCTTGCCCTCGACGTGGTCGTCGATCCAGTTCAGCTCGATCTCGAGCTGCTCGGGTGTGAATGCGAGGGCGCCGAGGACGCCCATGCCGCCGGCCTTGCTGACCGCGGCGACGACATCGCGGCAGTGGCTGAAGGCGAAGATCGGGAACTCGAGCCCCAGATCGTCACAAAGCTGCGTGCGCATGCGGTTCTCCTCTCGACACCACGGGGCGCGCTAGCGCGCGATCACGAAGATCTCCCCGCCGTCGCTGACTTCGGTCCGGTAGCAGGTCAGCGGCTCGTCCGGGGGCTCGCTGACGACCGCTCCGGTGGCGACATCGAACTGGCCGGCATGGAGCGGACAGGTGACCACGGTCCCCTCGAGCAGGCCCTGCGACAGACGGCCGCCCATGTGCGTGCACTGGTCGCTGATAGCGTAGATCGTGCCGTCGACGTTGGCGAGCGCGACCTCGTCGCCGTTGACGTCGACGAGCAGCATCTCGCCGGGCGGGACTTCCGCCACGTTCGCAACCTTCACGGGGTCTGTCATGGCGGGTTGCTCCGCGCCTGGCCGGACGGCATCCGGCGCCGTTTAGGCGAGCACCTTCGCGGGCGTGAAGCTGACGGGCAGGTGCTTGACGCCGTTGATGAAGTTCGAGCGCAGGCGCTGCACCGGGCCGGCCTGCTTGATCTCCGGCATGCGCTGGAGCAGCTCGTCGAAGAGGACGCGGATCTCCAGCCGGGCGAGGTTCAGGCCGAGGCAGTTGTGCGGCCCGCCGGCGCCAAACGTCAGGTGCATGTTCGGCGCGCGCCCGACATCGAACGCGTGCGGGTTGGGGAAGGCCTCCTCATCGCGGTTGGCGGCAATGTACCAGAGGGAGACCTTGTCGTCCTTCTTGATCTGCTGGCCGCCGAGCTCGAAGTCGTGCGTGGTGGCGCGGCGGAAGTACATCACCGGCGTGATCCAGCGCAGCAGCTCCTCGACCGCAGTGGGGAGGAGCGAGCGGTCGTTGCCGAGTCGCTCCCACTGGTCGGGGTGCTCGAAGAAGGTGACCATGCCGCCGGAGATGAGGTTGCGTGTCGTCTCGTTGCCGGCGACGGCGAGGAGCAGGAAGAAGACGTCGAACTCGAGCGGCGTCAGCTTCTCGCCGTCGACCTCGGCGTCGATGAGGACGCTCACGAGGTCGTCTCTTCGCTCGACGCGGCGCAGGTTGGCCAGCTCGTCGGCGTACTTGAACATCTCGATGCTGGCGTGCATGGGAGCGTCCGGCGAGGTCTGGAACTCCGGGTCGGTGCTGCCGATCATCCGGTTGCTCCAGTCGAAGACCTGGTGGCGGTCCTCCTGCGGGATGCCCATCAGCTCGGCGATGACCTGGAGCGGCAGCTCGGCCGCGATCTCGGTGACGAAGTCGCAGCTACCGCGTTCGGCGACGCTGTCCAGGATCTCCGTGGCGACGCGCCGGACGGCGGTTTCCAGCCTGTTGATGCGGGCCATCGTGAAGCCGGTGTTGACCAGCTTGCGCAGCTTCGTGTGGCGAGGCGGGTCCATGTTGAGCATCATCAGGTCTGCCCCGCCGGTCACGCCCTGTGGCTGGCCGTGCTCGTCGCCGTCACCGTCCGTCTGGTAGCCGCCGTACTCGGAGTTCGACAGGCCAACGACGCCGTGGGCGGAAGAGAACGTCGCGAAGTCCTGAGAGACGGTGATCAAATCGTGGTACTTAGTGAGGACCCAGAAGCCGGGGCCGTCCGGCTCGGGGTGCTTGTAGACCGGCGCATTGGCCCGGAGGAACGTGAACCAGTCGTGCGGCACGCCCTGAACGAACCGGTCCAGGTCCAGAAGATCGATCTCCTCGAGCTTCATCCTCGGTAGGCTCCTGCTCCCCCGCCGGCCCTGCGAGGCAGACTCTGACTCTCTCGATAACGTCAAGCCTCCGCGGCGATCATAGTAACGTCGGCCCGACGTGTTGTCAATGCGATCGGCGTGACGCCGCGCGTCATTGGCGGGCCAAGCTGGGCCATGATAGTCCTTCGGCGCTTTGACCTCACTACATCGATAGAGCTGCCCGCCGTCGCGCGCTTGCAGCGCGCGCGCTTCGGGCCATAGAATCAGCAGGCGAAGGAGGGGGCGATGCCCACCATCACCGATCAGCACCGCGCGCTCATCGGTCAGGAGAGCGAGCCGCGTCCGGCGGGCTACCAGGTGACGCCGGCGATGGCGCGGTTCTGGTGCGAGATGGTGGAGGACGCGAACCCGGTCTACTTCGACGAGGCGTACGCGCGCGCGACCTGGCTCGGCGGCGTTTTCGCGCCGCCGGCGATGCTGCAGACGTGGGGGATGCAGCCGCCCTGGCCACCCCAGCCGGAGGCGGATGAGCGGCCCCGGCTGGAGCTGGAGGGCTGCGACACGACGATCGCGACGAACTCCGTTCTCGAGTACTACCTGCCGCTCCGCTACGGCGACACGCTGACGCAGACGAGCCACATCACCACGATCGGCGACGAGAAGACGACGCGGCTCGGGGTCGGGCACTTCTACTCGACGGTCACGACGTACCGCAACCAGTTCGGGCAGGTCGTCGGCACGCACACGTTCACGCTCTTCACGTACCGGCCGCACGCGCCGGGAGCCGCCAAATGACGAAGCAGTGGCAGACGGGCGACCGGCTGGCGCCGATCAGCATCGATCTGACGCTGCGACGGTCGGTGCAGGCGGTGGCGGGCACGCGCGACTACTATCCGTTCCACCATGACGAGCAGTACGCGCGCGAGAACGGCGCCGAGGGCATCTTCTTCAACACGATGTTCCTGCAGGCCTACGTCGGGCGCGTCGTGTGCGAGTGGTTCGGCAACGACGCCTTCCTGCGCATGCTCGACATCTCGATGCGCGCGTCGAACTACGTCGGGCGGACGTTGACGGCGGGCGGCAGCGTCACCGGCGCGCGCGAGCAGGACTGCATCCGGCTCGTCGACGCGGACGTGACGCTCGGTACGGAGGACGGCCCGACGACCGCCGTCAAGGTAACCGTGCAGCTGCCTGTCGTGACGACGCCGGGCGCGTTCGCGCGGCCGTAGAAAGTCGCGATGGACTTCGCGTTTCCGGCGGAGGTAGAGGCGTTCCGGGAGGAGTTCCGGCGCTACCTCGACACTGTCGTGACGGCGGAGCTGGCGGTGGAACTGCAACGCGGCGCCGGCCCGGCGGCGTAGCGCGCCTCGCTCGATGACCATTCGCAACAAGGCGGCGATCGCGGGCATCGGTCAGACGGAGTTCTCGAAGGACTCCGGGCGCAGCACGCTGCACATGGCGCTGGAGGCCGTCCTCGCCGCGCTCGACGACGCCGGGCTGCGCCCGGAGGACGTCGACGGCGTGGTCAAGATGGCCGCGAACAACGACATCGCGGAGATCGACCTCCTGCGTTCGCTCAACCTGCCGAACCTGCGCTACTTCTCGGAGATCCCGCACGGCGGCGGCGCGGCCTGCGGCACGATCGCGGGCGCGGTGTCCGCGGTGGTGTCCGGCATGGCGGACGTGGTGGTCACGTTCCGCTCGCTGAACGAGCGGTCGGAGCGGCGGTTCGGCCAGTCGTCGGTGGGCGGGGGCATCGGCGGGTCGCAGGCGTACCACATCCCGCACGGCTTCGTCACGCCGGCGCAGTGGGTGGCGATCTTCGGCCAGCGCTACCTCTACGAGTACGGCCACACCACCAAGGCGTTCGGGCTGGTGTCCGTCCTGTGTCGCAAGCACGCGGCGACGAACCCGCACGCGATGATGTACGAGCGCCCCGTGACGATGGAGGAGCACCAGGCGTCGCGCTGGATCACGGAGCCGCTGCGCCTGCTCGACTGCTGTCTCGACACCGACGGCGCCTGCGCCGCGATCGTCGTGTCGGCGGAAAGGGCGAAGACGCTGCCCTGCGCGCCGGCGTACATCGCCGCCGCCGCGCAGGGCACGGGCAGCCGCCAGCAGATGATGACCAGCTACCAGCGCGAGAACATCGCGCGGCTGGAGGAGGCGGAGTCGACCGGCAAGGAGCTGTACCGGACGGCGGAGCTTGAGCCGAAGGACATCGACGTGGCGGAGATCTACGACCACTTCACGCCGATGGTGCTGATGGCGCTGGAGGCCTACGGCTTCGCGGCGCCGGGCAAGGCGCCGGACCTCTTCCGCGCGGGACGCGTCGAGCTGGACGGCGGCTTGCCGCTGAACACGCACGGCGGCCACCTGGGCGAGGGCTACCTGCACGGCTTCGGACACATCGTGGAGGGCGTGCGCCAGGTCCGGGGCACGGCGGCGAACCAGGCGACGCGCGCGCGCACGGTGCTGGTCACGAGCGGCACCGGCGTGCCGACCAGCGGGATCATCCTGTCGAAGGAGCCGTACTGATGGCGTCCTTCCGCCGACCCTACCCGGAGCCCGACCGCGACACCGCGCCGTTCTGGGAGGCGCAGAACCAACAGGAGCTGCGGTTCCAGCGCTGCACACAATGCCAGACGGTCCGCTACCCCGTCGGGCCGCTCTGCCCGCAGTGCCGGTCGTTCGAGACGGAGTGGATCACCTCGAGCGGCCGCGGCACGATCTACAGCTACACCGTCGTGCGCCACCAGACGCACCCGGCGTTCCCGGCGCCCTACACTGTGCTGCTGGTCGAGATGGAGGAGGGGCCGCGCATCATCGCGCAGCTCCGCGCGCCCGAGGACGCCGCGGTCGCGATCGGCATGCCGGTGACGATCGATTGGGAGGAGGGCGAGCTGCAGACCCTCCCGGTGTTCTACCCGCCGCCAGGCGGCTGAACGACGCCGAGCTGCACGAAGAGGCCAAGGGCATCGATGGTCGACCAGTGCTCGACGATCTTGCCGTCTGCGATCCGGTGCACGGCAATGCCCTCCATGGTGACGTCCCTGTTCGTCGGCGCGATACCGAGGAAGTCGCCCGTGTGCTTGCCGGACGCGCGGATGCGGGTGACCACCTTGTCGCCCTCGGCCACCTGGTCCAGGACTTCGTGCTTGAAATCGGAGAAGGCAATGAGGGCGAGGTTGAACGCCTTGTCGGCACCGGCGATGCCGGGCGGGAGGTCCGGGAACGGCGGTGGGTTGTGGTCGTTGTAGCGTTGTGCGACGAACTCCTCCAGGATCGCCGGCTCGCCGGAATCGATCTGTTCGAAGAAGCGCCGGACCAGTTGCTTGTTCTGCTCTGACATAGCCCACCTCCATTGATAGACCTCGTGCGGGCCCCATTCTAACGCACCAGGCGAGAGCGACGCGAGTGGCGGGACGCCAGGGCCGCGCCTAACCCAACACCAGCTCCGCGATCTGCTCCAGCGAGCGGCTGCCGCCGACCATGACCGTCGTCAGCGACGTGCGCTTCCACTCCTGCAGCTCGTCCTTGATCTTGCCAACCGGGCCGATGAGCGCCGTGTCCTCCACCATCTTCGTCGTCACGGCGGCGGCGGCCTCGCCTCGTTTGCCGTCCAGGTAGAAGTCCTGGATGCGCTTGCACTCGCCCTCGTAGCCGAGGCGGCAGAAGACGTCGTAGTGGAAGTTCATCCCGCGCGCGCCCATGCCGCCGATGTAGAGCGCGAGGCCGGGGCGGACGGTGTCGGCGGCGGCTTCGATGTCGTCGTTGATCACGATGTTGGCGTTCGTGGCCACCTCGAACTCCTCGGGTCTGCGGCGCGCGCCCGGACGCGAGAAGCCTTCGCTCAGGGCGTCGCGGTAGAACGTGTCCATGCGCGGCGAAAAGAAGATCGGGAACCAGCCGTCGGCGATCTCCGCGGCGAGCGCCACGTTCTTCGGCCCCTCCGCGCCGAGGTAGACCGGCAGGTCGGCGCGCAGCGGGTGGACGATCGACTTGAGCGGCTTGCCCAGGCCGGTGCCGCCCTGGAACGGCACCTGATACTGTTTGCCCGCGAACTGGAGGGGCTGCTCCCGCGCGAGGATGTCGCGGATGATCGTGACGTACTCGCGCGTGCGCTGGAGCGGCCGCGAGAACGACTGGCCGTACCAGCCTTCGACCACCTGCGGGCCGGAGACGCCGAGGCCCAGGATGAAGCGCCCGCCGGAGAGGTGATCGAGCGTCATCGCCGCCATCGCCATCGCCGCCGGCGTGCGCGCGGACATCTGGCAGATCGCCGTGCCGAGCTTGACCTTCGTCGTGCGGGCGCCGTACCAGGCGAGCGGCGTGAGCGCGTCGGAGCCGTAGGCCTCGGCCGTCCAGACCGAATCGAAGCCAAGCCGCTCGGCCTCGACGATACGCTCCTCCACGCCGGGCGGCGGGCCCGCGCCCCAGTAGCCGATCGTAAGCCCGAGCTTCATGACGCCTCCTCTCTGCGCCCGTCCATGATACCCGCAGCGTGAGATCGATCAAGAAGGGGTGCTGTGCGCGCAATGGCTTGCGTTCTCCTTCACTCGGGCTGCGGCAGAGCTGGAGCGCCTTGCCCTGCGGGCGGGGCGCATCGTAGCCTCAGAGGCTTGGCTTCTTCGCCTTGCTGGATTGCCATCCCCGCATTGAAAGTCGCGCGGCCCCTGGCCTGAGAGCTGAGAAGCTGCGGGATTTATCCCGCAGAATGCTGAACCAAAAGCGTCCCGAGCAGGCCACCTCGGACCATGTCGATTGACCGCTGGCGCGGCGGGGCTATAATTCGGGCAACCGGGGCTATCCAGAAAGGGAGGGACAACGATGCAACCCCGCAGACTAAGGACAAGGCTATTGCTGTTGGGCGCCCTGCTCATCGCCGGCCTGCTGCTCGCCGCCGCCTGCGACGACGACGAGGAGGAGCCGGAGGAGGCGGCGGCGACCGCCACGACGGCCGCGGCCGGCGAGACGCCGGCGGCAGCGATCGACATCTCGGGCGTATCGGAGCTCGACGACGGCACGCTCACCGTCGGCTCCGACATCGCCTACGCGCCGCTCGAGTTCTTTGAAGAGGGCACGGAAACGCCCGCCGGACTCGACGTTGACCTCGCACAGGCGATCGCAGACGTACTGGGCGTTGACGTCGAGTTCATCAACTCCGGCTTCGACGGCCTCATCCCCGCCCTCAATACGGACGAGTTCGACATCGTCATGTCCGCCATGACCATCACGGAAAGCCGGTCACAGGAGGTGGACTTCGTCGCCTACCTGAACGTCGGTACCGGCATCGTCGTGCCTGCGGACAACCCGAACAATATCGCTACGCTCGCCGACTTGTGCGGCCTCACCGTGGCCGTGCAGGTCGGCACCACCCAAGAGACGTTGGTGGTGGATCAGAGCGATCAGTGCGACGAGCCGATCGACGTGGTGACCTTCGATACGAACCCGCTCGCCGTCGAGGACCTGCGCACCGGTGGAGCGGACGCCAACCTCTCGGACTTCCCGGTCGCCTTCCTCGATGCCCAGGAGTCGGACGGGGCGCTCCAGGTGATCGACACGCAGATCGAGCCGGCGCCCTACGGCATCGCCGTACGCCAGAGCTCGACGGCCCTCACGGCAGTCCTCGAGCAGGCCCTGCAGGCGATCCGCGATAGCGGTGAGTACGACCAGATCCTGGCGACGTGGGACCTGGAGTCCACCGCCTTGCCGTAGCGCGCTACGCCTTGGCACATCTTGGGCGGCCCTCGGACCTCTGGACGCGCTGTTCCGAGGGCCGCCCCGTCTAACCTGGGAGGGCACCATTGCTGGACGCGCTGGCAGCGATCCGCTTCGACTGGGGCACCGTAGGGGATTTCCTCTTCGACCCGGTGATCATCCGGGCCCTCCGGGAAACGGTGATCATCGCCGTCGTGGCGATGGTGTTGGGTATCGTCTTCGGACTCGGGCTCGGCGTGATGCGCGTGTCGCGCAACCCTGCGGCATCCGGGTTCGCCACGCTGTACGTTTGGTTCTGGCGCGCCACGCCCGTCATCCTTCAGCTTCTCATCATGTATTTCGGCCTGCGCCAGGTGTTCGAGGCGGACATCTTTCGCGACAACTGGACGCGCTGGCGCGTCGCGGTCATCACCTTCGGCCTGAACGAGGCCGCCTACATGGCGGAGATCGTCCGCGCCGGCATCCGGTCGATCGAGGCGGGGCAGCTGGATGCCGCCCGGAGCCTGGGCATGACGAACCTCCAGGCGATGCGCCGCATCATCCTTCCCCAGGCCCTCCGGGTCATCGTCCCGCCCACGGGGAACGAATTCATTGCCATGCTCAAGAACACGTCCGTCGCGTTCGCCATCGGCGTGGTCGAGCTGACGAACGCCGCCAAGATCCAATCGGCGCGCAACTTCAAGGTGATGGAGCTGTACACCGTCGCGGCGTTCTGGTACCTGGTCATCGTCACGTTCTTCAGCATCTTGCAGGCCGAGCTGGAGCGCCTGCTCGCGGTGGGCGAGCGAGAGCGTCCCGAGACGCTCTTCTCGCGCGCCATGACGATCATGGGCAGCAGGCGCGGCGGTTGAGGGGAGCGTGGCCGCTCCCTAGCAGTGTGCTGAAAAAGTCCCGTCGCCGGGGGTACAGGGGGTGGAGCCCCCTGTCGGGGGTCTGGGGGGTGTCCCCCAGATTCCTTTCCTGGGCGGGCGGGCGGGAACGGCAGGCATTCATTTTTCAGCACCCTGCTAGAATGAGACCGCCGTGTCCGACGCGATGATCCGCTGCATCGGCGTCTACAAGAGCTTCGGCAAGCTCGAAGTCCTGCGCGCGGTGAACCTGGACGTCGGCCGCGGCGAGGTGGTGGTGCTGATCGGCGCCAGCGGCTCGGG
>Ga0326597_10006960_pt1 | contig 15424 bp, 12 predicted proteins | sample RVTome_12_FD_203789 | JGI IMG/M metagenome (GOLD analysis project Ga0326597, IMG submission 203789) | Soil microbial communities from uranium-contaminated site in the Upper Colorado River Basin, Wyoming, United States - RVT100D185 | ecosystem: Environmental > Terrestrial > Soil > Contaminated >...
GCTCGGGCGCCAGCGACTTCGCCGGCGCCTTGGTCTTCCGATCCTCCACCAGCTCGATGCCCACGAACAGACCCAGCCCCCGGACGTCCCCGATGATCTGGTGCCGGGCCTGCAAGCCCTGAAGCCCAGTCAGCAAGCGCTCGCTCATGAAGTCCAGGTATCGATTGCCATCCAGGTCTTCGAGCATCGCCCCGCGCCCGCGGGACACGACCAGAGGGTTACCCTCGCGCGCGAGTTGCCGTGCTTCCTCGTCGGTCAGTCCTTGCGGGTGAGCAAGCTTCGGCGCCATTTCCCGGTGGCTCTCGACGTTAGCCAGGTATGAGCGCTATGTACCAGGGGCGGTTGAAGGAAGTCCGACCGATCTCAATAAGCTGGAGTCGGTCGCTAGCAGCGTCGAGTTGCCGGAAATAGCCGAGCAATTCCTCGTAGGAGGCCAACTTGAAGTCGGCGCCCATCTGATGACCGAGCACCGACTCCGGTGTCGGCACATTTGACTGCAACCCGAAAGAACTAGGGCTCGAAGTCAAACACAACACAGACACGATGAGACCCGGCAATCTCTTCATCAGTAACCCTTTCTAGTTCTCCGTGAGCAGCAGAAGCTTTCCGTCGAGGGCGCCGTTGTACTCGCCCTTCTCGATGCCTATCTTTCCACCTACGATCACGGCCTCGGTCCCGGTGCTGTACTGACGGGCATCGGCGTGGGTGGCAACATCGTGGACGGTCTCGGGATCGAATACCACGACGTCGGCTTTGTACCCTACGGCGAGCAGACCCCGGTCCTTCAATTGAAGGAACTCGGCCGGAAGGGAAGTCATTTTCTTGACGGCATCTTCTAGCGTCAAAGCTTTGTCTTCCCTGACGAACTTCCGGAGCACCCTGGCCTGACTCCCGAACGCCCGCGGATGAGAAATGACGGGATCATCGGTTTCCTTTGTGATGGGCAACGCATCGCCATCGCTCGAGAACATCAGCCAATCTTCCTTCATGGCGTGCAACATGTCGTCCTCCGACATGACCCCGCAGGCGACGTACAGGTTGGGCTCGTCGAGGACTAGGTCAGCCACAACATCGAACGGGTCTCTTTCTTGTTCCTCGGCGATGTCGGATAGGATCTTTCCCACCAAATGGGCATTTTTCTCCGCCACCACGACGAGATAGCTATCCCATCCGGCGATGGCCACCGAACTTGGACGGTGAGGGCTGCCTACCAGCACGGACTGCTTTATCTCCTGGCGTTTCGAGTTGTCCGACAGCGCTTTTGCGAGCTCCGCCATATATTGCTCTCTCAACGCCTTCTCCTCTGCCTCCTCCAGATCGGGCTCGGACAGCTTCTTTCTGAGCTCCGCGAAGGGCTCCATTTCGGGCGGAAGATGAAAGGGTGCCCAGCCGGAGTTTTCGACGATCGGTATGATCGGGCCTCCCGATGCGAAGTGATAGGGATACATGTCGGCAACGATGTCGACTCCTCTCGACCGGGCGTCATTGATGATGTCAACGACCTCGGGCATCATTCCCCAAGCGTTCTTTCTGGCCGCCTTGAGGTGAGAGGTAAGTGCTCGGACGCCGGCTTCCTCGGCGATGCGGATGGTTTCACGGGTGGCCTCGGGGACGCGAAGGAACTCGTCACGCTGGTGGCTGGCGTAGACCCCTCCAAACTCACCGACAACTTTGGTCGCCTCGATGATTTCCTCGGTCGTCGCATAGCGGTCCGGGATATATTCCAGGCCGGTGCTCATACCCCAAGCGCCTTCCTTCATGGCCTGTCTTAAGATGGACCGCATCTTCTCGATCTCTTCCGGCGTTGCCTCGCGCGGTTCTGTTCCCATGACCGCTCTCCGGACATCTCCGTATCCGACCAGGTGGACGGCGTTCGTTCCGATACCCCGGCCCTCCCAATCGGTCTTGGTCTTCGCAATCTCGAACGTGCCATCTCCACAATTGCCGGTTACCACCGTGGTCACGCCTTGATTCAAATAGTTGAGGTTCGCGTTCGAACCGGGCTTGCCCAGATCCCCATCGACATGAGTGTGCGTATCGATGAATCCGGGAGAGACGACCAGGCCATCGGCATCGATGGTCTTGGCAGCGGTTTTGCCGCTTAGATCCCCAATCTCGACGATGGTGTCTCCTTTGATGCCGACATCGCCTGGAAACCCGGGATCTCCAGAACCATCCACGATCGTTCCGTTCCTTATGAGGATGTCAAAGTCTTCACCGGCGCTGGAACACCCGAAGAACGAGACGAATATGAGAACTAGGCTGCGTTTCGGCACGGCTTCCTCCTTGCGGGCCGGAACTTTGTTGGTAGTGGGCATTGGGGCTTTGGCGGACCGAGGGTCGGGTGGGACAGGGAGCCCCAATCTGCTGAGACGCGCACCGGCCGCCAAGAAAGGCCCCCGGGGGTCGATATATGATTCGTTCCCGTCGTGCGGACGCGTACCCTCTAGAAAGTGAGCCTCGCGCCGATCATCACTCGTCGCGGGGGCAGGAACTCGCTACGGACCCCGAAGACATCCGACGTTCCAAGCAGACTCAAAACATTCTCGTTGGCGCCGCTGTTCAAAACGTTCAGGAAATCGAAAAACGCTCCGACTCTGGCCCTGGGTCCGATTTGGAACAACTTCTGGAGCCTGACATCGAGGAGGTGCCAGTCATCCACGCGACGGCTACCGTCTCTTAACTCCGCATTGATCGTGCTGCCGATCCCGGTAATGTCCGAGTCGAGCCGAACCTCGCGCGGCCACGCTTTGCCGCTCTGACCGACGTAGTTCACGGCCACGAGGAAATCGTGTGGGAACTGGTAGAGGAACTGCGTCTTGAAGATCCACGGTCGTTCTCCGGGCAGTCTTCCTCCGAGATTGACGAAGTCGTTGGGGTTCTGGCCGAAGGAAGAAAAGTGCAGCGCAGTGTCTCCGTCCGCGGTCGGCTCGTTGTCGCTCCGTCCCGGTTCCGTGGCAACGGCTCCGTCGGTCTTCAGGTACGAGAAGGAGCTGTTCAGCTGCCAGTTGTCGGACATCCTCTTTGCCACTTGCACCGTGAGAGCATGGATGCGGGTCTTCAGCCTGTCGTCATTGCCGATAAGGAAGGACCTATCCGCCCGGTCGCTGACCAACCGTAGGACAGGGATAGGTTGGCCGGTAGCGTCTGCCCCCTGGTCGTCAATGTAGACGGCCGGCTCATAAACCCCGGCGATGTCTCGCCAGGCCGCATAGTCATTACCTCGCTTGTATGCGTAGTTGACTTGTAGGGCGAGTTGGTTACCGAGCTCCCGGTCAAACCCGATGACGAACTGATCGGTGTAGGGGTTCCGGTAATTCGGATCTATGCCCCTGCTGCCGGGTATGATGGCGTCCACCTCCGTGTTGAAGAATGTTCCGGTCTCGAGATCGTAGTCTCCGGCGAAGTATACGCGGGGCGAGGATCCGATGCTGAGGCAATACTCACAAGTGATGATGGCGCGGTAGTAGCGGCCGTAGTGAGCCTTGATGATGGTCCCACCGTCTTCGGTAAGCTGGTAGTTGAACCCTATCCTAGGAGAGACGGGGGTCCAGGTGAAGAGATTGTCAATGCCGGGAAACTCCTCACCCGTGGCGTTTCCATCCGCGTCCTTGACGACTAGATCGTCGACGGACGCACGCTTGTGGTCGTACCGCAAACCCAGGTTTACGGTGAGGCGTTCATTGACTGTCCACGAGTCGTCGACCCACAAACCGATGTTCGTCGCGACGCCGGAGTAAGCGAAGTAATCGTAGTCGTACCCATAGGCATAGGATTGCCCGTTGTACTCGTACGTGTAGATGAGGTCGTTGTAGCCATAGGTTCCGTCGGTTGTACCCCCGCGGTTCCATTGCACTCCAAACTTGAAATCGTGGCTTCCTCCCAGGAAGTCCTCGGCGTAATGAGTCACCTTTGCATTGATAGCCGTCTTGAAGATGTCCGCGTCATACCATATGTAGGGTGCACCGGTGACCTCGCCAGTGTCGAAGTTGTAGAAGCGTGGCCCTATCCGGGGAAATTCCTCCCCTATAGGGCCGAAGTGATCGTCTGACCAGAAACCCGAGAAGTGGGCCTCCAGCAAAGTGTCCTGGGATAGGACATTGGTATAGCCCAGGTTCACCGCCTGGGTCTTGCCGGTCTCCGTACCCACCGAGCTGGGAGCGTCGTTGGCCGACGCGGTATCCGGAAGATCGAAATAATCAATGTGATACATGAAACTGATCTTGTTCGCGTCGTTTATCTGGTAGTTGAGCTTCCCTATGAACGAGTCCTTCTCTTCCGAGGTGGGGAAGTCCGAGTCGGCGCCGGGCTGCGAGTCGCTGTCAATTTGGCGCTGGTAACCGGAGAAGAACCAGAGCTTGTCTTTGGCGATGGGTCCTCCGAGCTGGCCGGTGAAGTCCGTGAACTCGTCCCTGCGGTAGGGCAAGCCATCGTCTTCCTCCTCACTGGTATTCCGGCCCGTGAGACCATCGGTTTGGATATACATGTTGACATCGCCGCGGAATTCGTTCGATCCCTGGCGGGTCACGATGTTGAAGACGGCCCCAGCGGCGTTAGCGTATTCGGCGGGAGCGCCCAGGGAGAGGACCTCGACCTCCTCGATGGCGTCGATGTCCGGCCAGGGCCAGGAGTTGCCGAAGGCGGAGGCGGTAATGTCGACCCCATCCAATTGATAGGTGTTCTCGTCTCCGCCGGAGCCTAGGACGTTTTGGTTGCTGCTATCGAAACTCGACGGGCTGATGCCCGGTGCCGAATTGAGGTAGTCGAAAAAGACGAAGCGTCGGATCGGAGCGTTCTCGACCCACTCCCGGTCGTAGGTGGTGTTGATTCTGGTGGACCGTGTGTCGACGACGGGCTGCTCGCCAGTGACTGTGACGGTCTCCGCCACATTGCTGAGTTGGAGGGTGACATTCAGGTCGACCGTGCCTCCCACCGACACCGTGATCTGCTCGCGGCTTAGGGTTGCGAAACCATCCATTTCGTAAGTCAGATCGTACGCGCCCGGCGGCAGGCCGGTGAATCTGTAGGACCCGCGTGGGCCGGTCACGAAAGTTTGAGAGCCGGCAACCCTCTCGCCGCTAAGAGTGACGGTGACGCCCGGCATCACCGCCCCCGACTCGTCCGTGACGGTGCCGGCGATACCCCCCGTCGTGAACTGGGACTGGGCTAAGAGGGCCGATGGGACGGTAAGAAGTACTAGGAGACTAACGAAGATAAACACCTGTTTCTGCATAGAGTCTCTCCCCATAGAGTTTCATTACTCCACGTGAGGGGCTGGTGGGGAGAATCTTGCGAACAGGTCAAACTGCGTCGGCCGGGACCCCCCGGCGGACTCGAGCGTTCTGGCGCGGTATTTGGCCCAACCCCCCGTTCGCCGGGAGCCTACGCCCAGGAGCTCCTCTTTGTCAAGAGCCCATTTGGGCGAGTTGGGCGAGCTGGATTCGGGCTGCTTCGAAGTTCGGGCTCAATTGGAGGGTCGTTTGGAAGAGCCGGCGGGCTTCTTCAGTGCGTCCAAGGCGGAGTAGTGCGAGGCCGAGATTGTAGCAGTACTGTGCGTTCGACTCGTCTAGCCTTCTGGCTTCGCGAAAGGCCTTCACGGCTTCGACGAGATCGCCCTTTCCTCCCAACACCGTACCGAGGGAGTTCCAGTAAGACGCGGTCTCTGGATCGATGGCGACCGCTTCTCGGAGGAATCGCACCGATTCGCCTAGCTCACCCATATCGCGGAGGAGCTCGCCGAGCTGCACGCGGAGCAAGGCATCGGCAGGTGCCAGAGACACAGCCGCTTCGTAGGCCCGGCGCGCCTCCTGGAGGTTCTTGAGCTGGCGCCAGACCCTCGCCTCGCGTTTGCGAAGGCCGGCGTCGTCGGGAATGGCGGACTGCCCTTCCTGAAGAGCCGCTATGGCACCCCGAGCGTCGCCGGTGGCCGCGTGGCATTCTGCGAGTGCCTCCCACGCCGCCGCGTAGCCAGGCTGATACTCGAGAGCGCGTTGGAAGTGGACCGCTGCCTCCTGGTATCGCTTCGCAGCCAGCAACGAGCGACCCAGGTAGTAGTGGACTTCAAAGCTATCGACGAGGCCCAGCAACTGCTGGAACCGTTCGATGCTTCCGGTCATGTCTTTTTCGCGGAAGAGAGACAGGCCTTCGCGCAGCAGGCGGCTTGCCGCTCGGAACTCCTCGATCTTGTCCTTGGGATCGGCCCCGGTGGAATCTGTCGCGGTGCCGCCTCCTCCCACATAGCCCAAAGCACCCAACTTCTCGAGAAGATCGAGGGGCACTTCACCTAGCCCCGGGGCGGATCCCGAAGCTGCCCGGTCCTTCTCGAGAACAAGGGCCAACTCCGCATGAAGTGCCTCGGCCTTGGACGATTCCGTATTCACCAGATTCCGCTCTTCCGTTGGATCTTTCTCCAGGTCATAAAGCTCGGGCCGTGGCGCGGCGATGTATTTCCAGCGTCCCTCGCGTAGGGAACGGAGATCGCTCCACCCGAAGTGAAGAAGCGGGATCAACGTTTCCGCATAGGAAGTGGTTTCGGTCAGCTCGTCCGTTCCTCGGAGTGCTGTGGCAAGGCTACGCCCGGAGAGCTCGATGTCGGTCGGAGTGCTCATACCGAGTAGGTCGAGAACGGTTGGAAATAAATCCACCGTCCGAGCCGTTACGGTCAGGCGCGCTCCCGGAACCACGCCGGGACCCCGAAAGAGTAGTGGTACGGCAAGGGTCGATTGGTAAATGAAGAACCCATGCAGCGTTTCGCCGTGGTCTCCCAAACCCTCCCCGTGGTCGGACGTTACGATCAACAGGGTGTCGTCCCGTAAGCCCAGTTCCTCGAGCTTGGTGTCGAGACGGCCGATGAGCTCATCGGACCATGCGACTTCGCCGTCGTAGAGCCGGTCGGCATACTCTGTGGCGTAGGGCTCGGGAGGCTCGTAGGGATCGTGCGGATCGTAGAGATGGATCCAAGCGAAGACTCTCTCGGTAGTGCCGTTCGATTCGAGCCAGTCGAAGGCTTCGCTCGTAACTACGTCCCCGCGCTTCTGGAACTGACCCAGGAAGCGCGTATCGTCACCGTCGGCTCCCTCGAATTCATCGGAGTACAGGTCGAAGCCCCGGTCGAGGCCGGATTGTGCCTCGAGGACGACGGAGGAGATGAACGCCGCCGTTTGGAAGCCGGCCGCCTTCAGTACCTCGGTGAGGAGCGTGATCTCGGGATCGAGAGTAGGCGAGACGTTATCGCGGATGCCGTGCTCCGAGGGCAGAAGACCTGTAAATAGAGACACGTGCGAGGGGCGGGTAAGAGGAGCGTGCACCGTGGCATCCAGCGCCATGGCTCCTTCTTCCGCCAGGCGGTCCATGTGGGGTGTGGCGACCTCGCGGTTGCCGTAAACTCCTAGGCGATCGGCGCGCAGCGTGTCGATGGTGACGAGAACGAGGTGCCGTGCCGTCGGTGGTGGTTCTCTAGTGCACGATGTGGCAACGATGCCCGCAAGCAGTAGCACGGCGCCGGCCGCGAACGCGGCAGCAATTTGCTTTTTCGTCATCCCGGTCATTATCATCATCGATCGACGTACTGTCCAAACGCGTTTCAGCGGACAACGGGAGGCAAGACATGGTGAACAAGCCCAAAGAGCGGACGCGCCTAGTGGCCGACGATTACAACCCGATGACGGCGCCGCGCTATACGGACATCGCCACCTTCATGAGGGCCCCGCTCGTGCGCGATCCCTCCGAAGTGGACATCGGACTCATCGGCGTGCCTTTCGACAGTGCCGTCACCAACCGCGCCGGTGCGAGGCACGGGCCGCGAGAGATGCGCAACATGTCCAGCCTCATGCGCACCATCCACCACGTGACTAAGATCAATCCCTACGAGCTCTGTCGGATTGCCGATCTGGGCGACGTTCAATTGACTCACGGTTACAATGTGCCGGAGAGCCTCGAGGACATCGCCGAGTTCTACCGCAAGGTGCATGCGGCGGGTACGGCACCGCTGAGTGCGGGGGGAGATCACTCCATCACCCTACCTATCTTCCAGGCCATCGCCGCGGATCGGCCGGTGGGGATGGTGCACGTCGACGCCCACACCGATACGTGGGACGAGTTCCTGGGCTGCAAATTCACGCACGGTGCACCGTTCCGGCGGGCGGTCGAGGACGGGCTGCTCGATCCCAAGCGGGCGGTGCAGATCGGCATCCGCGGTGCCCAGAACACCGAGGAAGGTTGGACGTTCTCGATCGAGAACGGTATGCGCGTCATCTTCATGGAGGAGTTCACCAAGATGGGCGTGGATGCCGTCATCGCCGAAGCACGGCGGGTCGTGGGCGACGGCCTCACCTACATCTCTTTCGACGTGGATGGTCTCGATCCGGTCTACGCACCCGGCACTGGGACTCCCGAGGTGGGTGGGATGACGACCATCGAGGCACAAACACTGCTTCGAGGCCTACGAGGTTTGGATCTCGTTGGAGGCGACGTCGTGGAGGTGGCGCCCCCCTTTGATCCCAGTGGAAATACCGCGTTGGTCGGCGCAACGATGATGTACGAGATCCTCTGCGTCCTCGCCGAAGCGGTTGCCAAACGCAAGAAATAATCCTGGAGCGCTCGCTCGGGATTCCCTGCTTGATAAAGGGCGCGGGCGAGGTTGAATCGAGCCCGCACGTTGTCGGGCTGGGCAGATAGAGCCGCCTCGAAGGACTCTACGGCAGTGGCGAAATCTCTTTGCTGGTAGGCCTTCAATCCGCGCTGGAGCGCGGATTGGAATCCTTACTGAGTTTGCTGCCGGGCGCCAAGAAATAGGAACGTCGCCGTCAGGAGCAAGCCGACAGCTTCTTTAGCGCGTCTTCTCAAAGCAAATGTTTCTGATGCGACCCGAGCTCACATTGAGGCCGGTGACTTTGTCGTTGTTTTCGCGTAGGAAGCTGAGTTGCGTGCGTCTGGCATACCATTCGTCGCGTCCTGTCGGTACGAGCTGCACGTCCACTGGTGAGTACAAAAAATGGTACGTCAAGTTCCCGTCCACGGGACGAACGATATACGTTGCCTCGAGCTCGGAACTGTAGTACCGACCCGTATACTCATCGAGCTCATCGGCGCTCAGCTTCAGTTCACTCGGCGCCGGTGACTCGGGGCGCTCCCTTCGTTCCTCCATTGGTGCTGGGCCGGCGGTGAACTCATCGGACAAGTAAAGATCGGCCACTTGCATCGCCACGTTCGTTGCGGAAAACTCGCCGAGGTTGGAGAGGACCATTACGGTGAATCTCTGGTCGGGAAAGCGCATGACCGCCGTCGAGTAACCCGCGGCGCCACCACCGTGGCCGACCACCCGCAAGCCTCGGTAGGAGTCGATTTCGAGTCCGAAAGCGTAGTCGATTGTCTCACCGTTATTGAGTTTGCCACGAACGAGCATGCGGTCGATCAGCTTCGGTCCTGCCCCGCCTAACTTGTTCTCGTAGAAGTTCTGATCCCACAGGAGCAGATCTCCGGCATTGGTCAACAGGCCCGTGTCTCCGATTACATCGAAAATGTACTGGACGTTCTTGTAGCCACCCGTTTCCTTTTCCGAGTAGCTGAGGGCTCGATCCTTGACGATACGAGTGAAATCTTCGTAGAAATGACTAACTTTCATGTCGAGGGGCTTGAAGATGTGTCGTTCGGTAAACTCTCCCAAAGTGTGTCCAGAGACTTTGTGTACGATCTCCGCCAGCAACAGGTAGCCGGAGTTGCTGTAAAGATATTCGTCTCCCGGGTTGTTATTGAGTGCCTTTTGTCGGGCGACCAGGTCAACGATCTCTGCCTGGTGGTAGGTGTTCTCCCAAGGCATTCCCGCCAGCTCCATGAGATCCATATAGTCACGAAGGCCGCTGGTGTGATGGATCATGTGGCGGAGTGTGATGGTATGCCCATAGTCCGGAAAGTTTGGGAGGTAAGTCCGGATATCGTCGTCGAGAGAGAGCTTGCCTTGTTCCTCGAGCAAAAGAATGCTCATTGCCGTGAACTGCTTTGAAATCGAAGCGATGTCGAAAAGGGACTTCGGGGATAGGGGAACGTTGCGTTCCAGATCCGCCATTCCGTAGGCGTTCTGATAAGTCATCTTTCCGTCTTTAATGACGGCCACGACAGCGCCGGGGGTGTCTGTGGTGTCCCAATCCGCAAGAAGTGCGTCCACCTCTTTGGCGCGATCGTCCGTGGCTGCCGTGTTGACTGCGCCGCAAAGCAAAAGCACGAGTGTGGCGGTGGCTGAGATACGGACTTTCCGTCCCATCATGGTTACTCCTTGTCTCGATCGAGCTCGCAGGTCAGACAATGCGGCCCCTGACCGCGCTCGGTGTACTCGCTGAGATCCGGCGTGTAAACGGTCAGCCCATGGCTCTTCAGAATGTCATTGACGTAGGTGTTGTCCTTGAAGGAGATAACGCGGTCTTTCCCTAGGCACAGTACATTGAGCGCCACCTCCCCTTCGGCCTTCTCGACCGGAACATCGATGAGCTCGTACTCTCGGCCCTCGAGAAACCCGACGAACCAGTCGGGGACTTCGGACTTCACGATCAAAGCCAGCTTTGGAGCTACCGGGGCGAAGAGACAATCGAGATGGGTCCACTTCGGCGGGATAGGAATGCCGTGCACTTTGATGCCCTGCTTGGCGTAGATTTCCTGCGCGTTTTGGATTCCAGGCCAGGTGCTTCGCTCCCCGGTTCCGGTGGCGAGGTTCTTGTCGTCGATGTACTTGTTGTCACCGCCTTCCCAGCAACCGCGCTCGATGTGCCCGAAAATGTTATAACCCAGCTTTCTTAGTTGTTTCTCGCCGGGAACCTCTTCCCCTCTACGCTCCGCGTACTTGAAGCGACATATGACGAAACCCTCAGGAGAGTTGACGGCGAAATCCCGCGCGTTCACCGCGTAGTGGCGCGTGGGATCGGGCTCCTCGGTCCAAAAGACCTCAACCCCGGCATCTCGGTAGATATCGACCAGTTCGTCATGCTGTGCCTCGGCCTTTTCGTGGTCGACCTTGTCACCTCGCTCGATCGCCGTCCGCGCGTAGTCGTCGACGGGGACCAATTCGTAATAAGTGGACGGGCAGAGTAGGACCTTCCTGAGCACGCCGGTACCGTTGTAGACGGGCATGTCGCCACCCCTTTCTAGGCGGGAGGGTAACACAGTCTGAAGGAATCGCTTTGGCGTATTGTCCTTGCCCGCTCAAGTTCCCGAAAGTATGCCAATCTTAGTTGGAAATTGAAACGGCTCCAACCCTCGTGTGTTTGATGGCGTTGGTGAACAACATCAAGCCGCAAGAGAAAGGAGCCGAGATGAGAAGTTTGCTACGAACGGTCAAGAAACGCAAGAAGTCGCGTTGATTGGGTGAGGTGGAGGTGGTGGGGCGTGAGGAGTACGAGAAACTCGAACTGGACTCCAAGGTTGAGATGATCCGGGCGTTTGTTCCGCTGGGTTTGATGGACGTGCACGAGTTGCTAGACGACGAAGTGAAGGAGTTGGCCGGGGAGCGCTACAGCCGGAAGGAAGAGTCGGTGCACGGTCGGCGTCACGGAAGCAACCCGGGCACGGTGGGTCTTGCCGGCCAGCGAGTACCAGACGAAGGAAGAGCTCGCCGGAATGCTCGTCTCCCCGGGCCCCCAAGTCCAGTCGTCCGCGCGGGCGGACGAACTTCCTCGGTGCCTTCCTGCTCGTCTAAGGCCGAGTCCATCGGAGCGATTTTTCTCTGAACGGACGCGGTTAGCGTAGGCGCCGAAAAATCGGATGAGATGTTTGTTGGGCTCGGGGATATGGATGAGCACGCGCGCCAAGAACTCGAGGGGATCGATGAGTTCGGCATCGTCGACATCGCTTTGGGCTCATAGAGGAGCGGCGCGGAGTCCGGATCGACGCGCAGCCGAGACAGGTTGACCGGTGCGCGCATGAGATAACAAGCGAGCCTGTGAAGGCGCTCGGTGTCGGAGGGATAGACGGTGGTGTGATTGTGAACGGCCGAAGCCAGAATTTCGCCACGAAAGGAGCAAGTCTATGCGCTGTTGGGAGATAAGCTCGTGGTCTCCGAGGAGTCTGAGAACCTTGTGCCTGAAGACGAGCTCGGCCTTGCGGGTATCGACATAGGAGCACGGTTGCCACGAAGCGTCAGCGAGAAAAACCCCGCGCGTGACGATGGCATTGATGTGCGGGTTCCATCGAAAAGAAGACCCAAAAGTCTGCATGACGGCAACCATGCCGGGCCGCGCGTCGGGCTCGTCCGTGGCTTCCGCGCCGACGTGTCCGAGGGTGAACGTTCCCGTCGATACGACGGCGGTGTGGCTGCGATCGTCGAGCGGCAGCGTCGCGTCAGATCGGCCTCGATCAGCTTTCTGTACACACCTTTCTCGGCGGCTTTCTCCAGCATGGCCCTGGAGAAGTCGACGCGATCGACAGCCGAGAAGCCGAGCGCTCTCAGACAGCCGGGGGTGAGGCCTGTGCCGCATCCGACGTCGAGAATCGGCGCGTCACCCGCGGCCAGGTGCCGCGCCAGCATCTCTACGAGGGTCTGTGGCGCGATGTAGCGCAGTCCGCGCTCGAGCTGCGCGTCGTACTCGTCGGCCCAGCGCGCGTAGAAGTCCCGGGTATCCGCCTCGGTCTCGAGGGCGTAGGCATCGCGGAGAAACGCCCTGGCTCTGCGCTCCTCGGCATCCGGATCATCGGAATCGCTCATGCTGATCCGGGCGACGCCTGACGCGCGCGCACCCGTTCACCGCTTTCGCCGACGATGCGCGTGTACAGCTCGGCGTCGGTATCGCCTTCGGTGCCGAATACCAGCACCCTGGAGCGCTGGTCGAGACCGAGCTCCCCGGCGGCCTGCGTGTCGCTGCAGAGCGCCAGGCATCCGGCCAGCCCCGCGACACCCGACTCGCCGCCGACGATGGGCGCATCGCCCCCCTCACCTGCGGCCAGGCTGCACATGGTCTCGAGCGCCGCGTTGTCGTCGAGATGCATGAAGCCGTGCACACCCGCCGAGAGCAACGGCCACGCGATCATCGACGGCTCGCCGCACGATAAACCCCCCATCACGGTTTCCAGATCACCGTCGATATGAACATGCCTTCCGGCCACGGCGCTCGCAAAAAGACATGCGGCATTCTCCGGCTCGACCACGATCAGCCGCGGACGGGTCGCGCCGTAGCGCCACCACAACGGCGCGCACACCGCTGCCGCCAGCGCGCCGACGCCGCCCTGCACGAACACGTGGGTGGGCGCCCGTTCGAAAGCCGGCTCGGTGACGATCTCGTCGATCATCACCGTGTACCCGGCCATGACTTCGCGCGGCACGTCGGTATAGCCCGGATAGGAGGTATCGGATATCACCTGCCAGCCGTAAGTCCGCGCGTCGCTCGCCGCGCGCTCGACGGCATCATCGTAGTTACCGGCGACGCGCACCATCCGTGCTCCGTAGGATGCAATGGCGGCCTCCCTGGCCTCGCTGACGTGGGCGTGAATGTAAATGACGCAAGCGGAACCGAACATCTGCGCGCCCCAGGCGGCGGAGCGACCGTGGTTGCCGTCGGTGGCGCAGGCGACGGTGAGATTCGAGACGATCTCCGCGTACCTTCCCGCCATAAGCTCCGCGAAGCCGACCGGCTCCACGATGCCCCGCCCGGCCAGCTCGCGCAGCACATAGCGATAGACGGCATAGGCCCCGCCGAGGGCTTTGAAGCTGCCGAGACCGAAGCGAGCGGACTCGTCCTTGTAGAGCAGCCCATCGATGCCGGCTGCCCGCGCCATACCCTTGAGAGCCCGTAACGGTGTCGGGCCATAGCCCGGCCAGGTGCGGATTTCCGCCGACGCGGTGGCGCAATCCTCGGGCTCGAGCACCTCCGCGCATTCGCGCGGCGGGGCGTCGGCGTGCGACACCCGGGTATTTACAAAGAGGCTGAAATGCTCACCCACTGAGTTCGGACGAAAGTGCTCGAAAAACCACCATTGTAGAGTAGTCTTTGAACATCACACTCGCAAAAAAATCGAACCACTTTACGACAAGTGGATCGACCGCCTTCGAGTCGAGGATCACGAAATCATGCCGATACATTCCAATCCTTCTGAGAGAATACACCAATGCTTCTACTTTCCTTCCTGTGAAAGTTGTTCGTGTTGTGTGACGCGCCGTCACGATATCCTACGGTCGTACATGGGTCAAAGACCGAAGCTCGGCCCGGCAGCAATGAGGACGGTTCGATCTTCGTCCCTCTATCTCGAGCTATCTTGAGAAGTTCCGGGATGCTCGGAGCGCAGCCCGACCCTTGCCGAGTGCGTCGCCATCGCCCAGCCACAGCTCATCTGTGAAACTTACCCCCTCCGACAAAACCGTCAGCGTCTTCCCATACTTCTCCAACCTGATGACCTCCTCGACAAGCTCACCCGAGGCCTCCGGGAACCACCGATTCGCACGCACAGCGCCACGTTCTTCGGCGACGATCTTTCCACCGGCGTTCAACTTCCGCGTGATGCTCTCCGCCGACACCTGCCGAGCTCTGGTCCCCCCTGGAGCGCTCTCGCCGAATCTCGAAGCGAACGGTTTCGAAAGAACTGAGTACAGAATCCGATCCCCCTCGCTCACCACCACCGCAAGGGCCTCCGTCGATAGCTTCGCGTACCGAATCCGCGTCGCGGTTATCGACGTCTGGAACAGCTCGGCGAGACCCTTCACGCCGTCGAGGCCCGTCGGGAACTCCCTTCGATGCTTGTGGAACAGAAACTCGGGGATCAAGGGCTCGACCCCGAAAAGGTCTGCCTCACGTTCGTACAACCTCCCATCGATCCGCGCACCGTGGAGCTCGAGACGACTTTCGACATCGCGCCGGGAGACGCCGTGACGGTCGTTGCCACCGGCCTGGTGGAAACCCGCACCCTCAGGGTGGTTGCCATCCATGACGATCTGACTCCGAGCGGGGAACGCGCGAGGATGCGCCTCATCAACGCGATGTCGGATTTCCCCGCGCCTCTCGACCTTTAGCGAGACCGCCGCTCCGCTCTGGTGCGTCGCGTCGAGCTCCTCGAAGGGGCGTCCTATCGCGACCTCGACGCCGGGAATCACGCTTTGGAGGTTCGCCGTACGGGAACGAACGAGCCTGTGGTGCCCGTCGTGCCGTACGGACTAGCCAGAGACGCGAGCTATACGAATGTTCGCCTTCGGAACGCTCCGCCAGGGTGACCTCGATTCGCGCTTGGTCCTGGATGCGACCGAAGGTTTCGCCACGCTTCGCCGTTGAACGGTTGACACTCAAGCCAAGGGCGAGCCAGCTAGCTGGGTCCTTCTCGCTCGTCGCCGCCAGAACCCATAGGCGGGAAGTCCCAGGCAGAGAAACAGGGTTCCGATCAGGGACTCCACCGGCCTTTCGATGACGGTGTTGGCGAAGAGCGCTACCGACGAGAGGATGAATAGCGCCGGGACCCA
>Ga0326597_10006961_pt1 | contig 15423 bp, 12 predicted proteins | sample RVTome_12_FD_203789 | JGI IMG/M metagenome (GOLD analysis project Ga0326597, IMG submission 203789) | Soil microbial communities from uranium-contaminated site in the Upper Colorado River Basin, Wyoming, United States - RVT100D185 | ecosystem: Environmental > Terrestrial > Soil > Contaminated >...
GCGCGGGTGGCGCTGTGGGTCAATCCCAATATCGAATTCTTCGGTCTCGACGACGTGATGCCGAGTAACCTCAACGAGCGGGTGCCGCGCGAGCACGCCAGGATCCCGAACGTGCGCAACTGGGCGGTCCGCGACTACGGCAACCGGGTCGGCATCTGGCGGCTCATGGAGGTGCTGACCCGGCATGGCATCCGCGCCAGCGCCGCGCTCAACAGCGAAGTCTGCGACCATCACCCCGAGATCATCGAGGAAGCCGGCCGGCTCGGCTGGGAGCTGATCGGCCACAACCAGACCAACGCGTTGCGGTTGACCGAGATGGACGGGGCCGAGGAGCGCGCCGCGGTACGGGCGACGATCGACCGCATCGAGGCGGCATCAGGCAAGCGCCCGGTCGGCTGGCTCGGCGCTGGCCTCGCCGAGACCTGGAACACGCTCGACTACCTCGCCGAAGCCGGCATCCGCTATGTCTGCGACTGGGTCAACGACGACCAGCCGTATCTGTTCGACATCGGCAGCCCGCCCTTGGTGTCGCTGCCCTATTCGGTTCAGACCAATGACGTGCCGGCCTATTTCGAGATGAAGGTGTCGGTGCCCGAATTCGAGGCGATGCTGCGGCGCCAGTTCGACACGCTGTACCGCGAGGGCGAAACCATCCCGCGGGTCATGGCGATCGCGGTCCACCCGTACGTGACCGGCCAGCCGCATCGGATCGGCGCTCTCGATTCGGCGCTCCAATACATCTGCTCGCATCCCGGGGTCTGGCGCGCCACCGGCTGGGAGATCGTGCAGCATTTCCTGGCGCAGCAACCCGTCGATGACAAATGAGCGCCGCCGTCAGGCTCAGTCTATCTTGATCGCGCGCAGCGCGGCGGTGTCCTGGCGCGCCCCGGCCAGCACGTAATTAGTGTCGGTGCCGGCAATCACGAAGCGCGCGCCGAGCCCGATCAGTTCGCCTTGCAGCACGGTGTTGTGGCGAATCCCGCCGACCCCCAGCACCTTCTTGTGCGCCCGGCACGCCGCGGCCACCCGTTCGTAAGCGGCGCGCAGCCGCGGATGGTCGACCTGTCCGGGGATGCCGTAATCGGTCGTCAAGTCGCCCGAGCCGATCAGCAGGACATCGATCCCATCGACTGCGGCGATGGAATCGCAATTCTCGATGCCCTCCGCGGTCTCCAGCATGACGATGACCGCGGTCTCCGCGTTGAGCCTTGGGTTCAGCTCGGCTAGCGGCACCGCGCGGTAACCGAGCGCCGGTCCCAAGCCCATTACCGAGCGTTTTCCCAGCGGGGGAAAGCGGCACGCGCTGACGATCGCTTCGGCCTGAGCCCTGGTGTTGACGTCCGGCAGGATGACGCCCTGAGCGCCGCCGTCGAGCACCCGGCTCATCCACTGTGCGTCATGGTTCGGCACCCGCACCAAGGGGGTGATGCCGATGCCGAGCGCGGCGGCGCAGATCGTCGCCGTCGTCTCGATCGAATAGGGCGCGTGCTGCATATCGACATAGAGCGCGTCGTAGCCGCCGGCCTTGGCGACCATCGCGATATCGACCGAACGCGCGAGGCGCAGGTTCATGCACAGCACGAGTTCGCCGGCAGCCAATTTTTCCTTCATCGATTTTTCGGGCATGCGTTCTGCTCCTGCGATTGATTGAGGCACGGTCGTAACTCTAAGGGATCTGTGTGCCTTCGGCGGCCACGGCTCTTTGAACAGCGGGCCGCGCCAGCATGCGTGCGCGATGCTCCATGATTTGGGGCACCTTCCTGGTGTCGACGCCGTCGCCCTCGATCCAGGAAGCGATCGTGAAGAGGTACGGATCGCAGATCGTGTACCGGTCGCCCATGACCCACGGGCCCCTGAAGAGCTTATGTTCGATCAGCTCGAAGCATTCGGTGACGTTTGCCGGCGCTTTGCGTTTCATCGCCTCGATCGCCGCGGCGTCGTCCGCCCACCTGGTGCCCCGCATCCGATGCGCATGCGCGACGTGCACGGTCGAGCACAGATAGCTGTTGAACTCCTGCACCTGCGCCAGGGCAAACGGATCCGCGAGCGGCGCGAGTTCGGCGTTCGGGAAGCGCTGCGCGACAAAGCACAACAACGCGGGTGTCTCAGTCAGCGTGCCGCTTTCGGTCACCAGCGCCGGAACCCGCCCTTTCGGGTTGACCCTGAGGTATTCGGGGCTCCTCTGGCTTTGTGAACGGAAATCCACCAGAACCGCTTCGTAAGGCGCGCCGGCCTCTTCGAGCGCGATGTGCGTCGCGAGCGCGCAGGTTCCGGGAGCATAGTAAAGCCTGAACATGATTTTCGTCCTTCTCTGAACCACAAATTGCGCCTCGGCATGGCTCGGCCGCGATCCAAGGTATTATCGGAAAACCGGAGCGGATGGGAGACGATGATGACCGACGATCCCGCTTGGCCCCTGGCGCAGCATGTCTGCCGAACGGGTTACGTTGATCTGTCCGGGAGCGCGGTCGAATCCGCCCGTCGCGATATCCTTGACACGTTTGGCTGCATGCTCGGCGGCAGCTTCTCCCCGGGAGTGGGCGAGCTCTTTGGAGTGATAAACCGGTGGGGCGGTCTGCCGGAAAGCCGCGTCCTCTTGCGCGGGGTCCGCCTGCCGGCGCCGCAGGCTGCGCTGCTGAATGCCAGCATGGGCCATGCGCTGGATTTCGACGACACGCTGGACACCGGCGGCTCGATCCATCCGGGCGTCTCCGTGCTGGGCGCGGTTCTGGCGGTATGCGACAGAATCGGAGGTGTCGGCGGACGGGATGTCCTGTTGGCGGTCGCGCTGGGGCTGGACGTATCGTGCCGCATTGCGCTCGCGAGCACGCTGGACCGAGGCTGGCATCGCACGGCAGCGATTGGGGTATTCGGCGCCGCGGCCGCCGCCGGCAAACTGGTTGGCCTGACGCCGGAACAGATGCTGGCCGCCTTCGGCATCGCCTACAGCCATGCCGCCGGCAATCGGCAATGCATCCTGGACGGAGCGCTGACCAAGCGGATGCAGGCCGGCCAGGCGGCAAGCGCCGGTGTGTTCTCGGCCGTCTTGGCGCAGACCGGGTTTACCGGGGCGCAGAACATATTCAGTGGCCGTTTCGGGTTTTTCGAGCTTTACCAGCCGAACGGGTACGATTCGTCGGTGCTTCTGCGCGATCTTGGCACAGAATTTCGCGGCGAAGCGCTGAGCTATAAGCCTTATCCCTGCGGTCGCCCGCTGCATCCGGCGATCGATGCCGCGCTGGCAGCGCGTGCGCGGCTCGACATCGAGCGGGCTGACGACATCGAGGGGGTGACGATCGAGGCGGACCCCGCCGGTCACCGCGACCAATTCGGCCGCGGACCGGCGAAGCGCCGCCCCACCCAGGTGGTGGAGGCGCAGTTCGCCCAGCCGTTTCTGGTCGCCACCGCCTTGGCGCATGGCAGGGTCGGGATAAGGGAGGTGGATGGTCTGGGGGATGCCTCGGTTCTCGCGTTGTCCGATCGGATCGCCGGCGTCGCGCGGGATGGCCGGCCGAAAGGCTCGCTGAGCATTACCGTGCAACGGACCGACGGGCGATCGGTAACCGTCGAGGCCAGCGGTCCGATCGGGTCGCCGGAAAAGCCGCTTACCAAAGCTCAGTTCGAGGCAAAGTTTCGCGATTGCGCGGGCAATGCGGCGCATCCGCTATCCAATGCAAGCCTGGATGCTGTGCTGGCCGCAATCGGGCGATTGGAAATGCTGCCGGATGTGCGGGAGCTGATGACGCCGTTTGCCGGGTGATGGGTGGCCGCAGCGGTCATCCCTCTTGCAACGGCCGGTTTCACCGCGGGACTAAGGAACGCCGACAGATTTTTCGATCGATGCCATTTGCCAGACCCGTGCGGGCGAGAGGGGGAGCTGGTTCGGCATTGCTCCGAACGAGGTCAAGGCGTTGGCGACGGCGTTGGCCATCAGCCCGCCGACCGGGATGATCGCGCCCTCGCCGGCGCCCTTGACCCCAAGCGGGTTGCTGGGGGAGGGGTGGTTCTCCAGCGCAATCGCGCGGATTGTCGGGAAATCGGCCGCCGTCGGGATCAGGTAGTCGGCCAGATTGCCGGCCAGCAGCTGCCCGTTCGCGTCGTAGACCAGGTTTTCCATGAACGCGCCGCCAAGCCCCTGCACGATCCCGCCGATCGCCTGGCCGTGCAAGGTCAGCGGGTTGACGATGCGGCCGACATCCTCGACGACCAGAAAGTCCAGCAACTCGACGCGGCCGGTTCCGGGGTCGACCGCCACATGCGCCGCCGCCGACCCATAGGAATAGGTCAGCTTGTTGTTGTTGGCGAAAGCAGCGTCGACCCGCAAAGAATCCGCCGCCAATTCGGCGAAGGAAACCGAGCTTCCATCGCTGGTGCGGGCGCGGCCGTCGACAAGCTCGATTTCGTCGGCAGAGCCGCCAAGCCGAGCGGCGGCCGCTGCCCGGATCTTTTCCAGGAGCGCCCTCGCACCCTCGAATACCGCCGAGCCGCCAAGCACCGTCGAGCGCGAAGCGAATGCGCCGTAGCCCTCTTGCAGATAGGGGGTCGAGCCATGCAACACGCGCATCTGATCGAGCGGCATGCCAAGGGTATCGGCGGCAATCTGCGCGATCACCGTTTCGAGGCCCTGCCCGACCGCGGCGGAGCCGACATACACCGCCACCGTTCCGTCCGGCTCAAGCTCCAGCCGCGCCGTCTCCTTCGGCCCGGCGCCCGATCCTTCGATGAAACAGGCGACCGCGATGCCGTGATAGCGCCCCTCGATCAGCCGGCCCTGTAATTCACGCTTTTCCGCCCAACCGAACTCGGCCAGGCAGCGCTCCAGTGTCTCGCCGTAATCGCCGCTGTCGCATTCGGTATCCACCGCGGGACCGCCGGGCTCCAGCCGAGCGAGCTTGTACGGCATCTCGGCGGCGCCGATCAGATTGCGCCGGCGCATCTCGGCACTGTCGATCCCCAGATCGCCTGCCGCCAACTCGACCAGCCGTTCGCAGAAAAACGATGCCTCGTAGCGGCCGGGCGCGCGATAGGTGCCGGAAGGCGTCTTGTTGGTCAAGAGCGCCGTCGAGGTGATGCGGATGTTCGGCACGCGGTAGGGACCGCTGAAGAATTGCGCGAGGGTGCGCGGCTGGATCAGTCCGTTGGTCCGGACATAGGCACCGAGGTCGACGAAGACCTCGCCGCGCAGCCCGAGGATCGTGCCGTCGCGGCGGCAGGCGATCTCGACCTCGCAATCCGCTTGGCGGGCATGGTTCATCGCGGTCAGGTGCTCGCGGCGGTCCTCGATCCAGCGGACCGGGCGGCCGGCATGGCGGGCGGCGAACGGGATCAGGAAGTCCTCGGGATAGAACTCGCCGCGCGCGCCGAAGCCGCCGCCGACATCGTTTTCAATCAGATCGACCTCGGCGGGACCGAGCCCGAGCATCGCGGCCAAGGTATCGCGATTGAAGAACGGCACCTTGGCGGCGCCCAGAACGGTCATCCGCCCTTGCGCCGCATCCCATTCGGCAAGGACCCCGCGCGGCTCCATCGGCAATGCGGTATGGCGCTGGACCTGGAAACTCTCGCGCCTGACGTACGGGGCATCGCGAAATGCCGCGTCCGCGTCGCCGAGGGTGGCGGTGAATTTCATCGCGAGGTTGGTCCCGGTTTCCTCGAACAGCAGGATGTCGTGTTTCCCCGACACGTGGCGATCGGCAACCGGCGGCAACTCTTCGATGTCGAGTGCAATCGCCCCGACCCCGTCCTCGGCCAGCGCCGCGCTGTCCGCGAGAACGACCGCGATCGGCTCGCCGACATAGCGCACGCGCTCCGCCGCGATGACCGGCTGGAGAAACCGCTCGCTACCGGGTAGCGGCAGAAGGCGCAGCGGGATGGTCGGCACCGCGCCGATCTCCGCCGCCGTAATGACCGCGTGCACACCGGCCATCGCGCGCGCCGCCGTCGCATCGAGTCCGCGAATCCGGCCATGCGCGACCGGGCTGCGCAGGATCGCGGCATGCAGCATCCCCTCCCGCTGCAAATCACCGACAAATTCGCCCCGGCCGCGCAGAAACCGCAGGTCTTCGATCCGCTCGACCGGGCTGCCGATGTAGCGGTTCGCCCCGATCATGGCTTGCCGGCCCCCGGGGCGGCCTTCCGGTAGGCAGCGCGCGCTTCGAGCACTGCCTCGACGATTCCGATGTACCCGGTGCACCGGCACAAATTGCCCGACAGCACCGAGCGGATGCGGTCGGCATCGGCATCCGGTTCCTCGGTCAAGAGGGCATGCGCGGTGGTCAACATACCGGGCGTGCAGAAGCCGCACTGCAAGGCATGATGCTTGCGGAAGGCGGTCTGCAACGGGGTCAACGCCGCCTCGGTCGAGAGACCCTCGACGGTGACGACAGTGCTTCCCTCGGCCTGAACCGCCAGCATCAGGCAGGCGCGCACGGCGTCGCCATCGACAATGACGGTGCATGCGCCGCACACGCCATGCTCGCAGCCGAGATGGGTTCCGGTCTGCCGCAACACGTCGCGCAGGCAATCGGCGAGGTGCATGCGCGGCTCGACGTCGACCTCGACGGAATCGCCGTTCAGCTGGAAATTCACCCGCATCACCGACCCCGTTTCTGTGCCGCGGCGCGCAGGCCGCGCTCGACAAGAGTTGCGACGAGGCCACGACGGTACGCGGCGCCGGCGTGCAAATCCTCCGGCGGATCGACTGCTTGCGCCGCGGTCGCTGCGGCCTGCCGGATCAACCCGTCGTCGACCTGGTGGCCGTTCAGCAATGTCTCCACTTCGATCAGGCGGTGCGGCCGATTGCAGGCGCCGATGACCCCGACATGGGCGTTGCGCGCTCGGCCGTCCTGGTCCTCGTCGTAAAAGAGGACGATGCCGGCAAGCGCGAAATCGCCCTGCCGCTGGGCGAACTCCCGAAAGGCCCAGCGCCGATCCCTGGACCAAGGCGGCAGGTGCAGCTCGGTAATGATCTCGTCCGGTCGACGCAGCGTCGACAGCGGGCCCGTGAAGAATTCGCCCGCTGGTATCGTCCGGGTTCCGGCCGCGCCGGCGAGGCTGATCTCGGCGTCGCACGTCACGGCGATGCCCGGCAGTTCGGCGGCCGGGTCGGCATGGGCAAGGCTGCCGCCGACCGTGCCGCGGTTGCGGATCTGATAATGCGCGACATGCCCGATGGCCTCCCGCAACAGCGGGTGCGCAGTCACCAGCCGCCGGTCGTCCTCGATGTCGCGCCAGCGCACCCGGGCGCCAAGACGAACGCCGCTGTCGCCGATGGCAATGGTGCCGAGCCCGGAAACCCGGCGCAGATCGACCAGCAGGCTCGGCGCCGCCAGCCGGAAGGCGAGAAGCGGCATCAGGCTTTGCCCGCCGGCAATCACCGTTGCCTCGGGATCTGCCGCGAGCAGGAGGGTCGCTTCCCGCAGCGTGGCCGGGGCCTGGTAGTCGAAAGGAGCGGGTTTCATCCCGTCGCCTCACAAGGCCGGACTAACCGGGTCAGAACCAATGGCTCATCTCCGAATCGAGGCAATTTGCGCGCCGACGGCTTTCCTGAGCCCTGCCGCAGCAAGACGGTGGCACGCGCGTTGCGATATCGCAACCTTGGACGAAGCCGCCCGGTGTGGACGCGATCTTCAAATGCGGTAAATTGGCCGGATGGAAGCCGATGTGGTGGTCCTCGGGGCCGGGATGGTCGGGGTTTCGGTTGCGGCGCATCTGCAGAAGCGCGGCAAAGAGGTCGTGCTGCTCGACCGGCGCCGGCCAGGCGAGGAGGCCTCCTTCGGCAATGGCGGCCTGGTCCAGCGCGAGGCGGTGTTCCCGCACCCTTTCCCGCGCGCGTTGGCGGAGCTGCGGCGCATCGCTCGCAATCGCTCCGTCGACGCCTACTACCACCTCTCCGCACTGCCGGGCCTCATCCGGCCGCTGTTCGGTTACTGGCGCAATTCGGCGCCGGACCGCTACGCCGCAATTGCGCTGCATTACAGCACGTTGATCGCAACCTGCACGACCGAGCATCAGAAGCTCGCCGAGGAAGCGGGATCAACCGAGCTGCTGCGACCGGTCGGCTTCATCAGGGCCTACGAAGACGCCGCGGCGTTCGCCGCGGATCTCGCCAAGGCCGAAGCGGTGAAACGCGATTTCGGGGTGAATTTTGTCGCGCTCGACCCCGGCGCCCTCGCCGTCGCGGAGCCGCATTTGCGCACCGGCTTTGCCGGCGCGTTGCACTGGACCGACCCCTATGCGGTCAATGACCCGCATGCCCTTACGCTGAGCTACGCCGCGCTCTTCGAGCGCCTGGGCGGGTGCTTCGTGCTCGGCGACGCGGCGACGCTAATGCGCCACGGCGCCGGCTGGCGCGTCTCCGCCGCCGACGGTGCGACCGTCGAAGCGGCCGAGGCGGTCGTCGCGCTCGGCATCTCGTCCGACCGCGTCGCCAGGCGCTTTGGCTATGCGCCCCCGCTGTTCGGCAAGCGCGGCTACCATCTGCATTTCAAACCGACCGGCAACGCCGGGCTCACGCGACCGGTCGCCTCCAACGGTTTCCTCCTGGCACCGATGAGGGCTGGCATTCGCCTGACGACGGGCGCGGAGTTCGCGCGTCCCTCGGCCGAGCCGACCCCGGTACAGCTCCGCCGCGCCGAGCCGATCGCGCGGACCTTGCTGCCGCTTGGCGACGCGGTCGAACAAACGCCGTGGATGGGGATACGGCCATGCACTCCCGACATGCTGCCGATCATCGGCCCGGCACCGTCGCAAGCCCGCCTGTGGTTCGCCTTTGGCCATGCCCATCAGGGCTTCACCCTCGGTCCGGCCACGGGGAGATTGCTTGCCGAGATGATGATGGGCGAAGCTCCCTTCGTGGATCCGCGGCCGTTTCGAGCGGAGCGGTTCTGACCTGGCGAGGACGCGACGATGCTTGAAACGCGACAGCTCCACCCGACCCTGGCCCGGGAAGTCGTCGGCCTCGATTTATGGGAGCGGCTGGACGACGCGACCGTCGCGGCGCTGCGCGCCCTCTATGCGCAATACGGCGTCCTGGTGTTTCGTCGCCAGGCGCTGAGCGAAGTTGAACTCGCGGCGTTCTGCGCTCTGTTTGGGCCGCTGGAACGCACGGTGCGGAGCGATTGGGCCTCGCCCGCGATCCCCGAGGTGACGGTTCTCTCCAATCTGAAGGATGGGCTCGGGCGACCGATCGGCGGGCTCGGCGACGGTGAGCTGCAATGGCACTCCGACCAGTCCTATATGCTGCAGCCGGCGACCGGTGCGGCGCTCTACGCGCTCGAACTGCCGCCCGAGGGGGGCGAGACCTTCTGGGTCGATTTGCGCGCCGCCTACAGGGGCTTGTCGCGGCAGTTGCGGGCGGCGATCGCCGGGAAGCGCGGCATTTTCGATTACACGAAGCGGCTCGCCGGGTATGGCCGTGCGGCGGACCAGCAGATTTCGGAAGAGGCGAAACGCCTGACGCCGCCAGTGAGCCACGCGCTGGTCCGCGCCCACCCCGAGACCGGCGACCGCTCGCTCTACCTCGATTCGACGACAACCGTCGGCATCGACTACATGGACACGGCCTCCGGTCTTGCCCTCCTGGACGAGGTCTACCAAAGCGCCACAAGCGACCAGTTCGTTTACGCCCACCGATGGCAGGTCGGCGACCTCATCCTGTGGGACAACGGCTTCACGATGCACCGCCGCACCCCGTTCGACCCGGGCGCGAGGCGCCTGATGAAACGGATGACGATGCAGCTCGACCGCTATCGCCACGTCTTGCCCGACGGCAGGCTTGCCCAATCCGAGGTCGGAATGCCGATCTAGCGTCGGCATGCGGTTAGTGCTTAACCGGTCAGCCGTCGGTCAAGGCCGGGACGGCAAATCGCGAGCGCTGGCGACAGCCGCGACCCCGCGGCATTGAGAATCGGCGTGCCGGCGATCCCCGGTTGCGCTCAATCGGCCGCGAGGACGCGGGCGAGCTGGCTCAGCGCCTCCTGGTGACGCTCGTTCGGGATCTGCGCGAAATTGCGGGCGAGTTCGAGGCACATCCGCTCGCGCGGGCTGACCGCGCGCTGGCCTTGCGCGTCGAGCCCCTCAAAGAAATAGCCGACCGGCACACTCAGAACCTGACCGATTTCATAGAGCCGGCCGGCTGAGACGCGATTGATCCCGCGCTCATATTTGTGGGCCTGCTGATAGGTGACGCCGATCAGGTCGGCCAGCTGCTGCTGGGTCAGGCCCAGCATGATCCGGCGCTCCCGAACCCGCGCGCCGACGTGGCGATCGATCTCCTGCGTCCGCCCGGTTGAGCGGCGCGAGACTGCGGTGCGGTCGGTCGGGCTGCCGCTTTCCGACGGCGCCTTGATGTTGGGATCCTGTTGGGTCATCTCGGGTCCACTCGATGAAGGTTGGATCGTCCGTTGTTCGTACCGTGTCGGCATAAATGGGGAGCTGCAGGGGGAATTATTAGCCTATTGCGCGACGAATCCCGTTGGTACAGGGCGCGACGCCAAATCTCATCCGGTTACCTGCGCCGGTGCCCCTCAACCGCTGGCTCTGCGATTGGATAGCGCTGTTGTGTCAAATTTTAGGCAACGGTTTTGCAGCGCACCACGCCGCGCATCCCGAAGGCTCCGCTGCTCTTGCATAGCGCGCTTGCAGCGTTCCCGTTTGACAGGCTCCGATAGCGGTGATACCGACCCATGGTCTTGCAATGGCAGATATCGATGCCGCGGATCGTAATCGGCGACGGCGCGCTCTATTATGAGCGGCAAGGTATTGGGTTCCCCGTCCTGTTCGTGTCGGGGCTTTCCGGGTTCGCTTCGTTCTGGCGCGATCAGGTCGCCGCGTTCGCCAAGAATTTCGACGTCATCACCCACGACCATCGCGGGATCGGTCAGAGCGACCTGACGCGCAGCGGGTTTACCGTCGACCGCATGGCGGCCGACGTCATCGGGCTGATGGATGCGCTGGAGATCGAGCGGGCCCACATCGTCGGGCATTCGACCGGCGGGGCGATCGCGCAAACTCTCGCGGTCGAGCACCCCAAGCGACTCGCCAGCGTGGTCCTGTCGGCAACCTGGACAAAGCCCGACGCGTATTTTCGCCGGCTGTTCGGCTTGCGCAAGGATATCCTGTTGCGCCTCGGGCCAAGCGCCTATGTCCAGTCCAACACGCTGTTTCTTTATCCTGGGGCATATGTCGCGCGCAACAACGAGCGGCTGCGTCAGCAGGAAGCGCAAAACCTTGCGGTGTTTCCGCCGACCGAGATCGCCGCCAGCCGGATCGACGCGGTCCTCGCGTTCGACCGAACCGAAAGCCTGTCGCGCATCAAGACGCCGACCCTGGTGGTGGGCGCCGAGGACGATATCGTAACCCCGGCCTACTTTTCCGAGGAGCTGGCGCGCCTGATCCCCGGGGCTGAGATCAAGATTTTCCCGCGTGGGGGTCATGGGTTTACCCAAGTGCGGGCACGCGAGTTCAACCAGGCCGTTCTGCCGTTCCTCGCCTCCCACACCCCTGGATAGACCGCTCCGACCGCGCGTCCCCCAGGGCCGCGATCCGCTGACCGCGCCGGGTTGGCGGTGCCCCGACCGCCGGTGCGCCGGGCTGCGGTGATTTGATGAAATTTAAAGTTTCTTCAACATCTCCGACCTAGAGTTGCCGCAGCTTGCCGGGGGACGGTTCCCTGGAGAGCCGCGAGCGCACCGAGGTGTGATGTCCGTTACCGACGACGAGCTGGCAGTGCGCTTCTCGGCGGCCCTCGAGGCAGCGGGGGATGTCGCCTATGCCTGGGAGCTTGATGGCGATCGCCTCGATTGGTCGGGGCGGCTGGATGCCGCGGTGCTCGATTTGGCGGCCGAGTCGGTGACCGGACGCAGCTTTGCCAATCGCATCCATCCCGATGATCTGGTCCACCGGCAGCTGGCGCTCGCTCGGCATTTCGACGGCGAGGGTCCATTCGACTGCGAGTACCGATTGCGCGACGCCCAAGGCGGCTTTGTCTGGGTGCACGAGCGCGGCCGGGCCAAGCGTGAGGGCGCGGATCGACCGCAAATGATGCTCGGTGTCATCCGTGCGATCGGCGATCGCAAGGCGCAGCAGACGCGCCTCGAGCGGCTGGCGAACTACGACGAGCTGACCGGCCATTTCAACAAGAGCCGCCTGCGCGAGGCGGTCGACCAGATCATCGCCGCCAGCCAGCGCACCAAAAGCCCGGCCGCGTTCCTGTCGGTCGGGATCGACAACATGACGATGATCAACGACATGTTCGGTTATGAGGCGGCCGACACCGTGTTGATCGAAATCGGCCGCCGGCTCGACAGCTGCCTGCGCGTCAGCGATCTGGTCGGCCGGCTCGGCGGCGACCGTTTCGGCATCGTCTTGTCGCACTGCCCGGAGGAAAGCATCGCGGCGGCCGCCGAAAAGATCCTGGCCGCGGTGAGCGCCGCTCCGGTATCGACTGCCCGCGGGCCGATCTATGCGACGGCGTCGATCGGCAGCGCCTCGTTCGCCGATCAGGGCCTCACTTCCTACGACGCGATCACCAGGGCGGAGAGCGCACTCGCCGAAGCCAAGCGCGCCGGGCGCGACTGCCACAGCCATTACCGGGTGACCGGCGAGCAGCGCGAGCGCCAGCGGCGCAGCCTGTCGATCAGCGACCAGGTTCAAGCGGCGCTGCGCGAAGAGCGCATCCTGTTTGCCTTTCAGCCGGTGGTCGTGGCCGCAACCGAGAAAGTCGACCATTACGAGTGCCTCTTGCGCATGCGAACGCCGGACGGCGCGATCGTCACGGCCGGCGATTTCGTGCCGATCATCGAGCAGCTTGGATTTATCCGTCTGATCGACCGCTATGTCCTCGACAAGGTGGTCGAGGAGCTCGACGCCCATCCGACGGTCCGGCTCGGGCTCAACATTTCCGGCCTGACAGCGGCCGATCGGCCGTGGCTGCGCGCGCTGGTCTCGAAGCTGCGCAACCGGCCCGAGATCGCCGCTCGCCTGATCGTCGAGATCACCGAAACCGCGGCGCTCTACGACATCGAGGAATCGGCCCGGTTCGTCAGCGCGCTGCGCCATGCCGGCTGCAGCGTCGCGCTCGACGATTTCGGCGCCGGCCATACCTCGCTCCGCCACCTGCAGAGTCTGGCCGTCGACACCGTCAAGATCGACGGCTCGTTCATCCGCAATCTCGCGACCAGTCCGGAGAACCAGGTTTTTCTGCGCCACCTGCTGGGGCTGGCCAAGGGGTTTGGCTTCGCCACCGTGGCCGAATGCGTGGCAACCGCGGAAGACGCGGCGATCCTCAAGGATGAGGGCGTCGGCCTTCTGCAGGGCCACCATTTCGGACGGCCGTCGCTGGAGCGCCCCTGGCTCGTTGGTGCGGCATCGAGCACGGTCGAAACCATCGACAGCCTTCCGTCCGCCGCCGTCAGGCGGGCGGCCAGCGGCGACTGACGCGTTTTCAGCCTTCCTTGCGGTCGCGGCCGAGCGCTTCGAGCTGCTGGCGCAGCGCCTCGATCTGCGATTCGAGGCGGCGCAGACGCGGATCCTCGGCGTCGGTCGCTGCATCCTTGGCCTGCGGCGGCTCCGAACCGGCCGGCCCCAGGTCGCGCGCATAGGGTGACAGCATCTTCAACGCGCGTTCGAACAGCGCGATGTTCTGCTTCCCCATCTCCTCGAATTGGCCGAACGGAAAGATCCCGAAGGTGGCGCGCAGGCTGTTGCGCATCTGCTCCTGATTGCCCGAGAAGGCGGTCATCGCCTGCTCCAGATAGCCGGGCACCAGGAATTGCATGCTGTCGCCGTAAAAGCTGATCAGCTGCCTGAGGAAGCTGATCGGCAGCAGATTCTGCCCCTTCTGCTCCTGCTCGACGATGATCTGGGTCAGCACCGAGCGGGTGATGTCTTCGCCGGTCTTGGCGTCGTAGACAACGAAATCGCCACCCTCCTTGATCATCGTGGCAAGATCGTCGAGCGTCACATAGCTGCTGGTCGCCGTATTGTAGAGCCGGCGATTGGCGTATTTCTTGACGACAACAGGCTTCTTGTCGCCGCCCGGTTGCCCGCTGCTCGGATTGGCCATGTGCCCCGCAGTCCCGCATAAATAAGATGCTGCTATGCAACAATACAGCGATTCGCCCGATCCGCCTCATCAAACACGACATCGCGTTCCAACGCGTGCTGCGGTGACCGGCGGCACGCCCTATAGTGTCGCCGATGAGCGAGGAAGACGATCTGGCGCGGCGCTTTTTCGCGCTGTGGGCGGAGTATCTGACGGCGCTGGCGGCCGACCCGAAGCTGACCGAACCCTTTGGCCGGTGGCTCGCCTTCGCCGCCGGTGCGCTGCAAAACCCGGCGCCGGGTGATGCCCAGTCCGGATCGCCGCCCGGATCGCCGCCCGGATCGCAGCCCGGATCGCAGACTGATGCCGCGGCCGCTGCCGGCGCATCTGGCGAGCGCGATGCTGCTGTGGCTGAGCTCGCGCGCCGCGTTGACGAGCTTGCCGGGCGCGTTGCCGCACTCGAACGCCCCGGGGCACCGGACGGGGGAGCCTCCAGGGAGCGCGCCAGCCGCCCGACTGTCGCGGCTCGCCGCCGAAATCGAGCTGCTCGGTCCTGACACTGTCGCCGCCGCGCTCGATCGCGAGCTCGGGCGGCGCGCCGAAGCGTTTCTCGCCGGGCTCGAAGCCTATCGCCGTCATCCGTTCGAGCGCCCCAAATCGCCCGTCCCGGTGCGGTGGCGGCGCGGCGCCGCGCGGCTGCTCGACTACGGACACGGCGGCAGCAGTACCGGGCCGGCCGGGCCGCCCGCGGTGCTGCCCACGGTGCTGATCGTGCCGTCGCTGATCAACCGCTACACCATTCTGGATCTGCTGCGCGAGCGCAGCTTTGTGCGTCACCTGGCGGGCGAGGGGTTGCGGCCGCTGGTGCTCGACTGGGGCGAGCCCGGCGCGGCCGAGCGGGATTTTACGTTGAGCGATTACATCGCCGGGCCGCTGACCAAAGCCGCCGCCGCCGCCGTCGCGCTCGCCGGCGGGCCGGTCGCCATCTGCGGCTACTGCATGGGCGGGCTCTTGGCGTTGGCGCTGGCGCTGCGCTGCCCGGCCGACACAAAATGCCTCGCGCTCCTCGCCACCCCGTGGGATTTCCATGCCGAGCGACGGGCAGAGGCAGAGTTCCTCGGATCCCTGGTGGAGTTGCTGCCGCTGTTGTCGGGCGGCTCGGACCCGATGCCGGTGTCGGCGATCCAGAGCCTCTTCATGGCGCTCGACCCGTTTCTGGCGGAGCGCAAATTCATCCGCTTCGCCGGGCTCGACCCGGCGAGCGCCGCAGCGCGCGGCTTTGTCGCGCTCGAGGACTGGATCAACGACGGAGTCCCGCTGGCCCGCCGGGTCGCGCTCGAATGTGCGCGGTCATGGTACCGCGACAACGACCCGGCGCG
>Ga0326597_10006962_pt1 | contig 15422 bp, 13 predicted proteins | sample RVTome_12_FD_203789 | JGI IMG/M metagenome (GOLD analysis project Ga0326597, IMG submission 203789) | Soil microbial communities from uranium-contaminated site in the Upper Colorado River Basin, Wyoming, United States - RVT100D185 | ecosystem: Environmental > Terrestrial > Soil > Contaminated >...
TTTGAGAACCTTCTTGATGACATTGATTCTTTAATTATTGTAACAACTACCTCTGCACATTATACTGTTGCGGAAGAAGCAATTAAAAGGGGAATTGATGTTTTCATTGAAAAACCTGTAACAAGTTCCTCAATTGAAGCTAAAAAACTTATTGAGCTGGCTAAAAGACTTAATGTAAAAGTTCAAGTGGGACATGTCGAAAGATTTAATCCTGCTTTAACATCACTTGATAAATTTGAAATAAAACCTATGTTTATCGAGTCACACCGTCTTGCTCAGTTTAACCCGAGGGGTACCGATGTATCAGTAATTCAGGATTTAATGATACATGATATTGATATTATTCTGCACTTAGTAAATTCTAAAATTAATAAGATTGATGCAAACGGCGTTGCAGTAATTTCTAATTCAATTGATATCGCAAACGCGCGCTTGTCATTTGACAATGGCTGTGTTGCAAACATCACTGCCAGCAGAATATCGATTAAGAAAATGAGAAAGATGCGGATATTTCAAAGCAACGCTTATATTTCAATCGATTTTTTAAATAATAAATCGGAAATATTCAGATTAGCGGATTCTAATACTGCTGCTGCGGGTAAGTCATTTCCAATTTCAGACACAAAAAAAATTATTTTTGAACAGCCCCAAATCGAAGACATTGAAAACATTAACCCTATAAGAAATGAGCTAGAATCGTTTTTTGATTCAATAATAAACGATAAACCCGTCAAGGTCTCACTCGAAGACGGGAAAGTAGCGGTAGAAGTTGCAGATGAAATAATTAAAATTATTTCCAAGAGTTGACAGACTTCATAAATTCCAATAAAATAGTTAAAAAAATTGCTGAAATTTCAAGAAAAACTGATACGGAAGCTTTTCTTGTTGGAGGATACGTCAGGGACAAGCTTTTGGGAATCGATAAAACCGAAATCGACATATCTGTAATTGGAGATGCAACAAAGTTTGCAGAACTTACAGCGAAAGAGTTAGGGAAAAAACTTTCTGCGGTTTACAAAAAATTCGGCACGGCTTTGCTTGAAATTAATGAAAATAAAATTGAATTTGCTTCGGCAAGAAAAGAAAGCTACAGAAGCAATTCGCGAAAACCGTTTGTAGAATTTGCAGATTTGAAAGAGGATTTATCAAGAAGAGATTTCACCATTAACGCACTGGGAGTTTCCCTGAATAATGATAAAAATGAATTAATAGATTTATTTAATGGTCTTAAGGATTTAGAGAACCGAATCTTAAGAACACCTTTAGACCCATTGAAAACCTTCAATGACGACCCGCTTAGAATGATGCGTGCATGCCGCTTTGCTTCACAGCTTGGTTTTGAAATTGAAGATAATACTTTTGGCGCAATCAAAGAAATGAGATTCCGGTTAAAAGTGACTGAGGGCTCATCTGGGGTAGTTTCTCAGGAACGCATTACGGATGAATTTTTCAAAATCCTTGCATCTCAAAAACCATCAATCGGGTTAACATTAATGTTTAAATCCGGCCTGATGGAAATTGTTTTCCCAGAAGTCCACAGCCTTGAAGGCGTTGACCAAAGAAAAGACTTTCATCATAAGGATGTTTTCTATCATACATTGCAGGTTGTAGATAATATTTCACAAAAAACAGAAAACCTTTGGCTAAGGTTTGCTGCTTTAATGCACGATATAGCTAAACCTCCTACAAAAAAGTTTGTTGAAGGTATCGGGTGGACTTTCCACGGGCATGAAGAACTTGGCACACGATGGCAAAAAAAGATTTTTACCAAACTTAAGCTGCCTTTTGATAAGCTTTCGTATGTTGAAAAGCTCGTTCGTCTGCATTTAAGGCCAATTGCTCTTGCAGACGAGAATGTTACAGACTCGGCAATAAGGCGGGTAATTTTTGAGGCAAGTGACGATATTAATGATTTATTAACACTTTGCAGAGCTGATATTACATCCAAAGACCCCGATAAAATAAAAAAATATCTTGAAAACTTTGACAGAGTTGAAAGAAGAATTGCTGAGGTTGAAGAGCGGGATAAAATCCGTAACTTCCAGTCACCGGTTAGAGGCGAGGAAATTATGAAAATATGCAATCTTAAGCCCTCACGCCAAGTAGGACTGCTTAAGAAAAAGATTGAGGAAGCTATTCTTGACGGGATTATACCAAATAATTATGAAGCAGCTTTAAATTATCTTTATAAAATTAAAGACGAGGTTCTAAAAAATTAACCCCGGGGATGAAACTGCTTATGAACTTCTTTCAGGTAAGTTATATCAACATGCGTGTAAATCTGTGTTGTGCTGATATCGGAGTGTCCCAGCATTTCCTGGATTGAGCGCAAATCTGCCCCCCCTTCAAGCAAATGGGTTGCAAAAGAATGCCGTAAAATATGCGGGTGAATTTGTTTTTCAATCTTAGCCATTTTAGTGTATTTGTTCATTATATTCCATACAGCCATTCGCGAAAGCCGTCTGCCACGCCAGTTTAAAAACAAATAATTTTCCGAATGAGCTTTGGCAAGATTTACCCGTGATTTTATAATATATATCTGAATCCAGTCCAAGGTTGATTTTGCAATCGGTACAACTCTTTCTTTTGAGCCCTTGCCGAAGACTCTGACAACTTCATCATTTTTTAAAACATTTGAACATTTCAAATTAATTGCTTCACTCACCCTTAGCCCGCAAGCATACATCGTTTCAAGGATTGTTTTATCACGAAGGCCCAAAGTTGTATTAATATCCGGCTGTTTTAAGATTTTATCCACATCCTGAACTGTAAGAACTTCCGGAAGTTTTCTGCCCAGCTTAGGGGAATCAAAAAAATCGAAAGGATTAACCTTAATATTTGCTTTTGGTGTATTTAAAAGGTGATTATAAAATTGTCTTAATGCAGAAAGTATTCTTGCAGTTGTAGCTGAACGGTTTTCTCTTTTAAGCTCAGCTAAAAATTTTTCAATATGATTTTCTCTTACATCACTAAAGGATTTAACATGAAGTGCATTCAAAAATTCCTTAAACTTTTCGAGATCGAAATTATATGATTTGATCGTATTTTCAGATAGGGACTTTTCAAGCTCCAAATGAAGCAAAAATGATTTTATTTGCTTTACTTTCTCGCCTCCGGAATCATCCTTATTAATGTAATTTTTCTTCTTCCTCATCAACAGTTTCAGGATATCTTATTCTGTGGTGATGGATACCAATCAGAGTTCTTAAGAAGCTTTGTTTGATTTTAATCAGGTCTTTCAGTGTAAGGTCGCATTCATCAAGCTCGCCGTCTAAAAATCTTGCCCTGATTATTTCATTTATCTGCGTTTCTATTTTTGCCGGGGTAGGCTCTTCGATTGTTCTTGTAGCAGCCTCAGTGGAGTCAGCAAGCATTACAATACCTGTTTCTTTTGTCTGCGGCTTTGGACCCGGGTACCTGTAAATATATTCGTGAGATGTATCTACCTCTCCTTCATCTGTTCTTGCCTTTTCATAAAAATAAGAGACTAGATTTGTTCCGTGATGCATCGGTATGAAGTCAATTATTTCCTTCGGAAGCCTGTATCTCTCGGCAAGCCTTATACCGTTTTTAACATGGGCTATAATAGTCTTTGCGCTGAGCGAGGGATTTAATTCCTCGTGTTTATTAGAATCCATTTGGTTTTCAACAAAATACTCCGGATTAACTACTTTTCCGATGTCATGATAATAGCATCCTACACGTGCCAATATCTGGTTAGCTCCAATTTCCTTAGCCGCCTGCTCGGATAGATTCCCCATTACAATTGAATGGTGAAAGGTTCCGGGTGCCTTGGCGGAAAGCTCCCGCAGCAAAGGATGATTGAAATCGCTCAGCTCGAGAAAAACTAAATCTGTTGCAACCCTAAAAACGCGCTCGTAGAAAATCAATAAGCCGTAAGCGAGTATCGGCGAGAGCAGGGAATTAAAGGCAGCAATATACAATTGGCTTCTAATAACGGAAAAATCGTCATAGCGTTCAAAACCAATCGCTAAAATACTTACAAAATAACCAATTAAGATATAAATCATCGAAACAAAAATTTGGGAGCGGTTTTTTATATCTCGAACTGAATAAACAACAAGTACCGCTGCGCAAAAATTGGGAATAAGAATATCATAATCTCCTCCCCTGACAGCTGAAACAAGAATGCAAATAACTATTATAATATATACTGCAACTCGTGAATCGAATATAATGGTAAGAAGCATTGCAGCTACTGGAACAAAAATCAGGTATTCAATCGGATAATTTATTTTTAAATGAAGGCTTAGGTATGATAATAAGCACTGCAGCAAAATTATTGTTGAAATAAGAATTAGTTTAAGGTTATCGTTAAAAATAGATTCTCTCATTTTATAAAGGAATATGCCTATCAGGAAAATCATCGTAAAAACAAATAAAAACCTTCCAATCTGCTGCATATAAAAATCCTGGCTCCCCATCTGTTCATTCCTGATTCTCTTATAAGATTCCAGCTTAAGCTTTGTGACTTCATTTATCGGCTCATGCTTGCTAACGATTCTCTCATTCTCTCTAACTATTCCAAAAGTTTTGGGAACAGCTTCTGTTACAGATGTGACTATCTTATCGGTTTCTTCTTTATTATAAGTAAAGTCAGGATAGATATACAGCTTGGAAATTTTGAAGGAAGAGCTTGCAAGCTCATTATTTTTATAGAAAGAGCCAAAATCGTTATTCAATATCCTATCAACTTCTTCTATATCGCGGACATCATTCAAGTCAATCGTTTCCTCAATTTTATTTTTAATAAAAGATATTCTTGAGGATGCAATTTGTGATTTGGGTAAATCTATTATTCTTTTATCATATACCTGATTTAAAGATTGGATTAATTTTTTCTTAAATGCATCAATTTCTGCCTGGACGTTAAGTTCTGCAGTAAGACTTTTCCATTCAGATTCTGTAAATGCAGCATTTAAACCGGATTTCATTTTTTCAAGAGTACTTTCGCTGGTTGTTCTTTTTTCCTCAGGCAGATTTTTTTCTTTATTATACTCCGTCTGATAATCCTTCACCTTTTTAAGGTTTGCAAAAAAAACATTTAGGGAATCGAGCCAGTTAATCTGTCCTTCAGCTTTAGCTGTATTCAAATCAAAAACGGGGAGAACCTGATTGCGAGCTTCATCCAATTCATTTTTATAAACCTGTTCGCTCTTATAAATCGGAAAGCTGAAAGGAGCTATTAAATCTTCTTTACTCCATACCATTCCCACTGTATAGTCAGTTTCTATGGTTTCATATTTGGGAAACATAGCAACTATTAGCACTACGGTAACGAGTCCGATAAAAAACTTAACCAATTTATCGGCTTTAAATTCTGATTTATTTAATTTTAGCTTAGACAAACCCTGTAATTTAGCAAACTTGGTTACTAAATTAATAATAATTATGTTTTATAGGTGTGCAGTTATAAAGGGATAACTTCTCTTGAATTAAGAAACTATTATCGGTGTTTAAATAAAAAATTTACCCGATTTCATACTGAGTTGAATATCTTGTTTTGCCGTCAACCACATATTGGCTTAAAATCTTGGTTGTAAGCGAGTATATTGTATCATCCATTTCATCTTCGAGTCCCTCAAACTCGGATTCACCATTTAGAATATAAACTTCTGTAAAACTGTTTCTTCTGTTCTTGTCTTCGACAATCATATAATTATGATTTGTGTGGGATTTCATATAACTCTCAAGCTCTTTTGCTGCGGCAAGATATTCATCCCTTTTATCAGGGTGGATATCATAACTTATTTGGAACAATATTCTGCTCATACCATTGCAATATAAATTTATATAATTTCAATAAAAAGTGCATTTCTGTATCATTTTGATACAAAAAAATTATAGTTTTATTAAACATAGCTTTTCACTAAATTTGAAAAATCTGTCACCTTGATGCAAGGAAGGATGTTGAAATAAATTAAATTTTTGTATAGGTACTGAACTGACAAATAAGGATTCTACAGAATACAATCCCAATAACAAAAGCTTAAAATATCTCCTATTCCTTTCTTTAGGTGCCCTTGGCGTAGTTTACGGCGATATAGGAACGAGTCCGTTATACGCATTAAGGGAGTGTTTCAATGAAAGTCATGGTGTATACCCTACCGAATCTAATATCCTCGGTGTTTTATCTTTAATATTCTGGTCACTGGTTCTCTTAATTTCAGTTTGGTATATTACTGTAATTATGAGGGCTGATAACGAAGGTGAAGGAGGGATACTTGCTTTGATGGAATTAGTAAAACCCACAAAAACCGGAACATTATTTTTTGTTATTGTCAGCTTCGGTTTATTCGGTTCAGCATTACTTTACGGAGATGGGATAATAACGCCCGCTATTTCTGTCTTAGGTGCAATGGAAGGTTTAAAAGTTGCCACTCCTTTCTTTGAACCATATATAATTCCATTTACACTATTAATCCTCTTTTTGTTGTTCTCATTTCAAAAAAAAGGTACTGGAAAAGTAGGCATGATTTTCGGGCCAGTAACTTTTGTGTGGTTCATTGTAATTGGAACTCTGGGAATTGTTTCAATAATCCAAAGTCCAGGCGTTTTAAATGCTGTTAATCCGTCCTATGCTTTAAATTTTTTTTCAGAAAACGGATTCCACGGTTTTATTATTTTAGGCGCTGTATTCTTAGTTGTCACTGGCGGCGAGGCTCTTTACGCAGACATGGGGCACTTTGGAAAAAAACCAATTAGAATAGCATGGTTTACATTTGTTTTGCCAAGTCTGTTGTTAAATTACTTTGGTCAGGGAGCACTTTTATTAAGAGAACCTGATACAAAAATTAATCCTTTTTATTATTTAGCTCCTCAATGGGCGCTCTATCCTTTGGTAATACTTGCTACAATGGCAGCCATAATTGCATCACAGGCTATAATATCTGGGGTATTTTCTCTAACACAGCAGGCATCCCAATTGGGTTTTCTCCCAAGGGTTAGAATTATACACACTTCTGAAGATGAGAAAGGACAAATATACATACCCCAGCTAAACTGGATTCTGTTTATTGCTACAGCTCTATTGGTGTTAGAATTTAAAAACTCGAGTAATCTTGCTGCTGCGTACGGCATAGCAGTTACGCTAACTATGGTGATTACTTCCGCATTAACTTTTGAAGCAATGAGAAGAATCTGGAAATGGCCGATCGTTGCCGCAGTTTTGCTGACTATGATTTTCATTTCTTTTGACCTGGCATTTTTCGGGGCAAATTCAATCAAGATTTTACATGGGGGATGGGTACCTATATTAATTGCCCTTTCTGTTTTGATTATTATGACAACTTGGAATTGGGGAAGAAAGTTGCTTCTTCAGAAAATACAGGAGGTAACCCAGCCGATTGAAAAATTTATTGACGAGGTAATGAGCATAAGGGCTGTTTCCACACCGGGAACCGCTATTTACATGTCGAGCAACCCTAAAGGCACACCGCCGGCACTCGTTAAGAATTTGAAGCATAACAGGATATTGCATAAACAGATTGTCGTATTAAGCGTTATATATGAAAAAATCCCCCACGTTAATATTGAGGAAGCGATTGAAATTGAAAACCCAACAGAAGGCTTTTACAGAGTAGTTGCCCACTATGGATTTATGGATAATGCCAACTTAAAACAGATAATCGAGATATTAAATTCAAAAGGGATTAAAATAAACATAGAAAAAACAACCTTCTTTCTCGGCAGGGAACTGTTGTTTGTAAAAGATAAAGTCGGGTTAAGAAGATTCCGCAAAAAACTCTTTGTGCTGCTATCACGTAATTCTCAAAGAGCAACGGAGTTTTTCAATATCCCAAATGACAGGGTTTTCGAAGTTGGTTCGCAAATAGAGCTATAGCTTAATATCCCGCTTTCCTTATTTCATCTTCATTCATTCCAAAGTAGTGCGCAACTTCGTGCACCACAACCTCTCTGATTTTTTCCTTTAATTGCTCAATTGTATTGCATAATGCCTCGATATTTCTTTGAAAAAGGATTATTCTGTCCGGTGTTACACCCGTATACCATGTTGTACGATGAGTATAGGGAACGCCTGAATATAAACCTAAGAGAGTGTGTTTATCTTTCAGCCCAACCCTTCCTAAATCACTATCGGTTGGATAAGGTTCAACAATAAAAGCCAGGTTTTCAATCTTGCCTTTAAACAGTTCTGGAATATTCTCAATAGCTTCATCCATCAGCTGCTGAAATTCTTCTTCGCTTACCCTAATCAATCCTCTTGCTCCATTACGAACGGTTTTTGTATCCTTACTATTCTAAACATTTCGCTGTATTTATATTTCTTTGCATATTGTGAAAGATGTTTCTTTACCCATACAGCCATTGATTTACGATCACCGAACTGCGAACGGTGTGCTTCAATTAAATTTATTTTTTTGCTAATATACTTTGTGATATTTTCAAAATGGTTAGGTTTATCGGGACCAAAAAAATAAAAACAGCTTACAGAATGTGATTTACCCTCAAACATATACCGGTTTCTGGCAGCAAAAACTGCATCAAACGCTGCTTCGGCAATTGCCCTATGGTCGCGGTGCAGCAAGTTTACGCTTTCAAAAGATTTATTCGCGGGGTCAAAAGTAAAAATTATTTCCGGCTTAACTTCTTTAATTATTTTAACTAGTTTTGCCCGTAATTGGTCATTATAAGTTAAGTAGCCGTCCCTGTAATTTAAAAAGAAAACTTTTTTAACTCCCAGAATTTTTGCCGCTCTGCTCTGTTCTTTATGGCGGATTTTGACTCTTTCTTTCCTTGGCTTATAGTCAATTTTGAAACCGTTTTCGCCGTTTGTTGCAACTACAAGATAAATATCATAGCCTTTTTCCTTAAACTTAAACATAGTACCGCCGCAGGCAAACTCAATATCATCAGGATGTGCCGAAACTGCAAGAATAACTTTGTTCATACGTTATATCTGTCTAATCTGAAGCTTTCCCCTAAGTAGAGCTTTCTTACTTTTTCATCACTTGCAAGCTCCTCAGAAGAACCCTGACGGAAAATCCTGCCTTCAATCAAAATGTACCCCCTGTCTACAATCGATAAGGTTTCATGAACATTATGGTCTGTTATTAAAACACCTATTCCTTTTTCTTTAAGCTTGGCAACCATTTTCATAATCTCCTCCACAGCAATAGGGTCGATTCCGGCAAACGGCTCATCCAATAAGATAAACTTAGGATCTGTAGCGATTGCTCTGGCTATTTCAGTTCTCCTTCTTTCACCGCCGGATAAAACGTAGCCCTTGCTGTCGGAAATATTTGTAATTCCAAATTCTTTCATAAGCTTGTGTGTTTTGTCATCTCTTTCGTGATGTTCTAGCCCCATAAACTCAAGAACCGAATATATATTCTGGTAAACTGTCATTCTCTTGAATATCGATGCTTCCTGGGGAAGATAACCTATACCAAGCCGGGCTCTTTTATACATCGGCATTTGGGAAATATCATCGCTGTCAATGTATATTTCGCCTGAGTTGGATTTAATCATTCCCGTTATCATATAAAAAGTCGTTGTTTTCCCTGCTCCGTTGGGACCAAGCAAACCGACTATTTCACCCTGCTTTACGGACAAAGAAACCTCGTCCACTACGTATCTTTTGCCGTATTCTTTAACTAAATTTTCCGCTTTCAGGACTGAAGGCATTAACTATTTTTAAGTTTTTTAACCAGTTCGCTTAAAATCTCCCCGCTTTTCCCCTGAATTACCTCGTCTACATCAATTGACATCACAGTTGGCCTTATATTAATCTCAACAGCATAGGCGCCGGATTGTTTTGCAATCATCGGAAGCATGGCGGCAGGATAAACTTCCGCAGATGTGCCAATGGAAAAAAATACATCGGAATTCTTTGCACATTCTTCGGCAAATATTAATTCCTTCCGCGGTAATATTTCTCCAAACCATACTACATCGGGTCTTACTATACTGCCGCATTTTTTGCAAAGTATAACTTTTTTTTCTGTAATATCAATTTCATTATAGAAGGTTCTGCAGTTGACACAATAATTCCTTTCAATATTCCCGTGAAGCTCGGTAACTCTTTTACTGCCAGCCCTGTAATGCAGATTATCGATATTTTGAGTAATTAAGTTAAATTCATTAAACATATTTTCAAACTCAACGATTGCATAGTGGCCGGGATTTGGTTTAACTTCACGCATAATCTCTCGCCTGTGCTGATACCAACTCCATACAAAATCAGGGTCAGACATAAATGCTTCAAAATTAGCAAGCTGCTCAGGACGGAATTTTTCCCAGATTCCCCCCGGGTCGCGGAACGTGGGGACACCACTTTCGGCTGAAACTCCCGCACCCGTTAATGCAGAAACAACTGCTGCTTTTTTTAACCTGCTAATCAGCTCTTTTGAGAATTCCACTACTGTCTTGCTCTTCTGATAATTTCAATCATCTCTTTAACAGCTTGATGTAAACCGACAAAAACCGCGCGTGCTATAATTGAATGACCAATGCTGATTTCATCGATATCCTCCATATTAGCTATCGGTACAATGTTAAGATAATTTAAGCCGTGACCTGCATTAATCCCAAGCCCAAGCTCTTTAGCAATTTTTGCGCTCTGTCTTATCTTATCTAACTCAAGAATTCTTTCGTTATATTCCTTTATCAAAGCATACTTACCCGTGTGAATTTCAATCATGTCAGAACCCACTTCAAGGGCCATATCAACACTTTCAGGCTGAGGCTCTATAAATACGCTGACTTTTATTCCGCTATCTTTAAGCTTATCTATGGCAGGTGAGACTTTCATTTCCATTGCGCGTAAATCCAAACCGCCTTCAGTTGTAAGCTCCTGCCTTTTTTCAGGAACAAGCGTAACCATATAAGGCTTTATTTCACATGCAATTTTAACCATTTCATCGGTTGCTGCCATTTCTAAATCCAGTTTGGTTTTAACCGTATCTTTTAATAACCTCACATCTCTATCGATAATGTGACGTCTGTCTTCCCTGAGATGGCAGACAATGCCATCTGCGCCAGCCAGCTCGCAAATACCTGCGGCAAGAACCGGGTCAGGTTCCTCTTCCCTTCTTGCCTGTCTTAACGTAGCAACATGGTCTATGTTAATGTAAAGTCTCATAATTTTAAAAAGTTAATTAAAAAATAATTTTATAAAAGCGGTAGGTCCTATCCCGTATGACCCAGATTTATATCTCAAGACTGAAATTACATCAATAAAAATTACAACGCACCAGTGAACAATAAAACAATAAATAAATGAATTTGCTCTCCATGCCTGTATTCCCAAAACCAGACCTGCAAAAATCGAAGCAAATGTTTCAATCTCGGGTTTTCCCCTGTGAAGAATGAAAAAAGGAATCATTTGTATAAAAATTGCATAGAATCCGAACTTTTCCTTTAAGCCAAAAAGCACATAACCCCGCCAGAAAAACTCCCATGCAAGCATATAAAACCCTACGAACATCTCATAATATAAAAGAACCTCAATATTTTCTCTTACAAACGGACCACCCTGCGGATATGCCCTCGCAAAACTCTCCGAACCTGAGGCAATCCATAAAACAGGAATCATGAGAACAATAAAAAATAGTGAAGACTTTAATCCAAATTTATAATTACCGATTCTGAACCCATAATCAGAAAGCCTTCCTTTCAAAACCAGCGGTATGAGAATTAACGGAATTATAAGCATTAAAAAACCATCGGTAGAAAACCAATAAAGTGTAGAATAAAATTTATCGTCACTCGTGTCAAAAGACCTTCTAAAAAAGTTAGGCGATGCATAATACATTGAAACAAATGTTATGATTGCTACTGATACAAAGATAAAGCTCTCCTTAAAGCTTAAGGTTTTAACAGCATTTGCCAATGAACGCAGCTCGTTTTTAATTTCTTTGGTCAATAAATGTCAGGATTTCTTTTTAATTACGTATTGAATTTTATCAGGCTTGAAAGATAGAACAGAACACCCTTCAGGAACCATAAAGCCTGGGATCAGGGAACCTGTTGTATCTCTTAAAATATTGTTGTAATCAATTTTTGCTATTATTTTATTTTTGTCAACTGCAGAAAGTTGCTTAACTCCTCCTTTTAACTGAATATTAAGGTTTTGCGGGATTAACAGAACCTCTTTGTCTTCCGGTAAATTTTCAATTTTAATTTCAACATCCTGAAATTCTCTTTCCGCTGTCAGTTCAACATTTACAATCAATTTAACTTCTAATTGAGAGCGCCATAATATATTAGACAAACTATCGGTTATATTAACATTCTTGACTATACTTGAATTAACATTATCAAAATGCTGTTCCTGTGTATAAAGTCGGTCTAAATTTCTTAAAATATCAACCGCTCCTCCTATTTTTATGCTATCCGGATCGATTGCAGGTTTACCTATAAGCTGGTATCCTTCACGGCAGTTAACCGTAACTTTAGGCAATATCTTTATATATTTTTCCTCGTAATTCTCAATTTTAACGAATAAAGTTTCAGGGTAAACATTTGTGATAACAAGATTTTGGGAAATGCCTAAATTGTTATTCAAATAATCATTTGTTAAAATTAAAAATTGCTCATTCTTCCTTGCACTATGATTGTAATTAAACTCCATGCTCATTGATGTAAATAACCTTATTAAGTTCCACCCCACCCCTCTGAATTTTACATCTAAATTTAAAGGGATATTTCCAGCAACAGCGAATGGTTTGTTTACACTAAATTTAATAGGCAGTGGCCTTTCGATTTCATAAATCTGATTTAAATTTAAAGAAAGCCATAATACAGCCGATAAAATAAATGAAGTGATAACAATGTGATACTTGTATTTTAGCACCTATTTAATTTAAAGTTCAGCCGCAATATCCTAATAATTTTACATTCTTTAAATCCCAAATGATTATCATAAAAAAACCAGCTTTATAGCTGGTTATCCGACTCATCTTTTTATACTTAGACGTCGTCTCCATTCATCGTCTCTCAATTCATTTTTCTTCGTGGAATGAACAAGCTGATAAATTCCATTGCCGGCTGTAATATCTATAAAAACGAACTCTACCCCTCCCTCCAAAGAATTATATTTCCATATTTCATACGCCCGCGTACTGGCTTCAAGCGGGAATCTTTCAACATCATCAGGTTTACCGTAAACGCAAAAAACTCTTCCTCTATCGGTTTTCCAACCCTCGACAAAATCTTCTTTGAAGTATTTGTTTGAATACTCTATTCTGGCAAAATATTCATTTTTGAATTCATTTTTGGGAGTGTTGGGAGTTATGTCGAAAATTTTCCAAAATTCATATAAAAATATCTTTTTCCCCTCTAAAGTATTAAAGTTTGATAATTTTCTTATCAGCTCATCATTCATTAAATATTTTATCTTTTCTATTTCATCATTAACTAATTCCTCAGACATGTCCGAATACTCGCCGGAGAAAGATTCATTAAAAATATTCAAGGTATCAGGACTTGAAATATTATATACCCAAAAAAAATTAAATGACTGATGTTTTATTGTGTTTGATAAATCCGCAATCGATATTTGCAATTTATACTTACCTGTATTAAGGCCGCTGATATCAAGGCTGCCAAACTCCGCTTTTGAGCTTCCTTTGACAGAATAGTCCCTGGAAAAAGAATTAACTATCTGCTCATCTTTATTAATTTGATACAATACTTTATATGAATTGTTATTTAGTTTTTCTAAATTATAAAATTCCAAATAGTAGAATAAATTGGATATATTATTTCCGAATAATCTTGAAGGATTTGGTGTTATTTCAAGTCCGTTTTTATAAAAAGGACTTGTTGAGTCATTTGATTTCTGTATATTAACGCAGATTTGTAAATCACTTGTAGATATCTCATCGGTTTTATAACCTTTAATTTCAATCACAAGTTCCTTAATAATGTATTTAGAAGTATCGTAATAATCTTTTGCTTTAAAAACCATATTGTAAGATGAGGGTTTAAGCAAAAAATTTAACTGACCCAAAAGTTTCTGCTCCTTCTTAAAATTAGAAGTATCATTTATTTCGAAAGGCACCCTGTAATTTTTCTTCAACACCACATTATCATTAATATTATCTTTAACTTCAACTTCCATCAATCCGGCCAGTTCAAAAGCCTGGTTCTCAAGTCTATGAAAGGTTAAATCAGATATATAAAAAGAATAATAAACTTCCAGCAAAGAACTATCATCATATTTATACGAGCAGTAATCTATATCAAATTTTAAATCAACCTCACAAAAGAACTCCAGCGGTATTATAAGGAGTGAGTATATAAAAATTCTTAATATCTTTTTCATTTCAACTAATAAAAAAAGGACAATCTTTTTTGATTGTCCTTTTTATTGAATATTTTTTACTTAAAAACCTAAACCAAGTGTAAAAAATTGATTCTGTGAAAAAGCACTTTGCGACACGTATCTGTATGCATAATCAAACGAAACGTTAACAGAGCCAAAAGTATATCTTACTCCGGCGCCGAAAGTTGGCCCCCATAACCTGTCGTCTCTGGCTTCGGTAGATTCAAAAAAGTCCTGGTCAAAGTTATATGCACCTCTCAGGTAGAATATCTTTTTGAAATTATATTCCAGTCCTAAAGAGTAGTCATCCGGAGAATAGCTGTTATTTTGAAACAATGCACTGAATGTAACACCGTTGTTTTTGCCAACACCGAGGTCATAACTAATACCCAAGGATAGAGATGTGGGCAGCTCAAAATCCCCAAGAGTAACTCTCCTGGGTTCATTCCTTGTACCGCCGGGAGTTCCTTCGGGCTGATAGAAGCCCTCCAAATCCGGACCGTCGAATTTCATACTTGGTCCTAAATTCTTTAAAGCAACTCCAAATTTCAGACCCGATTTACCGACAATATATTGCAGTCCGAAATCAAAAGCTACACCAGTGGCACTTTCATTGGTAATTCTCTCCGTAATCAGCTTTACGTTAGTTCCAAATAATATTCTGTCCGTCATTGCTCTTGCATAAGACAAGCCTAACGTTATATAAGTTGGAGAAAAGGTTTCTCCGGTACCTTCAGGCGCATCTACGGTTGTAACTTCAATGTCTCCAAATCCTAATGCCTTGACCGAAACTCCAATATTACCTATAGAACCAAATTTATAAGCACCTGCAAAATAATTTATATCTATATCTGCAATATATTTTTGATGGGAAAACATAACCTCTCCCGTATTTGAAGTTACTGTAGCCAATCCGGAAGGATTCCAGTATATTGCCTCGACTCCGGTTACATTTGCGAGATTAGAACCGCTAAGTGACGTTCCAATAGAACCAACCGGTATCAATAGTTCCGGGGCAGCGGATAATCCTCTTTTACTCCTCGGACCAGCAAATACATTAACGCAGAATGCGGAGATTATTGCCACTATAAAAAGTTTGTGTATAAAATTA
>Ga0326597_10006963_pt1 | contig 15421 bp, 16 predicted proteins | sample RVTome_12_FD_203789 | JGI IMG/M metagenome (GOLD analysis project Ga0326597, IMG submission 203789) | Soil microbial communities from uranium-contaminated site in the Upper Colorado River Basin, Wyoming, United States - RVT100D185 | ecosystem: Environmental > Terrestrial > Soil > Contaminated >...
TCAATCTCCTACACAAATATGGGGCGGGGTGAAGCCGGTTTCGCGACACTGGCTCGAAGGCGGGAGGGTCTGGCATGGCATCCGGAACAATCCGCCGACCTTGGCGACCCACCACCCAGCGTGGTGGGTCATTCCATCCGACACCGCCCGAGACGTGCCGATCGGGGACACTCCGCGGGATGATCGTTACTGCGCCTCATCTGGCGATCTGTGCTCCTCGCGGACCGTTTGCGGCGACTGAACCTTTGGTCTCCTTCAACGGGAGTGGTGGTTGACATCCTCACGCCCAGCACGGTAACCACGACACTTCAGCAGGGTGGCGGCATGCTGACGGCCGGTACGCGTCACGGTGACACCACAGACCGGAGCGGCTGATCGCACCGACTTGGGATCACGGACCACCACCGATCTCGACATAATGGGTACTTCGGCCCTATCGGGCGACCACTTTGAGTGGCAGGTTGGGTGACGAAGAGGCGAAGGCCAGCGTGCAACGCAGCACGTACCCTGGTGGCGATCCGCTTTCGTTCGGGGCACAGACGTGTGGCCAATCGCCGCCGTACTGGGAGGTGCTCGGGTGATGTCCATCAATCGTTTCGACGGCCGTTCGCGTTCTCTGCTCACGACTCTGTGTGTAATCGCGCTCGTGATGGGCGTACTTCCCGCCGCGCCCGCTGCCGCTGAGGTCTCATACATCTCGGCGAATCTGAGTTTCGGCGACATCGCTCTGCGGGGATTCGATTACCCGGTGGAGGTCTCAGTCGACAACTCCGAGCCCGTCACGGTCAACGGGGACACCGAGGTACTCGGCTCCGATCTCGGCTTCGCGCTGGAGGCCGGCATGGTGATCAAAGCAACTAAGACCACTGACGGAGTAGCGGTGGTGGTGAAGGAGATGGTGATCCAAGACCTGACCTTCGACACCTTTGACATCGACGCCCAAGAGGTGGCCGGCGGGTTGCCGGGTGGGGTCGGTTCGGTCCAGGTCATGCTCGGTGATCAGTGTGGCGGTTGGGCCGAGGTCACCGGCGGTGGGTGGTCGTTCGACGTCTCCGTGTGCAGCGGATTCGAGCTCGTGCAGTACATGCCGGCCGACGTCAGGATCTACGACGAGGACGGCGACGAGACCCTGGCCTCATTCCTGTGGCCCCGGTTCAGTGTTATCTTCGAGGGACCACCCTATATGGACGACATGATCCAGGGTGGGGGTTGGCCGTACGGCACCGAACTTCGGATACTCATCGAGGACGGAAGTGCCACCATCTTCGATACCACAACATTGGTCGATGGGCTCAACACCCAGCGCAATGAGTGGGGGCTGTACGACTTCTTCCATGAGGCAAACTCGTTTCAGTTCTACGAGTTCCCGCCCGGCTTCGGGTTCCAGCCCGGTTGGACGGTCACGGTAGGACCGGTAGTCGAGGCGTCGCCGTGGCTGACCAAGACGCACACCATCACCTCGGTCCTGCCAACCGGCGTCGACCTGGAGGCGGACACGGTGTTCGGTACCGCCGAGCCGGGCTCGCAAGTCGTCGTGTCCGGCTGCGCCGTCTCCGAGATCTACGTCGGCGATCAGCCCTGGGGCGGGGCCTGGAGCCGATTGGTCGATGTCAACGAGTTCGGGTATTGGGAAGCGGACTTCTCGACCCCGGGCTTTGCTCGTTTCGGTCTCGACGACTTCCGCTACGTGACTGAAGTTTGCGAACTGAGCGGCCCTGATTTCGGCGCCACACAGATCGACGACGAGTTCGACGAGACCCAACGCGCTTTCTTGATCCCGCAGATCTCTGTCGGGCTCAACCAGGGGGAGTGGATCGAGGTTCACAGGGTCAACGCCGACCCGAAGCTGATCGAGATCTTCGACCATCCGGGCGGCGTGTTGCTGTGGTCCGGGGTCATAGCTCCGATCACCGACGAGGAGGGTGAACGCCGCGTCGAGATCGGCTACGACACCCATGGGATCGATCTGCAACCCGGCATGCTCGTTCGGGTTCCCGGCGGCGAGTTGGTCCTCGCCGAACTCACCCTGGAGTTCGACACCGAAAGCGACATCGTCTTCGGGACAGCACCGGGGTCGGCCATGGTGCGCATCGACGTCGGAGCCGACGACGGCTGGTGCTCTGGAGAGGTGCCGGTTGTGGATGACCGCTGGGAGGTCAACCTGGGGACACCCGAAGAGGGGGGCTTCGACTGCACCTTGGACCTTACCAAGCAGAGCTACGCCTGGATCAGCGTCGAAGATCCCACCGACGTCCTCTGGGATTTCGAGGGCGATCGCACGCACCTCGGCTGGGAGACCCCACCGCAGTGGGCGACGGAACAGATCGCCTGGCTTGTCGACTTCCTCCTCGTTGGGGCCGACGACAAGACGGCCAAGTCTCTTGACAAAGCTCTGGGAAGCATCGAGCAGAGCCAGGATGCGGCGCTTTGGCGCGATTACCGGACCCTCGATGCCGACGCGGGTGCGCTGGTCTTCGAGCTTGGCGCAAAGGCGGCCGGGGAACTCGAGAAGATCGAGTCTCTGTCGTTCACCGACGAGCACGGCAATCTCAACGAGTTCACCGGAACCGACCTCGCCGGCTGGCTGGTGCTTGCCGTCGACCGCCCCCTAGTCGAGTATGCCATCGGGCAGGCGACCGGGGACGGTGGCGACCCCGAGGACCTAGCCAAGGCCTCTGCTTCGCTCGACCGGGCTAACGACGCCCTTGAGCAGGGCGACCCCTCGAAGGCCATCGTGTACCTTGGTGACGCCTGGAAGAACGCTCAGAAAGCGTTGAAGTAACTGGTAACAAGAAACCGATCGCGGCTCTGCCGCCTTTCTACCTGGGTGGGTCTCTGTGGCCGTGCCGAAGTGGCCTGGCGAAACCGGGCTCTCGGCGCGGTACCACGCCGAGAGCAGCCGATCAGTCGGCCTCGGAACAGGTCGGGAACTCGACCCGGTTCCGCCCAACGCCCTCCGCCACCGGGAACCGTGTCGCCTCAGTCAGTCCTCGAACCCGGAGAGGTCAGGGGGGATGTCGACGGCGTACTGTCGCAGCACCTTGAGGGGCACGATGTCGAGGAACTCGCCGGTCAAGACTGCGCAGATCGTGTGACTGCCCCGATCCTCTGGCCCGTCTGACAGGAGCCGTCACGGTAGAAGCCGGTCAGCGGATCGGCGCGTCCCTGCGCGTTCGTCAAACGATCCTCTGTACCGATATTTCGGGCGGCCCAGCACGACCTCGTTCGAGCCGTGCCTGGCATGGAATGGGAGCTTGGCGCCATGGGTCTCGACCGCGATCTGAACCCAGCCTGGCGCCGTGAACAGCACTGGAACAGATCGCCGGGGAATGTCTCCGACGGGTGCTTGCGCTACCACCGGAGGTACCTGGCCACCCACCCGCCAGAAGATCACGACATCGAGTGGAGTGTCAGCATCGCCGGCGGCAAGATCACGTAGCGCAGCGCTGCCGCAGAACCGCCCAGATCACTCACCGCGTCGTCGCAATCTGGAGCACCCACCGCGCACATAGCCGGCATTCACGGACAGCTTCATAACCACTCAGAAGCCTCGACGTAAATGGCTAAAAGATGTGGACAGTTGTAAGTGGCTCTGGCGATCACGCCTTGGTCGGATCACTGTGAACCAGGCTCTGAGCAGTGCGTCATTGAAGCTAACGGATGTGGTCAACACCGTGGGCGACGTCGACTACTCGGTGCCCCTGGGTTTGGCGGGACGAAGACTACAAGTCAGGGTCTTTTGGTCAGAAGTGGTCATCTTCTCCGAAGGCGACGACGCCGTCGCTCCTGCGTGCCCGCAGATGTGGTGCTGTCCGCCTCGGTTTTTTCAGATCAAGACCCTCGACGACTTCGACTTCACGATCCGTCTCACGGCAACAGATCGTCCATCTGCACGAACTCGACTTCCTCCGAGAAGCCCACACCGTCATCTTCCTGGGCCCACCCGGAACAGAAAGACGTATCTACCCGGCGCCTCAGGGTTGCAGGCGGCCCGTCGGGCTACCGGGTCGCCTTCGCCAACCGCCACCGAATGGGTCTCGACCTCGGAAAAGTCTTCAACCGAGCCGGGAGACTCAAAGACAAACTGGCCAACCGGCGGCCTCCACGCAGTTTTCGACTGGCGTTGGCAGACGATATTGGTCTTCATTTGGACGATGCGGTCGTGCACGACTCCCTGATCGTCCACGAGATCGAGTACCTCAGGATCGTGAGCCATCCTCACAGCGCTCACCGGAAGGCGCGCGATGGCAATGGCAGCCGGCGCTGTCGTGCCGCACGGGCGGCTAGTCGAGATGACCGCCTTCTCGACCACGCGCACCACCCTCAAGGCCCTCGAGGTGCCGGCATGAGGCGATTGGTCGGCGTGGAGCCAACAAGAGGTGGGTCGGGTCGCGGGTTGAGCCAGTTCTCCCCGTTGACTCCTCCCTGAGCAGCCGGTAAGTTAACACTATCCGGATAGTGTTTATTCAGAAGTCAGCGGTTCGCAGGTCCGTTCTCATGTCGAGGCGGAGAGACTGTATCGGCTCTCGGGTGGCAGACCCGAGTGCTGATTGCGCTGAGCGCTCCTGACGCCACCACCCGAGAGCTCTGTCTTTCGGCGTCGCCCTGGTTTCTACGGGCTGAAAGGAGCGATTGACTATGCCCGATTACGCCAACCCTGACGCCCTCGTCTCCACCGACTGGCTGGCCAAGCATCTGGATGATCCCGCAGTTCGGATCATTGAGGTGGACGAGGACACCACCGCCTATGAGAAGGATCACATCCCCGGAGCTTTGGCCTGGAACTGGTCGGTTGATCTCCACCATCCGGTGCGCCGCGACTACCTGGATCTGCCCGCGTTGAGCGAGCTTCTCAGTGACGCCGGCGTCGACGAAGACACCACGGTGGTGCTCTACGGCGGCAACAACAACTGGTTCGCCGCCTACGCCTACTGGCTATTGAAGTATCGGGGTTTCGACCGGGTGAAGCTCCTCAACGGGGGCCGTCAGAAGTGGAAACTCGAGGGCGGGGAACTCGTTTGGGACGTTCCCGCCATCGACAAGAGCGACTTCCGGATCACTGGTGCGTCACGGCCTGAGCTGCGGGCGTTGCGTGATGAGGTGCTCGCCAAGGTCGGGAGCGTCGCATTCGTCGATGTTCGCTCCCTCGAGGAGTTCAGCGGCGAGAAGCTGGCACCCGACCATCTGCCCCAAGAGCAGCCCTACGTGGGAGGGCACGTGCCGGGCGCCAAGAACATCCCGTGGGTCAAGGCCGCTAACGACGATGGGACGTTCAAGACCGCGGAGGAGCTCCAAGCCCTGTATGAGGGTGAGGGGGTTCTCGAAGGCGAGGTGATCGCCTATTGCCGGATCGGTGAGCGCTCCTCCCACACCTGGTTTGTGCTCTACGAGCTGCTCGGCCACACCGAGGCCAAGAACTACGACGGCTCGTGGACCGAGTACGGGTCGCTGGTCAACGTGCCGGTGGAGCAGGGTTCATGAGAGCCGGATGGTGTGCGTCCCACCTCGGCGACCGACAGGAGGTGCCAAATGAGTGTGACCGATGAGCTATTGCGCAACAACGAAGCGTACGCGGCCGCCTTCGACCAGGGGGACCTGCCCATGCCGCCCGGGAAGCAGGTGGTGGTGGTGGCCTGCATGGATGCACGGCTGGACGTCTACCGGATCTTGGGTCTGGGGTTGGGCGAGGCCCACGTGGTCCGCAACGCCGGCGGGGTCATCAGCGAGGATGCCGTCCGCTCGCTGGTGATCTCCCAGCGCCTGTTGGGCACCCAGGAGATCATCTTGATCCACCACACCGACTGTGGGATGCTCACCTTCCGGGACGACCAGGTGAAGGACCAAATCACCGAGGAACTGGGCACCAGACCGTCCTTCGCCTTGGAGGCCTTCCCCGATCCGGAAGACGACGTCCAGCAGTCGATCGGCCGGTTGCAGGCCAACCCCTTCATCGCCCACAAAGACCAGATTCGGGGGTTCGTATTCGACGTGAAGACCGGACGACTGAACGAGGTAGCCGCCTAGGGGCGGGTTTCGAACCCACTCCGCAGAGCGACGGTTCACTGCAAACCTTCAGGCTCCATTCCCCATATGCGGGGACTAGCGCCAAAGTTTGTGAGGGGTGAACCGCAGCGGCAAACCTAAAGGCTCTAGTCCTCCTATACGGGGACTAGCGCCCAAAGTTCGCGAAGGCTGGGCCCGATTGCGAGCCGGTGGATATCGGCGGGGGCGCCGAGATCGGCCAGAATTGCTGGTGGTATGGGGGTCCGCTGGCGTGACGAGGATCTGGGCTTAACGATCGTCTTCGGTCAGTGCTCCAACGGCGAGTACGACCCCGAGCCGGTCACTTCGGTTCGTTTGGAGATGGAGCGGGTAGCCCGGGCGGAGATCGAATCCGCGGTCGCCAAGACCGGGATGAGCCGACGGGAGTCCCTCCGTTCGGCCTGCGCCTCAGCGATCTACCTGACTGCCATCGACAGCACGGTTGCCCGATGGATGGGTCTCTCCCCAGGCCTCTTCTAGCGCTTCGACCCAGTTTGCTGCTACGACCCCGATGCGGCTCGCGGGGTTCTCGCTCCGCCCGCGGCCATGCGGGGATTATGCCGGGAGGGCTCGATGCCCAGGGGTTGTCGCCCTCCTCTTGTATGCGGGCAGCCACTCCGCTGGTGGGGCCATCGGCCGGCTTGCGTGGAAAGCGGCCACCACGTCATCCGGAACCTCCACGAATCCGTGGCGATCATCTCACCCGAAGTTAGGCGTGTGTGCTTTGTGCTGGGACAGGAAGTCGAAGATGCGGACCTTGTCCATCTGCCGATCCGCAACCCCACTCCCGAGCCCCGCCTGCGAGGAGCTGCGGCCTCTTATGTCTCGGTCCCCAATACCTCCTCGATCCAGGAGAGCCCGGCGATCGCCGTGGGAAAGGAGGCGGTGGTGATGGCCAGGAGGGCGACGTGGCGGAGCTCCTCGGCCGGGATCCCCAGCTCAAGGGCCCTGCGGGTATTGGACCGGACCGCTCCCTCCGCCAGCCCCCCGATGGCGATGCCCAGCTTGACGAGCCGCTGGGTTCTCTTCTCCAGGGGCCCGGCCGCCCCGGTGGCCGCCCCGAGGGCGTCCAGGGCCTGTGCCACGTCCGGGTAGTTTTCCCGGAAGTCCGTGTATACGTCGGGAAGGTACTCAGGCAAGGTCTATCTCCTTGGGGTAGGGAGGTCAGGGTAGATGGAGGCGCACCTCAGACCTCGACGGGAGACAAGGCCCAACTACCGCCAGACCCCAAGTCGCCCTCCCTGGGGTGAATGGGGAGTCGTAGCTGCGAAGCGCCCGATCAACGAACAGGTGCGCCGCTGCGTAGAACGACTCGAGTTCGGGGCGGTCCAGGTACGTGGTCGCAAGGGCCATCGAGCCGGTCCTGCTACTTAGGACCGACTGGCCGGTAATCCTCTGCAAGCCGGGGAATGAGAGTCCTCGACCGATCTACGTGGTTCCGGACCGGGGACTCTTTCGAGAGGGCAACTCGCAAGCCCTCCTCGGACCACCGGAGTTCAGGTTCCAGATCACGGCTCGTCCAACAGTCTCGTTCCATGGAGGGAATCGTAACGGGCGAGCGCGATGGCTTCCCGGCCTCTCAGCACGCCCTATGAACTTCCAACGGACGAGCCGTCCCGAGGGGTTAGGATCGCGCGGGTTCGTATCGGCTTGAGGCCCGAAGTCACCCACCCTCCTTTCCGGACCCGTGTCCTTGCCTCAACACCGGGTGCGGCATGGGCTCGGCCCGCCAAAACCCTCTCCATGCCATTACGCACAAAGTCCGCTTTCGGTTTCCAAAGGAGACAATCCTTGGCCGCACAACAGCGCCTGGCCGAGCCCTGGGATTTACCCGGCAAGGAAGCCGGGGAGGGCTGAGCCGATCGGGGCGCCGGATCATGTTGGTTATGAGCCGCTAGCAGCGACAATGCGGAGATGGAGCACCTGATCGGGATCCTCTACGAACACCCTCACTGGTTCACGCCCCTTTTTGCCGAGCTGGACCGGCGCGGGGTTGATTATGAACCGATCGACGCTGCCGACCCCACTTTCGATCCGCGAGAGCGGTGGAGCCCGTATGGGTTGGTTGTCAACAGGATGAGTCCGTCGGCTTGGACCAGGGGGCACGGAGACGCCATCCTCCGAACCCGCGACTACCTCCGGTACCTTGAAGGGCTCGGCATACCGGTCGTGAACGGGTCGCGTGCTTTCGGCTATGAGATCTCCAAGATCCGACAGCTCGGTCTCCTTTCCCGACTGGGTGTCCGGTTCCCTCCAGCGAGGGCGGTCAACGATCCGGCGGAGCTGGTCGCCGCGTCGGACGGTCTTCAGTTCCCAGTCCTGATCAAGCCCAATGTGGGAGGAAGCGGCGCCGGGATGCGGTCTTTTGCCGACCGCGAGGAGCTGGCGGCTGCTGTTGCCGGCGGGGAGCTGACCGACCTGGGCCCTGATCACTCCGCCTTGGTACAAGAGCACCTCCCCGCGGAGGGGGAGAGCATCGTCCGTATCGAGATCCTGGGAGGCGAATTCCTCTACGCCATTCGGCTGCTCCTCCTCCCCGGCTCCTTCAACCTGTGCCCGGCCGACTATTGCGATCTGCCCGGAACGGCGGATGGTGTGTCCGGTCGGGGGCTGCCGGTCGAGGGGTACAACCCACCCGGTTATCTGATCGATGAGGCGAAACGCATCATCGCGGCAGCGGACATGGATCTGGGCGGGGTGGAATACCTGGTGAGTGCTAGGGACGGCGCCCCCTACTTCTACGACATCAACGCCCTCTCGAACTTCGTCGCCGACGCGCCGAACGTGATCGGGTTCGATCCCTTCGTTGATCTGGTCGACTTTCTTCTCGAACGTGCCGAGGTCGAGGGTGCGGGCGAGGCAAGCTCCATTGCGCGTCCCTAGCCACACCCGTGTCCCAACGAGAACACTGGCTGGCCGTTCAGGCCGGCTCGTGTTCCATCCGGAGCAGGTCCGGTTTGGGATGGTGGGTGGTCCTGCTACCGATGGGGCGAACCCTAGTAGGCGATGTCGACTGTGGGACGATCGCCGTGTGCTTCTCGCCACCCGGAGCACAAACACCCTTTCCGAACTGGCAGGAGTGGTCGGGCTGGTCTGGCGCATAGCCAGAGTGAGAGCGCTCCTTGTCTCGGCAAGGAGCTTGGCGTCGTTCTCGTGGAACGCACGGTCGTCGCTCACTCGCCTAGCTCCCGCTCATAACGGTGCGATTCCTCAGGCCCTGGGTGGGGGAGCGAGGCTCACAGATCGGGTTCCACCTCACTTCCTACCGACTGGAGCTACAAACTTCTGGTCGGCGTCTCCATGGTTCGTGTCCACTATTTGTCCACTATCGCACCGGTAACTGGAGGTGACGTGTTGGGACGGGCTGGGACCACGTGGGAGCAAACCCCCTGGTTGAGGTCTCGATTCGGTGACTGGGGATGACTGGCCGTGACTGGTTGGTACGAAGTCCTTTGGACTGGCAGTTACCACCAACCCAGCGGTGTGCTAACGGCTATTACCCCTGGTCACGGATGACCAAAGACGAGAAGTTATCAGCTGTGCCACGTACTCGTGCGGGTCGAGATGGTATGGCTGTCTCGATCCACCTGGTTTCTGCGTCTCGGACACGGTTCAGTGTCATTACCTCGGTGTACAAGCGGGTGGCGCCGGCGTGCCCTTTCCAGCGATGGCCGGTCTGGACCAGCTCGTCGCTCGAGGGGGAGGAAGTATTTCCTCCCCCCAGCGAACGGACGGCCATCAGTCGCTTTGACCGTCAGAATCGGTCCGCGACCACATCAGAAGCAGCCCGCGGTAGTGGGTTGGAGGGTGTCGCTGATCAGCTACCTGGGACGATAACTTCAAGCTCGAAGTCGAATGTTCCATTGACCGTGGTGGTCGCTCCGAGGAACTCGTCTCCTAGCCCTAAGAACGCCAAATCCCTCCTCTTCAAATCGAAGGTGTCCTCGAAAGCAAAGACACCAGTGCAATCCACCAACTGGTCGGCGAAGCCTCCGCCCTTGGCCGAGGCCAGCTCAAATGACTCTGGGAAGGGGCCAATAGTCGGTCCGCCCTCCACCTCTATGGTGATGAGCCCTTCAAACAGCCCATGCTTGATCACGAGGACCTGTCCGTCTTCGGTGAAGGCGGTGACGCTGCTCGACCGGTCGATGATGGTGACGGTGACCTCGCCAACCGGCTGATCGCAAGAAACTTCGACCTCCGCCGTGTTCTGGTTGTCGGGCGCTGCAACCGCCGGTACCGCCATCACCAGAACGAGAAGAGCGGACAACGACACTCCCACGAAACGTCTCATGGGACACTTTCCTTTCCTCCCAAGCCGCCCTTTGGCGGCTCTCATCTCGATCCTCATACCCAGTGTCCCCGTGGACCAAACAGACACATTGGCAAGACAGCCGGACATCTGGTCGCATAAGGGCGGTTGTCTAGCCGAGCCACCAGCTCCTCCTCGCGTCACCGTTGTGGTCATCGCTGGCACCCGACGGCGCTAGCCCACAACCACCAAACCCCGGTTGGATTCCATCCTCGGTAACCACGACGATGTCCTCGATGCGGACCTCGGACCGGCCAGGAAGGTAGATGCCGGGCTCCACGGAGAAGGTCGTACCCAGCACGAGGATCTGGGGGTTGCCCTCCAGGAGGTAGGGGTGCTCGTGAACCCCGAGCCCAATTGCCGTGGCCGGTGCGGTGGAGGAAGGCCAAATCGGGCGAGATGCCCGTTGATGGTTCCGCCTCTGGTGGCTTCGTCTGTCTCCAAGCCGAAGTCACTTTCGAGTCCCAGCCTGGGCAGACCTACTTCCTCCAGGCGGGCGGGTTCGGGCTGTTCCAAGACCCGGAGTTCCCCGAGTTCAGCTCACTACCCGAATACGGGCTGTTGAGGATCTCGGTTTCCGGTTGAGATGAGACTGGTATGGAGGTGTGACGATCAGCCCCTTTAACCCTCTGCTGCGGTGTCGGGTCAACGAGGTGAAGGCGTTGGAACGTTGTGTGGCGGGCCGCATCAAGGTGGTCGATCTCCATCCGGTGAAAGAGGTCGAGTTCTGGGAGCAGGTCAAGGCACTTCCACGTAGTCCACTTGAGGTCATCTTCCTCCATTACGCGGACGATATGAGTACCGGAGAGATCGCCGAGGTGCTCGACATCTCAGAATCGTCGCTGAGGACCCACCTGCAGTGGGGCTGGGAGACTTTGGTGCGCAAGGTGGATGCCGGGGGGTGAGATGAGAGCGGAGGAGATTCGGAGTCGTGGTGTCAATCTGGCGGAGTTCGACGCGCTCTACAGTAGATTCCATCGGTCCAGCTCGATGACAGGCAACTGTATCCGGGAACCTCGCGCCTGCCATAGTCGTACCTGCGAGATCACGCCCGACAGCAAGCCTGCGACATTCTGATCCGTAGGTTCAGCTCCAGGACCTCGATCTATCGCCCGGTCACCGCCGTGTCACCCACGAGGGCGGCGATGGCGCTCTTGAAACTGACCTTCAAGAACCTGCCTGCAGAATGACGGGCTCCGCCGTCTCACCCACTCGTGTTCTCGTCCATGGTGTCCCTGCTTGCTCGACCGGTGATCTGTCGCGAGCTGGCGACGTAGGCGAGTGTTGTCATGCCGATCACGAAGGGGAGACCGTGCAGGTAGGTGGGGAGTCCCAGAGCGAAGCTGGCCTGAATCGCAATCGGGGTGAGCAGGATCACGATGCTGGCCCAGCGGGGTGCTAGACGTGAACGAAGCAGCCCGGCCCCGAGGACCAGCATCCCCAAGGTGAGCACCAGGGTGCCGGCGTTTAGGGCGAGAATCGCCGGGTGGGAGAAGTACGCCTCGTGGATGGCGAGCGACGTGGCCGGATCGACCTGCTCGACAACCGCAAACGACACGGCCCCATGCGCCATGTCGCCGAGCGCCGTCACTAGAGCTCCGAAGGACATGGCCAAGGCGCCGACCATGGTGAGTCTGCCTCCTCGACCACTGGCGAGGCGCAATGCCGTGACCACTCCAACCGCAACGAGTGCCAGCCCGAAGCCCTGCAGTAGGTGCGAGGCCAGCCACTGCGACAGGTCTTCGGCAATGGCGCGCACTAATTCCGCATCCTCGGGCATGGAGGGAAGGTGAAGGGCCATCCCCACGGGTGAGGACTGAGCCCACTATCAAGGCCACGCCCCCGAGGCGAGGACCCGGATGTCTGGCGACGGGCGGTGAGGACCGGGTCTCGGCCCCGGAAAAGGTTTGATCAGGCGTCGTCGTCATCTTGGACCTTCTGGGTCGGCTGACAGGGATTGCACTACCTGGTGACAACGTATCGGTGGCCGCTGCTCAGCGCATCGCCCGGAGGTCGTCGCTGCTGGCTCCAGGACGGTATTTCCGGGGTCCTGTTCTACGACCTCGGTACGACGGCAATCCCCTTCAGGGTGGATGCCGAGGCCTCGGGTTGGGCTGTACCGTCATCATGTGTCTGCGCGTTATTGGAGAGTTCATCGACCGCCGGCGAGCGATGTACTGATCGCGGTCGTCTTGGTGGTGATCGGACAGCTCGTCACCTGGCTACGTCCCGGTGACCCATTGGCATACGCGGGTCCAAGAACCACCAACGCCGTCCTCAGCCTGCTCTTCATGTCAGCCTTCGCGTGGCGTCGACGGGCGCCGCTAGGCGTCGTGGTCTGGGCGGTGACGGTGTACTTCTTGACGCAAGCTGTCGTATTGCATGACATGACCTTCCTGGCAGCGGGCGTGCCGCTCATCGCCCTCACCGCGTCGGCCGGCTACCACGGCTCCCGACCTCGGGCCCTGGCCGCCGCCGCGCTGGCTCTGGTGGCTCTCGTCATCGTGACGCTGACCACGCCCGGTCTCGATTCCGTCGAAGCCCTGGCCTGGAACACAATGTTCCTGCTGGTCCCTTGGCTCATGGCCCGTGGTCTCCGCGAGCGCGAGGACGGAGCCGCCTCCCTTTCCGCCACGCTGGTCACCGAGCGGGCGACCCAAGACGCTGCCCTGCGCCGGGCTGCCGCGGAGGAGAGGGCCCGCATCGCCCGTGATCTCCACGACGTTGTGGCGCATAGCGTTTCGGTGATGGTGATCCAGATGGGGGCGGCGCGGATGCAGCTGCGTGCCGGGGCAGCTTCCGCGGAAGCGCCGCTCCTCGAAGCGGAGAATGTGGGCAGGCAGGCGCTGGAGGATCTGCGCCGTCTACTCAACGTCCTGCGCGCCGATGACCCCGCCGAGAACGGACCAGGGTCGGGCCCCCAGTCCCCGCAACCCGGATTGTCCCAGCTCGACGGAGTCCTGGCGCTGGTCCGCACGGCCGGCCTGAGCGTCGACATGGAGGTGGTCGGCCAGCCGTTGGCAGTGCCTCCTGCACTGGACTTGACGGCGTACCGGATCGTTCAGGAGGCGTTGACCAACACATTGAGGCACGGGGAGGCCACCCAGGCGAGAGTCCGGCTGACCTACAAGCCAACGGCATTGGAGATTGACGTCGTCGATGACGGGACGGCCACCCCGGCAAGAGATGGCGCTGGTCACGGCCTCGCCGGCATCAGCGAGAGGGTGACGCTCTTTGGAGGGGCGGCCACGGCCGGGCCCGTGGTTGAGGGCGGATGGCGGGTCCATGCCGAGCTTCCACTCCCGGGACCGTCGATGCGGAACCCGCGCCAGGCCACGCTGCCGGCTTCGTGATCCGAGTCCTGATCGCCGATGACCAGGCCCTGGTACGAGGAGGACTCGAGATGATCCTGGCGTCTCAAACCGACATCGAAGTCGTGGGCACGGCAGAGGACGGCGCACAGGCCGTGACACTCACCGCAGAGCGTGCACCCGACGTGGTGCTCATGGATGTGCGCATGCCGGGAATGGACGGCTTGGAGGCGACCCGGCAGATCCTGACCGACCCCACAGTCCATGCAAGAGTGGTGGTGCTCACGACCTTTGATCTGGACGAGTACGTGTACGAGGCCCTCTCTGCCGGCGCCTCGGGGTTCCTTCTCAAGGAGACACGGCCCGAAGTCCTGGCCGACGCGGTCCGTACGGTCGCGGGAGGCGAAGCACTGCTCGCGCCAAGCGTGCTCCGGCGCCTCGTCGACCAGTACGCCTCCCGAGCGACGCCGCCAGACTCCGAGCGGCTGTCCGTGCTGACCGAGCGGGAACTGGAGGTGCTGAAACTGATCGGTCGCGGCCTGAGCACAGGGAGATCTCACAGACGCTCTGGATCGCCGAGAGCACCGTGAAGACCCACATCACTCGCATCTTCACCAAGCTCGACCTGCACGATCGAGCCCAGGCCGTGGTCCTCGCCTACGAGACGGGTTTGGTGAAGCCCGGGGATACTGGTTGACGAAGGAGCCGCTGGGCTCGCCGCCATGTCTGCTTCCATCAACCCCGATCATTCACGCGCTCAGTCGGTTGAGGGTCGGGGATCCGCGACAGGCATGTCGAGGGCGGGTTCGGTCTAGCGAGTCCTGGGTTGGTCCTACCTGTCAGGTCAAATGATTCACCGAAGCGCCGCGTCGAACAGGTAACCGGACTGCCATTCGCGTTCGAATTCGCCGTCGCATGAAACGTCTGCGCGTAATTCGGTGTACAGCTAGCGCCGAGTGCATCGTCTCTGCCGGTTATGCGGGGTGCCAAGGCGCGATTATCGGCTTCTAGGGCAGCGCGTTATGTGTTTGCTGTTGGACAGGCCGCATTCAAGGCGGCGGGGGCGCCGGGGAGCGTAAGGCGACCAGTCGGGTCCGAGGTTCCCTACAAAGTGTGGAGATGGTCTATTGGGAGATCATGTCAGACACGCAGGAAGGTCGTCTGGGGTTCCGTGGGGAAGCAGTCCGGATCGTGAGGGAGACCAGCCCGCCTCTCCTCCGGCGTACCCTGACAGGCAAACTTGAGAGCCTCCTCCCAAACGTCGAGCGGGTTGAGATCCCCAACGCATCCCACATGATGCATGAACAGAACCCGATCGGTTTCAACCAGGCGGTTCTGGCCTTCCTCTACCGCCATACGGCTTAGCAAAGGGGATGAGAGCGAGCGCTGCCAATTGGCGAATCAGCAGTACGTGCGGCTCTCGTAGCCAAACTCACCGGCCCCCTCATCAAACCGCCCAACCTCACATCCGAGGGAAATGGCGACAATGGGGCTGCACAAGGCTTCACGCCTGGCGTCTTCCCGTGGCGCTTTCGGTGAATCACCTGTCAGCATGAGAAGTGCTGACGCTCCCCCATGACGAGGGAGCGCACAGTCGTGATGCCGCATAAGACTCGGGCCTCTCAGTTGACCCTAGAGCAAAGAAGGCACTGGGATGGACCGTCACGCTGGTGTGGATCTGCATGGACGCCGGTCGGTGGTGTTGGCCGTTAAACAAACTCGGCGGCGGCGTTGGCCGCTTCGGATTGATCGAATG
>Ga0326597_10006965_pt1 | contig 15419 bp, 13 predicted proteins | sample RVTome_12_FD_203789 | JGI IMG/M metagenome (GOLD analysis project Ga0326597, IMG submission 203789) | Soil microbial communities from uranium-contaminated site in the Upper Colorado River Basin, Wyoming, United States - RVT100D185 | ecosystem: Environmental > Terrestrial > Soil > Contaminated >...
GCTGTACGGCGGTGACGACATGGACAATCTCTCTGGTGGTGAAGGCAATGACGAACTGCACGGTGGTGCAGGCAATGATGTTGTACACGGTGGTAGCGGTCTTGATGTGATCGACGGCGGGACAGGTGCTGATCAGCTTTTCGGCGATGAGGATGATGACCGATTGTTCGGTAACACCGGGATGGACACGCTTGCAGGCGGAGACGGAAATGACTTCCTGTCTGGTGGTGAAGACAATGATCTGATAGCGGGACAATCCGGCAATGATGAATTGCATGGAGACGCGGGTGATGACCAGATACAGGGTAATGAAGGCAATGACCTGGTTTCTGGGGAAGACGGCAACGACCTGCTGTTCGGACAGGAGGGGAACGATCAGCTTGTTGGTGGTGCAGGGAATGATCAACTGATCGGCGATGCAGGCAACGATATCCTGGATGGCGGTGAAGGTGATGACATTCTGTGGGGCATGGATGGTAATGATATCCTGGCGGGTGGCAGCGGTAACGACCTTATTTACGGAAACAATGACATTGACATGCTCTCGGGCGATGACGGCGACGATGAACTGTGGGGAGGAAGTGAAGACGATATGCTGAGCGGAGGCGCGGGCCGGGATTTGCTCTTCGGTGAAGCGGGAAATGATATGTTGGATGGCGGGGATGGGGATGATCAACTGGTCGGAGACGCAGGTAATGATTCTCTGAACGGTGGTTCCGGGACGGATACGCTCTTTGGAGGAACAGGAATAGACAACCTCTCGGGAGGTGATGATAACGATGAAATACAGGGCGGTGATGACGACGATTTAATCAATGGCGGCGCCGGGGATGATTTACTTTTTGGTGATAACGGTAACGATACACTGGTCGGCGGGACTGGCAATGACACCCTGTACGGTGATCCGGGAAGTGATCTGTATCTGTATGCTCGCGGCGATGGACAGGATGTCATCAACAACCATGATCCGAATACGGCGGGTACCGGACCTGCGACCGGGAAGATTGACGTTCTGCGCTTTGGTCCCGGTATCCATCCTGATGAGATCAGCGCCATACATGATCCGGGATCTTTCAACAACCTGGTGCTGAAGGTAAACGGATCCAGCGACCAGATGACGATACTCAATTATTTTGCGAATTCCGGTAACAGCGCCTGGCGCCTTGATCGCATCGAATTTGCAGACGGCACCGTGTGGACACCGGAGACCATCCCGCTCCTCATCCAGGGTACGTCAGGCAATGACACACTGGTCGGTACTTCCCGTGCCGAGGTGTTTGACGGCGGTGCCGGTAATGACAGTTTGCAGGGCGGCGCCGGAAATGATACCTACCGCTTCGGCGTCGGCTATGGTCAGGACACCGTCACGGACTCAGATTCAACGGCGGGGAATGTCGACAGGATATATGTGCTGGATGATGTATTGCCTGCCGATGTCACGTTGTCACGTTCCGGCAATAATCTCCTGCTGCGCATCAACGATACGACCGACAGGCTCACGCTGGTCAATTATTTTGTGAACGATGGTGTGAGTGCCAATACGGTCGAGCAGATCAAGTTTGCCGCGGACGGAACAGTCTGGGAGGTCAACCTGGTCAAGCAATTGGTACTCACCGCTACGGACGGCAATGACACGCTCATCGGCTATACGACGAATGATGTCTTGAACGGCCTCGGAGGGAACGACACGCTGATCGGCAATGCGGGCAATGACATCCTCAACGGTGGCGCCGGTAACGACACAATGCAAGGGGGCGGGGGCGATGATACCTATCTGTTCGGTCGGGATTATGGCCAGGACACGATCACGGACGTTGATACCAATCCCGGGAATTCAGACACAGTGCTGCTTGCAGGGGATGTGCTTCCTGCGGATGTTACTTTGCAACGGAACGGTGGTGGACTCGTGCTCCGGGTCAATGGCACTTCGGATCAACTTACCATCAATAGTTACTTTGTAAATGACGGAGCAAGCCCAAACCTGGTGGAACACATCCAGTTTCTCTCGGATGGCGCAGTGTGGGATATAAATACAGTCAAACTCAAGGTGCTTACTGGAACGGAAAGTAATGACACACTCATCGGATATGCATCAGACGATGTTATCAGTGGACTTGAGGGTGATGATTCATTGTACGGGTCAGCCGGCAATGACAGCCTCGTCGGTGGTGATGGCGATGACACCATATATGGCCAGGACGGTAACGACATACTTGATGGCCGTGGCGCCTTGTTCCCGGCTGCCCAGAATGACGGGGATTTTATGGTGGGGGGAACTGGTGATGACCTCTACCTGTTTGGGCGCTACTCGTCTACCGACCGGATTTGGGACAATTATGGGGCAACCACGTCGGGCGGTTTCGATACAATAGTGCTTGACGCCGACATAATGCCCGAAGATGTCACAGTTAAACGTGGTGGCACGGGGACAACGTTATTACTTTATTTAAATAACGCACCTGTACAACTTTGGGTCGATGAGTATTTCAAAAATGATGGATATAACCAGAACAGTATTGAACAAATCCTTTTTTCCTCGAATGGCACCGTCTGGGATATCGAGACCATCAAAGCCAAAGTACTGATTCCCACGGAAGGAAGCGACCTTTTGTTCGGATATAGTACCAATGACGTTATTAACAGCTTGGGTGGGAATGACGGTATCCGTGGGGGTGAAGGTGACGATATTCTGGACGGAGGTCCAGGTAATGATGGATTATTTGGAGAAGGTGGCAATGATACCTACCTGTTTTCCAGGGGTTGGGGACAGGATACCATCGTCAATTATGAATTCGACACGCCAGGAAGTATAGATACGCTGAAATTCGCACCGGACATCCTTCCATCACAAATTACAGTATCACGGGATTCCTCCTATCTGGTACTCACGATCACAGGTACATCCGATGAGGTGCGTATCAGGGACTATTTTTTTGGTAACCAGGCTGTCGTTGAACGTCTTGAGTTTGCAGATGGAACTGTGTGGACGGAGGATACGATTGCAGCCATGTTCCCGCTGAACGGCACTGCCGGCAACGATACGCTTCAGGGATTTGCCCTTTCCGAGTATATCAATGGCCTGGGCGGAGATGATGTTCTCCGCGGCGGCGACGGCAACGATACTATGGATGGCGGGACTGGAGTTGACCTTATCCTGGGCGAAGGAGGTAACGATATTCTTTATGCCGGTTATTTGGATGGGGTTTCGGATCGGCTTTATGGCGGCATCGGCAATGATGTGCTCGTTTCCAGCGGTGATAAAAACCCGGAATATCTTTACGGAGAGTCGGGCAATGATATCTACCTCGGTGGTGCGGGCCGGGACTGGATGGAGGATATTAGCGGCAGTAATTTGCTGTATGGCGGTGACAATATTGATGACATGTGGGGCGGCAACAATAACGATCTGTATATAGGTGGCGGTGCGACGGATTTCATTGATGGTGATCGCGACGGTAACGGGATTACCGGCCAGGATATTCTGTTCTTCAATCGCGGAGACAAGTCTGACTCTATTAATCGTCTGGGTCAGGCTACGGCCGCTTCACTGGGTGGCGGGATTCTGTACAGCCAGTTAAAACTTGAACGTGACGGCACGGCGCTCGTTTTGAAACTGGGGCATAACGAAGAGATTTATTTCAATGACTGGTACGGCTCGGAGCAGACCAGCAGCCAGGTGAAATATTTGCAGATCGTTATTGAGGGAACTCGTAATTATAATCCCGCCTCTTCCAGTCCATGGGAAAACCAGAAAGTAGTAGTGTTTGATTTTGAAGCACTGGTGGCTGCATTTGATGCCGCCCAGGCCGCAGGACAGCGTTTTAATGTTGGCTCCAGTCTTTCCCAATACTTTTTGTGGGGCAGCGATACCAAGGCCTATGGCGGCATGCTGGCCTATGAATATGCTACGAATGGTAATCTTGACAATATCACGATTACTGACATGCAAAACATACTTGGAGATCCGGTGTTTGGGATTGCACCACAAGGTTTGATTGCGGGGACTCAGGCGTTTGCGGCCAGTGTTATTTCAGGCACCGAACCTGGGTCAACATCATATCTACAGTATGCTGATTCCTTAAGTCCCGGAGGACAGACTTTTACCGGAATAAGAATGAATCTGTGGCAGGGTACGAATGCGGCGAATTATGATCCCGGAAGAGGGACATATAATGCAGGACTTGGCAACATTTTGATCAATCAGGCTGTTGATCACCTGGTGCAGTCCATGGCTGGATTTAACATCGATACCGCATATGAACTGTCAATACCGACACAAATGGAACCTGACTACGCCGGACCAGAAGTGGCAGCCGCCGTGCAACAGGCCGCGTGAATCAGGATAAACGAATAATCAGGCCGGCGTTGGATGCCAACCGGCGTCGGCCCAGAGCTCCCCGCTCACGGCCGAGTTCGTAATCATGAAACAAATCGCATCGGCAATTTCTTCCGGACGGATCAGGCGGCCAAGCTGGGTATCTTTCAGAATAAACTTTTCTATGTATTCACTGCCCAGGGCGCGGACCATGGGGGTATCGGTGAATCCCGGATGGATCACGCCGCAACGGACGCCATGAAAGATCGCTTCCTTGGTCAGGGTTGCCGCTGCTCCTTCCAGTCCGGCCTTGGTACTGGCATAGGAAATCTGGCCCTTGTTGCCCTGGGATGAAATCGAGCCAATGAAAATTACAGTGCCCTGGATGTGTTCGTCCGGGTGCCATTTTTTCAGGCCCTTCGCGGCCCGATCTTCGGCAATCTGGGCGACCATTTCCATGGCCCAGTAGACGGGTGCAATCAGGTTGATTTCGACGACCTGGCGGAATTTTTCTACGGGATAAATCTCCGCCTTACCTGATTCCTTGTTGATTTTGACGGCCAGTGCATCGCGGGTGATGCCGGCACAGGGCACACAGATGGTGACCATGCCTTTTTCCTCTGCCAGCGTTTGATAGACATTGCTCCGGAACTCGGCGTCTGTGGTATCGCCGATAAAGGGAATGGCTATTTCGCGTCCTTTTTCCTGGTTAATACGGTCGGCGACAATCTTGACATCATTGTTAATATCTACCATGCCCAGGGTCTTGACTCCCCGATTGGCCATTTCAATACAGACGGAGTGTCCTATACCGCTGGCCGCTCCTGTTATAACAGCGACCTTACCTTTGATTATCATGGTCATATCATCCGTAGCTGGTTAAATTTATATAATTTATATATTAGCTCATTAAATTGTGCATAGCATCATTGGCGATAAAATACAGACTATTTATATGTTTTACAAATGAAAAAAACCAATAGCCACCAGCGTCTTGTTAGAAGCAGTCTATCCTGATCCAGGGGCATGAATTTTGAAATAAATATCAGGGCCGCCAGATATGATAATTTGCATGGTGAATATTTTGAGGAGCCGGACATGAATACGACAGGTATCTATACAATGGTATTGCTGGGTTTGATGGCTTTTTCCGGGTGTGCCCCGGAGGTTGGCAGCGAGGCATGGTGCAAGAAGATTGCTGAAAAACCAAAGGGTGAATTAACGGCCAATGAAGCCGCGGATTATGCGAAACATTGCCTGTTTAAATAGTATTACACTGATTTCCCGGGTGCGCGGCGCAAACGGGTTTGAATGATTTTTTACACGCATGGCTAGAAAAACCTCAGATCCGGACAAGCTGGACAGGATTATCGCTGATGCGCGGCGCAAACAGGATGAGCGCGCGCAGGCATACAGGGAAAAAGCGCTTAAGCTGTACCCCTGGATTTGCGGTCGTTGCGGTCGTGAATTCAACCATCAGAACCTACATGAACTGACGGTTCATCATCGCGATCACAACCACGATAATAATCCCGAGGACGGAAGCAACTGGGAATTGTTGTGTCTTTATTGCCATGATAATGAACACGCCCGTTATCTTGACCAACATATTAGTAATGGCACCACAACAGGAGATAAACGGACCCCTGCTGCAAGCCATAAACCGTTTTCCGGTTTGCAGGAAATGCTTAAAAACAAAAAGACCTGATACGGTGGCGGGATGTTGAAAATCACCAGGCACGTCAGCATACCTGACCAGGAAATCGAAATCAGCGCCATACGCGCACAGGGGGCGGGGGGTCAGAATGTCAACAAGGTCAGTAGCGCCATTCATCTGCGTTTTGATTCACAGAGTTCCTCTTTGCCGGAAAAATACAAACAGAAATTACTGGAATACAGGGATCGACGCATTACCAAAGAAGGCATAATTATCATCAAGGCCCAGGAATATCGTAGTCAGGAGAAAAACAGGGAGATGGCTCTTGCGCGTTTACAAGAATTGATCAGGCGGATTGTCCTGGAACCCAGGCAACGCATACCTACCAGGCCTCCCAGAAGTTCAAAACTGAAACGTCTGGCCGTCAAAACCAGGCACGGACAATTGAAACGCATGCGCAAAAAACATGATTTATATGAATAAATACGGCTTGATTTTCATTTTATTGTTTTCCGGTGTTTATACTGAGTCATTCGGTGACAGTTGTCCCTCGCCAAAGACTATTCGTGATCGTAAATTGTCCCAAAATTATGAATGGACCGTGGACGAAAATACGACACTACAAAATCTTTTGTCCGTGAAGAAACTGTATGCAGTGCGTATCATGGATCAGGACGCTTATGTATCTTGCCACTACACTACCGATAAGTGGCCGATCAAACTTGATGTAACACCAGTTTCCGGACAATGTAAATCGTTACCGCAGGGAGACAACTGGAAGAATACCGAATCAGGCCAGGTTGTTTGCCAGGAAAAGGACGTCAGAAAATGTGAATTCACTTTTGAATGCGGTCAGAAGCAGTGACTGGATTGTCTGTGATGAAAAAGCCTGTCCCAGTGCGACCAGTCATATTTGACCCATGGGTCAAATATGACTGCAAATGATGATACAGGGCAATAATCATGTATGTATTGTCGGCGCCGGGCCAGCGGGTGTTGTTCTTTCAATTCTGCTGGCCCGACAAGGCATTCGGGTTACATTGCTGGAAGCACAAGCTGATTTTAACCGTGAATTCCGTGGTGATACACTGCATGCATCTTCCCTGGAGATCCTTGCTCAAATGGGCTTGGCAGAATCCATACTCAAGCTTTGTCATGCAAGAATCAGTAAATTCCAGTTTTCCACTGTTGCAAGCAAAATCACCATGGCCGATTTTTCCCTGCTCAAGACATCCTTTCCCTATGTTGCCCTGATACCCCAGGAAAAATTTCTGACATACCTCGTTAACGAGGCCGATAAACTACCTTCTTTCCATAGGATAATGAACGCCAAAGTCCACGATTTGATCATTAGAAACGGCAAGGTATGTGGTGTCATCTATATGAAGGACGGTACGATGCATGAGGTAAATGCATGCCTGACAGTTGGCGCAGACGGACGCGGTTCGAGAGTGCGGGAACAGGCTGCACTCAAGTTAATCAAGACCATGCCGCCCATGGACGTTATCTGGTTCAAGTTACCCAAGGAGCATGACCCTCTTACTGGTAATTCCACCGGAGGGAGATTTGGTGTAGGTACCATGCTGGCGATGCTTGACCGGGATCATGAATGGCAGTTGGGATTTGTGATCCTGAAGGGTTCTTACAGGACACTACGTGAGAGAGGCATGGAATATTTTCATGATGAATTACTCAAGTTGGCCCCGGAGCTCATAAAGTCGCTGCAATACTTGAAGGACTGGTCACAATGTTCCATCCTCTCCGTGGTCACGGGCCGGGTAGACTGCTGGCATAAACCCGGGTTGTTACTCGTGGGAGACGCCGCGCATGTCATGTCGCCGGTGGGGGGTATCGGGATTAATTATGCGATACACGATGCTGTGGCTACTGCGAATCTTCTTACTGAACCTTTGTTGTCGGGAAACATTAAGGAAACGGATTTAGCTGAAATTCAAAAACGGCGTGAACGTCCTGTCAGATTTATTCAAACAGTGCAATCAGTTATGCAAAGGCAAATTATCAGTAGTGCGCTGAAATCAGAACAGCAATTCAGGCCGCCTGTTCTTGTCAGGATTCTTGCCGGTTTCACGGTGTTTCAGAAAATAATGGCATATATGCTTGCCTATGGCTTAAGGCCGGAATCGGTGAAGTATTCATGAAGCATATTCCCTGCCTGTAGCAGGGCGACAGGTACCTTTAATGAAAAAAGTGATCTTGAAACCCGGCAGGGAAAAATCCCTGCTAAGACGTCATCCCTGGGTGTTTTCCGGCGCCATTCTGCATGACATAGATCAGGCGGGTCCTGGTGAAACTGTCAGACTTGTTACCGAGAAAGGCGAGTTTCTGGCATATGGCGCCTATTCACCACATTCCCAAATCAGGATAAGGACTTGGACATTTAATCAGGATGAGATAGTAGACGATATATTTTTCAGACGACGCATTGAGCGCGCAATGGTGATGCGCAGACGTTTGATTGAAAGTAATACAACGACCGCATATCGCCTGATCAATGCAGAATCTGATGGTCTGCCCGGCCTGATTGTAGATAAGTATGCTGATTATATTGTTTGTCAATTCCTGTCATCAGGCGCTGAATTCTTTAAGCAGCCGATCGTAAATCAACTACGTTCACTTATTGAACCAGCAGGGATCTTTGAACGGTCAGATACGGAAGCGAGAAAAAAGGAAGGACTTGCTATCACAACAGGTCCGCTCTACGGCAACGAACCTCCAGAAACCATAATTGTTGAACAAAGCGGGATCAGATTCCTTGTGAATATCCGGCAGGGACATAAGACGGGCATGTATCTGGACCAGCGCGAGAACAGGAATGTAATACTGAAAAACGCAAAGGATGCAAAGGTACTCAATTGTTTTGCGTACACGGGTGCATTTACTATGGCAGCATTGTGCGGTGGTGCGGAGAGGGTCATTAATATCGAATCGTCTGCAGACATAATAAACATGATCGTGAAAAATACCGAACTCAATGGTTACGATGTTTCACGACTGGTCAATATCCAGGGAGATGCTTTTCAGGTATTGCGTGAATACCGTGATAGAGGTGAAAGATTTGATCTGGTGGTTCTTGATCCGCCGAAATTCATCCATTCTGCACAACAATTACAGCGCGGGTGCAGAGGTTATAAGGACATTAATATGGTGGCGATGAAATTATTAAACAAAAATGGCCAATTGGTTACATTTTCCTGTTCAGGCCACCTTTCTCCTGAATTATTCCAGAAGGTTATTGCTGATGCCGCTCTTGATGCCGGGCGCAGCGCCAGCATCGTTTCTGTTTTGGGGCAACCACCTGATCACCCTGTTGCCCTGAATTTTCCTGAAGGTGGATACTTAAAGGGACTGGTTTGTTATATGGATTGAGAGATTGTTAATCACATAAAACAGAAAGCCCGGAACGGCTCAAAGGGGGAGGGGGAGAGCAAGTTGTTCCGGGCTAATTACACAAGCATCAAGGGGGAGGTAATGATGTTTGCTTAACACAACTATAGGTAATAAATGAGCATTAGTATGTGACGTATCTCTCATTTTATCGTGTTGCCGTAAATGATTAATGCGATGCCGTTCACGAAACCCAGTAACCGGAACGTTATCCAAATCGCGATACCGGTTATCCAGTGCAATTACGTACCTTGGCAGGGAGGAAAGTTCATGTATATTGCCACAAAGCGGCCTGCAATTCTGTTGAGATATTGCCGCTGTATGCCATAGGCTTCCCGTTCGCGAATAAGATAGTCCTGACAATCCTCGTTGTTGAATTTTTTACTAAGATCCTGCAAATAATGCACTAGTTCATGCACAATTAAACTGTCAATAAAGACATCATCCTTGTTTTTCAGGTTATCATTGATATAAATAATGCCGTTATTATCGTACCAGGCTGCAACCCTGCATTTTGTATTTCCGAGGCAGGCATGTTCGACGAAAAAATCATGCGGTTTAAATTCGATAAGGGGAGGGGTTTCAGGAAGGGGGTAGCCGGAGAGATTTACTGTCCAGCTAAGCAGGATAGCGACCAGCTGATTATAGTCAATGATTCCCATACTCTTTCAATGAGGTTTAGCGCATCAGTAAACCCCCGGGCGTAAGCCCGTGGGATGTAGCGCTTCCGGGGCGAAGACCCGGACGGGCATAAAGCCCGTAACGGTTAAAACCACGGGTGTAAACTCGTGGAAGTTTATTTCCTGAACTTTTCAAATACAAGGGTCGCATTGGTCCCACCAAAACCGAAACTGTTCGACATCACCGTATGCAGGCCCGCCCTGTCAATTCTTTTAACGGCTATTGGCGCGTTATCCAGCGCCGGATCCAGGCGGGCTATATTGGCTGAAGCGCATATGAAGTTATTTTCCAGCATCAGCAGTGAAAAAACCGCCTCGTTTACACCCGCTGCACCCAATCCATGACCTGTCAGTGATTTTGTTGAACTTATCACTGGAATTTTTTTAGGAAATACTTCCTTAATGGCGTTCACCTCGACAATATCACCTGCCGGGGTACTGGTGGCATGGGTATTGATGTAATCGATGGGTTGAGTGACTGTGGCCAAGGCTTGTTGCATGCATCTTACTGCTCCTTCGCCGGATGGTTTAACCATATCAAAGCCATCTGATGTGGCGCCATAACCTGCCAATTCCGCATAAATTTTTGCGCCCCGTGCCAAAGCATGTTCCAGTTCCTCAAGCACAAGTATGCCGCCACCACCGGAGATGACGAAACCGTCACGATCGGCATCATAGGGTCGGGATGCCGACTGTGGACTACTGTTATATGCAGAAGAAAGTGCGCCCATCGCATCAAATAATATGGAACTGGTCCAGTGTATCTCATCGCTGCCGCCGGCAAAGATGAGGTCCTGCTTGCCGGACTGGATAATTTCACAGGCATTGCCAATACAGTGAGTGCTGGTGGCGCAGGCTGAACTTATTGAATAATTCACACCCTTAATCTGGTAAGCAACTGACAGGCAGGCGCTGTTGCTGCTGGACATGATGCGCGGGACCATGGTAGGACCAACCTTACGGGCGCCCTTGGTCCGCAATGTGTCAATGACCTGGCACATGTTTTTATTGGATGAACCGCCGGCACCCACGATCAATCCTGTGCGATTATTGGAGATGTGTTCGGGTCTTAGGCCGGCATCAGTTATGGCTTCCCGCATGGCAATATAGGCATAGGCCGCGCTGTCACCCATGAAACGCAGATATTTGCGATCGATTAATTCTTCAGGATTAAGGTGTATGGGGGCGTATACGTGCGATCTGAAACCCAACTCGGCGTATTCCGGGGAAAATTCCACTCCCGATTTCCCTTCCAGCAAGGACGCAAGCACCTCCTTTTTGTTGTTTCCGATGCTTGAAACAATGCCAAGACCGGTTACTACAACGCGTTTCATATTTCTGAAATATCCTAAAAGCCTTCTGTAGATTTAAATAATCCTACGCGCAAGTCCTTTGCTGAATATATCTCCCGGCCATCGACATCCATCGTGGCGTTGGCAACCCCCATGACGAGTTGCCGGTTAATAATTCGTTTCATATGTATATGATAGGTAATTTTATGATCGGATGGCGTTACCTGCCCTGAAAATTTGACTTCTCCAGCGCCCAGCGCTCTTCCCCGGCCGGGATAATTCATCCAGCCAAGATAGAAACCTATTAGTTGCCACATAGCGTCGAGGCCAAGACATCCGGGCATTACAGGGTCATTCTTGAAATGACAGCCGAAGAACCAGAGGTCGGGTTTGACATCCAGTTCGGCAATGATTTGTCCCTTGCCGAATTCGCCACCGCCAGCAGTTATGGAAATAATGCGATCAACCATCAGCATCGGGTGTGAGGGTAATTGCGCATTACCTTCACCAAACATCTCGCCACGAGTGCATCCCAGTAACTCTTCAAATGTGTAGTTGCTCTTTTTTAACATTTCTGCAAGTATCTCATGTAGTTTGGGTTTTTTCTGCAAGTATTTGCCACTACGAGGATGTACCTGACACACTCAAGTTTTACACCGGGTTATTCATTCTGGAAGATTTACGGGCCGGACAACCTGTTTTCCTGCGCGTCGTGGAGCAGTCAAGTGAACTGCTTGATTTACCGTGATAACGGCAAATTCAATTCGGGGACCGGCATTTATGATGGTCTTGGAAAAGCCTTCCTTGACAGTTTCATATCTATAGCTAGACTTTTCGCTCTGCACAAAATGGGTATACGAATTGGGTAATATATCATACAAAAGACACCAAAGTGTTGGTGTGAAAGTGGGCCCTGTCATGATTGGGGGGGGTGCGCCGATCGTTATACAGTCCATGACCAATACGGATACGGCAGATGCTGATGCAACTGCGAGGCAAGTGCAACAGCTTGCCGCAGCAGGGTCGGAACTGGTCCGCATCACCGTCAACAATGAAGATGCCGCCGCCCAGGTAGCTAGTATTCGCTCCAAACTCGATGCCCACGGCTGCCGCGTGCCACTGATAGGAGATTTCCACTATAACGGTCATATGTTGCTGACCAAGTTTCCCGACTGTGCAGCAGCGCTCTCAAAATATCGCATTAATCCGGGGAATGTAGGTTTCGGAAGAAAAAAGGACAGCCAGTTCGCGACCATGATCGAAATGGCCATCAAGTACAGGAAGCCGGTTCGCATCGGCGTAAACTGGGGAAGTCTGGACCAGGAATTATTGACTCGCATGATGGATGAAAATGCCAGGGCAAAGGACCCTCTGGACGCTGATATGGTGATGCAGGAGGCATTGGTGGTGTCGGCGATAAGCAATGCCCAGCGGGCTGAGGAAATCGGCCTCCCCAAAGATCACATCATATTGTCTTGCAAGGTAAGTGGTGTGCAGAAACTGATTGCAGTTTATCGGGAACTGGCCAAGCGGTGTGATTATGCGTTGCATCTTGGCCTGACCGAAGCAGGTATGGGTTCCAAGGGAATCGTGGCTTCGACCGCTGCCATGGCAGTGTTATTACAGGAAGGGATAGGTGACACGATCCGGGTCTCACTCACCCCGGAACCGGGCGGAGACAGGACCAGGGAGGTCATCGTCGCACAGGAAATTTTGCAAACTATGGGATTACGCTCATTTACCCCCTTGGTGACCGCTTGCCCAGGTTGTGGACGTACTACAAGCACTGTTTTTCAGGAGCTTGCTGATAATATTCAGGCCTATATACGCAGCCAGATGCCTGTCTGGCGGGATCAGTATGAGGGTGTGGAAGAAATGACCCTGGCTGTAATGGGTTGCGTTGTAAACGGCCCCGGGGAGAGCAAACATGCGAATATCGGCATTAGTCTTCCTGGTACGGGAGAAGCACCTTCAGCCCCTGTATTCATTGATGGCAGGAAAGTAATTACCTTGCGCGGAGAGAATATCGCCAGTGAATTTCGGCAGATAGTGAATAATTATGTCAAACAACATTATAAGAGCAAGCAAGCAGTTTGATAACATCGTCCAGTTATCATATCACCATGATGTATTAAGATAATTATTAGCCATTTTATAGTGCGTTTTTACTTGATTTAATGTAATTTTTTAGCCATTCTAATAATTACTTACAGATTATTATGGGGTGCTGTTTAGCAGTTGTTACACATTCAAGGAGACAGGATAATGAAAACTATTAAGGTCTTAATTTTATTAATCTTTGTAACTTTGTTTACAGGGTGCGCGACCATAGTTTCACAGGAGGAATACGAAGCCTGTATTTGGGGAACTTCCGTTGCTGGTGCCGCTATTGGTTCTGTCGGGGGTATTGCTGGTGCCGCGGGAGGGACAGCAGGTGGTGCCCTGGTAGGCGCATTTATTCTCTGTGGAAAAGTTGGGGAAGCAGCACCTCCGCCAGCTCCGGCAGCCGAAGTAGCCGGCTATTACTGGCCGGATGATCAGGACGGGGATGGGGTAAGAGACAGTGTAGATCGTTGCCCATTTACACCCGCCGGGGTTGCTGTGGACAGCGATGGTTGTGAACTGGATACTGATGGTGACGGTGTGCCAGATTATCGTGACCAGTGCCCGGATACACCCAAAGGTGCTGTGGTTGACACAGAAGGTTGTTCCAGACTCCTGGCCAAGCTGTCGGATGTGCACTTTGCATTTGACAGTGCAACACTGAAAAGTGAAGCAAAGTCGATACTTGATTCAGTCGTGTCGACCATCAATTCGAGCCCGAGTGATACCATAAGCATTGAAGGTCACACTGACAGCACTGGTTCAGATGCATATAACTCACAGTTATCCCAACGCCGGGCCATGTCCGTGGCTGATTATCTTGCCTCGCAAGGAGTATCTTCATCCCGGTTGCAGCCTGTAGGCAAAGGTGAGAGTTATCCTGTTGCCTCCAACGATACCAGTGAGGGACGTAGCCAGAATCGCAGGGTGGAAATAATAGCCAAGTAACCTTTTTCGGAATTACCGAAATACCAGGGGCAAGGATTATACCTTGCCCCTTTTTTTGTTTCAGGACATGTATTTAATACGTAATACACATTGCCTATAATGTTCAGGAAGCAGGATTTTATGCAATTCGGGATTATTGGCAGGTTATGGGGGTGATGGTGATGACACACAATATTATTTATCCAGTGTTCGGCTCTATTGCAGAGCACGCACATATCAATTCACAAAATTTTAAACAAATGTATGAAAAATCTATCCGTGATCCCGACTCTTTCTGGGCAGAAGAGGCAGAAAAATTTGTCACCTGGTATAAAAAATGGGACAAAGTGCAGGAATGGAGTTTCAGAGACAATGTATTCATTAAATGGTTTGTCGGGGGCAAACTGAATGTTGCCTATAATTGTCTGGATCGACATCTCGAACAACGTGGTGACCAGACGGCGATAATATGGGAAAGCGATGATCCGGGAGTGGATAAAAAATTCACTTACCGGGAACTGTATGTAGATGTCTGTCGCTTTGCCAATGTTCTCAAGGGCAGGGGCGTCCGGAAAGGAGATCGGGTAGCCATCTACATGCCCATGATACCGCAGACGGCGATAGCAATGCTGGCTTGTGCCCGTATCGGTGCAGTCCATTCAATCGTATTTGCGGGTTTTTCTTCAGAAGCGTTGAAAGATCGTATTCTTGATTCAGACTGCAGGGTTCTCATCACGGCGGATGAAAGTGTACGGGGTGGACGTAATACACCGCTGAAACTGAATGCTGACATGGCCCTGACTTCTTGTCCTGCAGTACATTCCGTGGTCGTAATAAAACATACCGGTGGCAAAATCGACTGGAATGCGTCCCGGGACGTCTGGTATCACGAGGCCATGGCCGGCTCCCCAGTGGATTGCCCTCCTGAAACAATGGATGCAGAAGATCCGTTGTTTATTCTCTATACCTCCGGTTCCACCGGAAAACCCAAAGGAGTTTTACATACCACCGGCGGCTATCTGTTGTTTACAGCCATCACA
>Ga0326597_10006966_pt1 | contig 15419 bp, 13 predicted proteins | sample RVTome_12_FD_203789 | JGI IMG/M metagenome (GOLD analysis project Ga0326597, IMG submission 203789) | Soil microbial communities from uranium-contaminated site in the Upper Colorado River Basin, Wyoming, United States - RVT100D185 | ecosystem: Environmental > Terrestrial > Soil > Contaminated >...
GCGGCCGGGAGGCCGTCGAGGAAGTCGCGCAGCACCCGGTTGAATGCCTCCGGCTGATCGAGGTTCGACGAGTGCCCTGCGCCGGGGATGACCTCCAGCCTCGCGCCGGGAATCTTCTTCGCCATGTACTCGCTAGGGGCGAAGAACGGCTGGTCCTGGTCGCCCACAATGATCAGTGTCGGCACCCGGATGCCCGCGAGCCCGTCGATCACGTGTGAGCCTTCCTGGGCCAGCATGCCGCGCGCGGCGTGCGCGAGGCCCTGCGCCGAGCGATGCTCGCCCATGGCCTCGCGCATCTCACAACTGCGCTCGCTGATGGCGTCGAGCCCGGCCGCCTCGAGCTCGGCCGCGCGCTCGTGGGCCCGCTGGTTCCAGGCGGCGCGCGCCTCCGCGTTCCGATAGCCCGGGCCCGAGTCGCAGATGACGAGCGCGCGGACCATCTCCGGATGCGCGAGGTAGAAGGCGAGCGAGACGTAGCCTCCGAGCGAGAGGCCGCCGATCACCCCGCGCTCGACCTTCACGTGCCGCAGGAGCGCCTCCATGTCGGCGACGGTCAGCCCGGCCGAATACTGTGAGGGATCGCCCGGGCTCTCGGTCTGCCCGTGCCCGCGCATGCTCCAGCTGATGACCTGGTAGCGGCCCTCGAGCGCGCGATGCTGTCCGTCCCACATGCGGCGCGTGGCGGAGTAGCCGTGGCTCAGCAGCACGGCCGGCCCGCTTCCCGACACCGCATAGTCAATCTCGATCCCATTCAACCGCGCTCGACTCATCGCTGCCCTCCTTGTGTCCCGGGGTCACGTCTCGCATCGATACATTTCCGCACCGATCCCACTTCGGCCGGTCCGAGGACGCGGAGATCGAGCCCGGGAGAGGGACGCAGGTCGGCGAAGGTCCGGCTCAGCATGTGATTACGATACCGCGCCCTAAGGGAGAAGTGCTAGACTTCTGGCCCTATGGCATCGCCCGAATGGAACCGCTACGCGCGCGCCCTGCCCTCGATCGCCGCCGCCGTCGGGCGGACGCCGCTGGTCAGGCTCAACCGCGTCACCGCCGGTGCCACGCCCGCGATCTACGTCAAGGTCGAGTGGTACGGCGCGACGGGCAGCCTCAAGGACCGGATCTACCTCCACATGTTCGAGCGCGCCGAGGCGCGGGGAGATCTCCGATCCGGCATGCGCGTGCTCGAGTGCTCGACCGGTAACGCGGGCATCGCGTGCTCCTGGGTCGCCGCCGTCAAGGGCTACCCCTGCACGATCGTGATGCCCGAGGGTATGAGCGACGAGCGCAAGAAGATCATGCGCGCCTACGGCGCGGAGCTCGTCTTCACCAAGGGCGGCGAGAGCGACGTGGACCTCTCGCTCCAGCGCCTCCAGGAGATCCGGGCCGCCGACCCGTCGCGGTACTGGGTGCCGGGGCAGTTCGACAACACAGACAACGTCGAGGCTCACGTCCTCACGACGGGGCCGGAGATCCTCCTGCAGATGGACGGCCGCATCGGCGCCTTCGTGGATTCGCAAGGCTCCGGCGGCCTCCTTACGGGGGTGGGTCGCTATCTCCGGCAGCATGACCCGGCAGTGCGTCTCTACGCCGTCGAGCCCGCCGAGTGCGCCCTGCTCTCGACACGCGCCTGGGGGCACCACGGCATCGAGGGCATCGGCGACGGCTTCGTGCCGCGGAACCTCGACGTCTCGCTCCTGACGGGGGTCATCACCACGACGACGGACGAAAGCGTCGCCATCGCCCGCCGGCTCGCCAAGGACGAAGGCATCTTCTGCGGCATCTCGAGCGGCTGCAACGTGGCCGCCGCCCTCAAGCTGGCGCGCCGTCACCCGGAGCTCCCCTCCATCGTCACCATCATCAACGATACCGGTCAGCGCTACTTCACGACTCCGCTCTGCGGCGAGGAGAAGCACGTGGACATCCCCGAGCGGGAGCATCCGCTCGATCCGTACACGGTGGAGCAGCTCGACCGCCACCAGAAGGCGTGGGAGATCATCGGATGACGATCTCCCGGCGAGAGTACGACTTCCAGGCGGCCCGCCTGCGCCTCGAAGCGAAGCCCAAGAGCGCCGGCGAGAAGCTGACCACGATCGACGAGGCCGTCGCGCGAGTGAAGGACGACGACTCCCTCGCCTTCGGCGGCTGCCTGTTCTCACGCACGCCGCTCGCGATGATCCGCGCGCTCCTCCGCCGACGCCCCAGGGGGCTGACCATCTCGCGCAACCTCATGTGCTACGAGGGCGAGTGGTGCATGGTCGCGGGCGCCGTGGACAAGGTCGTGACGTCATGGATGGCCATCGGGCTGCCGTGGGGGCTCTCCAAGATCGTCCGCGAATTCGTCGAGTCGGGGCGCGTGCCGATGGAAGAGTGGAGCCATCTCGCGCTGGGGCTCCGTTTCCGCGCGGCGGCAATGGGCGTGCCCTTCCTCCCCTCGCTCACGATGCTCGGCTCCGGGCTCGTGGATGTAGGCGGCTCCAAGACCATCGACTGCCCGTACACCGGCGAGAAGCTCCTCGCGGTCCCGGCCCTGTTCCCGGATGTCGCGATGCTTCACGTCCACCGCGCCGATCGCTTCGGCAACTGCCAGATCGACGGCTACCCGCACATGGACGCCGACATCGCAAAAGCCGCTGCCACGGTCCTCGTGACCACTGAGGAGATCGTCCCCGAAGAGGAGATCCGCCTCCATCCGGACCGGACCGTCATCCCCGGCTTCATCGTGGACGCCCTCGTCCACGTGCCGTACGGCTCCTACCCGCATGAGTGCTACGGCCTCTACGACGCGGAGCCAGAGCACTTCAGCGCCTACGTCGAGGGCATCAACCAGCGCGGCACCGCCGGAGTCCGGGACTATCTCGAGCGCTACGTCTACGGCCCCGCGACACACCCGGAATACCTGGGCCTCTTCGGCGAGACGGCGCTGGCGGACGCGCGGCGGCGCGCCAGGGAGCTCTGCTCGTGAGCGGCGCCGTGAACGGCGTCACGGCCAACGAGCTGCTCGCGGTCATGGGCGCCCGCGAGCTCAGGGACAACAGCACGGTCTTCGCCGGGGTGGGCGCGCCCATGATGGCCTCGGGGCTCGCCCAGCGGATGCACGCCCCGCGTCTCACCATGGTCATCGAGGGCGGCATCGTCGGGCCGAAGTGGAAGCCCGGCTCGCTCCCGATCTCGACGAACGAGATGCGCGCGGCGTACCGCGCCCAGATGCTGCCGGGCATCACCGACGCCCTCCTGCTGGCCCAGCGCGGCTTCCTCGACGTGGGTTTCATCGGCGGTGCCCAGATCGACCGCTACGGCAACCTGAACACCAGCGCCATCGGCGGCAGCTACGACAGGCCGAAGGTGCGCCTCCCCGGTACCGGCGGCGCCAACGACATCATCTCGCTCTGCCGCGAGGTCATCATCCTGACCGTCCACGAGAAGCGGCGCTTCTCGGACACCGTGGACTTCATCACGAGCCCGGGCTGGCTCACCGGCGGCGCCAGCCGGAGGGCGAGCGGGCTCCTCTTCGGCGGCGTCTCGCGCGTCGTGACGACTCTCGGCCTCTTCGGCTTCGAGCCGGAGAGCCGCCGGATGAGGCTCGAGGCGCTGCACCCGGGCGTCAGCGTGGACGACGTCAAGTCCAACACTGGCTTCGAGGTGCTGGTCTCCGGCCAGCTCACGACGACCAAGCCGCCGACCGGCGAAGAGCTCGGGATCCTGCGCATGCTCGATCCCGCGCGGCGGTTCATAGGCTGAGGAGATTCTCGTGGCCCAATTCGGTCTCGCCATCAGGAACTTCGTCGGCCCCGGGGAAGTGCCCGACATCACGGGCGTCTACGCCTATGCGGAGCGCGCCGAGGCGCTCGGCTTCGAATCCCTCTGGGCCTGGGACCACGTCCTCCTCGGCGTGGAGCCCTCCTTCCCCATCATCGACTCGATCACGACGCTGGCCGCCATCGCGGCGCGCACCCGGACGATCAAGCTGGGCACCGGCGTTCTGGTGCTGCCGCTGCGAAATCCTGTCGTCGCCGCCAAGGCGCTCGGCAGCCTCGACGTCATCTCGGGTGGCCGGTTGATCCTGGGAGTGGCCGCGGGCTGGTACGCGCGCGAGTTCGATGCCGTCGGCGTGCCCTTCAAGCAGCGCGGCAGGATCTTCGAGCGCAACCTGGACATCCTCCTGCGCCTCTGGACCGAGGAGCGGGTCACCCTCAAGGCCGACGAGTTCAACCTTCGCGAGGCCGTCATGGTCCCGCGAACAGCCCAGCGTCCGCGGCCGCCCGTCCTGGTCGGCGGCTACGTGGACGCGGTGCTCAAGCGCGCGGGCACGGTGGGCGACGGCTGGCTGACCTACTTCTACACTCCGGAGAGCTTCAGCAAGTCGTGGCGGAAGGTCCAGGCCTTCGCCAAGGAGGCCGGCCGCGATCCATCGAAGCTCACGGCGACGAACCAGCTCGCGATCTGCGTCGGCAAGAGCCGCGCCGAGACCGAGAAGAACATGCGTCACTGGCTCTCGACGGAGTGGGACACGGCGGCATGGAGCGAGTCCACCATCGAGCACGCCATCCACGGCTCGCCGGACGAGTGCGTCGAGCAACTTCGCACCCACGTGCAAACCGGCGTGAACCGGATTATCCTCATCCCGTACCGATACGAGCCCGGGCAGGTGGAGCGGGTCGCCAAGGAGGTCTTGCCAAAGCTATGAGCACGTACATCGACATCAACTGCGACATGGGCGAGAGCTACGGGCGCTGGACACTCGGCAACGACGAAGGGGTCATGCCCCACATCACGTCCGCCAACATCGCCTGCGGCTTTCACGGGGGTGACCCGCATGTGATGCGCAAGACGGTCGAGCTGGCGCTCAAGCACGGCGTGGCGATCGGCGCCCACCCTGGCCTGCCCGACCTCATGGGCTTCGGCCGCAGGCGGATGGAGGTGTCGCCGCAGGAGATCAAGGACATCCACCGGTATCAGGTCGGCGCGCTCGGCGCCTTCGTCAAGGCGGCGGGCACCACGCTCCAGCATGTCAAGGCGCACGGCATCCAGTACCACATGTTCGAGGAGAACCTGGAGCTGGGCCGCGCCTCGGCCGAGCAGGTGCTGGAGCTGGACCCGAACCTGATCCTCATGGTCATGGCGATGACCAAGTACGACGCCGAGGCGCGCAAGACCAAGGCGCGCGTTGCCGCGGAGGGCTTCGCGGACCGCGTCTACGCCGACGACGGCCAGCTGGTCTCGCGCAAGCTTGGGAAAGATGCGTTGGTCTCCGATCCATCGAAGGCCGCGGAGCAGGCGGTGCGCATGGTGATGGAGCAGAAGGTGAAGACCATCACGGGCAAAGTCATCACCGCCAAGGTGGACACCATCTGCATCCACGGCGACAGCCCGGGCGCGGACAAGATCGTCGCGGCGGTGCGCGAGGGCCTCGTCAAGGCGGGCGCGACCGTCAAGCCGCTCCGCGACTGGTTCAGTTGAACTTGAACTGGATCTTCACCTTCGGGAACTCGGGGGCCTTGCCCTCGAGGTCCACGATCCGGTAGGTCCCATCAGGGGCTTCGACCAGCGCGTTGTTGTTGGAGAAGGACAGCAGCTTGCCCCAGGCCTTGGGCACGCTCACCTCGTACTTGGGGGCGGCCGTCTGCGCATGGGCATCGCGCGGCTGGAGCTGCCCCATCCAGAGATGGCCGGCGATGGCGACCAAGGCACAGGCGATGACGGTAAGGACGGCTTTCGTGTAACGGTCGGCGGTCATGGCGATGTCCTCCTCGTGGTTGGGTAAGCTGGTGTGCCGACGATATACGGCACGGGAGTGGTCTTCAAGGGGCCTCATGGCCGCTTCCGGCACGGAGGATGCCCTCGAGCCGCTCTACGGCGCGGTCCCAGTCGAAGCGCGACGTGACGAAAGCTTGGCCCTGGCGGGCGAGGCGCTCGCGGAGCCCGGCGTCGGTCACCACGCGCTCGAGCGCCCCCGCCAGCGCTGCCACGTCACGTCGCGGCGCCACGAGCGCGGTCTCGCCATCCTTCGCGTAGTCGCGGCAGCCGCCGTTGTCGAAGGTGACGAGCGCGGCGCCACAGGCCATGGCCTCCATGGGGGGCATGCCGAGCCCCTCGTCCCATGACGGGCAGAGGTAGATGGGACACCGACTGTAGAGCCACGCCAGGCGCTCCTGAGGCAGGTTCTCGTGGAACTCGTCGTACGGCAGCGCCTCGCGCGGGCGCCTGACTCCGAAGCCTACCAGCAGGACTTCAGGGTGCCGCACCTTGACCGCGGCGATCGCCTCGAGTCCCTCGCGCACGCCCTTCCACGCGTAGTCGTGGTGAAGCATGAGTACGCGGAGGGCGCCGTCCGACCTCGCGCCCTCCACCGGATGGAAGAGTTGGCGATCCACCGGAGTGACCAGGACCTCGGCCGCGCAGGCGAAGTGCTCCTTCATGATGTCCTTGAGCCACGAGGAGATCACGATCTTCCTGAGCGGCAGGGCGTAGGTCGCGTCCACCCTCGCGGGCCGGCCGTGGTAGAGGCTCTCGTAGTGCTGGACGAAGTAGAACTTGGCTCCGGCGTCGGCAGGCGCCCGCGCGACGGCGTCGGCCGACTGCCACGCCGTGGCGATGAGGGCGTCGGCTGAAGGAAGGCGCGCGGGATCCCATCCCCCCACCCAGCGCACGCAGGCGCGGAAGCCGGGGATCCAGTCCGGTCCCTGCCGGCGGACATTGCGCCAGACGACGCGCCAGGACCGCCTGGCGGGCACCACCACGGTGACGTCGTGGCCTCGCCCCGCCAGACGGTCCGCGTAGGTCAGGATGGCGCGCACTCCGCCGGCGATGCGGATATGCGGCGCAAGAAAGGTGATCTTCACCGGAGCGAGAGGGATGCGAGGAGGCTTCGCATCACCTAGATGGCCATCGAGACCTGGCCGCCGCGGCGGTAGGCGCCGGGGTCCAGCACGACGTTGACGCAGTAGACCTCGCCCGAGCCCATGGCGCGCTCGAGCGCGGGGCGCAGCTGCCTGGGGTCCGTCACCTGCATGCCCTTGCCACCGAGCGCTTCCACCATCCGGTCGAAGCGCGTGAAAGGCAGTGACGTCGCCACCTGGCGCTCGGCGCCGAAGAAGGACAGCTGCGGGTTGCGGATCTGCCCCCAGCCGCCGTCGTTCCCGATCACCACCGTCATCGGCAGCTTGAATCGCACGGCCGTCTCCATCTCCATGCCGTTCAACCCGAAGGCGCCGTCGCCCGCGATCAGCAGCACGTGCTCGGCGGGGCGGAGGAGCTTGGCGGCGATGGCGAAGGACGGCCCGACGCCGAGGCACCCGAACGGCCCAGGGTCAAGCCACTGCCCCGGGCGCTCCAGCGAAACGATCTTCGACGCGCAGCCGACCACGTCACCCCCGTCGCCGACAACCGTGGTCTGCGCGTCCACGACGGCCGCGATCTCATGGGCAAGCCGGTAGTGGCTGATGGGCACGCTGTCGGAGAGGCGCTCCGCCATGAGCCGCTCCTGGCTCTCCACCTCCTTCTTCTTGACGGCCTGCCGCCACGCCTCGAAGCGCCCGGCAACGCTCTTCGGGAGCGCGTCCCCGGCGGCACGCAGGGTGAGGCCGATATGGGACGCGAGCCCCAGCTCCAGAGGCCGGTTGCGTCCAAGCTCGACGGGATCGCAGTCCACCATGACCACCTTGACGTGCTCGGCGAAAGACGGCGGCCGGCCATATCCCAGACGGAAGTCGAGCGGAGTACCGAGGACGAGCACGAAGTCGGCCTGCCCCAACGCGAAGCCGCGCGCCTGCGAGAAGGCGAGCGGGTGGCCGGCGGGCAGGCAGCCGCGCCCGGCGCCGTTCATGAAGACGGGCACGCCGGCAGCTTCCGCGAACGCCGCGAGATCGGCCGCCGCGTCGTCCCAGTAGACGCCGCTCCCCGCCATGACGATGGGCCGCTCGGCCTTGGACAGGAGATCGGCGAGCTTCTGGACCGATTCCGGATCGGGAGCGAGCGGCCGGCGATGGACATACGCCGTCGGGATGGGAGCAAAGCGGTCCTCGACCATCGTCATCAGGAGATCCACCGGGATCTCGACGAAGACCGGCCCCGGGCGGCCGGTCAGCGCGGTGCGGATGGCCGTCGTAAGGACTTCCGGTATCTGGCGGGTCTCGGAGACCGTCCACGAGCCCTTGGTGATCGGCTTGAGGAGGTCAACCTGCTCGACTTCCTGGAGCGAGCCGAGGCCGCGAAGACCGAGCGGCGCCGCGCCGCCGATCAGCAGCAGCGGGCTCCGCGCGGAATAGGCATTGGCCACGCCCGTCACGGCATCCGTCACGCCCGGCCCCGCCGTCACCGCGGCCACGCCGATGTTGCGCGTCAGCCGCGCGTACGCGTCGCCCGCGTGCGCCGCCGCCTGCTCGTGGCGCACGTCCACCACTAGGACGCCCTCGGTGATGAAGCCGTCGTAGATCGGCAGGATGTGCCCGCCGCAGAGCGTGAAGACGTGGCCGACGCCCGCCTGCCTGAGCGTCCGCGCCACCAGGTGCCCGCCGTTCAGCTCCGCCATGCTCCCTCCAGCAGGTCTTCTACCAGAACTTCTCCCACTTGACGCTCTTGCGGTCCATGCCCTTCTTGACGAGGGCGTCACGGACGGCGTTGACCGTGTCGCCGCCGCCGCAGACATAGACCACGAGCTTGTCCACGCTGTGGACGAGCCGGTCCACGGCGGCGGCGGCCTCGCCCGTCTCGCCGCGCCAGCCCGCGGGCGCCTCGCGCACCGCCGCCACGTAGGTGAAGCCGGGGTAGCGCCGCGCGAGGGAGCGGAATTCGGCATCGTAGAGGAGCCACGAGGGGTCGCGCGCCCAGTAGATCAGGATGGTCGGACGCCCGTAGCCCGTCTCGTAGAGATCGGCGAGGATCGAACGCACCGGCACGATGCCGATCTCCTCGGCGACGAAGACGGCGCGGCGCGGATCGGCGCGGTTGAAGACGAAGCCTCCCGTCGGGCCCTTGAACTCCACCGGGTCGCCGGCCTTGAGCGCACGGAGCCACTGCGAGCCGATCCCGCCGGGTGCGACGTCCACGGAGAGCGTGATCGTCCGCTTCCGCGTCGGGGACGAGAGCATGCTCCACGCGCGCACGGTCTGGGGGCCGAAGGGCACCGAGATCCATTGCCCCGCGTCGAAGTCGAGCTCCGGAGGCTCGACCATGCGGAGGTCCACCTCGATGACCTCGGGGCGGGGCCAGCGGATGCCGGCCACCTCCGCCCGGCACTCCTTCGGCCTCCGCGCCACTAGCGCGACCTACTAATGGGCGGATCACCCGCGAGGCGGGCGGGTCCTGTCGTCGGGGGCGGCCGGTGCGCAACCGGCTGCGCCACCCTACCCGGCGTGAATCGCAGCCCTGCGGGCTGCGCACACTTGGGAAGGGCCCACTCCGCCGGCCGCGCACCGGCCGCCCCCGACGCCACCCGCCCGGTATCGGTATGTTCGCTCATGAGACGTCCAGATCAGACGGTCCGGAACTTCGGGAAGAGCTCGGCGGCGTACGTCTCGATCTGCTCGGCCTCGTCGGCGGCGCCGCAGGTGGGACTGAGGACGAAGTAGGAGCAGCCGGCCTCGATGAAGCGCTCGAGCTGCTCCGAGCACTGGGCGGGCGTGCCGATGACCCCGTACTTCTTCGCCAGCGGCGCGAAGTCCTGGGCGTAGCGCCTGGAGAGGCGCTCGACCCAGACGCGCTCGGCGCGCTCGTAGTCCTTGCCCACGGTGATGAAGGTCAGGTGCGCCTTCGTGAAGCCATCGAGCGGCCGGCCGGCCATCGCCGCGGCCGCCTCGATCTTGGCGACGCTCTGCTTGTAGCGCCCGGGCCGGACGACGTAGGAGATCCAGCCGTCGCCCTGCCGCCCGGCCCGAGCCAATGCCGCGTCAGAGCGGCCACCGATCCAGATGGGCGGCGCGGGCTTCTGGAGGGGCTTGGGGTCGATGCTCACCCCCTCGAACCGGGCGAAGCGCCCATTGAAGCTGGCCGGCGAGTCCCGCCAGAGCGCGCGCACGACGTCAATACCTTCGGTGACGCGTGCCCCGCGCTCCTTGTGGGGAATTCCGCAGGCCTCGAACTCCTTGGGATTCTCGCCACCGACGCCCACGCCGAAGATGAGGCGCCCCCCCGACAGGACATCGAGCGTCGAAGTGATCTTGGCCGCCACCGCCGGCTGGCGCAGCGCGAGGAGATAGACGGCCGCGCCGAGCTTGACGCGGCTCGTGATCCCGGCGTACGAGGCCAGGAGGGTCAGCGACTCGTAGAGCGGGGTGTGAAACGAGACGTGGTCGCCCGTCCAGAGCGAGTCGAAGCCGAGCGCGTCCACGCGGCGCGCGATGGCGAACTGCTCCTGGGGCGGGTGCAAGGACAGGGAGGCTCCGAAGCGGATGGGCGGCATGCGTTACCTCGGGAAGGCGTCCTTGACCCCGCCGTCCACCGTGATGGTGCAGCCCGTCGTCTTGGCCGAGCGGTCGGAAGCGAGGAAGAGCACGGCCTCCGCCACATCCTCGGGCAGGATGGGCGCGGCCAGGATGTTGCGCTTGCGGTAGAAGTCCTCGAGCTCGGCGACCGTGATCCCCTGCGCGCGGGCGCGCTCGCGGCGGACCTCCTCCGACCAGAGCTTGGAGTCGCGGAAGACGGCGTCCGGGTTGACGATGTTGGAGCGGATGCCGTGCGGGCCGCCCTCGAGCGCCAGCACCTTGGCCAGCTGCGCTTCCGCGGCCTTGGCGGCCGAGTAGGCGGCGAAGTCCTTGCCCGGCGACATGACGTTCTTGGTGGCGACGAAGACGAAGGCACCGCCCAGCCCCTGCGCCTTGAGCACGCGCATACCCTCGCGCGCGACGAGAAAGTGCCCCGTCGAATTGACGGCGAAGGAGCGTTCCCAATCCGCGAGGCTCATCTGGTCCACCGGCGACGAGTGCGCGATGCCCGCGTTCGAAACCACGATGTCGAGGCCGCCGTAGGCCAGCACGGCTTCCTCGAAGCCGGCGCGGACCGAGGCCTCGCTCGCCACGTCCATACCGAGCCCGATCCCCCTCCCTGCCCCAACGGTGGCGACCACCTCATCCGCCACCTTCAGCGCACCGGCGGCGTCGAGGTCGGCGACGACCACGTGCGCCCCTTCTGCGGCAAGGCGGAGCGCGGCGGCGCGGCCGATGCCGGAGGCCCCGCCGGTCACGAACGCGATGCGCCGCGCCAACTCCTTTTCGGGGGGCGCCTGGCTCAGCTTGTAGAGCTCGAGCGGCCAGTACTCGACGTCGAAGGCGTCCTTCGCAGTCAGCGAGACGTACGTGCCGAAGGACGTTGCAGCGCCCAGGACCGAGATCGTGTGGTGGTAGATGTCGTTGACGATGCCGGCGGTGCGGCGGTCCTTGCCCGTGGTGAACATGCCGAGCCCCGCGACGGTGATCACCCGCGGGAAGGGATCGGTCAGCGCCGCGCCGCCCGTGTTGTGGGCGTTGAAGTACGCCGTGTAGTCCGCGACGAAGCGGTTCACAGAGGCCTTGATGGCGGCGGTCACCGCCGCGGGATCGCGCGGATTGCCCACCGGGACAAAGCAGGGCAGCCGCTTCGTGTAGATGGTGTGGTCGGGGGTCGCGGGGCCGATCGTCGAGAGCGCCGCCCCCTCGTTCGAGCAGGCGAACTCGAGGACGTCGGGGGCGTCGTCGAAGACCAAGACACTACGGCGCTCCCGGCCAACGAGGCCCCGGAGCGCGGGAGCCACGGCGAGCGCGACACGCCGTCTCTCCTCGGGCGATGCGGCGGCCACGGCGGCACCGCCGAAGCGCGCCCGACCCTTCGCCTGGTGCGCGATGGCCTCCTCGGCACGGCTGATCAGCACCACCGTCGAGAGATACGCTTCCTTGACCGTGGCGCCCCAGCAGATCGTTCCGTGCCTCTCGAGCAGGAGCGCCTTGGCGTTGGGATGGCGCTCGAAGGTCTCGGCAACCTCGCGCGAGATCAGGAAGCCGGGGCGCCGGTAGGGGAGCGCGATGATCTCGCCGCCGTAGATCTGGCGTAGCACGTCGGCCGCGCGATCGTTGTTCGTGAGCGAGACGATGGCGTCGGCATGGGTGTGGATGACCGCCTCGGCAGGCAGGAAGCCGTGCAGCAGTGTCTCGATGGACGGCCGCGGGCTCGCGGGCTCCTGGAGGGCGTGCGCCAGGTAGTCTACCATCTCCTGGTCGCCCATGTCCGCCCGCTCGAGGAGCGCCAGGATGTCGTCCATGCGCACGCCGGGGAAATGCTTCTTCTCGATGCTCTTGAGGTCCGAGCCCGAACCCTTGACGCGGAGCACGCGCGTCTCCCGGCCTCGGAAATCGCGCTCGGTGCGCTTGATCGAGGTGTTGCCCCCGCCCCAGACGACCAGCGAGGTCTCGGCGCCGATCAGCCGCGAGGCGTAGACGAGGAGGTCGAGGCCGTCGAGGTTTTTCGCCGCGGCGTCGTCCCAGCGCGAGCGCATGGCGACACCATACCCGAAGCGCCCTCGTGGTACAACCGACCCATGGCCCGGTCCGAGCCGCTTCCCCCCGAGTCGCAGAGGTACTACGCCAGGGGAATCGAGATCGGACGTCTCTTCCGCGGTCACGGCACGATCGAACTCGCACGCACCCAGGAAATCATCCTGCGCCACCTGCCGCCGCCGCCCGGCACCATCCTAGACGTGGGCGGTGGCCCGGGGGTGTACGCCTGCTGGCTCGCCTCTCGGGGCTATCAGGTCACCCTCATCGATGCCGTGTCGCTCCATGTCGACCATGCGCGGACGGCGTCGGCCCGCCAGCCCGAGGCTCCTCTGGCGGCATGCCGCGTGGGCGACGCGCGGCGGCTCGACGAGCGCGATGCGAGCGTGGGCACCGTGCTCCTGCTGGGACCGCTCTACCACCTGACCGAGCGGGGCGATCGCCTCCAGGCCTTGCGGGAGGCGCGCCGGGTGTTGAGACCCGGCGGCCTGCTCTTCGGGGCAGTCGTCGGCCGCTACGCCTCGCTCCTGTCCGGCGTGGCCGAGAATCTGCTGGGCGATCCCGATTTCGCGGCCATCGTGGCCCGCGATCTCATAGACGGCCAGCACCGGAACCCGACGGCCAAGGATTACTTCACGACGACGTTCTTCCATCTCCCTCGCGAGGTCGAGAAGGAGGTACGGGAAGCCGGCTTCGACCTGATCGATCTGCTGGGCGTGGAGGGCCCGGCCTGGTTCCTGCCCGATCTCGAGCGGCGCTGGGCCGACCCGGGGGAGCGCGAGCGTCTCCTTCAAGCGGCGCGAGCCATCGAGCGGGAGCCCACGCTTCTGGGCCTCCATCCTCACCTGCTCGCGGTGGCGCGCCGGCAGGAGCCGTAGAAGCGCATTGACACGCCTCGGCCGTCCAGCTTACCGTCCGGACACGGGGACGGGGAGGTCTCCGGCCATGTCGAGCACCTACCGCTACCGGATCCCGGTCGAGCAGACCCAGTGGAAGTTCGAGGGTCAGAACGAGACCGTCCTGACCTGGGAGTACGAGGACGGGCGCGGAAAGCTCCTGGCCCTCTACGACAAGGGCAAGAAGCAGCAGTGGGACGCCGCCACGCGCATCGACTGGTCGCAGGACCTCGACCCCGAGAACCCGATGATGCTGGACGACCGGGCGGTGCCGATCTGGGGCTCGCCCGTCTGGGATCGGCTCACCGGGAAGGAGCGGGTCCGCGTTCGCCACAATCTCCAGGCCCAGACGCTCTCGCAATTCATGCACGGCGAGCAGGGCGCGCTCATCGCCACGGCCAAGATCGTCCAGACCGTGCCGGGCGTCGACGCCAAGTTCTACGCGGCGACCCAGGTCATGGACGAGGCGCGTCACGTCGAAGCGTACGCGCGGCTCCTGCACGAGAAGTTCGAGCTGGCCTACCCGATCACGCCCGGCCTCAAGACCCTCCTCGAGCAGACGATCAGCGACCGGCGTTGGGACATGACCTACCTCGGCATGCAGATCCTGATCGAGGGGCTGGCGCTGGCCGCGTTCCAGCGGATCCGCGACACGGCGAAGAACCCGCTGGCCGCGGCGGTCAACGCCTACGTCATGCAGGACGAGGCGCGTCACGTCGCCTTCGGGCGCCTGGTCCTGCGCGACTATTACCCGAACCTCTCGGAAACGGAGCGCGACGAGCGCGAGCAGTTCGTGGTCGAGGCCTGCTACCACATGCGCGACCGCTTCAACCAGCGCGAGGTGTGGGAGACGCTCGGGCTGCCGGTCGAGGAGTGCATCCAGGCGACCATGCAGTCGGACCAGATGCGCCAGTTCCGCACACGCCTCTTCACCCGCATCGTGCCGACCGTCAAGGACATCGGCCTCTGGGGCGAGCGCGTTCAGAAGGCCTACGCCGACATGGGCGTGCTGGACTTCGCCGCCATCGACGCGGAGGCACTCCTCGAGAACGACGCCCGCGTCGCCGAGGAGTTCGACGCCCGTCGGCGGTGACCCGGATCGTAGCGTCGCAGGGCGTCGAGAAGGGTCCAGATGCGAGGCGGCGCCCCGCAGTTCGAGTTGAGCGGCCGCCGTTGGCCGCGAGACGAGGGCTGAGTAGATCCGCAGGTGAGGCGTACTCCCTGTACGTCGAACCTGCGGCCGAGGGCGCCCCAAGGGTATTGGCTAAATGACGCAGATGGGCCCTTATCGGCGGCCTGCCTAGGAGGATGAGGCGATGAAGGGCCTGATCATGGACTACCCGCTGACGCTCACGCAGTTCTTCGAGCGCGCGCGCAAGATGTTCCACCGGAAGACGATGGCCACGAGGGTGCCCGGTGCCGGGCTCCAGCGCTACACGTATGCGGATTACGCCGACCGCGTCTGCCGCCTGTCCGCAGCGCTGGATCGCCTCGGCCTCAAGAAGGGCGACCGGGTCGGGACGTTCGCGTGGAACTCGCACCGGCACATGGAGGTCTACTTCGCGGCGCCCCTGATGGGCATGGTGCTGCACACGGTCAACATCCGGCTCTCGGGCCAGGACCTGATCTACATCATCAACCACGCCGAAGACCAGGTCCTGATCGTGGACGCGAGCCTCTGGCATCTCCTCGAGCCGATCCGCAAGGATCTCAAGAGCGTCAAGCACTTCATCGTGATGAAGGACACGCCGGCGGGCGAGATCCCCGCGGGCGCGCTCGACTACGAGGCGCTGGTGGCCAATGCCAAGCCCGTCGAGACCTGGCCGACGCTGGATGAGACCGATGCCGCCGGCATGTGCTACACGTCCGGCACGACCGGGCACCCGAAGGGCGTCCTGTATACCCACCGAGGGATCTACCTGCACTGCTTCGCCTCGTCCACGGTGGACGTGTTCGGCCTCTGCGAGCGCGATGTGATCCTGCACATCGTCCCGATGTTCCACGCCAACGCCTGGTGCGTGCCCTTCGCCGGCGTCATGAACGGCTCCACTCAGATCTTCGGCGG
>Ga0326597_10006967_pt1 | contig 15417 bp, 18 predicted proteins | sample RVTome_12_FD_203789 | JGI IMG/M metagenome (GOLD analysis project Ga0326597, IMG submission 203789) | Soil microbial communities from uranium-contaminated site in the Upper Colorado River Basin, Wyoming, United States - RVT100D185 | ecosystem: Environmental > Terrestrial > Soil > Contaminated >...
CATCAGCACGGATGGGACGGCCATCCGCTCGGTGGCGGCTTCTGCGTCGCCTTCCATCTCGGCGAGGTCGCGTGACCGCAGCGCCGAGGCCCGTGCTTCCAGCGAGGCACGGACCTTCGCCCCGTGCGTGCCTGCCAGCGCGAGGCTGGACGCGACCTCGCGGAGTTCGCTCACGTCGAGCTCCTCCCCGAGCCGCTGGAACGCTGCCCAGGGGCTGTCACCGGCGAGACGGCTGCGATGCAAGGCGGCACGCAGCTCGGCGAACGCCCAGCCATCGCCCGCCTCGGCGGCATAGGCGAGCGCGGTTTCGACGCCGGCTCCCGCAGCGAGGACGATGTGGGCCAGATCGAGGTAGGACGACAGGGCGTAACGGAAGTCACGACGTCGTTCGGCGGCCTGGGTGCGCAGGAGCGCGTCGGGCAGGATGAACCCGGCCGCACCCAGGCCGAGTGAGCCGACGGCCACCATGGACATCGGCGCCGACGCGCCGCCGACGCTCGCCAGCAGCGCCAGCGCCGGCGGGAACAGCACGCCGGCGACAGTGGCGGTGAGCTTCTCGATGAGATGCTGCTCGACGCCGCGACCGACGACTCGCAGGTCGGCGTCAAGGTTGCCGAGGTCGATGCCTAGTGAGCTGAGGACCGCCGCCACACGACCGCTGGTGCGGGCGCGCCAGTCCCCCTTGCCATCCGCCGCAGACGTTGATCGCGTCACCGCTGGTGGGTCGATCAGGTCGGCCAGCGCCTGCGCGAGGGGTTCGCGGCGCGGCGCGAGGCCGTAGGCGACCAGCATCAGCCCGAGGGCGATACCTGCGCCTGCGGCGATCCCGGAAACGATCACGAGCGAATCTCCAGGGCAGCCTCGGTCCCGACCCGAGTGAGGAACCGATCTGGCGTGCGCAGCTGTGCCATGCGGTGCATCAGGACGTAGGCGCCGACGAGGATCGCTGCGACGAGTAGGAGCACGAGCTGGCCGGTCACGGTTCGGTAGGGCTCGAGGTACCGGGGGTTGAAGAGGATGAGTCCACCGCCGAAGAGGCCGAGGCTGCCGACGATGACCCGCACCGCGGTCCTGAGCCTTGCGCGGCTGGCGTGAATGCGCATCCGCATCTCGGCCTCTGCGCGGGTCGAGCGGGCGAGCGACCCGAGCAGCGGCACGAGGTCGCGGGCTTCTCGCTGGGCGGCAGTGACGAGCGCCGCCACGACGAGGTCGGCGGCAGGGTTGGAGAGGTCGGCGGCGAGTCTGCGCAGTCCGGCGACGAGCCGCTCGCCGCGGTCGAGTCGTCGGGCGAGGCGGACCACCTCGGGGCGGATCGGATCGGGGGCGTTGGGGGCGGCGGTGACAATGGCCTGTTCGAGCCCGGCGGCAGCCGCGAGCGTGTCGCGGAGCATCTCGGTCCAGGCGGCAATCGCCTCGGTCCGTTCGACGAGCTCGACCTGCCCTCGGGTGCGCCGCAGGCTTCGCGGCATCAGCACCGCGAGCATGGCGGCCAGGGCCGCGCCGACGACCCATCCGGTAATGACCCACATCATCAGTGCGGCGGCGAAGGCGAGGATGCCTTGCAGCACGAGCGGCTCGCCCGCCAGCAGCTCGCGTGCGGGTCGCCGCGGTGGTGTCGCCTCGTCAGTGCCTCTGATGCCAAGGACGAGCAGGGTGAGCCCGAGCCCGATGCCCGCGCCGCAGGCGGCGCCGATGAGGATCATGGCGTCCACCCTCCCTGGCCGTTGCCGGCGACGGCGCCAGGGCGGAGCCCGGCCTCCTCGAGTATTCGGAGGGTCTCGTCGTGGACCATGCCGGTCGGTACGGCCCGGCCGTCGGGCCCGGGGCGGAACACGTCGTTGGCGATGACTTCTCGTCCCTCGGCATCGCGTACCTCGACGACCGAGGTCACGAACCGCTCGACGGTGTCGCCGACACGCCGCTTGTCGATGTGCACCACGAAGTCGATCGCGTTCGCGATCAGGACCGCCGTGTCCTCGGGGGCGAGGCGATGCGGCGGGAGCATCCCGTACATCTGGATACGTCGGAAGACGCCGCGGGCGGTGTTGGCGTGGACGGTGCACATCGAGCCGTCCTGGCCCTGGCTCATGGCGAGCAGCATCGGGAGGACTTCGCTACCGCGGACCTCGCCGACGAACACTCGGTCCGGATCCATGCGAAGACCCATCCGGACGAGTTGTTCCAGCGAGATGCCGCCCTCGCCCTCGATATTGGGCTCACGCGCCTCCAGGGTTACGACATTGGGGTGGCGATCCTCGAAGCGTTCGAGGCCGAGCTCCAGCGCGTCCTCGATCGTCACGAGTCGTTCCTCCGGCTCGATCTCGTTGATGAGCGCGCGCATGAGCGTGGTCTTGCCGCATCCGACACCACCTCCGATGACGATGGATCGGCGGGCGGCGACGGCGGCGCGTAAGAAGGCGACGAGCGGGGCGCTCGCGGTGCCGCGATGCTCCAGGTCGGTGAGCGAGGACAGCTCGAACTGATGCTTGCGGATGGACAGGCTCGGCCGGGCGGAGACCTCCATCACGGCGAAGAGCCGCGACCCGTCGGGGAGCTGGATGTTCAGTTCGGGGTTGGCGGCATCGAACCGGCGCTCAGTCCGTCCCACTCGCGCTGCGGCGGTGCGCAAGAGCTCGACGAGTTCGGTGTCGGTGTCAGCGACGGGCGCGCCGCGTTCCCACGTGCCGTCGAAGAGTTTGAGCCAGACGACGTCGCAACCCTGGACGTGGATGTCGCTGACCCTCGGATCGTCGAGGTGGCGTTGGAGTCGCCCGAGCCCGTACAGCCGGTCGAAGGCCTCGCGCGCAAGAGCGTCCTCTTCGGCAGGGTTGAGCGCCGCGGTGTCCGCTCGAAGGCGTCGGTGCGACTCGCCTTCGAGCCGTTGGCGGATGAGGGCGCGTGCGAAGACCCGCTCGTCCTCCGGCGGCTTGCGAGGACGGCCGGCCTCGTCCGCCCGGGCCTGATCGGCGGCGAGTTCATCGGCCACGGCGTCAGCGACAGTCGCAACGAGTCGGACACGCTCGGCAGGCTCGATCATTTCGGTCCCTTCTCAGCGGCCGAGCTCGGCGCGAGATCGGGGATCGAGACTTCCACCGAGGAGCCGACGGGTTCGTTCGAGGGGAGCCACGCGCGAATGGCCTCCCCAGCGTTGCGGACGCTCCGCAGCAGGGGTGAGCGGCCGAGATGCGCGGTTCCGCCGACGCCGAATGCTTCCGCGGCGCGGCGGTCGTCGGCGATGACCGCGATCACCTCGGCGTCGAGGGCGACGGCGACCTCCGCCGGCGGGTAGGGCTTGTCGCCAATCAGCAGCAGGCCGACACGTGCCAGGGTCGGGCGAAGCGCCCGAAGCCGTGCGGGGAGTTGCTGCAGTTCGTCGAGCCGCGGGCGCGCGACGAACAGAACGGCGTCTGCGGACTCGACCAACGGCATCGCCTCTGAATCGGGACGCAGGCGCCCCGCATCGACGATCGTGTCGGTGTCGGCGAGCCTCGTCACCGCCGCGGCCAGCGGGGTTCCGGCGAGGCCGAGCGACCTGCGGGCTTGCTCGGCGGCCGGTGGGGCCACGAGTAGTCGGATATCCGAGCCAGCAGGCGACTGCAGGTGCGGAGCGAGGTCGCCGGGTGCCAGGGATCGGCGACTGCTGACGGCCAACGTCGAGAGCCCCGGCTCGGAGGCAACGCCCTGTCGGGCGGCGAGAACCCCGCCGTCCGGATCAGCTTCGATGATCTGGACGTGACGGTCGGCGGGCCACGTCGCGGCGAGGGCGAGGACGGTCGTGGTCACGCCCGGCGACGCCTTGGCGGATCCAAGGACGAGGAGACTCACGACTCTCCCATCAGGGCGAGGCGGACGCGACCCGCTGCGGCGGCGGCGGCGATGTCGGGCACGACGTCGTCCGGCACGACAATCGAGACCATGACGGTGCGTGCCGTCTCGCTGAGCGTCTCGATGGCGAAGACCTTGGCGGAATCGGCGAGAATGGTGGGTTCGTTGGCCTCCCGATCCAGCGGCGTCGTCGTCGGCGTACGCACGACAACGACGAGGTCTCCGGGCCGCATCGTGGCCGTCGGATACTCCCCCGGTTGGAGGGCGAGCCCGACGACGCTGAAGCCCGCGGCCACGGTCGGTCCGTCAGCGAATTGTGACCGTGTGATGAGTGTCCCGGCTTCCAGTCCGGCCGTCGCGGTGAGACCGACGAGTTGGTCACGATCGGCCGCTGCGACGAGTGCGACGGCGTCGTCGGTGCCGACGTTGACGACCGCGAGGTGCGCCGCGGTCAGTTGCTCGCCGCGTTGGATCGGTTGGGCGAGCGCTAGGACCGGTTCGCGTGCAGCGACGCCCGCGACGGTGATGGCACCGAAGAGTCCGAACCCCACAAGTACGAGGAGTCCAAGCGCGATCCACGATGTCCGTGGTCGACGCCCGGCCCGTGTGGTCGGGTCCAGGCGCAAGCGTTCAGGTTCGGTGCGCGTCGACCCGTTGCCTCGGATGTCCGTTGTGGTCGCCACACCGTCCCCTTTCCTGCTTACTGGTTGAGCGCCTGCATCTCGGCCACGCGCACGGCCACCGGCGATGAGGTGAAGAGGGCCGGCAGGGGCCCACCACCCGGCGCGCCGGTGACGGTCCAGTCGAGGGACCACTCGATGGTCGCGGTCGCCTGGAACGCGTCGCCGGGCTGTCCGGCGGACGTGTTCGTGTACGTGTAGGAGCAGTTCGTCGCCTGCTCGTCGGAGGGGATGGAGGGGTCGTAGGGCGTGCCTGGCCCGTCGCAAACGACGGTGTCGCCGTTGCCCAGGTCCCAGATCACGCGTTGCGGGGTGGCCGTGACCGTCGTCGTCACACCACCGGCGCTGACGGACTTTGAGTGCGTCTGCCAGATCGCGTCGTCGATCCAGAGCCAGGTCGCGAGGTGGACAACCTGGTCGCCGACCGGATTCATCGCGATGGTCGGGAAGGGCAGCGAGAGAATGTCCATGGCCTGGTCGCGGAGTTCGATCGGGTCGGCCAGCTCGGTCAATGGCACCGGGACGAGGTCGGTGGTGTAGCCGCCGTCCGCCGTCGGACACACCACGAAGTACCACATGTAATCGGCGGGGTCTTCGATGGGCCCGACAAGCGTGGGGTCGGCCTCCCACCAGATCTCGTCGATCAGCTCCTCCGGGACTGGGTCCCAGGAACACCCGGTGCCCGAACCTCCACCGGAACCGGTTGAGCCGCCGCTTCCGTCCTCGGCCCCGACACCGACCTCCGAGTCGTCGTCGCCGACGTCGACCCAACCTCCGGGACCGCCCTCGCCATCGTGATCGGCGAATGCCGGAGAGGCCGCGCCCAGGGACACTGCCACGGTTGCGGCAACGATCAAGGAGTTGCGGGTTCGCACTCGCTGTCCTCCTCGATCAGGTCGGCGTCGACCACCTTCCACACACCATCGATCAACTCGAGTCGCGTCTCCCAGAGGTCACGCTGGCCGGGATGCGCGCCCCCCTGGACCAACTCGCCTGTCTCCGTGTCATAGACGCCGCCCTCGGGGTCGAGATCGCGGCAGTCCCGAACCATGGCGACCGTGTCGCCGTCACTGACCTGCACGGCTTGCGGATGAGAAACGGACTCGTCGCGGACCTCGTAGCCCTCGTCACGGAACTGGGCGAGTCGGTCTTGCAGCCCGGCGAGCTGTTCTCCGGCCGCCGTGTCTGCCAGGTCCGGGTGATCCGGATCGGGAGGCCTGCCCGCGGCGTTGACAGCAACCCAGAAGGCGAGGTGCCGAGCTTCGACCACGGCGGCGATGTCCTCCGGAACGCAGAACTCACCCTGGTTGAACTCGACGACGGTCCAGCCGTCGTCTTCGCGTTCCAGCCGCACGGACGCCGAGAAGCGCGTGCCACCGCGGTCGGCAAGCTGCTCGTCGGTGTCGCGATCGTGCTCGGTGATATCGGCGGCGTAGCAATCACGGAGGTCCGCGACGTCATCGACGATGTCGAGCGACTGGATGGCGGGTCGGAATTCGCCCTTCGCGATGCGCCCCTGCGAGGTGAGCGAGGCGACCCTGGCCTGTGCGGCGGCAAGGGCTTGTCCACGAGCTCCTCCGATCATCGTGGGCTCGCCGCTCTCCATCGCTGCAACCGTGGAGTCGAGGTAACGCTGGTAGGCGGCTTGGACCTCGCCCTCAATGGAAGCCGTAACTACTTCCGACGGAGATGTGGAGGAATCGACCTCGGTCCCAGGCGTCGGGGTGGTCGGCTCGACCGCGTTACCTCCCGTGCACGCACTCAGGAGGACAAGGCCGGCCACCGCCGCCAGGTGAAGCCTGTTCCGCCGAGTTCCCGCCCGATGGTGCATTCGGCACCGATCCCCGTATTCCCGCGCCGCAGCCCATCCCGACCGCGGCTGATCAGAAAAGGCTACTACGACGTCGTCCATTCGGGCGCTCCGTTTTCCACAGGCACGGTCGACAGGGGTGAGGTCGTCACCCTCCTGAACGGGGAGGCTCAATCGAGACTGGCGGTGTGACGCCGACTCCATCACCGGTCGCTCACCCCAGCGCAGCCAGAAACTCATCGCGCAGCTCGGCCTCGGCCACGTCCTGGCCGGCGAGCGCAGACAGCAATTCATCGACGTCCCACGTCCCAAGCCATGCGTGCCGTGAGAGGTAGAGGCCAACCCGTTCGATGCCGCGCCTGCCCTCGTCGAGGAAGACGTATCCAAGGATCTGCCACAGCCACTCCAGCTGGATCTCGGGCCGCGTGACGGTCTTGAGGTCGAGCAGGAGCCCGTCGATCACGAGGTCACCATCGGCCGGCGTGCCGCGGGCGGTGAAGTCAGGGTTGAGCTCGATCGATTCAGCCGGGAAGAGCGGTGCCAGCCCGCGACGCGCCGCCGCCGTCAGCCGGGCGATCTCGTCGGCAGCAGCGTCCGGGCAGAGCGCGAGCAGCGCGGGCAGGTCCGGTGCGGCGCCGAGCGGAACGAGCGGTTCGCTCGGGCGCACGCCGCCCCGGTAGCAGTCCTCGTATCGGGCAAGCGCGACCGCGATCCGTGCGAGCTGCATTTCGTCGCGAAGTCGATCATCATCTCCGCGAGCTTGGTGCGCGGCAGCGAACAGCTGAGTGATCGGATTGCGATGCGCAATCCCTCGATCCGACACGAGGACGGCATCCGTGAACCGTGCCGGCCCGCTGACGACGTCGCGAACCTGGCACCAGCCCGCGTACGCGGTCGTCCCAAACGGATCGTCGGGGAGTTCGATGCCGATCCGGAGACGCCAATCGAACGCCATCCCGATCAGCCAAGCAGGAAGCGCATCCGGCCAGCGTCGCGGCACGATGGCACGCTGCCTCCGGAGCGGAGGGGCAGGCACATGGTGGACGTGCGGAAGTCGCGCCTCGAGCCACTGCCGCAACGGTGACTCGTTTGCGAGGTGCCAGGTGATCGGGAAGCCCATGGCAGGAGTATCAACAGCTTCCGTGAGATTGTCGCGGGCAGAGCGCTGGCCCCTGTGGAAACCGTCGTGTCGCCGACGCTCATCCCGGGTCGCAGCTGAGGCGTACGCGCTCGAGAATCCCCGTTGCGCGCGCAGGGAAGCCCTCCAATGGAGCACCAATCCGCGCATAGCTCCCCGGAAGGCTCGCCGACGAGCCGAGACAACCGACCCGTCACCGGTCACACGCCTATGGTCTTCTGCCCGACCTGAGGGGCCCGCATGCTTCCTCGAGGATTACTACCCGTCGTGGCCGACGTCCTCGGTGCCGACATCCCGGACGTGACCGCTGACCACGTGCGTGCTGTGATCGATGCTGGCCTGCCCGAGCTGGACGAGTTGGACGCTAAGGGCGAGCACTACAAGTCAGGCAAGGACGGTTCCCGCGAGTTCGCCAAGGACATCTCCGCCATGGCGAACCATCGCGGCGGCGTCCTTCTCATCGGTGCCGCCGAACCCGACCAAGACAGACCAGTTTGGACCCTCACGCCGGTCGAAATCGGTGATGAGGTTGAGAGGCGTTACCAAGGCATAGCGTCGACTCGCTGCGCGCCTCCTCTGTCGATCAGGTTCCTCAGCATCCGGACCGAGGACGACGGCCGTGGTGTCCTGCTTATCTTGACGACTCCGACGCCCGCCCTTGGGCCGCACGCTGTGCGTGACGGCGCAAGCCTCAGCTACCACCGGCGGGCCCACTCGACGACGCGTGAACTGACCGAGCCGGAGGTTCGACAGGCCTACGCGGAATCAGCAGCATTCGTGTCACGGAGACAGAAACAGGCTGAGACCCGCCTCACCGCGGCCCGCGGTCTTCTCGACGACGGCCTCTGGCTGGTCAGTATCGCGACACCCGACATTCCCGGACGCTGGCCTGTGAACGCCGACCGCGTTGGCGAGGTCCGGTCGTGGAAGGGTCCTCAGATCCTTGGGCCCGGCGGTGTACGCACGCCACCACAGGAGGTGTCGACCATCGTCGGCGGCGTCCAGCAACTGAGACTCTCCGACGAGGCCAAGCTCACCGACCAGTACCACGCGATCTACGACGACGGCTCGGCCCTAGGTGCTGTCTCGTAAACCGTCATCGACGTGCCCAGAGCAGCAGTGATGCCACCGTGAGCGCGCCGAGGTAGTTCGTGGCCTTCTTGTCGTAGCGGGTGGCGATCGCGCGCCAGTGCTTGAGCCAGCTGAAGCATCGCTCGACGACGTTGCGCCCGCGGTAGATCTCGGCGTCGAACGCGTAGGGGCGGCCGCCGCCAGATCCCCGCCGGAGCCGGTGGCCCTTCTGGTCGTCACGCTCAGGGATCGTGACGTTGATGCCGCGCCCCGACAGGAGGTTGCGGTTGCCGCGAGAGCTGTAGCCCTTGTCGGCGATCACGCGGTCCGGGGTGGTGCGTGGTCGACCGGTCGGCCTTGGGACTCGGATGCCGTCCAAGACCGCTTCGAGCTCGGTGGTGTCGTTGGTGTTGCCTCCGGTCAGCCACAACGACAACGGCTTCCCGGACGCGTCACAGGCCAGGTGGATCTTGGTCGTGCGTCCGCCCCGCGAACGTCCGATTGCGTGATCAGGCGGCTCTGCCGGCAGATTCCTGTAGTTCGCCCGAGCCCCCCGTGTGGCCGTCGGAGTTGTCCCGCGCCCCGGCGGCGTGCTGGTGGGTCCGCACGATCGACGAGTCAACCGACACGTCCCAGCCCAGCTCGCCGGCCTGGTCAGCGTGCTGCTGAGCGGCCTCCAGCAGCCTCGCCCAGGTCCCGTCCGCCGACCACCGATCGAACCGCGCCCACACGGTCTGCCATGGGCCGAACCGATCCGGCAGGTCCCGCCACGGCGCGCCGGTGCGCAGCCTCCAGCAGATCGCTTCGACCACCACCCGGTGGTCGCGGAACGGCCGGCCGCGTCGTCCCGCCGAGGACGGCAGCAACGGCTCGATCCAGGTCCACATCTCGTCGGTGATCACATCGCGGTCGGCCACGCGGCACAACTCCAGCTCGGGTGCACCACACCCAACCCGATCGGGCGGCACAATCCATGGAGGCTGAACCGATTACGAGACAGCACCTAGTAGCGACCCAAGTTCACCTCCCAGACCCCGACGACACGCTCCGCGCCCCAAAGATCTACACCGCCGCCGGGAGCGCGCTCCTTCATCCGGGCTGGCTACTCGAACACGTCGGCTACACAGTCGCCTTCGCCGCCGAGCACTGCCGCAGGGCCGGCGCCGCCGGCGAAGCGACAGTGACGACTGTTGTTCAGCACCACGACGACGACTTCCACGCCGTGGCCATCTCCACCCGCTATGTGGCGGGAGGCTTCGCCCTCGACGATCCGGCATCCAGGATGGGGCGCCGACCCCGCGACGTGCCCGCGGCGACGGCGCCGATTGCGATTCCGGCGGCCGGTGACGGTCGGGGGCTGGTCATCGCTGTTCGAAGCGCGCTGCTACCGCTGCTACACGGCTACGGCGCCGACGACATGCCCATGCTGCGCGACGATGGAAGCGTCGATCTGTCCTGGTGCGATCCTCGCCTCAAGCGCGGAGTCGAGCGATGGGTACGCCACATCGGGGCACCGACCGTCTAGGACGAGAGCGACGGTTAGCTTGCGCCGCCGGACACACGACGAGCTTGACCATGTTCGAGTTGCGTGCGGTAGAGACATCGGGCGGACGGACGCGATAACCACGGTCTCGAACGGGTAGCTACAACGGGCGTTGCGGGGTGCTGGTGAAGCGGGGGCGTTCGTCGCGACGACACGGGCAGTCTGACGCTCTAGCGCGTGCAGGCCACACCCTGAGGTGACACCCGGGTCCACCACGTAGGGCGGTCACGGTGCTCTGCTCTCTGAACCTTCCGAGTTCAAGAGAGAACACCGTGACCGTCACTGAACTTATCTACCAGCGTCGCGTGGCCGCGATCACGCACGCAGCCCAGATCGGCAACATCGCTGAGGCTGCCCGCATCTTCGGGATCGCCCGCCAGACCCTGTCGGGTTGGATCACCACCGCCCAACAGCACGGCCTGTCCGCGCTGTGGCCCAAGTCCCGACGCTGGCCGACCCAGCCCAACGCCATGGCACCGTGGGAGATCGAGGTCATCCTGGCCGAGGCCATCGCACGCCCGACGTTGGGTGCGGCCCGCCTGCTGGAACACCTGGCCGAACGCGACGTGCACCGCTCCCGCACTGGCGTACAGAAGATCCTCAACCGCCACGGCCTGGGCACCCGCACCGAACGTGTTGCTGCCCTGGCCGCGCTGACCACCGCGACCACCGGACAGGTCACCCGCGACACCGACCCGGGCGGATTCTGTCTCTGGGCCGCCTCTGCAGGTGATCTGGTCGGGATGGACGCGTTCTACGTCGGCAAGCTCAAGGGCATCGGACCCGTCTGGCAGCTCACCGCGGCCGACACCCGCAGCCGCTGGACCATCGCTGAGCTGTTCATCGGCCGGCCCAACTCACAGGTCGCTGCCACGTTCCTGGACATCGTGGTCCAACGGCTTGCCACGCTCGGTGTCGATCTGTCCGGCGTGATCGTCGATGGCGGGCCAGAGTGGAAGGGCGATTTCCGTGTCCGGGCCGCAACTTTGGGCATCGAGGTCCACCAGACCCCACCCCGCTCGCCGAACCACAACGGGATCTGCGAACGGGTCCAAGGCACCCTGCTGCAAGAGTTCTACCGGCCCACCTTCCACCGCGGCGTGGTCGCCGACGTGCCCCTGCTCAACCGCCAGCTACAGGACTTCCTCGAGCGGTTCAACACCCGCCGCCGCAACCATGGCAACTGGATGAACGGCCGAACCCCACACCAGGTCCTAACCTCCGACCAAGAGAGCGAGCCGTCACCCCAACCCGTGGCCTGCACGCTCTAGCGCTGGGTGAGTCGGGTTCGGCAGGCGTCGAGTTGTCCGTCGTCCAGCTGGGCGGCGTGGCTGAGGAAGGATCTCATCCCGCCGTGTTCTCGTCGGACCAGGTCCAACAAGCCCGTCATCGTCGCCATGTGAGCGAGGCCGCCCGTAGTGGCTCCGGCCTCCTGTGAGAGCGCGTAGTCGAGGGCGATGTCCTCGTCGGCGACACCCACGAGCGAGAGCAGCGCCGCGACGACGATCCCCGTCCGATCGCGACCGGCGGAACAGTGGATCAGCAGCGGGAAGGGCTGCGGCTGTCCCATGAGCAGCACGATTCTGCGCAACGACCGAGGGGCAGCCTCCAGCATCTCGAGGTAGCGCCGGGCCATGGCTCGAGGACGTTGATCGGCCGGCTCGATCCACTGCGGCTCCGGCGTCTCGAAGAGTGGGAACAGGTAAGCGTTCACGCCATCGGGCAGCTCGATGGGACAACCATCACGTTCCGCGGGCATCCGCAGATCGATGACCGATCGCAGTCCGAGCCGGACCAGCTTCGCAAGCCACGGCCTCGACCAACCCTCGTGTTCACCCCTGGCTAGCCCGCCGACAGCATCGCCACGTGGGCCGTCAACACCGTCTCCTTTCGGTGTCACGACGGAACGGTGTGTTCGTTGAGGGACGTAGCAGCTGACGATGTCGACCGGGAAGGGGCGTGTGATGTCGCGGCCCCGCCTGGAGTCGTTCACGGTGACCCTGGAGCTGTCGGTCGTTCGGGTGGACGTGGGGCTGGAGCTGGCCGGCCAGGTCAGCCACGGTGGTGGCACGGCCCCGCCCGAGGCGCCCGGTCCGGTACGGGCTGCCGCGCGGGCGACCCTGGCCGCCCTGCAGCCCAGCCCGTAGGCGGCACGCCTGGAGGCTGCGCCTCGTTGACATCTTCCACAGCGGAGCAGGTACGGCCCACCGGGGCGCCCGAGGAGCGTCCCGCTCCGTCCCAGCGCGTCCCGTTTCGTGCCGCTGAGCAGGGGTTTGTCGTGTCGCTGTCCCAGCCGCCCATCCCGGCGCGTCCCCAGCCCGTCCCCGTCTCGTGTGACCGAGCAGTAGTGTCGGCCGTCCTCACACGACATCGAGAGCCCCGTCATCGTGGAACCCCCCAGGAGCGCCGTCCGCTCAGCCAGCATCACGGCGCTGGCGACGACGACGGGCGCGATGCCGGTGTTCCTCGTCGGTGCCGTCGCCGTGCTCCTCCGCCGCGACCTCGGACTGAGTGCCGGCGACATCGGGTTTGCCGTCAGCGCGTTCTTCGCCGGTTCCGCGGTGTTCGCCGCCGTTGGGGGCCGACTCGTCGACCGCCTCGGCCCTTGGCGGGTCCTGCGCATGAGCACGGCGGCGACGGCGACGCTTCTGGCCGCCATCGCCCTCCTGGCGCACGGCCTGCCCGCGCTCCTCGTGTTGGGGTTCGTCGCCGGCGCATCCAATGGCCTGACGCAACCGGCCGGCAACGCGGCGCTGGCCGGAGGACACTACCGCCGACCCGCTCTGACCTTCGGCATCAAGCAGGCTTCCATCCCCTTCGCGACGCTGGTCGCCGGCCTCTCCGTCCCGACCATCGCCGTGCACGTGGGGTGGCGTGGGTCGTTCCTCGCCACCAGCCTGCTGGCACTCGGCGTCTCTCTACTCCTCCCGCGGCGACGCTCGACGGTGCATGTGGGCGCCGAGGACGCGGCCCCCGCCGTAGCGCGCCCTATCACCCCTTCGCTCCTGATCCTCGCTGCCGCAGCGGGGCTCGGAACTGCCTGTGCAACGTCGCTGGCGGCCTACTTCGCCGAGGGTGCTGCCGACGTCGGATTGGCCGTCGGACCCACCGGGTGGCTCATCGCAACGTGCGGGATCGTCGGGATCCTCGCCAGGGTCGCCGCCGGATGGGCCGGTGATCGCACGAATCGGTCTCTCCTCATCCGAATCGCCGCCATGCTCGCGTGCGGCGCGCTCGGCTACGGCCTGCTGTCGATCGGCGCACCGCTGGCGTTCGGAGTCGGGGCATTGCTGGTGTATTCCCTGGGATGGGGTTGGTCTGGCCTGCTGATGTTTTCCGTCGTGCGTCTGCACCCGGACACGCCGGCGACGGCCACCGGCGTCATCGGGTCGGGAGCAGCGATCGGCGCAACTCTCGGCCCGATCGCGACCGGACAGACCATCGAGGCCACGTCCTATGGCGTGGCTTGGCTCGCGGTCGGGTCCATGTCCATCGTCGCTGGCGTGCTCGTGCTGGCGGCCCGCCGCTCCTTCATCCGCCTGATCTACGGACCCGCCGGACGTGCCCGCACGCCTGCCACGCAAGGAGGCAAATGATGCGGTTCGGTCTCGCGCTCGCCAGCGACTTCCCGCCGGGGGTCCGGCCAAGGGACCGCGTAGCGCAGTTACTCGGACAGGTTGCGTTCGCACACGACACCGGCTTCGACTCCATCTGGGCGTTGCAGCACTACCTCGGCAATCTGCGCACGCTCCAGCCGCTGAAGTTCCTGGCCCGCCCGGCACGAGTTGGTCGAACCCCGACCACAGGTAGCTCGGCCAGTCCACCATCCATACCGAAGCCAAGACTGAACTGAACGACTTCCGATTGCGACCATTCGCGTCACCTTGATCGGCCCCGTCGAACACAGTCGCGAACTCCGCGTGGTTTGCGTCTGACTTCGTGATAGGGGTCCCCGGATTTCTAACCCAACTTTGGAAGGCTCTCGGGCCTGACCCAGAGAGGGTTGATGATGAGCACTGGGCAAGACCACACGCAACCAAGCCCGGGACGGCGCCACAAGCGTCGGCTGCTGTCACCGGAGCAGAAGTGGGAGATCTTCCTGGAGGTCACCTCCCAGGAGCTCACCCAGGCGGATGCGGCCCGCAAGTGGGGCGTGGACACCTCGGTGGTGATCAAGCTGCGCCGCGACGCCAAGGACGCCGCGCTGGCCGCGTTCGCGTCGGCCAAGCCGGGCCGGGCACGCGACCCGCGAGACCTGCAGATCGAGCAGCTGCAGGGCGAGTCGCTCGGGTGACCGAGGCGATCAAGGAACAGGCGATCGAGCTTGCGCTGGTGCGAGGAAAATCGCGTTGGGCCTGACCCTCGCCGAGGTCCCGACCCGTGTGCCTGGCGAGGTCAAGGAGGGCCTGCTCAAGCTGGTCGACGACGCGGTCGCCGTCGGCTGGCCCCACGCGCGGGCGTGCCGCACGCTGAGGATCTCGGATGTGCGGGTGCACCGCTGGCGCAAGCGATTGGTCAAGATCGGCACGCTGGAGGACCGGGCACCGGGCGGCAACCCGGTGCACCGGCTGCTGTCCTGGGAGGTCGACGCGATCCTTCAGCTGATCGAGGACTGGGGGCCGACCGACCGCACCCACCGCAAGCTGGCCCACCGCGGCTCCTATCTCGGGATCGTGTACGTGTCGCCGTCTACGGTGCTGCGTGTGGCCGAATCGGCCCATGTGGTGCTGCCGGGTGAGCCGGCCCGTCCGCGGCCGGCCGCGCCGGTGCTGCCCGAGAACCCGTGGGAGCCCAACCGGATCTGGATCTGGGATGCGACCCATTTCACCCGGGCCGGCCGGGCCGTGTGGGCCATCGTCGAGGTCGTGTCGCGCTACTGGATCGGGTGGCTGTCGAGCTCCGAGCAGACCGCCACCCAGGTTCAGCTCGCGCTCGAAGATCAGGGGCTACTCGACGCCGACGGACGACCGCGGCGCCAGGGCACGTCCGAGCAGCCGGCGCTGATCGCCTGGTCGACAACGGCCCGGAGATGACCGCCGGGGACACCAAGACGTTCATGGCGTTGATGGCGATCCTGCAGCACCACGGCCGTCCCGGCACGCCGACCGATCAGGCTCACATCGAAAGCTTCTTCGGGCACCTCAAGCGCGAGTACCCGCACCTGGAACGGGTCGACGACCCGGCCGTGCTCAACGTCGAGCTCGGCCGCATCCAGGTCGAGTGCTCAGGATGCCAGCATCTTCGCACAGTCTCGACCCGATCGTGGTGACCTTCGACGACGACCACGCGGTCGCGGATGCAGGCCTGGTGTTGACCGGGACGCTGGTCCAGCGTCTTGGTCTGGAGCGTC
>Ga0326597_10006969_pt1 | contig 15410 bp, 21 predicted proteins | sample RVTome_12_FD_203789 | JGI IMG/M metagenome (GOLD analysis project Ga0326597, IMG submission 203789) | Soil microbial communities from uranium-contaminated site in the Upper Colorado River Basin, Wyoming, United States - RVT100D185 | ecosystem: Environmental > Terrestrial > Soil > Contaminated >...
TCCAGGCAGGAAGCGATATGGGCTTCGGCCGCAGCGATCTCGCTCGGCGCCAACGCCTGAGCGGCGTAAGCGCACGTGACCTCGCTCTGCTCGCAGCGGTTCTTCATGGCTTCCCCGCTTCCGCGGTCAGCGTATCCCGCAGCTTATGCAGTCCTGAACGGATGCGCGTCTTGATGGTGCCGAGCGGCTGATTCAGCCGCGCCGCGGCTTGGGCATGCGTCAGCCCGGCGAAGAACGTCGTTTCGATCGCCTGGCGCTCGTCCGGAGTGAGCGCCGCCAATGCCGCACGCAGCGACTCGCCCTGCTCGCGCAGCTCGAGCACGTCGCGCGGATCGGCAGCCACCTCGGCCTCGGTCAGCGGCTGCACATCGCCGCCGTGGCTGCGCTTCTTTCGGTTGTCGAAGCGCAGGCGGTCGATCGCCCGCGAGCGCGCCTGGTTCATGATCCAGCCGAGCACCGTTCCGTTGGCGGCGTCGTAATGCGACGCGCGCCGCCACACGTCATGGAAGATGTCGATCGTGACCTCTTCAGCGGCTTCGCGGTTGGCCGTGATTCGCATGATCAACGTGAAGACGGGGCGATGAGCCCTCTCATAGAGCGCATGAAGCGCGAGCTGGTCGCCCGCGGCAACCGATTGGACAAGCACGACCCAGTCCTGCTCCTGCGCTGGAGCCTTGGACTTGGCGTAGAGCACGTCGCCGAGGGTTGCCGGCAACTTTGTATACGCTCCCTTGGCCATGACCGAAAGAACTTCGGCTTCTCCACGCAACTATGGAACCAGACGAAGCCCACGGCAACGGATTTGGCGAGCTATTGGTGAGTTGAAAAATGAACACCCTCGGGCGGGTCCGGGGGTGTTCGTGCAAGCTGATGACACCCTTTGATGATTTGGTGGCGGGGGCTCGATGCCACTTATACCGAACCCGGCTCGTGGTACCTTTCCCGCGACGCTCCCAGCAGTAAAAGCCTCATCTGCCGCGGATTTGTACCGAGAGTTCGAATCCCTCCCTCTCCGCCAGTTAGTCTCGGTGTTCCGCGGTCCTTTCGGCGCCGCCGGAATAGTGCCGACGTTGCCGAGGCTTGCTAGGAATCTAAGGGGGTGTATGCGCCTCTGAGAGCCGGAACCCGCGGTTTAAAGGGTCGATCAGGCGGCCTTTTCTCGTCCTGAGTTTGCGCCGGTTCGCTTGTGCGGGGCCTAGCCGACAACAGCGAGTGCCTGCGTCTGCGCGAGCAAGTCTTGAAGGCGGGCTACATCCTTCGCGAGAAAGGATGTGGTGAACCGCCCCGGGTTTGCCGGAGGCTCCAACTCCTGAGAAGGTGGAGCCATCATGAGCAAGACGACGAACAAGTTCTCTCCGGAAGTGCGCCAGCGTGCGGTGCGGTTGGTGCTGGATCACGAGCATGAGCATCCCTCGCGCTGGGCGTCGGTCACCTCGATCGCGACCAAGATCGGCTGCACGGGGCAGACGCTGAACGAGTGGGTGAAGAAGGCGGAGGTCGATGCCGGCAAGCGGGCGGGCGTGCCGACGGACATGGCCGCCCGGCTGAAGGCCCTCGAGCGGGAGAACCGTGAACTTCGGCAGGCCAACGAGATCCTGCGCAAGGCATCCGCGTATTTTGCCCAGGCGGAGCTCGACCGCCGGTTCAGGCCATGATCGCCTTCATCGACGATCACCGCGGGGCGTATGGGGTCGAGCCGATCTGCAAGGTCCTGCCAATCGCCCCGTCGACCTACCACGACCATGCCGGCAAGCGGGCTGATCCCGAGAAGCTGTCGTCACGGGCGAAGCAGGACATGGCGTTGACGCCGGAGATCGAGCGCGTCTTCGCCGAGAACTTCGAGGTGTATGGCGCGCGCAAGGTCTGGAGGCAGCTCAACCGGGAGAACATCCAGGTCGCACGCTGCACCGTCGAGCGTCTGATGGCCGATCTCGGCCTTCAAGGTGTCATCCGCGGCAAGCCGATCCGCACCACGGTGCAGGACAAGGCGGCGCCGTGCCCGCTCGACCATGTGAACCGGGTCTTCCATGCTCCGGCGCCGAACATGCTGTGGCTCTCGGACTTTACGTACGTCAGCACCTGGTCGGGCTTCGTCTACGTGGCGTTCGTCATCGACGCCTATGCCCGACGCATCGTCGGCTGGCGGGTGAGCAGGACGGCGCACGCAAGCTTCGTGCTCGATGCTCTGGAGCAGGCCCTCCACGAACGGCGGCCCGTTCGTCGCGGAGGCCTGGTGCATCATTCGGACCGCGGATCGCAATACGTCAGCATTCGCTACACCGAGCGCCTGGCCGAGGCCGGTATCGAGCCCTCTGTCGGCAGCGTCGGCGACTCCTACGACAACGCCCTCGCAGAGACGATCAACGGCCTCTACAAGGCCGAGGTCATCCATCGGCGTGGACCCTGGCGGAGCTTCGAAGCGGTCGAGTTCGCCACGCTGACCTGGGTCGACTGGTTCAACAATCGCCGGCTGCTGGAGCCCATCGGCAACATCCCGCCGGCCGAAGCCGAGAAACGCTACTACGCCAAGCTGGAGGAGCCAGCATTGGCCGCGTGACTCAAACGAAACGGCCTCCGGAAAACCCGGGGCGGTTCAATCTCCGGCCGCCCCGGTGGCGGCCGTTGCGGCGCCGGCAAGAAAACCCTGGCCGTGCCGCCCAGCTGAACCACCTCCGAGCACAGAGGTGCTTCCCGCCTCGGTAGTTGCCTTTCCCGCGCCCCCGACTGGTCCAGGCGCCTTGCCATCATCACGCCCACCGTTGGAGCCCGTCGCAACTGAAAGGACTGCAGCCTGGAGCTCCTTGATCCGTGTCTCTGCGGCTTTCAGCGCCTCCCTCTGGATCACGATCGTCTGAGCCATGTGGTATGGCGCAGCCGGCTGGCGCACCAGTCGCTCCCGGATATACACCTCGGCCTCTGAATCGCGCGGTGGCGAAAGCTCGCCTACTGCCGCCAGTGTATCGAACAGGGTGGTGATTGCCTGCCGGTCGCGTTCGTTCATATCGGCTCTCCTCGGGTGAAGGTGCACTCGCTCCGCGCGACTGTTCGGTCAATGCAAGGTGGCCGCGAGCCGTGCCGCGGCTTTCTCGAGTTCGGGCCTGTCTCCATCTGCTACGAGTGCGTAGGCGACCTCTCCGACCTGAAAGAACGCCGCCGTGGCTTCGTCCTGATGTGCCGTTTCGGGCTTGGTTATGTCTAAAGTGCCCGGCCGCACGGCGAACAGCGACACGGGGCCGAACGCCGGCGTCACTGCCGCGATCTCGAGACTGGGACCGAACTGCGAGGGGTAAACCTGTACATCCGTCACCCTCCACGAGTCGGGCAGCACGGGCATGACAATCGCGGTCGCGGCGCGGATTTCGATCGGGTCGTAACCCGGCGCCTCCGGCTGGGAAACCATGGCCGCGCGCATTGCGGAGGTGCGATGCGCCCTGACTGCCTCGCCCACGTAGGCGGGCAGCGGCGTGGAGGCGACCACCTCGCCCATCGGCAGGGGCCCGACGACTTCGTGAGCCAGCCAGCCCGCCGCCACCAGGGCGCCGACTGCCGCAGCACGACGCAGTCTCGGCGCGAGCCGGCCGCGCGCGAGGCCGTGACCGAGTCTGCGGGCAGCCTGGTGTGTCGCGACGGAACGCGCACCGGTGTCCTCGGCGAGCATCAGGCGCAGCTCGCCGCGAATCCGCAGGTCTCCCATCACGCGCGCGGCAGCACCAGGATTGGCAGCGAGGAAGGCCTCGACCTCCACCCGGCGGGCGGCGTCGAGCTGATCGTCCACATACGCGTCAAAGTCCACGCCAGTCATCGGCTCATGCAGGCGCGTCATCGCGGCCTCCCACGACTTTCAGGCGCTGGCCACGAGCCAGTGCGCCGTCCTCGATCTCCCGCAGCGCACAGCGCGCACGGCTGACGCGCGACATCACGGTGCCGACCGGCACGCTGAGCGCGACGGCCGCCTCCTGGTAGGTGAGGTCCTCGACGGCCACGAGGTGAAGTGCGGCGCGTTGCTCGTCGGGAAGGCTGTAGAAAGCCGCCCTCAGCTGCGCCAGCCGGACCGCGGCTTCCTGCTCCGGCTCGGAGCTGCGAGCCGCCGTCAGGTTGGCAGCGCGAACACGGCGCTGGGCCGCGCCCTCCGAGCGAATACGGTCGATGAACGCGTTATGCAGGATCGAGAGCAGCCATGGGCTCAGGCTGCCGGACCGCCGGAAGGTCGCGCGGCGTTGGTAGGCCCGCACCAGCGCATCGTGCACCAGGTCCTCGGCATCCTCCTTGTCGCGTACAAGCACGCGCGCATAGCGCCGCATGGTGCCAAGCTCGCCGAGGACGTCAACGGGCGCATTCGACTGTGTCATGCTTGGTATACGGATCCGAACTGCCTTTGCATCCCATCGCCAACAAATCAGCCGCCGGAGTCCCGTTTGCCGGAGGGCGCGACTTCGCCGTAGTGTCGCACCGGCGGTCGGCGGAGAGCGGGATCGCGCGCGAATATCCGCCGGACGCAGGGGCCGTGGCAGATATCATCATCATACTCGCACTGATCCTGCTCAACGGCTTGTTCGCACTCTCGGAACTGGCCGTGGTGTCGGCGCGGCGTCAGAGGCTCAGGGCAATGGCGGCCGAAGGCAGGCGCGGAGCGCAGAGTGCCCTCGCGCTCGCAGATAGCCCGAGCCGCTTTCTGTCGGCGGTGCAGATCGGCATTACCTGCATCGGCATCGTGAACGGGGCCTATTCCGGCGAGGCGGTCGGCCCCGACGTGGCAGCATGGCTTCAGCAGATGGGGATGCCGGCGGACTGGGCCCGTCCCCTCGCGTTCGGTGCGGTCGTTGCGGCCATCACCTACCTGTCGGTGGTGATCGGCGAGCTCGTGCCGAAGACGCTGGCTCTGCGGAATGCCGAGGTGATTGCCTGTACCGTCGCTCCCGCGATGGCGCTGCTCGCGCGGGCCGGGGCCCCCGTCGTGTGGTTGCTCGATTATTCGACACGACTGTTTCTGAGGTTGCTCGGGCAATCGGCGGAGCGCCGCTCCACAGTGACCGACGAGGAGATCCGCGAGCTTATCGCCGAGGCCGAGCGGACCGGCATCGTTGAGGCAGGCGAGCAGTCGATGATTGCAGGCGTGATGCGTCTCGCCGACCGGTCGGTAGTCGGGGCAATGACGCCGCGAGCCGACGTTCACTGGATCGACCTGTCGAGCGGCGAAGGAGCGATCAGAAACCTCTTGATCGCCACGCCGCATTCGCGTCTGCCGGTGGGGCGCGGATCACCGGACAGTCTCGACGGCGTGGTACAGACCCGCGAGCTCCTGTCCGCGATGCTCGCAGGCAGACCGTTCGACGTGGAAAGGTACATGCGCCGGGCGCCCGTCATTCCGGACATCATGGATGCGCTGGACGCCATCACCGTACTGCGCGAGTCGGAAGTGCCGATGGCGCTGATCCATGACGAGTACGGCCATTTCGAGGGGCTGGTGACGCCGGCCGACATTCTGGAGGCGATCACCGGCGTGTTCAGGTCCGATATCGAGGGCGAGCGACCCCACGCCACCGAGCGGGACGACGGCTCATGGCTGATCTCGGGAGCCATGCCCGTCGACGAGATGGCGGCGCTTCTCGGCATCGTGCTGCCGGCGCAACGAAACTACCAGACGGTCGCCGGCTTCATGCTGGTCCATCTCCAGCATATGCCCGACCCAGGCGAGTGGATCGAGACGCTCGGCTGGCGGTTCGAGGTGATCGATCTCGACGGCCGCCGTATCGATGCGGTGCTGGCGAGCCGGCGCGGTGCGCTGCCGCACCGCCCCTCGTGATCTCGATCGCCGTGCATTTGCGGGATGCAACAGCATCGAACCGCGCCGTGTCGCGGTACCGCGGTCCGACCTGCATCCGGCGGTGCGGATACGGCAGTATTCCCTTGGACGCGTCGCGAAGGGGCAGGTACCGAGCCTACCACAATCTCCCCGTCGCGGGTTGAATGGCGGTCGTCTTTACCACCCGCGATTCGGGCGTTCGGCTAATGGGGCTATTCGGGTCAACCCTGCGGACCATTCGCGGGCGTTCTATGCCTCGATGAGAGCCGCGACGTGGTACCTCCGCTCGCCGCCGGACACCACCTCGACTACCAGCGGCAGGCCTGCCGAGAGGAAGGCGCGGACCACGCCGGGCTGCCATCCTGTGACCGCGGCGATCCCCGATGCGCTCGCGCCCTGCGGCCGCCGAAGCAGGGCCGCCGCCATCGCGTCTCGACCACCGATCCGCGGCGCGCGGCCACTGCGGACCGTTTTGGCCGCCGCGACACGGCTGATGCTGTGCACAGGCTCCAGTCTCTCGGACCCCCTCGTGCATGAACCGCTCCTGCCAGCGCCAGACACAGGTCTTGGACTTGCCGGTGTCGGCCATGATTGCCGAGGTGCCCAGACCCTCGCCGCTCAGAAGGACAATCCGCGCTCGCCAGACGTGCTTCTGCAGGCTCTTGGGGTCCGCGACGATCGCACGCAATCGCTGACGGTCGCCGGCAGATACGATGAAGGAGATGCCGCTGCGCATCCGGCCGACTCGCACCTCACCACACAATACGGAATCCCAAATCGGACTCTTTCGATCCGATCAATCCACTAGACATGGATGTGATACGGAGCCTTCTAATCTATTTGGATGAGCAGCGTAATACAGCTGTTCGAGAGTGGCGTGAGATCCAACTCGACGGGTGCGACACCGTGTCGATCGACCTTAATCAACGGCGGTGTTGGAGGCTCGGCCGGGCCGCGAGAAGTCGAGCGTGACGCCGCGGTGATCCGCCAAAGCCCCCGGTGGAGAGCGTCATTGCCGTAAACAGTCCCACCGAGCACCTCTGCGGGCGGGGGCCTGCGGACCGGGACATCGCTCGTCCCCGCCGCGTGGCGTGCTGATCGATGGTTCTTATAGCTCACCCAGACCGCTCTCCAGCCAGTCGTCCATCGCCCCCGGTAAGTGCGTCCCCAAGCGGTTGATCGGGATCGAGGCTCTCCCGGTGCTGGTCGACGGTCGTCATCTCGATTCCGGCGCCGAGGGTCACCGTTCCAGCCACTCGATTGCCGGAAGGTCGAGGTGGTTCGTCGGCTCGTCGAGCAGCAGTATGTCCGGTTCTGGCGCCAGCGCACGCGCCAGTGCCGTGCGCCGCGCCGCGCCGCCCGACAGTCCCGCCAGGCGCTCGGTGCCGCTGAGCCCCAGCTCGGAAAGGAGGTAATCCTCACGGTGGTGGGCACCGCCCGGCGCCAGCCCTGCCCGGACATAATCTCCAACGGTGCTGAATCCGGAGAAATCCGGTTCCTGGGGGAGATAGCGTATCGTCGTTCCAGGCTGAACGAATCGCTCGCCGGCATCGGGGTCCACCACGCCGGCAGCGATCTTCATCAGGGTGGATTTGCCAGAGCCGTTGCGTCCGACGATGCAAAGACGCTCACGCTCGCACACCATCAGATCGGCGCCCGCTAGGAGGGGACTTGAGCCGAAGGCAAGGTGGATATCGCGCAGTGAGAGCAGGGGCGGAACCATCGGGCGACAATTAGAAGCGAACCGGCTCGGGCACAATATCGCTTGAAGTTGCCGCGATGCGCCGCGCCGGCGCTGTCGCTCTCCCGGCGCCGGGCCTGCTAGCTGCGCAAAAAAGCGGCGTGCAGCATGTCGCGGCATTCCATCTGCCGTCTGGAGTTGGAGTTCCCCCGGTTTTGTGGACAGTTAAGGGCTTGCAGACTCCAGCCCCGCCGCGCCATCGACGATCAGGAACTCCGGCCGGCGCAGACCGCGGGCGATCAGGTCGTCGAGCACGGTGCGCCACGCCTCCGTCGTCTCGCCGCCCATGTTCTTGACCGCCAGGAGTACCTTCTGCCCGTCGTCGCGCACGCCGATGACGACGAGCAGCGAGATCGAGGTTGCCTTGCGGTCGAGCCGGACGCGGACCACCGTTCCGTCAAGGATCAATCGGATGATCGGCTCGTCGGCAAGGGATCGGCTGTTCCAGGCTTCCCAGTCGGTCTTCACCTTCCGCCACACCCGGCTGACGGTGTCCTTGTCGCCCCGCCGAACAGCGCGGCAAGCGCCCGGCGAACACGGCGGGTGGCGAGATAGGTCGAGGCAATCAGCGCGTCGGCGGCCTTCGTCCGCCGCTGGTAGGAGCGCAATGCCTTGCTCTTCCACTCGGTCGTCGTGCCATCGCTGGCCTTGAGGCGGGCCCGTGGCACGGTGATCTCCGTCTTGCCAAATGTGCCGGTCAGCGTTCGGGTTCGGCTGCCGTGCCGATGGCCGGAAACGCCGCCATCGCCCCCGCCGCTCGCGGCGGGCTGCCGGCCATAGCGCGGGCGGGCGAGAGCGGCGTCGAACTCGGTCCTGATCATCGTCTCGATGAAATCGCGGACCCGATCGCGCAGACCGGCCTCGATCGGATCGAACCAGTCGTCGAAAAGATAAACCGCCGTCCCGGCTTCAGGCTGAACGGCAGCGGACTTCGTGGTAGTGCTCGTCATGGTGTGGTCTCCTGTCCAGCCCATAGCTGGACTCATTTGGGTTGAAGCACCCGGAGACTACGCCACCACCAATTCCAACCAACTTCGCGACGGCACCCCCGCATTCGTCGTCAGCGTCACTCCAACCTTCCAGTTTGAACTCTTCCGCCATCTCCAGATAGCGACAGAGCGCATTGGTTCGCGTACTCGCGAGAAGAGTGCTAGGAGAATGGTGCAGAATTATCATTCCAAATGCAGCACCAATTGAGGGCGCGACAATGGGTTTCACCCCAGATGGCATCGACCAGCAAATTGGCCGGCGGGTGCGCGAGTTCCGGGAGCAGCGAGGATTGTCACCGGCTGAGTTGGGGCGCCTCGCTGGAATCTCCGCGGACGAGATTGAGAAGTGCGAGCGCGGTAACCTGGACGCAGCAAAGGTGTTTGCACTCGCAAGTGCCCTTAAAACCCACGTCGCTTCCTTTTTTAGAGGACCCGGAGAGGACGAAATTGATGGGTCGGCTAACAGCCGGCCGCTGGTCACTTCCGAGTCGCTCCGGCTGATGCGGGCCTTCTACCGGATCACCAGCCGAGAGCACCGCCTCAAGGTAATCGCCCTCGCCGACGATTTGGCGTCTCATTAGTGCCACCCAACCTGAGAGTCAGCTCTTGCCCGGCCGGTCACTCGGCGCACGTTCCTCCTGTTCGATCAGGTGCTCGATCGCAAGCCCCACCAAGTTGGCGCCGAATACGTCTGTCTCGGCCAAGCTCAGGCGAATGTACGCCAACATGTGGATAATCGCCGTGCGATCCTGAGATGTAGCACCATCACCGGACTTCGGCCCGTCATTTGATCCGTTGCGCTCTGGCAGTGGCACAAGTTCACTCCTCTCCGCCGGTGGCACAAGCCGTGCCTATGCGACTTGTCTCCGGAATTCTGTTTCGGTGCGCGGCGTCGCTTTGATGGCGGTGTTCGGGAACAGCAATGTCACCGACGGATGTGGCCGGACTGACTGCGCGGCCTCGGATGCAATCTCGAATGTGAAGGCAGACGCCAGCTGCAGGGCCAAGAGTTGCAGCTCGACCAGCGCAATCGCCATGCCGATGCAGGCGCGCGGGCCAATGCCAAACGGCATGTATGCCGTTTCCGTGAAGCACCGATCGAGCCTGAGGGTGTCGGGCTCGCTCCAGAATCGCGGGTCCCTGTGGAGCTGCCACGGACTAACCATGATGGTGTCGCCGGCCTTGAAACGATGCCCGGCCACCGTCAGCGGCATTGCAACCTCGCGGGACGTCCACCAGCCGGCCGGATATAGCCGCAGCAACTCGTTGAGGTAGGCCCGACTCAGGGCTGCGTTATCAAGCGCTCGTCGGTCATTGCGCTCGATCGCCGCCAAAACGGTATCGGCTTCGAGCGCGATCATTTCGGCCATTTCGGGCTCCGTCGCGAGATGGTAAAGAACCCAGCCGAAGGACGCGCCAGTTGTATGGTGGCCTGCAATCAGCAGACCGAGGATCTCCGCGCTCAGCTCCTCATCGTTGAGCCCGGCCTCTTCCAGCCCTTTGATGATTTCCGAGCGGTTTTCCTTCTGCCGCACGCGTGCGGTCACGAACGACACAATGCGGTGGGCGTTGCTGAGCCTGCGCGAGCGCTGCCGCGCGTTCCACGGAAGGCGGGGAACAATCGGCAGTCGGAACATGTCGTCGGCAATCTCTGCCTCGACAATCTTGACCGCTCCGACCAGGGCCGTGCGGTCGCCGGGCGCCAGCACGTCGTCTCCGAATACCGCCACACACGCGAGCTGCAGCGCCAGCTCAGCCAGATCGGGACCGGTATGAATCTCCCCGTCAACGGCCAGACGGGCACAGAACGTGTTGATGATGCTAGTCAGGCGACCGAGATTCTGGACGATTGCGTTGCGCCGCACGTGACGATGAATCGCGGTTTTCGTGCGGCGGTGAGCAGCGCCGACATTGGTCAGCAGGCTGCGGTCAAGAAGCGGAAGCAGCGTCTGGACGAGTCGCCCCTTGTCGATTTCCTGGGGCGACCAGATCAAAACCTGTCGCGCGATCTCGGGATCGGTGGCGAGCCAGATCGGCCGCAGTCCGAGATGAAGCGGCACGAAACCAGGCGGCGCGCGGCGCGCACGCTCTAGAAGGAGCCGCAGAGGGTCACGCCGGAATGCTGGCACGTCCGAGTACGGTAGCGGCATCATCAATCTCCATTTTGGCGACGTAAGACATGAGTTTTTCGAAGCGCGGGCCGCCTTGGTCACGTAACGGCAGCTCTCCGGCAACACACAAGATCGGCCGACCGTAAGCATCCGTGCCGATCTCGGCAGGATCGCCGAGAAGCTTGGTCTTGATCCCGATTCGTGTGACGAGGCGTTCCTTGGCAACCTCGGCAAATGCGACGAGCGATATCGCGCCGCGAATCCGCGCGAAGTGGAATACCGCGGAATAGGCGTACAGCAGCACTTCGAACGGGCGTGCCGTCTCGCTGACCGCGAGGCGGCTGATCTCCCATATCAGCGGATTGACCGGATAGGGGTGTGTGGTTGCGAGGAACGGAAACTTCGACCTCGCCAGATAGGGTCGGTCGGTTCTGATGGCCCGGAAGCAGGCGATGATCTCATCGCCTGAGAGCACCGCGCAATGCACCGCATGCGGGGTGTCGAACTCGTCACATTCCTGGCCGTTCTCGACGTGCAGTCGCCAGCCAAGCCGGTCGACAAGTATCCGCTTACGGAACCGCAGGATGCTTGCTACTCTGTCAGGCGTGTCCGTTTCCGAACAAAAGACTGTCCGGAGACAGCGATGGGGAACTGCTGGGTCGGGCACGGCTCTGCCTCGATTTCATTGTTATGGTGACGTGCGATAAAAGCCGAAACCGCGCGCGGCCCGCATCCCCCAAAAAAGGGGGGTTTTGACAATGGGGCTGGAGGAAACGGTCGTTGCAGTGGAGGCGTGCGCCAGTCAGAATGAATTGAATGAAGTTTTGCAGCGCATCATTACCGACTACGGATTCGCCGCCTATTGCTTCCTGGATATCGGCGGGGCTCACGCCTCGAACTTCTACTACTTCGGGACGACAGGGCCTGCGTGGGAGCAGGAATACCTCAGCAACGGCTTTTTCGACGTTGACGAAGTCATCAAGCTCGCGCGCCGCACGAACCGGCCGTTCAACTGGGGCAGCGTGCCGCTACCCCATCGCCTCGGTCGCAAGAAGCCGGGAGCGTTGAAGGTTTTCGAAGCCTCAGCCGACTATCACTTCAACGAGGGGCTTGTGGTTCCGCTGCACTTTGTCGACGAACTCGGTCGGATGCACTCGGCCTCATGCTCGCTGATATGGCAGGACAGCCTGCGCGATTTCAGAACCGTCGTACGAACAGCGGAATACGAACTGCACCTGATCTTGCTCTATTGGATGCAGCAATCCATGGAGCTAAGGACCGCAGAGTACAATCCGGGCGTCTATAATCTCTACGCGGCGCGCGAGCTTGCCCTCCGCGTCCATCTCACCGATCGTGAGCGTGACGTCATCGGATGGGCCGGGCGCGGAAAGACCGTAAACGAAACGGCTGACATTCTGTCCATCTCGCACGAGACGGTCGAAACCTACGTGAAATCGGCGATCGACAAGCTCGGTGCCGGCAACAAGACGCACGCCGTCGCCAAGGCGATCCATCTCGGCCTGATCGATATGTAGATCAAAAGGAGGCGCCCAACCCGCGTGCCTGCCAAACGGGGCGCATACGTGCTGCTTTCTAGTTTGGGCTGGACCGCAGAGCCAGATCCAGTTCCTCGGCTAGATGGTGCCCAAGGTCGCGCCACGCTATTTCGCTGCCATCGTCGGCAACGTATCCAATGATTTCGACGTGTTCAGCCAAAAGGTGTCCGAGCGCTTCGCCCAAGCGGTGCCGGTAGTCTGGAGCCATCAATCTTCTCCGTGGGACGACGCCAAAATGGCAGCGGGAAATTGTCACGAACGGAAAAGCTCCCAACACGGTCTCTCGAACTCGTTAAGGCGTAGCGTGGGATTGTCCAGATCATCTGGCGTGTTCAACGGCCGCCAGATAGACGAACAGCTTGAACGCCGAGCCAGGTTGACGAGCCCGGATCGCCCGATTGAACTGGCTGCGCGCGAAATCCCTGCCGCCGACTATGGCCAGGATGCGGCCATCCGGCGTCATCGACACAAGCGCCGCTTCCTTCGCGCCATCCGCCTCGCCCGCTTCGAGCAGTCTTGAGAGTGCGAGTTCAACGTCTGGTCCGTGACACTCCAGGTCACGATGACCCGCAGATCAGTAACCGGACGCCTCGGTCAATAGCCGGCGCAGCTCGCTCAACGAGCCATCAGCAATCCCGCGGCATTCAACTCGGTGGACGTGCGTTTCCCGTAACCGTCCGGCCTGACCGACCTTGCGGCGTTCGGGCTGATCGCGAACCTTTCTGTCGATAGCGGGCGCTGGTGCACGCACGGGCGATGGCGACGGCGAGGTGCGACTTGCCGGTCCCGGTGCCGCCGATCAGCACGACGTTGCGCTACTGAAGTCACCGCCGGCGAGTTCGCGGACCAGCGTCTCGTTGACCGGCGTCGCCGTGAAGTCGAACTCCTCGATCTCTTTGGCCAGCGGTAGCCTGGCGATGGTCATCTGGTACTTGATCGAGCGCGCTTGCTTCTCGCTGATCTCGGCAGCGAGCAGGTCGCCGATTATCTTCTGCGGCTCGTGCTGGCGCTTGACCGCGGTGGCGATGATCTCTTCATAGGCCGCCTTCATTCCGTAGAGCTTCAGCTGGCCCATCGCGTCCAGCACCTGCGATCTTTCCATGGTCGGGTCTCCTGAGGCTATCGTAGCGGGCACAGTCGGCAGCGGGTTCGCAGGTGAGGCGCAGCGCCTCCGCACAGGTGGCCTCCACGGCCTCGAGCCCGTCCGTCAGAACGGCGCCGAGGATGTCGACCATCTGGCGATCGCCGTTCGCCACGCGGTCGAGCTTGCGCTGCACCCGCCGCATCGAAGGCGGCAGCTCCCACTCCTTGAACGGTGCACCGTTCCTGAGCGCTCCGGGCTTGCGGGCGAGGACGGGGATGTAGTGCAGCGGGTCGTAGACGGCCTTGTCGCGTCCGAAGGCGCGTGGATGCCGGCCGACGACCCGCCCATTCTGCCAGAACTCCACGCGTTCGGCGTAGGCGCGGATCTCGACCGGCCGGCCGACCGCCCTGGCCTCCACGGAGTAGCGGTTCTTGTCGAACCGCACGAGGCAGGTCTTCGAGACCGAGGCCGGCACGGCATGGAAGCCGTCGAACGGCCCGACATAGGGTACGAGGCTCGGGCGCTCCTCCTCGAAGACCTCCCAGATCGTCTTGTCGCGCAGCTCCGGATGCGGATGCATGGCGCCGGCGCGCCAGATCCCCATCTTACGAGAAAATGGACGACCGCAAGAGGGCCAGGGTATTTGAATTCACCAGGTCGCCTCAAATGATCGAGAGATTCAGCACCGCCGCCATATGGCCTTCGCCCTAGTCGTCTTCGTCGGCTACTTCACGCTTATGCTGTTTGGCGTGTTCGGGTGGCCTTGGTGACAGTCGCACCGGCAGCGCAAGATAAGACAATTTGCAAAAGGACTGTTGTTTTTGGGTTGCGGCCCCTGGCGAAAGAGACGAAAGTTCAAAAAAATTGGGGGGCTGGTCATGCTGGGCAGAACGACTGCAGCGGTCATCTTAAGCGTCATTTCATTGTCATCATGCGCGACACCGTCGAACAAAATAGCGGCTACGTATGTCTCGCCCATTCAGTATGATAATTGGAATTGTGTGACCATAGGCGAAGAAATGCAGCGCGTATCGGCGAAGGCCGCCGAGGTAGCGGGAGTGCAGGACGACAGTGCAACCGGGGACGCTGTTGCGATGGGCGTGGGGCTCATCGTCTTTTGGCCGGCGCTGTTCTTTATCGAGGGCGGATCGAGCACGGAGGCGGAGCTGGGCAGGCTAAAGGGCCAAATGGACGCGCTGGAAGCCGTGTCGATAAAGAAGGGGTGCGGGCATCAGGTGCAACCTACGGCAACCTAGTTTTTTCTTTTGCCGGGCGCGGGCGCCATGACCGGCCCCTGTACCGCAACAGCGCGTTGACGCCGACCGATCCAAACGCAGCATCCCACTGTCGTGCTGCGCCCAGTCGTCATACGCACCCTTGCGGACCTCGCACAGCTCGGCAGGTGTGCCCTGTGGGCGTTCTGCCAACAGCGGGGCCGCCTTCACCGGAGAGAGCTCGACCTCGCGGTACTGGTCGACCAGCTTGGCGGCGATTTCGAGTATACGGGCGGCCAGCTGGCGCGCCGCCTGCAATGCTCCGAGGTGCGGCGGGCCGGGCGTAATCAGCATTGCGACAGCCTGGCGCGAGTGAACTGCCGGCGCGCGCGCGCGCCTTGGCTCCGCGTGAGCGGGCCGGGGTGTTCGGCTGGCCGTGGCGAGTGCCAGAGGTTCAACGCGGATAGGGCCTGGCCCGCCTTAGGCTCCCCCGCCCACGTGGGGATCGACCCTGGACGCGCACATGACCGACCGCCAGAGATTGGGCTCCCCCGCCCACGTGGGGATCGACCCGCGCCACCGGCGAGACCGCCGAAGGCGCGCTTGGCTCCCACACTAGCGACGATAGATGGTTCATTGAGCCCCGTTGTGGGCGATCATTCCGGAGGCGGTTCGCCCTGTCCACGTCCGGGTGAATACACTCACCCACAGGGATCCGGCCACCGCGCCGCGTGCAGACCAGCGGGCGACGACCGCGGGAGCTACGGCTTGGAGCCTGTCTGATTAATCGGGTTTGTCGTGATTCGCTACGGGGCATGAGCAAGACCTTTCGCGCTTGGCGCCTTGACGAACTGCTGTTGCTTGCGCCGTCGGTACAGGACTTCGTGCCGAAGGACCACCTGTCGCGGTTTG
>Ga0326597_10006970_pt1 | contig 15410 bp, 7 predicted proteins | sample RVTome_12_FD_203789 | JGI IMG/M metagenome (GOLD analysis project Ga0326597, IMG submission 203789) | Soil microbial communities from uranium-contaminated site in the Upper Colorado River Basin, Wyoming, United States - RVT100D185 | ecosystem: Environmental > Terrestrial > Soil > Contaminated >...
CTCGCCCGCCAGGGTGTCATGACAACCTGCGGATGGAAACGCGGAATGCGGACCCACATCGCCCGCGCCATCGAATGCCTGAGTCGTCACATTCACGTGCATACGCACTACGCACGGTATCAGGAAGCGATCGACGCAATTCAGTTTGCGGAAGCGCAAGCCTGGATGCCGCCTCATCAGGATCGCGTCTGGAGCTGGGACGAAGTCCCCGCGATGTTTCGAGGATACGCGGAGGGTAGTATCGCGTCCTATTTCCCGGTCTTCGCCGTAAATGCCTGACGGAGCGCAAAAGGTCCCCGCATGAGTGATGTTCGCGACCCCATTCGCATCCGTTCGATCGGTCTTTACATCCCGAGCATGCGAGCTTCGAACTACGAGAAAGCAAAGAAGGTCGGTTTCGATCGGGACTTTCTGGAAAACAAGTTGGGTGTCGTCGCGCGGTCGGTGATGGAGCCCGGTGCAACAACGAGCGACCTTGCGATTCGTGCCTGCAACGCCCTTGTGGAGCGAACCGGGTTGCCGCGGGACGAGATTCAATTGCTCGTCGTCGTCACGCAACATCCCGATTTCAAAGTCCCGCACACTGCCGCGATCGTCCACAATCGGCTCGAACTCGCCAAGCACTGCATGACATTCGACATCTCGCAAGGATGCTCCGGTTACACGCACGCGGTCACGATCGTCACTGGCGTGATGGACGCTGCCAACTTGAACCATGGCGTGCTAATTACAAGCGATCCGTATTCCGACAAAGTCGCGGATGACGACAGGGATGTGTCATTGCTCTTCGGAGATGCCGCCACGGCAACGTATTTCTCGCGCACCGGTCCAGGGTATCGGCTGATCGACTCGAACTTCGGCACCTTACCCGATAGCTATCGCTGTCTGATGTTCCGCGACCGGCTGGAGATGGACGGTGCCGCAGTCTTCAAGCATGCCGTGCAAGAAGCTCCGCCGAGTATTAAGCAGCTGCTCGAACGCAACCAGTTGGGCGTCGACGATATCGAACTGTTTCTGCTTCACCAGGGCTCGAAGTATCTCGTCGAGTACGTCAGCAGGAAAATGCGGGTTCCGCCGGACAAGGCTCCGTTCGAAGCGAGTAATTACGGAAACACCGTATCGTCGTCGATCCCGCTCATGTTACAAAAGCACATTGATGCCGCCAAACTTGAGCGCATCGTGCTCAGTGGGTTTGGAGTCGGTTTCACATGGGGTAACAATCTATTGCAGCTATCAAAAGGTTGAAGCATGGCCACCGTTGAAGAGATCGTTCGTTTGATGAAAGACGCCGGCATCGCGCGCGGCAAGGCCGATTCGCTGGCTCCCGATCAGCCGCTCGACGCGCAAGGGCTCGATTCGTATGATCGCATGTCGCTGCTCACCGAACTTGAAGAGCACTTCAACGTGGAATTGCCCAACCAAGTGGCAATTCAACTCAAGACGCTCAACGAGATTCTCGCCCATCTAAATCAGCAGGGGCAGGACTAGGTAAGCCTCTCCCAAACCAATACACCAACAACATTCTCCTTTCCTCCCAGGGACAACGGCGACATCTTCAGCGTAAGGCGATTGCCATCGATGGAATAGTGCCGGTCTTGATGATGTCCGACCCAGTTCGGAAAGAGACTTCCCTCAACTGTGTAGCTCATCGTACCCTTCTGCTCGTCCACCGTGTAGTTCGCCCAAAACGCAACGTATCCCTGGTAAGCGAACTGTATCTCCTCGGGAGTTCCTCGCAGCATATCATTGCTGGCGAATTTTGGGCGATCCGGATTCATCATCTGTCCACTCAGCTTGCCCGCTTCGTCGAACGTGATAATGCCCTGACAGTTCTTACCCAGTGGATAGATGACATCGTCGTCGGACACCAGCTCTGAAGAAACGAGCTTCCAAGTTCCTAGGAATTGTTCCTGAGACATGTCCATTTCCCTGTTGGCGGGGCTAAGATTGGTCCGGATTGAGTTCTGATGGCTTGGGCACGAGAGTCCGTGCAAACGACTTCGCCTGTTCGATGCCCTCTGCCGTCACACCGAAGGGATAGATTCGGCATCCCAAATACCGTTCGCGGTCTTTGCCGTTCTGCAGGTAGTTCAGAAACGAGAACATCGACTGAACTTGGTTCCCTTGAAAAACAAACGCGGCACTATCGGCGAACACTCCTCCCGCCCGTTTTGCCAACCTCGTGACGGTTCGATAGTTTGGTCCCCAAAACGCGCGGCACACCGCGAACACTGCGAACCGCCTATCTTGGAGTACTTGGGACGCCGCTTCTGACTTCAAAAACGTCGTCATGGGAAGCGCTGGGTAAAACCACCAAGTTGGCGAGCCGATGCACACCAGATGGTAATCTCCTGCCAGCAACGCTTCATCGAACTCGATCTTGCCGGTCCAGCCCAGCAGTTGCGGCAAAACGAATTTTAAGATCCTGCGCCAGAATGGTCGCAACGGGAGACTTAGTCGATACCGCTCGTCGATCAACCTAAGTTCCAACTGGCTAACGTCACACCCTTCCGTGAGAAAAACTTCCGCCATCGCATCTGCAACGCGGCGAGTCTGGTTCGTATACGAATAGTACAGGAGTAGCACCCGGGGCTTCATGGGCGATCCTTGGGCTTGGCTCGTTGCAGGCAGTCATGCAATTCGTCGACAACAACTCCTTGGCCTACTCCACGCAGCATACCGTAGTGACTGCCCGGAATCCAATGCACCTCGGTTCCGCCCTTCGCGATTTTCCGCCAGAAGCGCCCCATTGGCTTGAGGCTGACGAGACTGCTCTGTGACAAGTTCGCGCGAAAGTGAGTTATTCGGCCTGGGTATGGAGCGACTCGGTGTTCACGAGCTACGGTTGTGTGCGTTCTCAATCCTTCGTCCAGGAAGGCGTGAAAGAGTCGACGCAGCGGCCTGAGTCGCATCCAGTCCGCGAGCGCCAACAGGCCCGTGAATCGGCAAACTCGATAGGTTACCTCATAGAACCAATCCAACCAAAAAGGCACGTGCGAAGGCGGGTCAAAAATCACCAGCAAGCCAACTTCATCTCCCTGACGAAGCAACTCTCTCGCCAATTCGACGGCGATGATCCCTCCAGCCGAATACCCCGATAGCAGGTATGGTCCGGTAGGTTGAACCTTCTTAATCTCGGAGAGATACGCCGAAACGAGTCGATAGATTGACATCTGCCGAAACGTTTTCACCCGCTTGGCACTCGCGGGCTGCAGGCCATAAACGGGTTGGTCGGTCCCGATCGCATGGGCGATGTCTGCAAAAGCAACCAAGTCTCCGTATCCTGCCGGCACAAAAAACAAGGGGGTTTGGCCCCCTTTCGGTTGTAGTGGCACAAGGTGAACGCGCGGCGTGTTGGGGTCAAACTCTGGCGGAAAGATCGCTCTAGCGTCGGATGGCGAATCGTGCGTGAGACGATCCTGCTGCACATAAAACGCGATCTCTTTGACGGAACGGCGCATCTGAAGCGTGTTCAAAGACAACTCGCGTTCTAGGGTTTTTCCAAGCTGAGCGCGCAACTCCGTGGCCATCAGCGAATCTAGCCCCAACTCGGCGAGTGCCTGAGTGGGGTCAATTTGTTCCGGTTTCAGACGCATCACACGTGCAGCGTGGTTGAGCACAAGCACAGACAACTCGCCTTCGTCCGTGATGTCCACGAGCGTGTCGCGGAGAGTGACGCGGTTGGTCTCTTGCTCTTCTTTGTTTGGATGAGACCCAACTGAGAACGCTTCGGCACGCGACGGTCGACCAGTCGGGGATTGGTGTCCTGACGCAGCATGGGAAGCCCTCGCTCCCGTCAGCGGCGTCCGGCTTCGTGCCAAGTACAGCGTGTTGCTGGATTCATCCTTCAACGCCGTGTCGTTTAAGCAAGCGACGTCATCGAAGCCGGTGTCTTCCAACACCCGACACCAACGATCTGGACGCATGAGCGGATAGTCCGGCCGAAGCTCCTTGTCTTCGAAATCCCACCAGCCGTCGATCAGCGTGAACACCATATCACCCCAGAGCGGCGGGTTTGCCCCTTCCAGCATCATCAGCCAACCATCCGGTTTCAGGAAAGCGCGCACGTTCGCCAACGTGTCATGCAAACGCGGAGTCGCGTGCAGCACGTTGGCGGCAACCAGCAGATCGAACGACGCCGGCTCAAAACCTTGGTCCGAGGGCGGCTTGCTGATATTAAGCAGTTCAGTTCGTAGAAACGGGTATTCCCTGAATCGTTCGCGCGCGGCATGGAGGAACAACGGTGAGAGGTCCGTAAATACGTATTCGCATTGATCGGCAGGCAAACGAGGCAGCAAATGTGTCGTCAGTCCGCCTGTTCCCGCGCCGACTTCCAACACACGCAGCCTGCTACTTTCGGGCAGTTCCGCCACAGCTTCCCGCAAGACCTCGCCAGCCATTGCGTTGTAGCCAACGAGAAGCTTAGCTTGGCTGTAGAACGTCACCGCCCCATCGGTCTCGCCTTCGGGAAACAACACCGACAACGGATCGGCGTCGCCTTGCCAGATCGCTGCCAGCGACGGTCCGGCTCGCCGCAATAAGTCGCACTCCGGATAATCTGCCGCTTGCTGCAACGCGTCCAGCAACGCTTCCGCAGTGTCGCTCGGAGATGCCTTCTTCACGCGGTACACGCGATCAGCGTGTTCGACCCACCCGCGTTCAGCGAGACGACTGAACACACGCGCCACCTTCGGGCGATGTCGCTCGGGGATTTGCGTATGAAGCTCGATCTCCGACAGTTCCTCCCCGACGTGCCATGCGAAGCCGAGTTGTTTGACGGCCTCGATGATGAAACGGACTGCGACTTCATCTAGTTGCGGCGTCAAAATTCGCGATTCGTCCTCTAAGCCGGACTGCAAGTGATCGATCTGGCTGGCAACCGTGCTGGGGCGCGAGAGGCGAGACTCCTCGCGATACGGGACGCTGGCTGACGGTTGCTGGAGCGGTGAAGCTGTGCACGATTGCCGCTGAAAGGCATAGGTGGGGAGCGAAACGCGCGAGCGTGCGTACGGCCGATAGAAGCTCTGCCAGTCGATGTCGGCTCCGTGGACGTACATCTCGCCTAGGCTATACAGCATCGTCTCCCAATTGCTTCGGTCCTTGGTTAGCGATGGCAACCACTGGGGTCGAGGTCGAAGTCTCTGCACGGCCCCCATTCCCATTGCCAGCAAGTTCGGATTTGGACCGATCTCGACAAACGTACGGCATCCCGTCGCCGCCAGGGCCTGCATCCCGTCAGCGAATCGGACAGGCTCGCGAAGGTGCCGCATCCAGTACGAATCGCAAGCAACTTCGGCACCGGCGATTGCTCCTGACAAGTTGGAGATCATGTCGATCCGTGGTGCGGAATACTCGTACCTCGCGGCTACTGTCCGAAACGATTCGAGCATCGGATCAATCAATGCCGAATGCCCGGCGTTCGAAGTATCCAGCAGTTGAGTGTCGACTCCCGCCGCGGTGAACGCGGCAAGGACTGCTTGCACGGCTTCGCTTTCGCCCGAGATGACAGTCGTGTCGGGGCCGTTCACCGAAGCGATGGAGACCCGCCCGGAGAACAAACCTGTCGCGGCTTGTACGCGCTGCTCGTCTGCCATCACGACCGCCATCACGCCTGTCCGCGGCAACTCGTCGATCAAACGGCCGCGAGTCGCGACAAGTGTGAGTCCAACCTCAAAGTCGAAGACTCCCGCCACACAGGCCGCGGCATACTCGCCGAGACTGTGTCCGATCACCACGTCGGGCCGAACTCCCCACGACTTCCACAACTCGACAAGCGCGTACTGCAATGAGAACAAAACTGGCTGGGCATACGCCGCTTTTTCGAGCGTGCAACAGGAAGGCGATTCGCCGTACAGAAGTTCCAGCAACGCGACATCAAACTCGTTTCGTGACAGTTCGTCGCAGCGCTTCATCGCAGCGCGGAAGACGGGCTGCGACTCGTACAGCTCTCGTCCCATGCCTGTGTACTGCGTGCCTTGGCCGGTAAAGAGAAAAGCAACGTCGTTTGACGTCATCGTTTCATTTTCGCCTGCGCGGCGAGTCACTACCGACGTCGTGTCTCCAGCGACATATGCCCGCAGGTTTTCCAGCAGTTCTGCTCGTGACGCCGCGACCACCGCAAGGCGAGAATTGAAGTGATCGCGGCAAGTTGCTGCCGTGAAACAGATGTCTTCGATCGACTGTTCGGGCCGCGCCGCGACATGCGCGGCGTATTTCTGAGCGAGGGCAAGAAGCGACTCGTCGCTCTTTGCCGAGAGAGGCAGCAGATGGAGTGTCGGCGTGGAAGTTGCTGCTTCGTCATTCAGAAGTTCCAAGTTCCCGCGATCGTGGCCGATGCTGCCAGCGTCGGTGTAAACCATTACTGGGATTTGTTGACGGACGCTGGCAGCGTCCGCCACGAACTTGGAACTACTGTCATTAGACGGCAAGCCGCTGGCGTCATTGTTCGTGTTTTCGATGGACTCCGACACCTTAGGCTTGCCGTTGAACGAAGCGGTGTCGGCACGTTCCACAATCACGTGTGCATTCGTGCCGCTAAAGCCGAAAGAACTGACGGCCGCCAAGCCGCGTGCGGTATAGTCCGGCCAAGGCAACCGTTCAGTCGGCACCTTGATTGGCAGATTGCCCCAATCGACGTGCGGGTTGGGTGTCTTGAAATTCAAGTGTGGCGCGATCTCGCCGTGCTGAAGCATCGACACGACTTTAAGCAGTCCGGCAATGCCGGCGGCAGCTTCGAGATGCCCGATGTTTGTCTTCATCGACCCAACATACAAAGGCTCTGACGCTGGCCGTCCTTCTCCGTAAACGCGGTTCAACGCATTCAACTCGATCGGATCGCCAAGCTCGGTTCCCGTGCCGTGAGCTTCGACGTACGTCACTTCCCGCGCGTCGATGCCGGCCTTGCGAAGTGACTTGCGAATCAGAAGTTCCTGCGCGGCTCCGTTCGGAGCGGTAAGACCGTTGCTGGCTCCATCGTGGTTTACAGCTGCCGAGCGGATCTGTGCCAGGATTGTGTCGCCTTCGCGAACCGCGTCGGACATTCGTTTCAAGACGACGATGCCACAACCTTCTCCGCGGACATAGCCATCGGCCACCGCGTCGAACGTCTTGCAGCGTCCGTCGGGTGCCAGGGCCGTCAGCTTGCAGAGCGCGATCATCGTGACGGGCGAAAGCATCAAGTTCACTCCGCCTGCGATCGCCAGGTTGCATTCGCCCGCCCGCAGCGACTCACACGCTTGATAAACGGCGACCAACGAAGACGAGCATGCAGTATCAAGTTGTACGACCGGGCCGTGCAGCCCCAACACGTATGCGAGGCGGCCGGCGGCGATGCTGCGGGCGGTCCCTAATACCTTGTAAGCGTCGATCTCGGCCAGCCCGTTCGGATTGTGTCGCCACGATGCGTGATCATCAGAACTGAGGCCGACGAAGACACCGGCGTCGCTGCCATGCAATCGGGAAGGCGCGATGCCTGCGTGTTCCAACGACTCCCAAACGACTTCCAACAGCAATTGTTGTTGCGGATCGAGGCCAGCCGCTTCACGCGGAGTCATGCCGAAGAAGGCGGGATCGAATTGGTCAACGTTTCCGACGAACGCGCCGTGCCGGGCATACATCTTGCCGGGAACGTCCGGATCGCTGTCGTAATAGCTGGCCAAATCCCAGCGGTCCGCGGGAACTTCGCTAAAGGCATCGCGGCCAGCTCGCAGCAACTCCCAATACTCGTCCGGCGAATTCGAACCGCCGGGAAATCGGCAGCCCATACCAACAATGGCGATGCCTTCCGTATCGTATCCGTTACGCTCCGCGTGGGGAAAGCGGCGCGGCGAGTTGTCTTGTGGACGGGCCAGACCGTTCTGGAAAGCCGCGGATTGCGACCGGTCGCCTTCATCACGCGAAGTGTGATGGCTACTAGGAAAGAGATGCTCGGTCAAAGCATCGATCGTCGAATAGCTCCAAAACACGGTTGCATCGACGCGACGGTTCAGCCACGTCTCCAGAGCATCCGCCAACTCGGTAGCTCGTAGTGAGTCGAGGCCGCAATCGGCAAACTTACTCGACGTGCTGATCTCGTTCGCGCTCATACCGGTCTTGTCGGCGAGCCAGTTGACGAGCCAACGGCGCGCGGAATCGATGGAGTGTCCGTTCGCCGGCTCGCTGGCAGTGTGTGAAGCCCGTACGGCAACCCATTCCACGACGCTATCGAGTTCGCCGGCCGCGAACGCAGCCTTCATCGCCGCCCGCTGAACCTTGCCGCTGGTCGTTTTCAGGACGCCCCCCGGCTTCAGCAACAAGATGGCGTGCAATCGCAGTTCGTGTTCTTCGAAGACGGCAGCACGAATTGCCGAGAGGACTTCGTTCGCGTTGAGATTGCGCTGCTGCTTCCCTTGGACGTCGTGAATAACGACAAGTTCTTCCTCGCCGTTCACTTCGACCGAGAATGCAGCGCCGCAACCGGGTCGCAGCGCGGCGTGGCTGCGTTCGACAGTCAACTCAATGTCCTGCGGATAATGATTGAGTCCGCGGATGATGATCAAGTCCTTGAGGCGACCCGTGATATAAAGTTGTCCATCTCGGAGGCAACCCAGGTCGCCAGTCCGCAGGAACGGTCCTTCGCCCGCGTCTGCTAGTCGAGCGTGAAACGTCCGTTCTGTCGCTTCGGGTTGCTTCCAATAACCTTGTGTCACCGACGGGCTGGCAATCCAGATCTCGCCCACTTCGTCCCGCGAGCACCGCCGACACGTGTCGGGGTTTACGATCTCGACCTTCGTTCCAGGCAATGGCCGCCCGGAGCTGGCAATCGTCCGGAAACTCCTACCCGCGGACGCCGCTTCCAGTTTTCCTTGCTCGGATGCTTGAGCATCCGCTTGGAAGAGGACCGGCTCTTCGTCGGGGGGTGTTACGGAAACAACCAGCGTCGACTCGGCGAGTCCATAGGCTGGCGAGATGCATTTCCTTTTCAAACCACACTCTTTGTGCGTTTCATAAAAGGCCTGCAGAGTGCTGGGGTAAACCGTTTCGGCGCCATTGGCCGCCGATACCCAGCTGCTCAGCTCGAGGTTTGCGCGTTGTTCGGGCGTCGTCTTTCGAACGCACAGGTCATAGGCAAAATTCGGCCCCTGACTGTGAGTCACTCGATAGCGAGAAATTGCCTCCAGCCATCGAATCGGACGGCGGATGAAAGTCACTGGTGACATGAAATAGCACGGTGCACCGATATATAAGGGCATGAGGAGCCCTTCGATCAGCCCATAATCGTGGAAGTATGGCATCCACGTCGCAGTGATGCTTGCATGTGTGTAGCCCGAAGCCCGCATCAAAGCGTCGCATTGGCTTAACACGTTGCCGTGGCTGACCATGACGCCCTTTGGCACGGATGTTGACCCGGAGGTGTATTGTAAAAAGGCAATGTCATCCATCGTCGACTGCCAAAGGTCTTCGTTGGCGGGCTCCCGATCGTTCAAGAGGATCTCTGCGGTATTTACCCAACGCAGCTCGCGCCTCTCGTCGAGATGGCTTTCAAGCGAGTTTCGAATATCCGTGGTCGTCAACACCAGCGAAGCTTGAGCGTCGCCGACGACCGCCGTGAGTCGTGGCAAGGCGCGTTTCATCCTTGAGGTGTCTGGCGGCGAGAGCGGAATCGCGATGATGCCGGCTTGCAAACAGCCAAAAAACGCGAGCAAAAACTCATGACCAGGCGGGTACAACAACAGGGCTCGATCGCCGCGCTCGGACGACGCGAGTAATTGGGCGCTGATCGCCTCCGCACCTGCCTGTAACTCGACATACGTGAGGCGAGCCCCTTCAATTTGGCCATCGACGAGAAACTGATAAGCCAATCGTTCCGGCGTGTCGTGCGCGCGTTTTCGCAACACGTCAACCAATGACGAGTACGTGGTGTCGGTGGAGCCGGAGTGAAGAAGGGACTGTATCATGGAAGTTGTGGCCTGGCCAATCTAGTTGATCAGTTCTTCGCAAGACGGTGTGGTTTGTCGAATATCGATCTTATATTCGCCCTGGTCTTGTCGGCGAACTGCGATCGATAACGCGTGATTCGCTGTGGGACGCATACAGACGAACTGCCACGCAGCTGGCTCGCCGTCATTCGGTTCGAGATTGATCCGCCATTGGCCGCTTCTCTCGCGATCGAAGTAGAAGCTATTCAGCGGCATTGACAGGCCCCCTCCGCAAGCTTTCACATAGGCTTCCTTGAGCGTCCAATATTCTAAGAACTGCCGGTTTCGTTGCCCGTCTGGCAGCGTCGCAAGCTGTCGGGTTTCATGGGGAGAGAAGTAACGGCTAGCGATCGAGTCGGCGTCGACGGCACGATCGAGACACTCGGCGTCGATTCCAATATCGCACCTGCGCGTGATCACACAGGCCGCCAAACCGCGCGTATGTGACAAGTTGAAACGGATTCGATCGGCGCCAATTTGATTCGCGGCAATCTCTGGTCGGCCGTGTTCCCGCAATTCGAAACGCCAATCCCGCGGTGGAATATCAGCGTGACGCGATAACGACGTTCGCAGCAAGGCGTGAGCGACGAGATAGAGCTGCCGATCCTCTGGAAAATGAAAGGCGCGGTGACGCTGTCGTTCCTCGTCATCCAACAACGATTCGTAACCGGCCAACACCTCGGGCTGGATCACGGCAGGTACTTCAGTGAACCACGCAATCGCCTTGCCGTACGGAATCGTATAACGCGACTCGAGATCGGCTTTGTTACTCACAACCACAGTTGCACAACTTCGTTCAAAGGCTAGATTTCCGCCAGACTCGTTTCCCGCAATCACTCGCCGGCCAGATTCTCCGATTCCTCGACGAGGGGTTGCGCTTCCGCAACATCTGCTTCCGCGTTGGGCCATCCGAAGTTCGCGCCAGCTTGACCGCGAGCCAACTGTGATGTCGCTCGCTCTCGTCGCGCTCCCTGCTCCTCCGCGAGCGCGATGCTGCCGTCAAAATACTGGCGGGCTTGCTGTTCGCGCCCGGCAAGAACCTCCAGCAGCCCGCACTCACGCAGCAAGTGGGCACGACAGGTGCGATACTGATTGGTGATTCCCAGCGCGGTCCGAGCAGCCTTTTTCCCTTGTTTGACCATCCGCAGCCGGGCAGGCCCTTCCGGTTCACGCTCGGCGGCGACGCGAAGCGCAGTGACCTTCCAGGTGGCGCCGGCGAAGACACAGACGTTGCGTATGCTCTTGCTCTTGGCAAGATCCAGACTGGCCTGAATGACCTTCGCGGCTTCCAGCGGATTGTCTTCTCGCCACAATAGTTCCAGGCCGCGGCCCTGAGTTGCGAGCGCGCTAGAAAGCGGGTCGTCACGCAGTCGGTCGACTTCGGCTTGCATCGCGCCTTGTGGCGCGCTCTTGGCGTCGATCTGCATCCAAAGCCAAAGCCCGATCGCCATCGCTGCATAGTCGCCCACTTCCCGGCCAGTGGCGACGACGCGCTGCACTTGGCGAAACGCATTTTTCAGATCACCCAACTGATACAGCGTCCAAGTGTTCATCATGCGGGCCATGTTGCATTCCCACACGTCACCAGCCTGCTCGAGCAAATCGACGGCCCGGCTCGAGGCTTCGATCGCCTTTTCAGGCTGGCCCAGGACGAAGTACGAGAAAGTGCGGAAGCTCAACGATTGCCCTTGACCCCACAGATCTCCCCGGTCCTTCCAGATGTCGTGCGACCGTTTGGCGTAATCGATGCCTCGCTTGGGATGCGGCAGTGCCGTCATCACAATTGAGTGGAACGAATAAGCTTTCGCAAGTTCTGCGGTGGGAGGATACCTTTCCGCGAGATTCAATTGCCGCAGGTGGGACCATAGCGTGAGTTCCATACCAAGCGAGAACCAGCACACGTAGGTGAACTCGTCCAACAGACGTGCGCGGAACAAATCCATGCGGCCATTCTCCGTGTTCGCGTCGCGGCGTCCAACGAAGCGTGAAGGAAAGAATGTGTGCAGAAGTTGGATCGCACTTTCCTTCATGATGCAGAGGAGCAATGTGGGGAAGTTGCTCGGCGGCCGTTCGTTCAGCGCCGTGAGAGCTGTTTTGAGATGGTCGCCTGCCGGGCTCATGTCGCCTTGCTTGAACGCCAAGCCTCCCAGTTTGCCTTCGATGCGAGCCAAAGGGAGGTTGCCATCAGCGAGTGATCTCGCCGCCCGCAGTTGGACGCTCGCTTCTTCGTAGCGTCCCCGAAGCAGCAGAACACTGCCTAAGCCTTCGATGACGCGGAATCGGATTGCGGCCGGCAACTTGTCGGCCCCGTTCAGTGCGATTCGGAACTGTTGCTCGGCGACTTCCAGAGCGTTTTGCGAACGCGCTTGTTCCGCTGCGACCAACGCGAAGGGAAAAGCACGTTCGGACTCTCCCGCCGCGTCAAAGAAATACGCCAGGTCGAAGACGCGTTGCCATTCACGCTTCTCCAGCGCATAAGGCTGATCCGGCTCTTCGAACTCCGGCGTCTTGTCGATGTGTGCGCGGAGATCCGCGACGTTGATGCCGCTCACTCTTTCGATCGTCCGGGCCAGGTTGAGACTGTGCCGTTGAACCGTTGGCGTGTCGAGATGATCGACGACCGACTCGCGGATGCGGTCGTGGTAGGTCTCGACGAGAGTGTCTTCGTCTTCCGATTCCGTCGTGCGGACGAAGTTACGAGTCCGCAACTGAGCGAGGAAACTCTGTCCCTTATCCAGGGCGCCGATGGCCTGATACGCCTCCAGCGCCGGAATCGGACGGCCCGTGACCGCAACCAACTCCAGCAGTCGCCGAGTCTCTTCGGGCAAGCGATGGACGCGAGTCCAGATCACTTCATCCAGTTCCAATGATTGATCGGCAATCTCTGGAGTGTCTTGGACGTGTTGGGCGAGTTCCCAGACAAAGAACGGCCAACCACGCGACTCGCGAGCAATCTTGCCGGCCAACTCATGACTCTTCTCGTCATCACGACCCAAGAGCATCAACGCCAGACGCTTGGCATCTTCCTCTTGGAGCGATTCGACCGCTATCTCTTCGCGATGGGGACGGTGCTGGCCAGTCGCATAAGCCTTGTCGAGCGCCTTTAAGCAGAAGCTTGCGTCTCGATTCTCTGTACGATACGAACCAAGAACCAACACTCGTGGAGCTTCGGGAGGCCGCACCAAATCGGCTAACAAATCAGCACTATCTTCGTCACCCCACTGTAAATCATCAATGTACAGCACCAGCGGCTTGCGCTCGCCGAGGCGCTTGAGCAGTTCCCGCAACGCGTTCATCGCGCGCTGCCTCAATTCCTGCTGATCGACGTTCTCGATCGAAGGCCGTCCTGGGTCAGCCGCTCCGGGGATTTGACCTAGCACGGGAAATAGCCGAATGAGCGGTAAGACATCGTCGGGCGTCGCTGCCCGCACCTCCGCTTCTGGAAGCCCCGTCAGGTGGTCCGCCAGAGAATCGATCAAGTTGTCGAGCGCCTTGAAGGGGACTGATTCTTGTTCGTAACAGCGGCCCGATAACACGACGGCCTGGTCCTCTTCTCGAAGGTCTCCCAGAAACTTTTGGATGAGGACGCTCTTGCCCATGCCCGACTTGCCGTGGACAAAGATGGTCTTCGTCATTCCCCCGACCACTTGCCTGAAAGAACTGTGCAAGCCTTGCAAGTGCGGTTCACGTCCGACAAGTTCTAAAGTCTGGCCGCTGCCAACACGGGCGGTCGTCTGCAGCGTTTCGATCAGCTCTTCGGCCCCAATGCAGCGGAGGATGTCGGCGGCCGTCGGACGTTTCCCTTGGTCTCGGTCGAGCAAGGCGACGCAGAGACCGTTGAGGGCGTCAGGAACCGTTGGCTCCATTTCGCGAGGCGCCTTCGGTGTTTCCGTCTGCTTCTTGAAGATGATCCGCATTGGTTCGCCCTGAATCGGCCAGTACCCCGTGAGCACTTCATAGAGCATCACACCCACGGCATACCAATCGCTGGCGGGAGAGAGCGGGTTGCAGGCTGCTTGCTCGGGTGCCATGTATTCTGGAGTACCCTGAATCCCCGTCGGCCGTTCTTCCGAGCCTTCTTCGAACTGGGAAGCAAGCCCAAAGTCAACCAGAACAACGCGCCCTTCCGTCGTGACCAGGACGTTCGAAGGCTTGATGTCACGATGCAGCATGCCAGCCTGATGCAATGCGTTTAAGCCCAACGCAAGTTGCTTGAGGCCTTCGTAAAGCCGCTCCTTGATCTCCGCCGACAATCGCGGCTCGCCCTCGCGCGACCCGCCCACCAACTTTTTACCTTTTTTACGTTGGAGTGCTTCGAAGCCCGACCAGACATACTCAATAAAGTCGACGGCTTCGAGGATCTCCATCGAGAAGCACCACGTCTCGCCGTCCGACAGTAGATCGTACAAACCTGCCAGATTCGGGTGCGCGATGTCCGCGAGAGAGCGGAATTCCTGCTTGAAACGCTGCAACTCGACCGGGCTGATGTGGAGCAACGTCTTGAGCGCGACTTCTCGGTTGCGCTTCTCTTGCTTGGCACGATACACCACCCCCATTCCGCCGCGTCCCAACTCATACAAAACTTTATAGCCAGGCAGATCCGGTGGCTTAACTTCCGACGCACGCGCTGAAGTTGGAGATGCAGGCTTCGCGGCCGCGCCGTCCTCGACGACAGGGGGCGATTTTTCATCCAAAGTCTGCAGCGGTGCTGGTGATATCGTCTCGCCGCAAGCGGTCGATGCGCTCTTCACGTCAGTCGTCGCAGATACAACGCTCGATTCGTCCGTTGAGTCGATGTGGTGCGGTGGATCGTCCAAGCTCAGCGTCTTGCCGAGGACGACCGTCTGAGCGACGTTCGCTGACTCGTCCGTGTGGTCCGATTTGGGAATCGGCCCATCAAGGTTCAGTGTTTTGTCGAACGCTCTGGTTCGCGCGCCACTCGTCTCGCCGTCAGTATCCGAACTCGGTGCATCACCATTGGCACGTTCGTCAAGCGAAGCGGTTCGCAGGAGTGCATGAGCAGGAGAAGTCGGCGAAGTGATGTCCCGCGTCTTATCAAGGGTTTCGCCCTGTGGTGTCTCGGCACGTCCGGAGGTTGGTAGGTTTATCGTTCGATCAAGCGACCCTCGGCCCTTCGTTTCAACCTTTCCTCGAAACCTCGTGACGGCACCACACAGCGGACAGACGAGTAACGCGTCGGCGTGCTGAGCAGCCTCAAATCTGTGGCCGTGATGGCACGACAGCTTTTGCGTCATGAGAATCTCTCGCCAAAGGTGGGCGCGGCTGCTCTCATCTGAGCCAGCCCAGTTGAAGGCACAACCAAGAGCCGCCGCCTCGACCTCCGACGTCACCTTCACGTAATCGAATACTTCACAACGCTAGTCGAGCCGTGGGGAAACGTCAGTTTACCTGGCCAGTCTCTGTCGTTTCAATCCTCTGCGCCGATTATTGCCT
>Ga0326597_10006971_pt1 | contig 15407 bp, 12 predicted proteins | sample RVTome_12_FD_203789 | JGI IMG/M metagenome (GOLD analysis project Ga0326597, IMG submission 203789) | Soil microbial communities from uranium-contaminated site in the Upper Colorado River Basin, Wyoming, United States - RVT100D185 | ecosystem: Environmental > Terrestrial > Soil > Contaminated >...
AGCTGATCCCGAAGAGGGGGTTTCGGATCTCGTGGGCGACCCCTGCGGCCACCTCGCCGATGGCGGCCAGGCGGTCCTTGCGGCGGACCTCTGCCCGGATGGCATGCAGGTCGGACAGATCCCGGAATATGATGATGGTCCCTTCGGGCTGGCCCGAGGCATCGAGCAGGATGGAGTTGTTGAAGCCGAGCGGCACGGTCCGGCCGTCGGGGAGGACGAGATCCAACTCTCGCAGGACGGAGCCCACCTTGACCTCCAAGAGGGGCCGGGCGTCGGAGAAGAGATCCAGCAGGCGCTTTCCGACCACCTCGGCCGCGGTCACGCTCAGGGTCTCCTGGCCGTGGTTGTTGATCATCCAGATCTTGCCGTCCCGATCCGTGACGAGGAGCCCGCTGCCCATGTGGGAGATGATGTTCTCCATGAGCTGGCGACCCCGGCTGATCTCCAGCGTCTGGGCCTGGACTTGGTCCTGGAGCCCGCGCAAGAGCCGTTTGTTCTCCGTGAGCAGCCGGTGCCGCTCCAGGGCGCGGCGGGTCGAGTAGATCAGGTCGCTGGGCTCGAAGGGCTTCGGCAGGAAATCGTACGCCCCCATCTTGAGGAGGTCGATGACCCGGCTCTGGGAGGAGTGGGCGGTCATGACGACCACCGGGATCTCGGGAAGCTCCTGCCCGAGGATCTGGAGGGCCTCGAAGCCGCTCATCCTTGGCATCATCAGGTCGAGCAGGATGGCGCCGACCTCTTCCTGCCGGGCCAGGCGCAGGCCCTCGTCGGCATCCTGGGCGGCCAGGACCCGGTAGCCCTCGCCGGCGATGATCTCGACGCACAGTTCGCGCACGAACCGTTCGTCGTCCACCACCAGGACCGTCTCGTTCGGTGCGGAGGTCTGGGCGTCCATACCGCCCAGACGATATCAAAGCCGAGGGCGGCCTTACAAGGGGAATCTGGGGCGCGCCGATTCCGGGGGGACGGGGGGGAATTTCCATTGACGGCAATGGGCGGCTTCACTAAGCTGGCGCAGAGACGCTGCAGAGGGGCAGAGACACCCAAAGGGTACCCGGGGGGCCACGGGGGAAGGGCCGATCTGCTCGCTGCAAGCTGGCAGCTGCCAGCTGGCAGGTAGGGATGGGGCCCCGCAAGACAGATGCAAGCAGCAGGCAGCCGGCAGGTGGCAGCACAGGAACAAAGAACAAAGTGCGCAAAGTGAGCATCCTCCATCGGGTGGAGAAGGCGCTGCGGGAGGCAGGCGTCGGCCCTGGCCAGCGCCTCCTGGCGGCCGTCTCGGGTGGGGTGGATTCTATGGTCCTCCTGGATGCCCTGGCCTGCCTGCGTGAGCGGCTGGGCGTTCGACTGCACGTCGCCCACGTCCACCACGGCCTTCGGGGACGCGCGGCCGACGGCGATGCGGCGTTGGTCGTGGCCGAGGCGGCCCGCCTGGGGCTGGGGGTCAGCATTGCGCGCCTCCACCCGGGCGGGCGGGGCCCAGGGGAATCGGTGCAGGTGTGGGCGCGGGCGGCCCGGTACCGTCATCTGGACGCCATCGCGGAGCGGGTGGGCGCCTCCCACATCGCCGTGGCTCATACCCAGGACGATCAGGCGGAGACCGTGTTGCTCAATCTCCTACGGGGGACCGGACCGCGAGGTCTGGCCGGCATTCCCCCAACACGGCGTCGCATCCTGCGTCCCCTGCTCCAGGTCCCCCGGGCCGAGGTGGAAGCATACGCGACCAGCAGGCAGGTGGCGTTCCGGCTGGATGCCTCGAACACCTCGGACGTCTACCGCCGGAACCGTGTCCGCCACCACCTCCTGCCCCTGCTGGCGAAGGAGTACAACCCCCGGATTGTCGAGTCGCTGGCCGGCCTGGCGGGCCTGATGCGCGAGGACGATTCCGCCTTGGCCGAGGCGGCCGATCGGTTCCTGGGGGAGAGCGCGCGAACGATGGATGGTGCCGTAGTTCTCGAGGTGACCGCCCTGGCCGCGGCCCCGCCGGCCGTGGCTCGCCGCGCGGTCCACGCGGCGTTCCGGCAGGCGTCTCAGATGGCGCATAGCCTGACCCGCCGGCATCTCGAGGCCTTGCGCGGCCTGCTCTCGCGAGAAGGCGCGGTACGACTTCCGGGCGGGTTCGTGGGTCAGCGGGCCGGGGGGAAAATCCGGATCGGGCGACCGGGGGCAGAGTCTCCGACACCCGGACCGGATGCCCCGGCCAAGATCCCGGTCCGCCCGGGGGTCTGGACGGCATGGCCACCCCTCGCCTGTCGCATCCGCGTGAGACCGCTACCGGCCGGCCGGGTTCCCCTGGATGCCCCGACCCGCTGGCAGGCGCTGCTGAGCCCGCGGCTGCTCCTCGAGCGGCTCAACCTCCGCGCCTGGCGTGCCGGCGATCGCTTCCGGCCCCTGGGGATGCAGGGCCAGAAGAAGCTTCAGGACTTCTTCGTGGATGCCAAGGTTCCGCGCGGGCAGCGGGGACGCATCCCGCTGCTCACCGCCGGGGATCGGATCGCCTCGGTGCTCGGCCATCGGATCGCCGAGGAGTTCCGGTGGGGCGGCCGGGGTGCCGCGTGCCTCCTCGAGGTCGAGTACTCTGGGGAACAGGGCCAATTGAAAACGGACAACTGACAACCGACAACCGGCCATCTCGTCTTGAGCCCGAAGTTGACCGGTTGTCAGTTGTCGGTTTTGCATTTTTCATTGGGAGAGCGTCGGATGGGATACCCGGTGGGCCGGACCCTGATCACCGCGGATGACATCCAGGCCCGCGTCCTGGAGATGGCAGAGGCCATCTCGCACGACTACGCCGGCCGGGACCTCCTCTTGATCTGCGTGCTGAAGGGAGCGGCCGTCTTCTGGGCCGACCTGTGCCGGGCCCTCCGCGTCCCCTGCCAGAGCGATTTCGTCGCCATGGAGAGTTACGGCGACGCCACCACGCCGTTGCAGGAACCGCACTTCACCAAGGCGGCCGACCTGGCCCTGGCGGACCGCGACATCCTGATTGTCGAGGACATCATCGACACGGGTCACACCAGCGCCGGGCTGCGGGCGCTGCTCCGCGCCCAGTCCCCCCGAAGTCTCGCCCTGTGCGCCCTGCTCGACAAGGCGGAGCGGCGACAGGTCAACACCCCCATCGAGTACTGCGGCTTCATCATCCCCAATGCCTTCGTGGTGGGCTACGGCCTCGACTTTGCCCAGCGGTACCGGCACCTTCCCTACATCGCTGTCCTGGAAGACCAGGTGGGACACTGACGGGACTGCGACCCGCTGCGACCCGCGACGAGCCATCCAGGAGCCGCGGGGAGTCGGCCGGCGTGCGCCGGCAGGCATTCTCGCCGCGTGTTTCCTGTTGTCTTTCGCGGGTTTTCATGTTACATAAGCGACGATAACGCGGTCGGTTGCGCCACCACGTAGGAGGGAAATCCGGGTGAGTCCGTTCTTCAAGAATCTGGCCCTCTGGCTGGTGATCGGCCTGATCATGGTGCTGGTGTTCAACATCTTCAACCAGAGCCCATCCATGCAGAAGGAGCTGATCTTCAGCGACTTCATGACCAAGGTGGAGCGGGGCGAGGTCAGCGAGGTCACCATCAAGGGCAATGACATCACCGGGCGGCTGACCGATAACTCGGTCTTCCGGACCTACACGGCCGATGACAAGGACATGATCGGTCTGCTGCGGCGGCAGGGGGTGAAGATCACGGCCAAGCCGGCGGAGGGGAACCCCTGGTACGTGCAGGCCCTTCTCTCCTGGCTGCCCATGTTCCTGTTCATCGGGGTCTGGATCTTCTTCATGCGGCAGATGCAGGGGGGCGGGGCCAAGGCCCTCTCCTTCGGGAAGAGCCGGGCGCGCCTGCTGTCCGACAAGCAGAACAAGGTCACCTTTGCCGACGTGGCGGGGGTGGACGAGGCCAAGGACGAGCTGCAGGAGATCATCGAGTTCCTGAAAGACCCGCAGAAGTTCCAGAAACTGGGCGGGCGCATCCCCAAGGGGGTCCTGCTCATGGGCCCCCCGGGGACCGGGAAGACCCTGCTGGCCCGGGCCATCGCGGGCGAGGCCAACGTGCCCTTCTTCTCCATCTCGGGCTCGGACTTCGTGGAAATGTTCGTGGGCGTCGGCGCCTCCCGGGTCCGGGACCTCTTCGAGCAGGGCAAGAAGAACGCTCCCTGCATCATCTTCATGGACGAGATCGACGCCGTCGGGCGCCACCGGGGGGCGGGCCTGGGCGGCGGCCACGACGAGCGCGAGCAGACGCTGAATCAGCTCTTGGTGGAGATGGACGGGTTCGAGTCCAACGAGGGCGTCATCCTCATCGCCGCCACGAACCGGCCGGACGTGCTGGACCCCGCGCTCCTCCGGCCGGGCCGCTTCGACCGGCAGGTGGTGGTGGCGCGCCCCGACGTGAGGGGCCGCGAGGGGATCCTGAAGGTCCACACCAAGAAGATCCCCCTGGGACCGGACGTGGACCTCCAGGTCCTGGCGCGGGGCACCCCCGGGTTCTCGGGCGCCGACCTGGCCAATCTGGTGAACGAGGGGGCGCTCCTGGCGGCCCGGGCCAACAAGAAGTTCGTGGAGATGTCGGATTTCGAGAACGCCAAGGACAAGGTCCTGATGGGCGTGGAGCGGAAGAGCCTGGTGGTCAGCGCCAAGGAGCGGAAGATCACCGCCTACCACGAGGCGGGCCACGCCCTGGTGGCGAAGCTGTTGCCGGGGACGGACCCCATCCACAAGGTGACCATCATCCCGCGCGGCCGGGCCCTGGGGGTGACACAGCAGCTCCCGGCCGAGGACAAGCACAACTACTCCAAGGAATACCTGTTGAACGACATCGCCATCCTGTACGGCGGACGCATCGCCGAGGAGCTCGTCTTCGGCCTGCCGGAGGTGACGACGGGGGCCATGAACGATATCGAGCGGGCCACCGAGCTGGCGCGCAAGATGGTCTGCGAGTGGGGGATGAGCGAACGCATGGGCCCCTTGCAGTTCGGGAAGCGGGAAGAGATGATCTTCCTGGGGAGAGAGATCGCCCAGCACCAGGATTACAGCGAGCAGACGGCGATGGAGATCGACCGCGAGGTCCGCCGCTTCATCATGGAGAATTACGAGCGGGCCAAGGAGATCGTCCAGGGCCATCAGGAGAAGCTGCATCGATTGGCCGAGGCCCTCCTGGAACGCGAGGTCCTGGATGGTCCAGAGATCGACAGGCTCGTGAGTGGGGCCGGATCCCCGGCGCCCGCGGCTGCGGCGTAGTACTTGATTTCATTATGAAATCAAGCACGTAGCCGCCTCGTCCGGTCGCCGGCCCCGCTGCCCGCCCCGGGTGGGGCCCCACGGGATGTCCAGGCGCCGCGAGACAACGATCCGGATGACCAATGGGGACGGGGTCGCCATCACCGGCGCCGGCACTGGGGGCGCACCGGTGAACACCACGCGTCTCGGGGGGGCCGCGGCCTCGCGGGGCGCGCGGCCCGCCATAGCTTCGTTCCACGCCCCGCCCCGCCTGTCTCAGGGTCCCGCACCCACCCAGCCTGAGGTTGGAATCTCCCCCGGGGCTCCGGCCGGCCGGCTCGCGGTCCGGCCGACGCACCGGGACGTGACGGCGCGCGTCCCTTCTCGCAGTCCCCAGAAAGTGTGACGGGATGCTGGATCTTCTCTTCCAGTTTCGCTGGATCGACGCGCTCGACATCCTGATCGTCGCCTTCGCCGTCTACCAGATCATCCTGGCCCTCCGCGGGACCCGGGCCTTCCATATGCTCCTGGGCCTCGCCCTGCTGTACCTGGCGTCGCGGGTCTCGCTGCGGCTTGGCCTCGTGACCGTGAACTGGGCGCTCTCCAACCTGCTGGCGGTGTGGTTCCTCTCCATCATCATCCTGTTCCAGCCCGAACTGCGCCGGGCCCTGGCCAGCGTGGGGCGGCGGGGAAGCCTCCTCCGGGCCTTCTCCCGCTACCAGGAGGCCCATATGATCGACGAGGTCGTGCGGGCCGTTACCTCCCTCGCGGCCAAGAAGATCGGGTCCATCATCGTGGTGGAGCGGGAGTCGCGTCTCACCGACAGCGTGTATTCCGGAACGACCGTGGATGCCCTGGTCTCCCGGCGCCTGCTGGAGTCCATCTTTTACCCCTACTCGCCGCTTCACGATGGGGCGGTCATCCTCAGCCGGGACCGGATCCTGGCGGCGGCCTGCTTCCTGCCCCTGAGCATCAATCCCGAACTCCCCCGGGATCTGGGGACGCGCCACCGGGCGGCGGTCGGCATCACCGAGGAGAGCGACGCCATCGCGATCGTCGTCTCGGAGGAGACGGGCATGATCTCCCTGGTCGTCGGAGGGGAGATCACCCGGAACCTGGACGCCGCGACCCTGCGACAGCGGCTGAGCGAGCTGCTGGGACCCCCGCCGCGGGCGTTTGGCTGGCGGAAGTCCCCACGGCCTCGCCCGGTTGCCCTCGGGGCGGAGCAGAAGGGCTCGAAATAACGATGCGGGACTGGCTGCTGAACAATCTCGAGCTGAAGCTCGTGTCGGTCGTCCTGGCGGTCTTCCTGTGGGCCGTGGTTCTGGGCGAGCAAAAGGTTGACGTGACGATCAGCATCCCCCTGGAGATCAAGGACCTCTCCCGGAACCTGGTCATGGTCAACGACCCGACCGATACCCTGCACGTCCGCCTGCGCGGCCCCAAGACGTTGGTCTCCACGCTGGGGCCGCGCGAGGTGGTGCTGACGGAGATGCCCAAGACCTTTGTGGAAGGGGAGAACGTGGTCCAGATGCGGCCGGAGGCGGTTCGCGTTCCTCGGGGGATCGAGGTCGTGGATGTCAACCCTCGGAGGGTGCGCGTGGTTCTGGACGCCATCGTGGAGCGGGAACTCGAGGTCAGCCCGCGCATCGAGGGAGTCCCCGCCAAGGGGTTCGTGGTGAAGCGGGTGACGTCGAGCCCGGCGCGCATCCGCATGGCCGGCCCGAAAAGCGAGCTCCGCCGGCTCGCCCGGGTCTACACCCTCCCAATCAGCCTGGATGGACACAGCGCCTCTTTCACCACCCGGGCGATGCTGGAGCCGCCGGGGCGCCAGATCCGCACGCTCGAAGAGGTTTCCATCGTCGTGGCAGTGGAGATCGCATTCCGGAAATCCTAAAGGCGTTCGACCGTTCGGTAGTTCGGTTGTTCGGTGGCTCCTGGAACGACCGAACGCTCGAACCACCGGGACCCACGGCACCGCGGTGGATACCCACCGCCGTGGCGTGGGTGCCCCGAACGCTTTTGAGGGGTGAGATGGATCGCTTGTTCGGCACGGATGGGGTCCGCGGCATCGCCAACCAGGAACCCATGACCCCCGAGACCGCCGTAAAGCTTGGCCGGGCGGTCGCCCACCTGTTCAAGGCGCCGGGGGACCGGCGGAGCATCGTCATCGGGAAGGACACCCGGCTCACCGGCTACATGTTGGAGACAGCCCTGACGGCCGGGATCACCTCGATGGGGGTGGACGTCCTCCTGGTGGGCCCGCTGCCCACGCCCGGAATCGCCTTCATCACCCGGAGCCTTCGCGCCGACGCGGGGGTCGTCATCTCCGCCTCGCACAACCCATTCGAGGACAACGGGATCAAGTTTTTCTCCGGGGACGGGCTGAAGCTGCCGGATGCGATGGAGGCCCAGATCGAAGACCTGATCGCCACCGGCGAGATCGACCGGATCCGCCCCGGGGCCCACGAGATAGGCAAGGCCTACCGGATCAGCGACGCCGGAGGGCGGTATATCGAATTCGCCAAGAACACGTTTCCGAAGCGGCTGAGCCTGCGTGGGCTCAAGATCGTGGTGGATTGCGCCCACGGTGCCACCTACCGGATCTCGCCCACGGTCTTGCGGGAGCTTGGGGCGGAGGTGGTGGCCCTGAACGTGGCGCCGGACGGCCTGAACATCAATGCCAAGTGCGGCTCGCTCTTTCCCGAGGTGGTGCAGCAGGCCGTGGTGGCCGAGGGGGCGAACGTGGGGTTCACCCACGACGGGGACGGGGACCGGTTGCTGTGCGCGGACGAGCGTGGCGGCCTGGCGGATGGGGACCAGATCCTGGCCCTGTGCGCCCTGGACATGCTGGCGGAAGGTCGCCTGCCGAGCCGGACGGTGGTTGCCACGGTGATGAGCAATGTCGGTCTGGATGTTTCCATGGGACAGGCCGGCATTCGGGTCGTGCGGACGCCGGTAGGGGACCGACCGGTGCTGGAGGAGATGCTCCGGGGCGGGCACGCCCTGGGTGGCGAGCAGTCCGGGCACGTCATCTACGCGGAACATAACACGACGGGGGACGGGATCGTGACCGCCCTGCAGGTGCTGGCAGCGATGTTGCGGGCCGGCAAGTCCCTCTCCGAACTGGCAGCCTGCATGCCCCGCTTCCCCCAGGTGCTGGAGAATGTGCCGGTCCGGCGAAAGGAGGATCTCCAGAGCCTTCCGGGTGTCCAGGCGCAGATTCGGGCGGCTGAAGGGGCCCTGGCGGGCGCGGGGCGGGTCCTGGTGCGCTATTCGGGCACGGAGGCACTGGCGCGCGTCATGGTCGAGGGTCCGGACGAGACCACCATTCGCCACTGGGCCGGGGCGATCGCGGCCGCGATCCGGGAGGCGCTCGGATGAGTACCGACAGCGACAGGGATATCCGACAGCGAGAAACGCAAAACGAGTCGTTTCGCTATCGCTGTCGCTATCGGAATTCGCTGTCGGGAATTGCCGACAGGGACAGCGACAGGGACAGGGAGCAAGAACGAGATCCGAACGCCGACAGGGACAGGGATATCCGACAGCGAACCCGAATAAGGCTCTTGCCCTCGCTGTCGCTATCGGAATTCGCTGTCGGGAATTGCCGACAGGGATAGCGAGAAGGACTTCGCTGTCGAAAATCGCTGTCGCTGTCGGGTGTGGCTGTCGGAGGGGTGAGGTGACGATGATCTTGTTCGTGGGGCTGGATCACCTGGCCGCCTTGCGGCAGGCGGGGGTGGCGCGAGACCCGGATCCCGTGATCGCTGCAGCCCTGGCCGAGTTGGCCGGCGCGGGCGGCATCAGCATCACGCTTGGGCGGGAGCGGACCGGAATGCAGGAGCGGGACCTGCGCCTGCTGCGGGAGACAGCCCGGGCCCCCCTGAACGTTTGCCTGCCCCCGCAGGACGAGTGGGTCAAGCTGGCGCTGGCGGTCCGACCGGACCTGGTCACGCTGGTCCCGGAGACGCGCGAAGGCCTCGGCGCCGAGCGGGGTCTGGACGTGGAGGACCGCCATGGCGAGCTTGCGCGCATCATCGAAATGTTGAAGTCGGCCGGCATTCCCCTCAGTGTCCTGGTGGAGGCGGCACCCGGCCAGGTCAAGGCCGCCCAACGGGCTGGCACAGCAGCCGTCCAGTTGCATACCGGACGGTTCTGCTGGGCCGACAACCCCGCAGCCCGGGCCACCGAGCTTGATCGGCTGGTCAACGCCGCAAAGCTGGCACACAAGCTGGGACTGACCGTACATGCCGGGGGCGGCCTGGGTCCCGAGACCCTGGGTGAGATCGCCCCGATCGCGGAGATCGGGGCGGTTCATGTCGGGCACGCCTTCATTGCGCGTGCCCTGCTGGTCGGGATCAGCGAGGCGGTAAGGCACCTGTTGCGCATCCTGTCCCGCGCAGGGGGCCAGGCATGATTCTCGGGCTCGGCACCGACCTGGTGGCTGTGCCGCGCCTGGAGGCGGTGCTGTCGCGGCATCGGGAGCGATTCCTGGGTCGGGTCTTCACCCCGGCGGAGCAGGCCGACTGCCTCTCCCGGGCACAGCCGGCGAGGCACTTGGCCGCGCGTCTCGCGGCGAAGGAGGCGGCCATGAAGGCCCTCGGCACCGGGTGGGGGCTGGGCATCCGGTGGCAGGACGTGGAAGTTCAGTCGGGAGGTGCGGTCCCGCCCGTCTTGCGCCTGTCCGGCGCCGCCAGGGACCGGGCGGATGCCCGAGGGATCCGCCAGGCCCTGGTCAGCCTGTCCCACGATGGGGACTACGCCATCGCCGTCGTGGTGGCAACCGACTAGCCCGGGTTCAAGGTTCACGGTGCGAGGTGTAACGACCCGAAGGCGTACGAATGTACGAGGGTACGAATGTACGGGGCGCATGGAACACGGCTCGGCGGGGTACATTCGTACGTTCGTACTCTCGTACGGGGTTTGCTTGCACGTCGCACGGTAAACGGTGAGTCATGATCAAGGTTGTGACCGCAGCGGAGATGCAAGAGCTGGATCGGCGCGCCAGCGCCGAATACGGGATTCCGTCGCTCCTCCTCATGGAGAACGCGGGGACCGAGGCAGTGCGCGAGATGCTGGCAGCCTTCCCGGGCCTCCCTCGCATGCGGGTGGCCATCGTCTGCGGGCGGGGGAACAACGGTGGGGACGGCTGCGTGGTCGCCCGGCACCTCCTGAACCGCGGCACCACGGTGGAGACGTTCCTCCTGGCGCGCCGGGAAGAGATCAGGGGAGACGCCCGCGTGAACCTGGAGATCCTGGCGAAGATGGGCGCCGCCCCGCGAGAGATCACGAGCGCCGAGGACTTGACGGCGATCGCGGCACAGATCCGCTCGGCGGACGTGGTGGTGGACGCCCTGCTGGGAACCGGCACCCGGGGACCGGCCAAGGGCCTCTCGGCCGAGGCCATCGAACTGCTGAACCGCGCAGGTCGTCCCGTGGTGGCGATGGACATCCCCTCGGGTCTGCTGGCCGATGATCCAGAGCCGCCCGGCCCCGCCGTTCGCGCGACGCTGACGGTGACCTTTGCCCTGCCCAAGCGGTGCCTTCTCCTGTACCCGGCCGCGGCGTACGCCGGCACGGTCCGGATCGGGGACATCGGCATCCCGACCGCTCTGCGGCGCGATCCGGAGCTGCGCCTCGGTCTCCTGGAGGGGGGAGACGTGACTCCGGCTTTTCCGCGCCGGGAGCCTGCGGCCCACAAGGGGACCTTCGGCCACGTGCTGGTGATCGCCGGCTCGGTGGGGAAAACGGGGGCGGCGGCCCTCACTGGCGAGGCGGCTCAGCGGGTGGGGGCCGGCCTCGTGACGCTGGCCGTTCCGGAGAGCCTCAACGACATCCTGGAGATCAAGCTCACCGAAGTCATGACCGAGCCCGTCCCGGAGACGGAGGCGCAAACTATCGGGCGGGAGGCCCTGGATCGACTCCTGCACCTGGCCGCGGACAAGAGCGCCGTGGCCATCGGGCCTGGCCTGGGAACCCATCCCTCCACGCAGAAGCTCGTGCACGAGCTTCTGGCTGCCTTGCGGATTCCCATTGTCCTGGACGCGGATGGGATCAACGCGCTGGCCGGGCAGGCAGACCTCTTGAGGGGGGTGGCGGGTCCCCTGATTCTCACTCCCCACCCGGGGGAGATGTCCCGGCTGCTCGGCGTGCCGCGGGACGAGGTGCTGGGGCGGCGGATTGCCCTGACGCAGGATGTGGCCAGCCGCTTCAACGTGACGGTCGTTCTGAAGATGGCACGCACGGTCATCGCGTTGCCCACGGGCGATGCCGCCATCGTGCCCACCGGGAACCCCGGCATGGCCACGGGTGGCACGGGCGACGTCCTCACCGGCCTGATCGCGGGCCTCCTGGCCCAGGGGATAGCGCCCGGGCTGGCCGCACAGGCGGGTGCCTACGTTCACGGGATGGCAGGAGATCTGGCGGCGGAGCGCCTGGGGCAGGAGGCGATGCTGGCCGGTGATCTGTTGGAGCGGGTGCCGGAGGCCATCCGACACGTCAAAGGGGCTGGCAACTAGGCAATTCGGCAACTAGGCAACCCGGAGATCCGGCAATCAGGCAACTAGGCAATCTGGCGACCCAGCGATCCGGCAATTAGGCAATTCGACGATTCGGCAATCGGGTCAGAATGGTAACAGGTCCTTCATGTTCCCCGATTGCCAAATCGCCAAGTTGCCTGATTGCCTAATTTCCCCCACCGAAAGTTGCAGCATGCAGATTGAAAAGAACGCGGACAAGCTGGTCAAGACGTTGCGTGTCTTCATCGTGGATCAGCCCGGATACCTGGGGAAGCTGTGCACCGCCATCGGCGAGGTCGGGGGCAACATCGGCGACGTCAAGACGGTTGCCCAGGGCTTGGTTCGGAACACCCGGGACATCACCGTCTACGTCGACGACGAGGCCCACCTTCAGCGGGTGGTGGACGCGATCCGTCCCCTGGAGGGGATCCAGCTGGCCGAGGTGATCGACGAGGTGCTGAAGCGGCACGAGGGCGGCAAGATCGCCATGATGGCGCGCTACCCGCTGGAGAGCATCGCCGACATGCGCAAGGTGTACACACCGGGGGTGGCGACAGTGTGCCGCCTGATCCAGGCCAATCCCACCCTGGCCTACCGCTATACCGGCATCGGGAACACCGTGGCGATCGTCACGAATGGCACCGCCATCCTGGGTCTCGGGGCCATCGGGCCGGTGGCGGGAATGCCGGTGATGGAGGGGAAGGCACTCCTCCTGGAGCGGCTGGCCGGGATCAGCGGGGTCCCGGTGCTCGTGGACACGCGAGATCCCAAGGAGTTCGTGGACGCCGTCGTGCGGATCGCCCCGTCCTTCGGGGCCGTCAACCTGGAGGATGTGGCGGCGCCCGATTGCTTCGAGATCGAGGCCTGCATCCAGGAGGCGCTGGATATCCCGGTCATGCACGATGATCAGCATGGGACCGCGGTCGTGGTCCTGGCCTCCGTGCTGCGCGCCTGCGCCCTCACCGGGCTCACACTGGCGGACCAGACGCTGGGGATCGTCGGCCTGGGTGCCGCGGGCATCGGGATTTCGAAGCTCCTGCTCTCGTATGGAATCAAGCACCTGATCGGCACCGACCTCAAGGACGAGGCGATGGCCCGACTGGAGCAGGCGGGAGGGCAGCGGGACACCCTGCAGGGGGTGATGGCCCACGCGGACATCGTGGTGGCGACCACAGGCGCCCCAGGCCTGATCAAGCCGGGCATGATCCGGCAGGGTCAGGTCATCCTGGCCCTTTCCAATCCCAATCCCGAGATCCGGCCGGACGATGCCCTGGCGGCCGGAGCGGCGTTTGCCATGGACGGGAAAATCGTGAACAACGCCCTGGCCTTTCCCGGCATCTTCCGGGGCGCCCTGGATGCCCGGGCTCGCCGGATCACCGACGGCATGAAGATCGCGGCTGCGAAGGCGATCGCCGACCAGGCCCCGGAGGGTGAGCTGGTACCGGAGATCCTCGATCGGTCGGTCCACCAGGCGGTGGCCCAGGCCGTCGCCCAGGCTGCTCTTCCCTCGGGTGTCACGCTCGCGTGAATGCGGAATGCGAAATGAATGGACAAAGCAAGAGCGTACGAACGTACGAGAGTACGAATGTACGGCTCGAGCAGGCCGGAGGCCACTAATTCCAGAGCCTCCCGAGTTGGCTTCTCGCCGGCGTACCCTCGTACATTCGTACCTTCGTACGCCTTTCGCGTCATGACGGTCCTCGATCTTCGAGAATGCGTGCTGTCCTGGGACTCCGCCTCAGCCGAGGAGACCGAACGGGTGGGCCAGATCCTGGGTGGCTTCTTGCGACCGGGGGATGTGGTCGCCCTCTTCGGCGAACTGGGGAGCGGAAAGACCGTCCTGGTCCGGGGTATCGCGGCCGGTCTGGGCTGTGGGGCTGCCGAGGTACACAGCCCCAGCTTCACGCTGGTCAACGAGTATGCCTGCGGCCCGGCGGGACCGGGGACCAGCCCCGGGCAGGGCGGCTGGCGAATGGCGCACGTGGACCTGTACCGGATCCGGTCGGACGAGGAGCTGCCGGGAATCGGGTGGGACGAGTATGTGCATTCCCGGCATGTGGTGGCGGTGGAATGGGCAGATCGTGCCCTGCGCTGGCTGCCCGGCGACCACCTGCGGGTATGCCTCGAGATGCTGGGGCACGATCGGCGCCGGCTTTGCGTGCAGGCGACCGGTACCCGCTCCGCGGAGCTGGCCCGGAAGTGGCTGGAAGCGGCGGACGTCACCCCGCGGGCGACGTAGGTATCCTACGAGAGCGTTCGGTTGTTCGGTGGTTCGAGTGTTCGGCAGTTCCACGACCCGGATATCCTGGCGATCCCAGAACAACCGAACCACCGGGACCCACGGCACCGCGGTGGATTCCCACCGCCGTGGCGTGGGTGCCCCGAACTAGCGAACGCATTTGGCTTGAGAGGGAGGGTGCAATGAGGTCGGTAAACGGGTGGCGACGGAGGGCGATGGGGCTGGCCGCCGTTGCCCTGATAGTCATGGGTGGCCCCGGATGGAACCGGGTAGAGGCAGCCCTGTGGAGCGAGTCAGCCGGTGTGACGCGGGAGGACCCCGACCTGGCCCGCGTGAACCAGGCCATGGTCCGGTTGGCCAAGAGCTTGCGGCCGGCTGTCGTGCAGATCGGCGTGAGCGGCGAGAGGGGCAGCGAACAGGACCTGCCACAGGATCACCCGCCGCTTCCGCCGGGCGAGCGGCCCCGAGTGGGGTCGGGCATCATCCTCACCGCCGACGGATTTATCCTGACAAACCAGCACGTGATCGAGCAGGCTGCGGAGATCGAAGTCCATCTCATGGATGACCGGAAGTTCCCGGCGAAGGTGGTGGGGAAGGACGCCCGCACGGACCTGGCGCTGTTGAAGGTGGAGGCAGCGGGGCTCCCCGTGCTGCCCCTGGGGGACTCGGACAAGCTGGAGGTGGGGGAATTGGTCCTGGCCATCGGCAACCCCTTCGGTCTCGAGCACTCGGTGAGCCTGGGCATCGTCAGCCGAAAGGGGCGGGCCCTGGGAAGCGCGGGGACCTTCACCGACTACATCCAGACCGACGCCTCCGTGAATCCAGGGAACAGCGGGGGTCCGCTTCTCAACTTGCGCGGAGAGGTGATCGGCATCAACACTGCCGTCATCCCCAACCGGCAGGTGGCCTTTGCCATCCCCATCAACCTGGCGAAATCCCTTCTGCCGGAGCTCCAGGCCCGCGGTCGGATCGCATGGGGATTCCTGGGCGTGAGCATCCAGGATGTAACCCAGGAGCTGGCCAAGGCCATGGGCGTCCCGGAGAACAAGGGCGCCCTGGTCAATAACGTACTGTCCGGGCAGCCGGCCGAGACGGGCGGGATCAAGCGGGGTGATATCATTGTGCAATTCGACGGCAAGGCCGTTTCGAGCGTCCGGGTGCTGCAACGCGCGGTGAGCTTTACCCCCGTCGGAAAGCAGGTGGAGGTGCAGGTCTTCCGTGGGGGGAAGTTGGAGACCCTGACCGTGAAGGTGGGCGAGGCTGCGACGGCCGAGCGCCAGACCACGGCACCACCGGCGCGCCGGGACATGGGGATGATGGTGGAGGAGCTGGACGCGGAGAAGGCGAAGAAGTTCAAGCTGCGGGAGGGCGAGGAGGGCCTGGTCGTGAGCGACGTGGCCAAGGCCGGTCCCGCCGCCAGCGCCGGCATCCGCGC